>FWWL01001174.1_pt1 | contig 64724 bp, 70 predicted proteins | sample 2228331 | NCBI WGS metagenome assembly FWWL01 (sample SAMEA103939775, study PRJEB20133) | metagenome
AGGTCGCTCTGTTTACGATTTTCACCCCAATTTACGTCACGCTGATTCACGATATTCTGGAAAAACGCTGGCAGCGCCTGCACTGGCTGGCAGCCGTGCTGGCAATCATCGGAACCGCAATTGTTCAGGGACTGCGTGCACTGGAGAGCGACTTCCTGCTGGGATTCCTCATCGTGCAAGTTTCCAACCTGTGCTTTGCCTTTGGACAGGTGTACTACCGGAAAATCTTGCAGCCGCACCCCGAACTGCGCGACCATCAGATTTTCTTCTATCCCTACCTGGGCGGATTTGTGCTGGCGGGCATTGCCACCTTGCTCTTTACCAATCTTTCTACCCTTCAGCCTACCAGCGCCCAATGGCTTACCCTGCTCTACCTGGGAGCAGTGGCTTCGGGACTCGGATTCTTCCTCTGGAATCGCGGGGCGCGCAAGGTCAACGCAGGAACGCTGGCTGTGTTCAACGACCTGAAAATTCCTCTGGCAGTTACGGTTTCGCTGGTAGTATTCGGCGAGAAAGCCAGCCTGCCCAATTTGATTGTGGGCGGTCTGATTGTGCTTGCGGCGTTGATGATCAACGAGTATAAAAACATCCCCTTCCTTCGCCGACAGGAAGCCCTGGAATAAACTCCAGACCATTCCAGCCAGCCCCTCATCTTTTTCCACAGGGGCTGGCTTTTTATTTCCATTTTCGAGAGGTCAGCACAAACCCCAGAAGCACTACCAGGGGAAACCACCCAACAGATGGGCAAATACTGACTGTGGGCGAAGAATCTGACAACGGCGAAGGATTAGGAGTGACGGTTTCTTCTACGGGACGCGCCGTGGGCAGTTCTACTGTGGGTTCAGGCGTACCCGGCTCCGCCGCTGGAACAACGCGGTAGGCTTTTCCACTGATAACTACCAGCACCCGATCCCCTAGCGCCAGCGCCGACGCCGCCTGCGGGTCAGACTGGGCTAACTGGAAGTAGGCTTCCGAAAGGAAGGGGATTTCAATCGGGTTCATGGCTTCAGGATCATACAAAGTGTCCACCCATTCGTCGTCCTTCCAGACGAAGGTGCGATTACCCGCCAGACGAACCGCAGTAGTATCGGAAATACCCGCTTCGGCAGGGCTGGCAGGAACCGATTCAGCCCCTTGCATGGCGCCTTCCTGCATTGCACGGTTGAATGCCCCTTCACCGCTGACTACCGTGGGTAGGGAGAGAGACTGACGATAGGCATCCTCTGCAATCTTTGACTGCGCCTCTGCCCCCAGCGGCATGGACTCGGTGACCAGATAGGAAGTGTATGGGGTGATGATTCCATATCGAATACTGAGGCGCACAATCTGCGCAATCGTTTCAGGATCAGCGCCATGCAGGCGAATCTGTTCCAGAAGATAGCCAATTTTACGGGTTGCCCACAAGCGCGGCAACTGGGCTTCACTTCCTGACGGTTGAAAACGACTGTCTTCCACAAGGGAAAGTGAAGGAAACCGGTAGGTACGGCGTTCACCGGAAACATTGCCGGTCAACACCACCGTCACTTTGCCCGGTTGGCGGTAGCGACCGGTCACCACCACCTGCGTGCCAGCGAATAAATCGGGCAGAGGCTGAGGATATACATCGTAAACATCTGTGCCCTCTACAGTCAATGTCAGGTCGGTCAGAACGGGCGTACTGATTTTCTCATAAAAAGTGGCAATGGCTTTGTTCAGGTCTTCTTCCGGGCGGACGTACAGGCTCAATCCATGATGTTCGGATGCCAGCCGATCCAGCAGCAGGGTATCCACATCATAGCCCACTCCAAAGACAAAGAGACGCAAATACGCCGGAGCCTGTCGGGCAAAATCATCCAGAATTTGATCCCGGTCGGTGATTCCTACCGTTGGCAAGCCGTCGGTCAGGAAAATCAGGTACACCGGACGACCTGCCTGAACCATGCGGACGGCTTCCAGCAAAGCCCGATGGATATTGGTTCCACCCGCAGCGCTCAACCCTGAAACCCATTGCCGGGCGGCGGGGATGGCATCCACACCTGACATTTCGGGGGCAAACAGTTCGACCTGATTGCTGAAACTGATTAAATTAAAGCGATCTTCATCATTGAGACGGGTCAAAATGGTTTCCAACGCCTGTTTTGCCTGCTGGAATTTTACCCCCTCCATGCTACCAGAACGATCCAGCACAAAAATCACATCTTTGGGAATCACCACTTCAGGGGCTTGAATCCGCGGTGCGAGCAACATCAGGAAAAATCCGTCGGCGTCCTCCACATCACCGGGATCACGATAGGAAAAAAGATGCAGGGCTTCTCCCTCACCCAATGAAATGAGCAATTCAAAGTCTCGATCTGGAAGGACATTTTTGTCGGCATAACGGATCATCATCTCGCCATCATTCTTTCGCTCGGTCTGAACTGCGTGAGAAGGGGAATACACCGTACGAACCGGGCGTTGATCGCGAATCTGAACTTCGATGGACACATCTTCCAGAGGTAGTGCCGAGTACTTTTCGGTATTGAGGGGATAAACATACCGCATCACTTCATGATCAGTGACCAGCACTTGTTGATATTCCAGCGCGATGCGCCTCTCTTCTCCGGGATCAATCGGAAATACTCGCGCCTGCACGGCTCCTCGCCCCACGTATTCCAGCAGACCCGGATCTTTGAGCGAGCGAACGGTATCCTCATAGATTTTTCGGGCTTCATCCGCATCGAGAATCTTACCCTCCACAGGCTGATCATCCACCCAGAGTTTGAATTCACTGACCACAGCGCCAGCGGGCAATGGGAAGAGATACATCCCTTCCACCGCCCACCGGTTGGGATTGTAGAAAACCTGATCCACCCGCGTGGTTGCCAGTTGATCCTGAATGATGACGTCGACATGATGGTAACGGATCACCAGTTGCGACATGGGACGTGGAGGGATCGGCGGGCAGAATTCAGGAATGCAGGGAACAGGCGGACACCCTTCAGGTGGACACGGCGGCGGGATGATGATGCCATCGGCTTGAACCGGTACCGCCCAGCCAAACAGAAGACCCACCAGCAATGCCATCAAAAACCAGATTCTCTTTGCCATACGCCCTCCTCAGCCATATCTGCTGAGAATAAGACGCTGGCATCAACGCAACAGTTCCCCCTCATCCAACAAGGAGCGCTGAAACTGCCATGCCCGGGTATACCATCCACCAGCACGGATCAACTCTGTGTGCGTTCCCCGTTCAATAACCTGCCCCCTTTGCAGAACAACAATCTCATCGAAAGACTCCAGTTCGGCAAGGTAATGGGTGATATAGAGAATGGAGCGAGAATCTGCCCATTGCCACAACCGACGTAAAAGGGTGCGGGCGGTTTCAGCATCCAAACCGCTGACGGGTTCATCCAACAACCAGAGCCAGGATGGCTTCAGCAATGCCCGTGCCAGAGCAAGGCGTTGACGTTCTCCACCAGAAATCATTTCCCCCTGAGCGCCAATCCAGGTATCCAGCCCTTTGGGTAAATGACGAAGCCATGTGCCCAGTTCTACCTGTTCCATCACGTACCATAATTCCTCATCCGAGGCGTGAGGCGCCGCCAGCAGTAAATTTTCCCTTAATGTGCCACTGAAGAGGGTTGTTTGTTGGGAAACCACGGCAATCCCCGCCCGAACATCTTCCCCTCGTAAGGCGTGAATATCCCAGCCGTTGAAGAGCACCCTTCCGCTTGAAGGCAAACGGAAGCGTAGAAGCAACAGCCCTACCGTGCTCTTCCCTGCACCACTTTCCCCAACCAGAGCCACCCGCCTGCCAGAAGGTAAGTCCAGCCAGAAATCCTGCAAAGCAGGCTCGGAACGTCCGGGGTAGATCAGTGAGACACCTTCAAAACGCACATCCATTTGTCTCTCAAGCAATAGAGAAGGAACTGCAGGCTCAGGCGCCAAATTTGGGCGATCCACCCATTCGAAAATCCGTTTTCCCGCCTGCAGGGTAGCCTCAAATTGAGCGGCGGCTTGATGCAATGGAGTAACTGCCTCAAAGGAAGCCATTACCATCAAAGAAAGGACAGCCAGGTCCACCCCGCTCATCTGCCCCAGAAGCACCGCCTGCCCGCCCAGCAAAAGAATGCCCCACACGGTCAGCCCACTTCCCAAAATTCCCGCAGCCCCTCCCAGCGCCTGTACCTTTGCCATACCTGCCTGTGACTGCAATACGATCCGATTGATGCGAAGGAACTCTTCCTTTCCTCTTTCAACCTGCCCAAACATGATCCAATCGCTCATGCCCTGAATGACCTGAATGGAGAAGGCGCTCAACCGTGAGCGGGACTCAATCCACTGTCTTCCGGCATGACGAGAAAGCCCTCTCTGCACAAGCGGTACCACCATTCCTGTAAGGAACATTCCGGAGGCAGCCACCCACCCCAAAACCGGCAACACTCTACCGCAGAACAGGGAGATTCCCAGCGTGACCAGCCCGGCAGTAACCATGGGAGAAACCACCCGCACGAAGAAATTTTCCAGCGTTTCCAGTTCGCCTACCATGCGCTGAAGCAAATCCCCACCCTGTTCCATCTCCAAGCCAGCCGGCGCCAGCGGTTCGATCTTGCCATACAACCAGACCCGCAACTCCGCCAACAGTCTTAAGTTGATATCATGGGAAACCAGCCGCTCGAGGTACCGTAAAAGTCCACGGGCAATGCCGAAAAACCTGACCCCGACAATGGCTACTTGAAGTTCGGCAATCGAAGGATGTAAGGCTGCCGAAGCAATCAGAAAGGCTGAGGTTCCCAGTAATCCCACTCCACTGGAAACCGTTCCAAAGGAAAGAAGAATGGAAAGGAGAACGCGGTAGGTCAAGGGCTTCAGGAAACTGAGAAGGCGGCGAATGGTTTTCATCCCAGCCCTCCATATTGACGCGCCCATTGAGCAAGTCGCCCTCTGCTTTGAAGAAGATCCTCCAGACCGCCTGTTTCTTCCAGATTTCCCTTTTCCAGTACCAGAATTTGGTCGGCAAGGCGTAAAATGGGTAAACGGTGGGCAATTAACAACACGGTTCTGCCCTCAAACACGCGCAGAAACACCTGCTGAAGCAAGGCTTCCTCCACCATATCCACATGAGAAGTAGGCTCATCCAAAATCAAATAGGCGGGGTTTCGTAACAAGATGCGCGCCAATGCCAGACGCTGAGCCTGTCCACCGCTTATCTGCACTCCCCGCTCTCCCACAGGAGTATGGAGACCTTCGGGTAAATTTTTTACCCAATCCCAGAGATGGACTTCTTCAAGCGCCCATTGAAGGCGGTCTTCTCCAGCATGAGGGGCTGCAAAGCGCAGATTATCAGCAATACTGCCAAACAAAATTGTCGGACGCTGAGGAACCCAGGCGCAAACTTTCCTCCATTCCTGCAAGTCAAGCGAAGGGAAGGGCACATCCCCCACCCAGATTCCGCCCTCCTGAGAGGTCAAGAACCCCAGAAGCAGATGTGCCAGCGTACTTTTACCGGAACCACTCCGTCCAACCAGGGCTGTGACTTTCCCCTCCGGAATTCTGCAGGTGATTCGGTTCAATGCAGGTTGGGCTCTTCCCGGATAAGTAAAGGTTACCTTTTCTAAACGGATACCCCCCTTTACCCGAACAGACTGCTCCACCACAGGGAAAGATCGTCCCTCTTCAACAGGTTGTTCCAGCACATCGAAAATTTTCTGCGCCGCCGAAATTCCATTCATGGCGGCATGGAAACGCAACCCCAGCGTACGCAGAGGAAGGTAAAAATCGGGCGCAATGACCAGAACGAAAAACGCCTGAGAAAATTCAAGGTGTCCATACAACAGTCGTAACCCTATCTGCACGGCAATTAACGCAGTACTGATCGTCCCCAGCCACTCCAGCGCCAGTGCAGAGAGAAAAGTCAGACGCAACACCTCTAAAGTAATCTTGCGGTACTCCTCCCCAAGACGGGCAACCCGTTGCGTTTGCTCTCGACTTCTTCCCAACTCTTTTAACGTGCGCAAGCCCTGAATCAGGTCTAACAGCACAGCGCTCAGGCGCCGCAATGCACCAAACTGACGCCGGGTTAACCGCTCACCGGTGGCACCGATTAACATCATGAACACCGGGATCAGCGGTCCCGTCAGAGCCAGGATCACCCCTGAAAGCGGATCCAGTGGAAACACCGTGGCTAAAACCAGCAACGGGAGCAGGGCAGACAGAATGACCTGCGGCAAATATTGACTGAAATACCCATCCAGCGCATCTACGCCCTCTACCAGAGTCGTCTGCACTTCGCCTGCAGGTCGTTGAGAGGTATATCCCGGTCCCAGACGAAACAGGTGAGCAAACAGCGTTTCCCGCAAACGAGCCCGAATCCGCGCCGAGGCTACGGCATTCAGCCAATCGCTGAAAAAAGAAAACAATCCCCGCAAAAAGACCATTCCAAACAACAGAAGCAACCAGCGGGCAACTGGCTCCTGAGAAGATTGCGGAAGAAACACCCCTGCCACAAACCGGCTGAAAAACAGCGCCTGTAAAATGGTCGCTCCTCCGCCCAATCCCGCGAGGAAAATCCCTCCAGCCAGAAAACCAGCCAGCGGAACGGCAAGGCGCAGTAAACGGCGATCCATGTACATGGGGCATATTATAGCGACGAAATTCATCCATTCGTAAGGGAAAAACTCTATAATGGTGATATGGTACGTCCACCCTATCCCCGTCTGCCATGGCTAGTTCGGCGTAATGTGTTTTTGCGCTCTCAGCAAATCCTTGCCACGCTGATTCGGCATGGCATGGACTGGATTTTCACCCGTTTTGCCCCCGGTGTGGATGAATCTCAACTGGCAAGACGGGTATTTTCACGCGCCCGGAGAACCCCTGCGGAAGAATTTGTAGATGCCCTGGTTGAACTGGGTCCGACGTTCATCAAGTTTGGACAGGCGCTCTCCTCTCGCCTGGATCTGTTACCCCCAGAATACATTGCCGAATTGAGCAAACTTCAGGATCTCGTCCCCCCTACCCCTTACGAGCAAATTTTGAGTGTGCTCAAGAGTGAACTCAAACGAGATCCGCAGGACATCTTCGTTCGTCTGGATCCGCAGCCGCTGGCATCGGCATCGATTGGGCAGGTATACGGGGCAACATTGTGGTCGGGAGAAGAAGTGGTCATCAAAATAGTCCGTCCGGGCGCCAGAGAGATTTTCGAGCAGGACATCCAGATCCTCACCGATCTGGCAAACTGGGCAAGCAACCATACCGTGATAGGACGATTCTATGATCTGCGGATGCTGGTGGATGAATTTGCCTTCACCGTGAGGGCGGAATTTGACTACATGAGGGAGGGGCAAAACATCGAGGCATTCCGCACCAACTTTGCCGATGACCCGGTGGTGCACATTCCCAAAGTGTACTGGGATTACACCACCCATCAAGTCATCACCATGGAAAAATTTTCGGGGATCAAGTTAAATGATCTCCAAGCCCTGGATGCTGCCGGGATCGACCGCCGCACGGTAGCCGAAAACCTGATGCATTTCGCTCTCCGTCAGATTTTTGAATTTGGTTTGTATCACGCCGATCCACATGCCGGAAATTTCTTCGTGCAACCCGATGGCTCGCTTGCTGTCATGGATTTTGGCATGATCGGCAGGCTAACCCCAAGCATGAAACGCACCTTTTTGGGAATTGCCGAAGCCATTTCCAGAAGGGATGCGGAAATTCTTGTGGATGAACTGATCAGCGCAAATATCTTTTACCGCGAGGTGGATCGGCGCGCTTTCACCCGCGAGATGGAACGCCTTTTTGACCGATTCACCGGGCTTTCGCTCAAAGACCTGACCGGCGCTCAGGTTATGGGTGAAATTATGGAACTGGTCATGAGAAACCACCTGCAACTCCCCGGCGAACTGGTAGCCATGACCCGAGCGATCATCATCAGCGAAGGCACGGGGATGATGCTCTACCCGGGATTTCAGTTATTTACTTTTGCCGCCCCGTACGTCAAACGTTTCTGGCAGGAAGAACGATCGATGCGAAACATGCTCCCACGGATCTCCGCCGCCGCAATGGACGGCATGGAACTGACCATGGAGTTACCTCGCCGGGTGACCCGGTTGTTAAGTCGGCTTGAACGCGGGCAGTTAGAGGTGAATATCAATACCGAAGAATTGAACGATCTGGTGAGTAAATTTCAAAAGATGACCAATCGCATGACACTGGGGATGATCCTTTCAGCTGTCATCGTTGCGCTGAGCCTCGTTCTGGTCGTGTATAAACCGGAAACCTGGCAACCCATCGGCGAATTCATTTTTGGTTTTGCACTGATTTCTTCGATCATTTTTGGCATCTGGCTGATCTGGTCCATCATTCGGACAGGCAGGACGTAAAAAACAGCCCTCCTTTTCGACCCGAAAAGAAGGACTGTAGTTGTTTCTTTATCTCAGAGGTTTAGCAAATTTAAAACTCCAGCAGATAAAGCACATCCTGCAAACAGACCGCAAAGAGTTCATCCATGAGTTCTGCCGACACCTGATAGGGACCGCCAAAAGAGCCATCTCCATAAGCCCTGCGGGTTTCTTCAGCATTCAACAAGCCCTTAACCGAAGGAGCAACCTTTTCCCCTTCAGGAAGCGGAGCGACTCTGGTGAAAGGAAAGGCTTCCATCCAGTTGGCATGATTGCGTTCTAACTGGTGCTCTATGGCAAAGGCTTCCACGCTGTGCGATGTCCACCAGGCATACCAGGCAACTTTCAACCCCGGCAGTTGATTCATCAGTTCCACCAGTCTGCCACGGGCAGGATCGTTCCCCCCATGACCATTCAGTACCAGAATACGCCGAAAACCCTGCGAATACGCCGAGCGAACGATGTCCTCCACCGTGTCCAAAAATGTTGAGAGGCGAAGACTGAAGGTGCCCGGATAGGTCATGAAATAAGGTGAAACCCCATAATGGACTGGCGGAGCAACCAGCACCCCGGTGCGCTGACTGGCGGCATCCGCCAGTGCCAAAGGGATGCGAACATCGGTTGCCAGACTCAGGTAGCCGTGCTGTTCAATTGTGCCCAACACTAGAATCAACCGGTCATCTTGTTGAAGATAGGCTTCGACATCCATCCAGTTCAGATCATCTATGCGCATCATAAACTCCTTAAGACTTGACTTTGGATTGTACCTGTGCCAGCACATCCGGCATTTCACCGACATGGGTTAAGACCAGCCGTTGACCAGCCCGGGTAATTGCCATATACAATTTCCGTGTATTGTCTCTGATCAGCACCTCTCTTTCCTCATCTGAAAGGCGCAGGGATTGTTCCTGCTCAAACAAATCCCGTAATCCAACCAGGAAAACGATAGGACTTTCCAATCCTGCGCCAGCGTTCAGCGTGGTGACACGAACATAATCCCCGGGGTAATCGTTTTTGGCGTCCCGTGCCGCATCCTTCCCCAAACGCGAATTGATTGCGGTGATTAACGCATCTACGCCCTGTTGAGAAGTATGAAGCAAAAGTAAATGCTTCTTGGGAAGTCCTCTGGCAACAAATTCTTTCACCTCATTAGCCACTCGCGTTATCTCATCCTGAGGGCTTGGTAAAAGGAGAATTTCGGGCAAAACCCCATTCGGCATATTCAACAAATCTGGCGCAAGGATCCCCTCTTCATCATCTTCACCAAGCCGAGAACGATAAAACAAGGTAGCGAATTGTAAAATTTCGAAGGTCGTGCGATAACTCTTGCGAAGCGTGTGCGTTCGACCCCGTGCTGCAAGTCCCAGAGATTTCCATGAACCACCCCGACCTAAAAATCCCTGAGTAGGATCTGCCACAATGAACAAATGGCTATTCCCCGGCTTTAATAGTTTCTTGACAATTTGCATCCAAAGCGGGGCAAAAAATTGTGCCTCGTCGATCATGATCACATCATATTGGGGAGGAATGACCGTTCCATCTTCCAGGTATTGCCACATCTTTTGAGGAACATCCCCCCAATCAAGTTCCCCTATTTCTCTTAATCTCTGCTGGTAAGCCAGGAAAGCCTCATACACTCGACGCCGCAGATCAACAGTCAATCCAAACCCTCTCCCACGCCGCCCCATCTGAAGATATGTTTCTTGGGACATGGGAAGTTGATCTTTTATCCAATCGATTTCACTCAGGAACATTGCGGTAGAAATCGATGTGTCTTGCAGGTATTGGTTTCTGATTTCATCCGCAATTCGCTCTCGGGGTTTGATTTTAATCGGATCTACCCACTTTTTGCGTTCTTTGGGCCAATAATGGTAACACCAACTGTTAAAGGTGAACCACTCGATATTTTCTGGCAATTTTCCACCGTTTAACCGCGCAAACCGAGATTGCATGTCACGATTCAACGGGCGGTTATGTGTTAACACCAAAAAGCGTTTTTGAGGATAGAAATTATAGAGTAACCGCAAGCGATAAATGAGAATTAACGTTTTTCCACTTCCTGCTACACCATTCACGATATTCAACCGAAAATCCGAAAGGAGAGAAAGATCTTCGTCTGACAGGTCGAGATCGGATTTTACAGCCTTTTCCTGATCATAATCCAGTAAATAGTCCGTCAGACCAGCATCTACCCTCCGCTGGATTTCTGGCCGCACGGTCATACTGCCAGGCACCAGAATTTCGGGTGAAAACACCTGACGGATTTTTTCGATGATGAGAGCAGGTAGAGGAGTCTTTGAGAAGAAAGGTTGCCATGCATCCTCGTTCCCTTCCAGAATTTCCTTGCCACTCCACGACACAAAAGCAGGGGAAACAGCCCGATAAATTTCCTGCACTCGGATATCTGGAAGATTGGGAAATACAATGAGAGCCCCTACTTCAAATGGCTGGGGCAAATTAATTTTTTCAATGAACCGTGCAAGGATATCCGATTCTTTTTTACCCATCGGCAAAGTCGTTTCTCCAAAGAGACGGAGATTCAATGAAGAAGCCGCTTCTGATGACGTGCCGGGACAAACTTTTACCAGCAGTGCCTTGCCTTCGTAGGTCAAAATCAAAAAGTCTGGACTAAGTGGATCCCATGGAGCAAGATGGTGCCAGATAAAATATCGATCAGGCAATCCCCTCAACGCTTCAAACACCCTGAGGGTTTCCCTGGGTAACTTCGTTGGAGGCTGTAAGGGGAAAATGTGCGCCATAGGTTATGGAATTCCTCCCTGCAAAGGGATATAGGTACAGAAATTGATTAAGTCGCGAAGAATATCGAGACGCTCTTTCAGTTCCGGATCATATTTTTCTGAGAGTAATACATGTTTACTGCCCAACAGAATTAACTTGGAACGGGGACGCGTAATTGCCACATTCAAACGTCGAAGAGAAAATAGAAATTCTGCAATCTGAGCAGCAAATGCGGGGCTTGAAGTTGCAAAGGATACCAAAATAACTTCTCTTTCCTGACCCTGCATCCGCTCAACGGTATCTACAATGATTTCTCGGCGAATTTCATCATCATCAATCATCCGCCATAGCATGGTACGAATCAAGCGGCTCTGAGCCCGGAAAGGTGTAACCACTCCTATTTCTTTTGGAGGCACTCCTCGAAGAATCAGCGAGACCACCAAATCCGCCACAATTTCTGCTTCTAGGAGGCTCTTTGTTGTAGCATTTTTATGATCTAAATCTACAAAGACGGCTGGAGCCTCCGGTTCAAGAATAAAGTCCCAACGGGTCGAATCTCCCATTAAACGAAGTCGTCTTCTCTTTGAATATTCGCTGGGCTTCAGCCTTCCCCCATAAAAAGTCTTACTGGGCCATTCCGTAAGCACATCGTTAAGCCGATAGGTAATGTCTAATATCGTTTCTTGAGAACGCCCGGAAAGCAGCGAGAAAATAGAAGTGACTTCGTAATTTGATTGTGAAAAAACAGTCACTGGGGGTAATTGATTTTCATCTCCAACAAAAATGTATTTATTTCCCGCCAACATTCCCATCAATGCCAGAGGGAGTGTGACTTGAGAAGCCTCATCAAAAATGACCACATCAAATTCAACATTGTTCAAACGTTGAGTTTGCAAAGCAAACGGGGTCGCTCCGATAACATACCCGCCTTTCAGGTTTTCAAAACCCGATTCATCAAAAGTTTCAAAATTCGGCACTTTTAAATCCCCGGTATGCCGATGATCCCCAATTTTACAGACAGGCAGATCAGGGTTGACCTGTTGGACTTTATTGAGAGCATTGTGAATGGCACGATGTGTCAGCCCTGTTATCAGAACCCGGTTTCCTTCCTGAACCAATAAATCAGATAAATGCGCCAGAACCAGTGTCTTACCCGTTCCAGGGGGACCCTGAATCAGATGATACAAATCCGTAGCATAAGAAGTAGAAATTGCCTCAACCTGGCTTTCGTTTAACCCCTTGTTAGAAGCCCATTCTCGCGCTCGCTGGTAACGGGCATAGTCTATTTGAGGATCCAGACTTCCCTGTATCACAGGCAGGATGATTGAACGTCCTCGTCTCGAGTCGGCAATCTGATCGATTGCAGCAAGATAAAACTCACTGGTATCAAACCAATCCTGATCTAAAATCCACCCATCCGGTTCGGCTTGTAAAAGGTAAGAATTTCCCCGAATCAGGGTGGCTTCCAGTTCGGTTCCTCCATCGAAATACAGGTCAAGATGAAGAGCATCGGGATCTCTGGGATTGCCTCGATGTAAAACCACCAGATCTCCCTCGCGGAAACGGGATTGATTGGTATAACAATGCATCTTGATCAGAAAATTATCTACCCTGACCACCCGGATGCCTTCAATCGCCCATCCTCTGGCAACTCTCTGAGGTAAGGGAGTGCTCCACTGGCGTTCGAGCAACTCAAGTTGAGCGTTTGCCTCTTCTATGACAAATTTTTTTAATCGTTGAAGCAAAATTGCATCTGAAGCCATGGGAAAACCCCCGGTTTGACTATAGTAATTTTAACCCATCCCCTAATTCTTTCGCTTAACACTTCCGATAAGCCCAGTCGGTTAAAGAAAGAGGCGGGAAGTTAAAGGCCTCCCGCCTCATATCACTCTCTTAAATTACTCTACCCCACAATACTGACCAGTTTACCCGGCACGTAGATCACCTGTTTGGGTGTACGCCCTTCCAGGAATTTCTGCACGGCAGGGCTTGCCAGCGCCAGTTTCTCGACGGTTTCGCGATCCATTTCCGCTGGAACCACCAGACGATCACGCACCTTCCCGTTGACCTGTACAGCCAGAGTGATTTCTTCTTCTTTTGCCGCCTCTTCGTCCACCTGAGGCCAGGATTGCAGATGGACCGAATAAGGCTTGCCCAGTTGCGCCCAAATTTCCTCGGAGATGTGCGGAGCCACCGGTGCCAGCATCTTCAGGTAAATTTCCACGGCTTCATTCCAGGCAGTGGTACCAAATGCCCCATTTTGTTTGGCGCGGCTCATTTCGTTTGCCAGTTCCATCAGAGCCGAGACGATGGTATTGAATTCAAATTCCTCAAAGTCTCGTGTCACCGAGCGCAGGGTCTGATGAACCTTGCGGCGCAACCGTTTGATCGTGGCTTCATCTGCCTTGCCGCCTTCCACGTCATCCAAAAACAGAGACCACACCCGCCGCAACCAGCGATTAACGCCTTGAATATTCTCAGTGCCCCACGGACCGCCTTCTGCCCAGCGATACCCAAACATTAAGAAGGCTCGTACCGTATCAGCACCGTACAGGCGCACCTGTTCATCTGGATCCACCACATTCCCACGTGACTTGCTCATGCGCTGTCCATCGGGACCCAGAATCTGTCCCTGGTTGCGCAGTTGGATCATCGGCTCGTTGCCTTTTGTGATGCCAATATCCCGGCAGGCTTTGTGGAAGAAGCGCGTGTAAATCAGGTGCATGGTGGCATGCTCGGCGCCGCCCGTATAGGTATCTACCGGCATCCAGTAATCATATTCTCTAGGGTCAAAGGGGCCCTGATCATAGTGTGGGCTGAGATAACGCAGGTGATACCATGAAGAACACATGAAGGTATCCATGGTATCCGTCTCACGCTCCGCTTTGCCGCCACAGTTTGGACAGGTGGTAAAACGCCAGGTGGGATGCAGTTTCAGCGGGCTTTCACCGGTAGGACGCCATTCCACATCATCCGGCAGCAACACCGGCAATTGCTCCTCTGGAACAGGCAGGACACCGCACTTTTCACAGTAAATCATCGGGATGGGCGCTCCCCAATAGCGCTGGCGGGAAATCAACCAGTCGCGCAGGCGGTAGTTGACTGCGCGCTTTCCCTTGCCGATTTGCTCCACATACGCCACCGCCGCTTCAAACGATTTTTCGCCGGGAGTGCCCGTCAGAGGTCCGGAATTGACCATCTTCCCCTTCGCGGGAACCGCCGCAGTGAGCGTATCGCCATCCAGCGGTTCCATATCTTCCGGCTGAATCACCACTCGCACCGGCAAACCATATTTTCGGGCGAATTCAAAATCGCGTTGATCGTGAGCCGGAACAGCCATGATGGCGCCGGTACCGTAGGACATCAACACATAATCGGCAATCCAGATCGGTACGCGCTCGCCATTGACCGGGTTAATGGCATACCCTCCGGTAAATACGCCGGTCTTCTCTTTCTCCGTGGACTCGCGCTGGATATCGGATTGTCGAACCGCCTGAGCCACATAAGCCTCCACTTCGGCTTTGCGGTCGGGCGTGGTCACCTTTTCCACCAGAGGATGCTCTGGCGCCAGCACCATAAAGGTCACGCCCCACAGGGTATCCGGACGGGTGGTAAACACTTCCAGTGGATCGCCCTGCTCGGTGGAGAAAATCACCGAGGCTCCCTCGGATTTGCCGATCCAGTTAATCTGCATCTCACGGACTTTTTCGGGCCAGTCCATGCCATTATAACGGAGCAACTCTTCAGCATAAGCCGTGGTTTTGAAGAACCACTGCTCCAGATTTTTCTTGATGACCGGCGTTCCGCAACGTTCGCAGTGTCGGTCTTCCCCCCATACCTGTTCGCGCGCCAGCGTGGTATTGCAGGTCGGGCACCAGTCCACCGGCGACATTTTGCGATAAGCCAGACCATGTTTATAGAACTGAATAAAGAACCACTGCGTCCAGCGGTAGTATTCCGGATCTGAGGAAATGGCTTCCCTTCTCCAATCGAACATCGCCCCCATGCTCTTCAACTGCCTGCGCATGTTGGCAATGTTCTGATAGGTCCATTCCTTAGGGTGGATATTGCGTTTAATGGCAGCATTTTCTGCTGGCAGCCCAAAAGCATCAAACCCCATCGGGAAAAGCACGTTGTAACCGCGCATCCGCATAAACCGTGCCCGGGCATCCGAGGGTGTCATGGCGTACCAGTGCCCGATATGCAAATTTCCCGAGGGATAGGGAAGCATGGTCAGGGCATAATGTTTGGGCTTGCTGGGATCAATATCAGCATGATACAGCCCATCGCGCTCCCAGCGCTCTTGCCAGCGCGCCTCAATTTCCGCCGGGTTATAAATGCGAACTTTGGCTTCGGTCATACCTGAATCCTCCTCAATATCCTCCATGCCATCAGATAAAAATCACCTTCGCCCCTCAGGGACGAAGGTGATATGAACCTCCGCGGTACCACCCTGCTTACCTGCCTCGACAGGTCGCTTTGGGTCGCGATAACGGGCGAAACCCGTTGCAGGCTACTTTCGTGTTCACCTGCCCAGCCTCCCCCACAGGGGCGACAGGCGAGTTCAGCCTTGAGGGGCGCTCTGCAGACGCCTTGCCGGGCTCACACCGCACTCTCCCGACTCGCTGGCAGATGGCTTACTACTCCTGCCCTGGCTTTGTTCTTAAATTCTCAAGGGCATGGCTTTTCAGCCCGCCCCTGTCTTCGTGTGGACCCAGGGGGATTCGAACCCCCGACCTTCTCAATGCCATTGAGACGCGCTCCCAACTGCGCTATGGGCCCCTTTGTAGAATTGCCCGGCTGATTTGCGCTCAATCGCTTCAGCCTGTGTGGACCTGAGGGGATTCGAACCCCTGACCTCCTCAGTGCGATTGAGGCGCTCTCCCAACTGAGCCACAGGCCCCCGGATACCCAAGGAGTGTCGCCATTTTAACCGAGAGAAGGCGGCTTGTCAAGCAAAATCCCCCTTCATCGCTTCGCCTTTCCCCTTCAGCCACCGACTTCCCCTCTCATCCACAGGAATTGGAGCGATTGAGAAATATGGATTTGACGGCTGCCCTGTTCAAAAGTAAGATTCAGATATGGTATGGCTGGAACGCCTGACGCGCTGGATCACCTTCAATCTCTGGTATCTGAAACGTCCACCCTGGGATACACAGATTTCTCCTCCCGAATTGATGGCGTTCATTCAGACACATCCCCCCGGCAGAGCGCTGGATCTGGGTTGTGGGAGCGGAACCAATGTACTCACCCTGGCAAAGGCAGGCTGGCAGGTGACGGGCGTGGATCTCTCCCTTCTGGCTGTCTGGCGGGCGCGGCAGCGACTGCGCAGAGCAGGTATGAAGGGGCAGGTGCTTTCAGGAAGTGTCATTGACCTTTCGCGCCTCATTCCGCCCTTTGACTTGATCCTCGATATCGGGTGTTACCATGGACTTCCTTATGAGGATCGTGAGCGCTACCGTCAAAATTTGCTCCAATTTCTTGCCCCTGCGGGAACTTTTTTGCTGTATGCCCATCTTAAGCAAGAGGAGCAAAAGATGAGCACTGGAATAACCCATCAGGAAATTGAAATCTTCAATCAATTACTCACTCCTGTCCACATTCAGGAAAGTCAAGATCGCTGGGAACGTTCGACAATCTGGCTGGAGTACACCCGATGAAGAGAACTACCTTTTCAAAATCTCTGGCAGTGCTTTTGTTGAGCGCACTGACATTGCTGGCATCCTGCCAGTTCCCAACGGAGTATTTCTTTTCTCCGAACGTCCCCCCACCTAAACAACTGGGAAAAACGTTGCTACCCAGCAACACCCCTGTTCCTTCACCCACTCCGGTACCAACATTTACCCCCACACCCATTCCCTGTGCCTTTGCCTGGACCAATCAGCCATTAGAAGAGGAAACAGCGCGTCTGCAGGATGTACTGGTTAAAAACGGATGGGGAACGGTGCAGGGAATGCTGATGGCTTACGGAGAAAACTGCCTGGATGTCAGCACCAATCGGGTGGTGCGCTTCACCCCCTTGCAAACGGATTTCTACTTCACCGTACCCTTATCGAATTTATCCCGACAGGACGAAATGGGATTTTGGACTGAACGCCTCCTGCAAGTGGCTGAGCAGATTCCACAGGAAGAACTTCCCGGCACCATGCGGGGGTATATGAGCATTCTCTTTGAGAATAACGAGGGACAGGTTCGCCTGTGGTTTCCCATTGAAGATGGGCTCAAAGCCCTGGAAAATGGGTTACGCGGAAGCGCGCTATTTCTGAAACTGCAATCCAAACCCTAAGGGTGCAGGCTCTTCTCCATGCGCCAGGCGGGTTCTACTACCTCTACCAGCCTGCCAAGATGATTGATGTACTGCCACCGTCCCGGCTCGGGCGCGACAACGTGAAACCCATGGCGTTCGTAAAACGCTCGCGCCCTGGGATTATCGCGAGCCACGTTCAGCGTTACATAGCGGAATCCACGTCGGCGTAGATCATCTTCTACCGTGGCAAGGATCAACGCACCAACCCCATGACTGCGGTAAGGCGCGCGAACCCGAAACGCATACAGATATGCGCGATCAATGCCATTGCATAATTCGGGACGATCACAAATATACTGGACAAATACCTGCCCGATGATGCCTGCTCCTTCCAGTTCAGCAACCCACATCAGAGTTAAACCGCGCTTCATGCGCTGGTAAGCATCGGCATACATACGGCGAAAATGCACATACTCCCCTTCCCACTCCAGAGCGGGCAAATCCTCTTCTCGCAAATGCCGCACTGTGATGTGAGAGAGTAATTCGTTTTGATCCCTATTTACGGCAGTCATGCATCTTTCTCACGTGCAGACGAAGAAAGCAAATCCAGCAACAACGTCTGCTCTTCCTGCAAACTGGTCACCGCTCCATCCAGCCATGCCGTCCGAAGTTGCCAGAGGATATTGCGGTACTCCGGACCCGGCGGTATTCCCATCTGTTTCAGGGTATCCCCTGTGGTGTAGGGGTGGACAAAACGGTATTCATGCACATATTTTTCCAGGATGCGCTTCAGGTGAACATCTTGAGTGAGTAAAAACACTGCGTACAAAGCCGGCAAAGCCACTTCGTCCAACACTCTGACCACCTGGCTGGGAAGGGCATCTTGAAATGCCAGGCTGTCTTCAAGCAATCGGCGGGCATCCAGCCAGTGATCCTGCAGGGATGCAGGTAAGCGTAAACGTTCTGCGATGCCCTTACCCTCCGGGTTGGGCAACAACCAGACCAGATAAGCCAGCGCCAATCGAATAGGAAGATTGGCAACTTTTTCGGGCAGATTCCACGATTGTGGAAGAGGCTCTTTCAATACATGGTGCATGGCGGGCTGCATCTCCGGATCCCAGCGCAGAGCAGGGTGAATTGCCGCCAGCAATCCCAGTTCTTCCAGCCGGGCGAGCATGGCAAAAACTTTTTCTTCCTGTAAAATCAGGTTCAATTCATGGCGCAGGCGATCCCCTGAAAGATGACGGATGAGCGGACGACCCTCATCCATGAGTTGGAGCGTGCGCTGTTCAATCCGGAAATCAAAGCGCTGTTCAAAACGCACCGCCCGCAACTGCCGGGTAGGGTCATCCACAAAGGAAAGGGAGTGCAACACCCGCACCACTTTCTGCTCCAAATCGCGCAGACCTCCCCAGTAATCGTACAAATCGCCAAAGTGATGCCCATCCAGACGTACTGCCATGGTATTGATGGTGAAATCCCGGCGATGCAGGTCCAGTTTGATACTGCTACGTTCCACGGTTGGGAGTGCCGTAGGATAATCGTAGAACTCCCGACGGGCGCTGATTAAGTCTAAGGCTTCAGGCAGTTCTTCTGGCGCAATCCGATTCTCTTCAGACAGCATCGCCGCCAACTTCTCCCGAACCGGGGCAATCGTCCATTTTGCTGTACCAAAGCGGGAATGCGGCAGGATTCGACCGCCGTAACGTTTTTCCAGCGAGCGAGCCAGTTGAATGGCATCCCCTTCTACCACAATATCAAAATCCAGACTGGGGCGTCCCAGAAGTAAATCTCGCACAAAACCACCCACAATATACACCGCCTGATGTAAACGGCGGGCTTCTGCCGCAATGGCTTTGATGAACAGCAGCCTGCCTTTGGGAATGGACTCTTCCAGTTCCTTCGCCAGGTTGCGCCTGCCCGGCACAGGAACCTCCCCGCTGATGTGACGCAACAGGTCGGTACGGGTGACGATTCCAATCACATTTCCGGTCTGGCGATCCACTACCGGCACCTGCCCCCATCCAGATTGCGCCATCACATCGCGTACTCGCTCAATGGGGTCATCGGGGTAGACAAAAACCGAACCAACTTCCATCAGACTGGTCACAGGAAGGGAGTTGAGTTTATGGGCAACTGCACGCTCTACCGCACGGCGGTTGAGCAATCCCACAACGTTCCCATCCTCCACTACCGGATACCCTTCAAACCCATAACGCTCCATCCATTTAAGGGCTTCTCCGGCAGTCAAATGCGGCGGAACGGTCAGCGGGTTGGAAGACATGATCTGACTCACGGAAACCGCCGGTTGGACAAAGCGCGGCAAAATATGGAGAATTTCCCGCTTGATCGCATCCAGAGGATCTTCGTCCACTCCCTGATAGGGAAGCGTTCCGCCTGCAGGAATACGGATCAAAGCCGCAGCGGCTCGTCCATGCCCTCCCCCACCAAACCGGGAAGCAATACTGGAGACATCTACCCGCTCCGTGGTCGAACGGGCTACCAGCCGAATTCCTTCAGGGGTGCGGACCAGTAAAAACAGGGCTGCGGGGTCTAATAAATCGCGAATTTTATGGGCAACGCTGGAAATTTCATCCACCATCTCGCCAGCATCTGCCGCTGAGATGATGATTTGCAGTCCGCCGATTTCAACCGTTTCAGCCGCGTTAAGGAGAAGATCGTAAACGCGTCTCTGCTCGGCTGAAAGTGCAGGGTTGAGAAACTTATTTGCCGCTTCGAGATTTGCCCCGCGTTCCAGCAAATATCCCACCGCCTGGGCATCTCGCGCAGTCGTGCTGGGATATGTCAGGCAACCGGTATCCTCGTAAATTCCCAACAACAACAGCGTGGCATGCAAAGGGCTGAGATTCCCATTGTGCTCCCGAAGCCCTTCCACGAAAAGACAGGTACAGGAACCCACAGGCTCAATTTTGACATCCCAGTGAGAAGGGAGGTTTTCACGGCGAGCATGATGATCCACCACATGCACCTGGGTTTTTGCGCTCACCCCCCGGAGGGTCACCAGAGATTGGGTATCCACCAGAGTCACCGACGCCACCGGCTCATTGGGTAAATCCTCAATCTCCACAAAAGGCAACTCACTGCCATACAGATTGAGAAAGGCTCGCACATTTCGGTTGAGACGGCGAGGCAAGACCGGATAGGCATGCTCATGCATCAGATACGCGCCCAGCATCGCCGCCAGAGCATCAAAATCTGCCTGTTCGTGGGTCATGATCAGGTGCATAAATCCATTATATCCATGCACGGGAAAATGCGTTACTCTCTGCTCAGGCAGTCGAACGAGGGGAACGGCTGGCGGCTTTCCGTAAACTTTCACCCATTTCGGCTGGTAAAAACGAAGCAACTTTGCGCACCAAACGCCCGGTCATGGGATTTTCCCCCCGGTGCAGAACCTGCCGAAGAAAATAAGCAACTTCTGAAGGCGAACGCTCAGCCAGTTTCTGAAAAACCACCACCAGATCGTTCAACCAGGCTGGCTCTGGCTTCTCCGACAAAGGGTGTAAAAGTCGAAATATTGCGGGGAGATTTTCCCAGGTTGGATCTGAAACCAGCACCTCACAGAGAAACAGCCCTGCCCGGCGGTACGCAGATTGTTCATGGCTGTGCCAGTTTTCGATTAAGCGGAGCAAAGTTTCTTCGCTCTCTCTGCGAAGGGTCAATGTCCCTTTATCCAGCAAAGTCCTTAACAGAGTTAAATCTACATCTGAAATCACCAATTGCTGGAGGGTTGATACTACCGCATTTGCTTCAGAAGCCGGGATATGTCCAAGCATCCACGCGGCTAGGTCACGCAATTCACGGTACTCATCTGCCCAGAGAAGCGGGATGACATCCAGCGCCTGCTGTGGAAAGCGTTTGGCTGCCTGAGCCAGTGAAACTTCCAGTTGCCGCCATACCAGCGGCGCCACGTGGTAAGACGGGAGGATCGAAATGCCGGTAACGGCTTCACCGGCTCGATAAGCGTGATCCCCATAGGTTTCCAGCAAATCTTTCAGAGTGCGGAAGAAATCCAGTGGACGGTTCATGCGCCCGATCAATGTGGCAATTTGTTCCTGTAAACGAACGACTGAGGCGGCTGGCATAATTCCCTGAGAAAAAAGGTGCGGATGTTTTGCATCCGCACCTGAAGAGGTTTCAGTAAGCGCGGGCGAAATAAACCTTTTCCGTGGCAGGTTCACCGCAGACCACGCATTTTCCAGAGCCACCCGGTTGATCCAGAGGAATACAGCGGGTAGTGGCTTTGGTATCTTCTTTCACTTTGGCTTCACAGGTTGCAGAACCACACCACCAGGCAAACGCCCACCCCTCATTCACCACTTGTTTGAGTTCTTCATAATCCCCTACATCATGGATATGCGAATCACGGAAGGCAATAGCGCGATCCAGCAAAGACTGGTGAATATCCTTCAGCATGTCGGAAATGGTTTGAACCAGCCCTTGCTGAGAGACGAAGGACTTCCCTGCTTTACCGGGACGATCACGGCGCGCCAATGCGACACTGTTCTTCTCCACATCTTTGGGACCCACTTCAAGGCGCAAGGGTACTCCACGCATCTCCCAGTCGTTGAACTTGTAGCCCGGAGTCACGCCGTCCCGGCGGTCCACATGCACCCGGAAAACCTCACGCAGTTCCTGCTCCAGACGATCCACCACCGGCATGACCAGACTGCGTTCGGCATCGTCTCGATAAATTGGCACAATTACCACCTGAATGGGAGCAAGACGAGGCGGTAAAATCAAGCCCTGATCATCGCCATGGGTCATGATAATGGCACCAATAAACCGGGTAGAAAGCCCCCAGGATGTGGTCCAGGCATACTGAAGTTCATTGTTTTGATCGAGGAAGCGGATGTCAAAGGCACGGGCGAAGTTTTGACCGAGGAAATGCGAGGTGCCCGACTGCAAGGCACGGGTATCACGCATCATGCCTTCAATGGTCATGGACATTTCTGCCCCGGCGAACTTCTCGGTCTGGCTTTTCCGCCCCGGAATGACCGGAACCGCCGCTTCTTCAATGGCAAAGCGGTAATAGGTATCCAGCATGCGCATGGTTTCTTCAATGGCTTCTTCTCGAGTGGCATGAGCGGTATGCCCTTCCTGCCAGTAGAATTCCAGTGTGCGCAGGAACAGACGGGTGCGCATCTCCCAACGGACCACATTACCCCATTGATTGATCAGAATTGGCAGGTCACGGTATGAGCGAATCCACTTCGAATACATGTAGCCGATGATAGTTTCCGAGGTTGGGCGCACCACCAGAGGTTCTTCCAGCGTCTCACCGCCACCCACAGTCACCACAGCCAGTTCCGGCGAAAAACCCTCGACATGTTCCTTTTCTTTTTCCAGAAAACTCATAGGGATGAACAGCGGAAATGCGGCATTGACATGTCCGGTGGCTTTGAAACGTTTATCCAGCGCCTGCTGGATATTTTCCCAGAGCGCCCACCCGTAAGGCTTTACGACCATACAGCCACGCACCGGAGCGTAATCCGCAAGATCGGCGCGCAGGACAATCTGGTTATACCATTCAGAAAAATTTTCGGATTGTGGGGTTAATTTTTCGTCGCTCATGCTTTCTCTCGCTCTCTTCAGCAATGGATTTTTCAATTATAACCGCAACTCCGCCGGTAACGGGGAAATTTTGTACGCGCGGATCTGTCCGTCTTCATAGACAAAATGATAATGCAACGGTTCGGCGCCGTTCAGGATATAAGGAGCAAACACATGAATATTGGATACCACTTCAGGAGATTGAAACACCCACTCTCTGGGCTTCCATGCCAGTTGCCCTTCTCCACAATCCTGCGGTTCGCCTTCTGGCGCCTGCGCCACAAACAGGACCAGTCCGCCTGAAGGAATTTCGAACCCTTCCCAGGTGAGAATCCCACAAAAACGGGCATCGGTCAGGTGGTAACCGGTTTCCTCTTTTATCTCACGGAGCACCCCTTCCAGGGCGCTTTCTCCTTCTTCCCAGTGTCCTCCAATGCCGTTCCAGAGTCCGGCATTGGGGGGACGCTTCCGATGGATCATCAAGACCTCATCTCCGCGGGTTAGAAAACAAAGGGTAAATTGCATCTCTGGAAGCATGCCAGGTATTATATGCCCAATTGACCCGTTTCAGGGATAGAGATTATCGGGACACCCGCGCACATCCGCTCTTGACAAAGGGTCTTAAGATTTTGTGGTATAATTCGGGACGTTGACTGGTCCGATGGCTGGCTACGGCTGGCGATCTGGAGACCTGCACCATCATGAAAGGAGAGCAGACGTCATGACTTTAACAAAAGAAAAGAAAGACTCGTTGATCAACCAGTTCCAACGCCATGAAGGCGATACTGGTTCACCGGAAGTTCAGGTGGCGCTGTTGACAGAGCGCATCAATCAACTGACCGACCACCTGCGCATTCACAAACACGATGAATCTTCCCGCCGTGGGCTGTTGATGCTGGTTGGACAGCGCCGCCGGCTTCTTGCCTACCTGCGGAAGAAGGACTACAGGCGTTATGTAGCCCTGGCAGAACGCCTGAACTTGCGCACCAAATAACATCAAGGCATAATAGAGTAGATGGTGCAGGAAAGCAAAGCCCATCTACTCTTTTTTTGAGAAACCATTCAAATTCTATTTTTGGGGCGCGCCCCTGTGTGACGATTAGGAATTGAATCGTGAAGAGGAAGTATTCCTCCTCAGGCTTCAGTCCCTGATCGAGCCAGGGGGCGCCAAAGGGGATGTATCATGCAACCAGAATCAAAAGTTTTTACCGCCCTCGTGGGAGGGCAATCTGTCGTATTTGAAACCGGCAAACTTGCCGGTCAGGCTGGCGGTGCTGTCACCGTGCGCCTTGGCGATTCTATGGTGTTCGCCGCCGCAACCATGTCTCCGGAACCACGGGAAGGGATTGATTTCTTCCCCCTCTCGGTGGAGTACGAAGAGCGTCTCTACGCGGGTGGACGAATTCCGGGGTCTTATTTCCGTCGAGAAGGTAAACCCTCCACCGAAGCCATCCTGACCGCCCGGTTGACCGACCGTCCGCTGCGCCCTCTCTTCAACAAAGAGATGCGCAATGAGGTGCAGGTCATCCTGTTCTCTCTCTCCGCCGATCAGGAAAACCCACTGGACATCCTGTGCATCAATGCCGCCTCTGCAGCCCTGATGATTTCGGACATCCCGTGGGGTGGACCAGTTGGCGCGGTGCGCATCGGTCGAATTGACGGACAGTTCATCATCAATCCGACTTTCTCTCAGATCGAAGTATCCGACCTGGACTTGCGCATTGCCGGCACCCGCGACGCCATTTTGATGGTGGAATGCGGCGCCAAAGAGGTTGAAGAGGATGTGATGGTGCAGGCTTTGCAGTTTGGTCACGAAGCCCTGCAACCCCTGATTGACGCCCAACTGCAAATGGCGGCTGAAGTGGGCAAACCCAAACGCGAAGTGCCGCTCTTCCCGCTTGATCCCACGCTGGTGGATCAGGTTTACGAAAAAGCCGCAAGTGCATTGGAAGCCGCCCTGGACGCACCCCATGACAAGGCACAACTGAACGAAGCCGTAGATACCCTGCAGAAACAAATCGTCGAAGAGATGGCGGCAGGGGATGAAACTCTGGTGGAACCGCTCAAAAACGCTTTCACCGAAGTGTACAAGAAGGTGGTGCGCCGTCGCATTCTGGAAAAGGGCATCCGTCCCGATCACCGCACGCCCACCGAAATCCGCCCGATCTGGTGCGAAGTAGGCATCAGCCCGCGCGCGCACGGTTCCGGCTTGTTCACCCGCGGCGAGACTCAGGTGCTCACGCTGGCAACCCTGGGAACCCCTCGCGAGGCACAGGAACTGGACTCGCTGGTTCCCATCGAAACCAAACGCTACATGCACCACTACAACTTCCCACCCTACTCCACCGGCGAGGTCAAACCCCTGCGCGGGCAATCCCGACGGGAAATTGGTCATGGAGCGCTGGCAGAACGTGCTCTCGAACCGGTCATTCCATCGGAAGATGAATTCCCCTACACCCTGCGGCTGGTTTCGGAAGTGCTTTCCTCAAATGGCTCTACTTCCATGGCATCGGTTTGCGGCTCCACGCTCGCTCTGATGGATACCGGCGTTCCCATCAAAGCGCCGGTGGCTGGTGTTGCCATGGGGTTGATCAAAGAAGGCGATAATGCGGTGATTTTGACCGACATTCAGGGTCTGGAAGATCACCTGGGAGACATGGATTTCAAAGTGGCAGGCACAGAAAAGGGCATCACCGCCCTGCAGATGGACATCAAGATCAAGGGAATCACCCCCGAATTGATGTCGCGCGCTCTGGCGCAAGCCCGTGAAGCCCGCCTGGACATTCTCAAGAAAATGCTGGCAGTCATTCCCGCGCCGCGTCCCGAACTGAAGCCGCATGTGCCGCGCATCACCATCATCAAGGTGCCGGTGGATAAAATTGGCGCGATCATCGGTCCGGGCGGTAAATTAATCCGCGCCTTGCAGGAAGAAACCAACACCCGCATCGACATTGAAGATGACGGCACGGTGTACATTGCCTCGACCGACAAGGCAGGTGAAATGGCAGCGCGTGAACGCATTGAAGCCGTGACCGAAATTCCGCAAGTGGGTCGCATTTATACGGGTAAGGTGGTGCGGGTAACCGATTTCGGCGCCTTTGTCGAAATCCTGCCCAACGTGGATGGGATGGTGCACATCTCTCAACTGGATTCGGAACGCGTCAACCGCGTGGAAGACGTGGTCAACGTGGGCGATGAAGTGACCGTGATGGTCACCAACATCGATCCCGATGGAAAGATCCGCCTTTCGCGGCAAGCCGTGCTGGAAGGCTGGACCCCTGAGGAAGCGCAAGGACGCGATCGCCCCGGCGGATCGCGCAGTGGGAATGGCGGCGGACGCCCCGGTCCATCCCGCTCTGGAAACGCTCCCCGCGGTGGTGGGCGCCCCGGAAACGAACCGCGTGGCGGGGGCAATCGCAATGACTCCAGCCGTGGTCCTCAGCGCCGCAGATAACCTGTACACTCCTTAAAATCAGCAGGGGCTATCTTGAAAATGAGATAGCCCCTGCTTTATTTAGGCAAACTCTACCCAAGCCAATCCACCACGTAGGACTCGAGATCCTCCATGTCTGCATCCTGTTCTTCGATAACCCGGTAACGCACAGAAATTCCTGCCAAATGAACCGTGTTGGGATCTCCCGATACAAGGGGATGCCACCACTCCAGCGGTTTTCCTTCTGCCAGCAACCGATAGGCACAGGTTTTCGGCATCCACTTGAGGTCACGCACCCGCTCAGGATCCAGAACCAGACAGGTAGGCATCTTGATCGCCCGTTCGGCATAAGCAGTACACCGGCACCTTTCCAGATCCAGCAAGCGGCAGACCACATTGGTATAAAACACTTCGCCGGTTTCTTCATCCTGGAGTTTATACAAACAACAGCGGGCACAGCCATCACACAGGGCTTCCCACTCTTCCTGATTCATCTCTTCGAGGGATTTTTTCTTCCAGAATTCGGGTTCCAGCATGATTTAGCGCTCCTGTGTAGGCAGGTACGGCATGGCAGGTCCAGGCACACCCAGCCGTTCTGCCAGTGCAGCCCGCATGGCTACACGATCATCCCAGGGATATTCCGTCTCCCCGAAACACATGGACTGTTCATGACCTTTACCGCAGGCAATCACCAGATCCTCGGGATTTGCCATCTGGACTGCCATGCGGATGGCATCCCCGCGATCGGGAACGAGATAAAACTGCTTGCCCCTTACTGCCCCTTGCGATTCGGCACCCCGCGCCATCTCTTCCAGAATATCTTCGAGCGATTCCGTGCGAGGGTCCTCCGCCGTGAATATTGAGATATCCGCTAATTGAGCCGAAACTTCCGCCATCAGGCGGCGTTTTTCACGATCTCGCAAACCTGCCGATCCAAACACCGCAATCACCCGCCCAGAGGTCATCTCGCGGGCAGTCAGTAAGGCTTGCTTCAGGGCATTAGGCGTGTGGGCAAAGTCCACAATGGCATGGAATGGTTGCCCCATATGAATGCGTTCCATGCGTCCGGGCACCCCGCTCATATTGGCAATCCCCTGCGCCGCCTGTTGGGGATCAATGCCCAGTCCCATGACCGTGGCGGCAAATGCCGCCAGACAATTGCTGACGTTGTAAGTGCCTACCAGGCAAGTCTCCACAGGTTGACGAAAATCAGCGCCAACCACAACAAATCGGAGACAATCGGCTTCGTAACGAATGTTCTCGGCATGCAGATCTGCCTCCGAAGTCAAACCATAACTGACCGAAGGAACCCGGGTGATACCCTGAAGATATTCGTAGGATGAATCGTCCCGATTTAAAACGGCAAGACGGGGATTGCCATGAGGCTTCTCCGGCGTTTCCCCCAGCATCTTAAAAAGGTTTCCTTTCGCCGCCCGATAGGCTTCATAGGAACCGTGGTAATCCAGATGTTCATGGGTGATATTGGTCACCACTCCAATATCAAACTCACATGCGCTGACGCGATGTTGTTCCAGCCCGTGCGAAGTGGCTTCGAGCACCACATGCGTCAACCCGGCGGCGCGCATGCGGGATAAATACCGCTGGACTTCAGGCGCTTCGGGTGTGGTAACGTGAAAACCGGTGTCCACAACCTCGTCTCCGATGACCGCATTCACCGTCGAGACAATACCTGCGTTGAAACCCGCGGCAAGCAAAATCTGGTAAATGAGGTTGGAAGTGGTGGTTTTCCCATCCGTACCGGTGACGCCGATCACCGTCATATCGTGAGCAGGAAAATTGTAGAAAGCCGCTGAAAGATATGCCAGGGCTTCCCGGGAATTTTTCACCTTGAGGTAGGGTACCGGCAAGCCCGAGAGGTCATGCATTCCCACCACAGCAATCACGCCGCGTTCAATGGCGTGCGGGATGAAAGTATGTCCATCCACCCGCGTACCGGGAAAGGCAACAAAGATGTATCCGGGTTGTGCTTCTCGATGGTTATAGGTGATGCCGGTCACAGGAATATCTGGTAGCGCGCCTTCCCAGGAAACCGATATGGGAAGGTGACGAATCAACTCAGGTAAATTCCTACGTACAAAACCAATCATACGGCTATTTCCTTCCGCCTTGATTATACCCTCTTCATCTTCAAGCCCGGCAAAAAATTTTTCGAATCCTTTTCAAAAAGAGATGCGGCTTTTTTATCGTTGAATCTCTATTATTCCAGTTCGCCGTACTCTGTCATGGGATGAGGAAATCAAAAACCTCTCAGGGGTTTTTCCACCCCTGAGAGGTTCTTCGGTTTTCTACAAAGCCCAGTAAGGACTAGCGCAAGGACTGGCGCAAACTCTCCAGTTGTCCCGCCAGCGAGCCATCCACCACCCGGTTGCCCAAACGGACGATCAGACCACCGAGGATGGAAGGATCCACGCGGAAGGAAACCACCGCCGCCGATCCCAGACGGGAAAGGACTTCGCGCTTCACCAGATCCTGCTCTTCTTCGGTCAAGGGCAAAGCGCTGATGACCTCTGCCTGATCGGCAACCACGCTTTCCACACCTTCCAGCACTACCACTTTCCCACCGCGCACACCGGCAAAAAACTCGTTGAGCAGAGCATGCTGGCGCTTTTCGTCCAGACTTTCACCAATCAACTTTTGTGCCGCAGCGATTGCCAGCGCACCAACCTGACCGCGCAGTTCAGAGAGCATGCGGTTGCGTTCCGCTTCCAGGTCTGCCAAAGCCTGTGAACGGGCTTTGCTGGCTTCGACTTCGGCTTGCGAGCGAATCTCTTCTTCTACTTTCTGAGCGCGCAGGGTAGCCTCACGCACAATTTCAGCGGCTTTCTGCTGGGCTTCGGCGAGGATCGCCTGCGCTTCCTTCTCGGCGTTAGCGCGGGCTTCCGCGGCAACACGCGCATCCTCCAGCCCCTGTGCAATGGTTTTACGCCGCTTTTCCATCATCTCCGAAAGAGGAACGAAAACCCAGGCTCGCAGGGTGATGAACACAATGGCGAATGAGAAAATATAGACCAGCAAATAGCCGAGGTTGATCCCTAATGCTTCCAAAGCCCCCTCCTTTTACAGCACGAAGAGCATGAGGAACGCAATCACCAGACAGTAAATGGCGATGGCTTCCGAGAAAGCAATCCCCAGAATCATGTTGGTGAGCAGATTCCCGTACGTATCAGGGTTGCGAGCCATTCCTTCAAGCGCTCCCTGAACACTCAAGCCAATACCAATCCCCGCACCCAGAGCCCCAATCATGGAAAGCCCCGCACCAATGAATTTTGCCGCTTCGATAATATCCCCGGTCATTGTTTGAATACCTCCTCCAGAATGATGTCGATCACCTTTTCAGGGAACGCAAGGCTCAGTGAGCACCTTCCCCATGTTCCCCGCCATGTCCACGGGTAGCCTGCGCCATGAAGACCATGGTCAGCATGCCGAACACAAAGGCTTGAATCAAGCCAACAAATACTTCAAAAAGCACCACAAAGGACTGCATGAACACCGGAATCAGCGAGCCTACCAAAAAGAGCAAGACCGCACCGGCAAACATATTTCCGAACAACCGGAATGCAAACGAGAGGATTTTGGCGAACTCCGAAATCAATTCCAGCAGCCCAACCAGAAAGTCCATGGCGCCAAAGAAGGGCTTTTTGAATAAATTCAACACATTGAAGAATTTATAGAAGTACGCCCCCCCTTGCGCGCGCACGCCAATCACCTGCGTCATCACTACCGAAATCAACGCCAGCGCCAGGGTGAAATTCAAATCGGTGGGTATGCCACGGAAGAACGGGATGATGTGATAGCCTGTTTCTCCTTCATGTACCTCACCGGGCAGGATGTTGTACACTCCCGGCAGAAGTTCCTGAAGGGCATGCCCGCCTTCTTTCATTTTATGGACCAGACCAAATGTCTCCACAATGGGAGTCAGTTTCATCAGGTTTCCCACCAGCACAAAGATGAGAATGGTGGCGAACCAGGGAAAGATGGTTTTGGCATACTTCCCGGCGGAAGACTCGGTGAGATTGTAGAGAATCTCCACCAGCGCTTCCATCAATCCAGCCACCCCTTTGGGAACGAGCGTGCCGCTCTTGAGTTCCCGGCGCACAGCGTATGCCAGCCAGAAGATGACCAGCAACACCAGCACCAGCATGAGCAGTGTATTGGTCAGATAAAAGTCCCCCATTACGGGTAAGGTGAAAAGGGGTTCGTGAGTGACGTTTTCAGGGGCAACCTGAATATGGGGCTGAACGGGTTTGACGAAAATCACCGCAACAACGTTGAGAATAATGAACAACAAAACCCACCAGCGATGTCGAATACCCAGCGGTCCGCGATTAACTGGTTTTTCCAATGCCTGCCTCCTTTCCATTTTGATGATTCAGATTGCTCTTAATTTTTGCAGTTGTCGAGCGCACAATGAAAAACATCACCAGCAAAGAAATGGGAATGCTGGCAAAGACAAGGATCAAAGTCAGTAACGGACGGGTCTGGAAGCGAGCATCTAACCACAATCCCCCCAGAACAGCCCCTAACACAATCAGAAGGGTCACACACCCCGCCTGCGCGGCAAAGCCTGCCAGAGTCAGATTTAGCCAGTAACGGCTTCGATCGGGCTTTGGGGCATTGGTCTGGCTCATGAGAAGGATTATAACATAACCAAATTTAATGCGTCAACCAACCCGAGAAAGATTGGACAGCGTTGACCAAAATACTCACCAAATCGGTGGTGGTTGAAATTCATTTGCCCTCCCAGAGAACAAATTCTCTGTCCGGATGGGGCATTTGTGCGTAGATCATCCAACGATCCAGTCCCTCCCGAAGCGGTCCAACCGCTCTGAGTTTGGCTTCTACCACTTCTCGGGCAAAGAGCAAACATTCTTCCGGAGATTTTCCATCCATCCAGGCAGTCAGGAAACCCGCCCAGAACGCATCTCCTGCGCCTGTGGCATCCACCACCTGAACCGGGCGCACAGGCAAGCGAAGCACCGGTTTGCCGCGTTGAGAGAGCAGGGAGCCTTGCTCTCCCATGGTGAAAATGACCACTTCAGCACCCCATTCATGAAGACGACGGATGTACCCGGCAGGAGTTTCCCCTTCCCCAAACAGGCGGTGACAATCCACCAGTGAGGCTTTGGTAAGCGTCACCGAACGATATACCTCCCGAATGACTTCCAGGGCTTCAATCTGGTTTTGCCAGACTTTCGGACTGAAATTGGGATCAAACGAGATGGCTTTTCCCCAAGACTTTGCCCGCTCAATGGCGCTGATCACCGCGGAACGAGAAGGTTCCATGGAGAGGGGCCAGGTGGTGAAATGAACCACTTTTGCCGCACGAAGCACCTCATCCGGAATGTCTTTCGGCGTAATGCGGTAATCTGCACCCCGATAGGGTTGAAAATCGGGAGTGCCAGACGTGCGAGAGACAAACACCAGGCTGGTAGGCGCCTGATTCTCATGGCATAGCCAGCGCGTGTTGACCCCGCTTTGAGCCACATGATGTTCGAGAAATCTGCCAAAGGCATCCCTGCCCACACAGGCAATCAATGCCGAACGTCCACCTAACCGCGCCACATTCACCGCCAGATTGGCAGGGGAACCGCCCTGAAAACGGCAAAAGCATTCAGTGGAATCGAGACTCTCCGCAGGCTCAGTTCCAATCAAATCTACCAGAATCTCTCCAACGGCAACCAGACCAACTTCTTCTTGCATATCCTACCTCTCCCTGTGAGCCTCAACCTGATACGCTCGCACCTCGCCGGGCTTCAATTCCGGAACCACAAAATGAACGCCATTGTAAACCAGTTCCTCTTCTGAAAAATCAGGCAAAGCAAAGCACAATTTCAAACGGAATGTCGGGGACAATGGCAATCCAAATCTGCCTGCTTTACTCCATGGACAGGTGTTCACCACAAACACAAACGCAGGATGTTCACCCGCTTGAGTCCATGCCACCACCGGATTCATCCCGGTAGCGTCCGGAGGAATCAGCCAGCGCGTGGGGGCGTCTGCAATCTCATCTCTGATTTTTTCATAGAATAGGCGAATGCGCTGAAGGTTGGCAAACAACGGCGCATTTCTTCCCCACCGATATACCCCACGGGTCACTTTATTTCCCCGTTTTTCCTGAAACACATACAGTTTCGTATAATACTCGTTCGGCGCCGGTTCGGGATGCGGATCCCGAGTTTCAAATCCTAACGCCACATAGGAAGGCATATCCGTAACCAACAGAGAAAGGAATACCCGCGCTTCATTTCCATCCAGATAAAAGCGGTCAAAACGGGGATCATCCTTATCCGAAGTCATGACGGTGAAAGAAGGGGCGCACTTTCGGGTGCGGAGGAGATCATCGTAATAGCGAAAGCGTTGAAGAAATTCCATTGTTCCCATGCAGGTGGACTGCAAATCTCCCAGAGTGACATCAGCCCGTGAGGCTTCCAGATGATCTATTTCTTCGCCATATCCCATGACATCCCGGGGAGGAAGGAAGGATTCGGCAAAATATCCAAAGAAGGGCGCATGATTCCGATGCCGGATGGTTTCCTTCACCGCGCCAAGCAAATCGTAATATTCATCCACCTGATCGGGAACTCCCTCGGGGCGCATCTGCACATGAGACATATCGCCGCGCATGAAATCGAACCCAAAGCGTTTCTGCACGTCTGCATAATGGGAACAAACGTATTCCCAAACCGGTTTGACCGGTCGGCTGAAATCCAGTTGCCAATCCTCGCCATCTTCCTTCGGCTCATACAGGCGATACCGCGCCAGAGGATTAAACACACGCGACATGGGGGTCGAATGGATCATTCGGAAGTCTCGCCAGACCATCCCAAATTCATCCACCACCTCAGCCTCAGGAGAAGGATCAACCTCAATCCCCCGAAAAGGCGGCGCCATGGTTGCAGGGACGGTTTCAAATCCATGAGCATACAATTTCTGGATGAGAGCCATACGCCGGTTTAACCGTCCCCAGAAATCTTCCGGTAATCCAAAAAGAATCTGGGTTCGAGTCTTCTCGCTGGTCTGCGGGGAGAAAAATTCTTCCAGACTTGCCGGAATCGTCACCCCTTCCACTGCCGAACCCTGTTCCTGAACGAACTTCCAGATACAAGCCTGCACCTGATGAATCAAACCGATAGAATGATCCACAATCTCCAGCCCACGCCTTTGCATCCACTCAAAGTATTCGGGGAAAGCCAGAGCCATTTCGGAAAAGCGGTCGGTATGTGGGATGACATCCATACCCACAGCCCGCCCCATCACATGGAGGAGATGGATGACGGCTTTGAGTTGGCGCTCTACTCCATTCAGCCATGGGAACAATTCCGCCAGTTCCACACTGTAGAACTCCCGATTGATCTGCCAAGAACTCATTCCGTAAATGCTGGCAACCACCCCAGGCTCCCAGATGGGCAGGATATGAATGGAGTCGTAAAACTCAGGCAGAGTGAGGCAGTACTTGACCAGATTGAAAAAGTTGCCAATGGTGCGAATATTGACCCCCACCATGCGGGTGCGTTTGAGCCAGCCCGAATCTGGGTGGGATTGTACCGGGCTCATCAGTTCTGATGGCAAAGGCTGAGAGGAATCAAGACGCGTCCATGGTTCGCTCAAAGCAAGGTCTATGGCTTTTCCAAACCGCCCCCTGAGGATTCCAATCACTTCCTCAGCGGGCATTGCGACTGCTTGCTCGGGCAGGAGATTCGGCACGAAAGAAAGACGGCGGAAGCGGTAAAAATCCAGCCACTCTTCTGCTCTCTGGCGATCTCGCCAGGCTTTCTGATAGGAATCGTACTGCTCTAAAAAGTCCATAAAACCGCTTTTCAAAGTAGAAAGACAGCAGATTCACCTTACGGTTCCTCTGCTGTCTGTAAAGGTGCAGTTACCTCTAGAACAGCGCCGAAGCCGCGGCAAGAGACTGCCCGTACCAGGGCGCCACGACAACCCCTAACGCCAGCATGAGCACCACGCAAATCAGGATGGCGGTCTGCCAGGAAACCGACGGTTTCAGAGGCGTCTCGTCCGTAGCCGGACGATAGAGAATTTTCATCACCGTGAGGTAGTAGTATAACCCGATCACGGAGGTGAGCACCCCAATCACCGCAAGCGCCACCTGTCCGGCTTCGACCGCGGCGGCAAATACCAGCACTTTGCCGATGAACCCGCTCAGCGGAGGAATTCCGCCCAGAGAAAGCAAACTGATCAGCATCGCCAGAGCAATGGCGGGATTCCGTTTCCCTAATCCTGAAAAGGTGTCCAGATCCTCTGAACCCACCTGCTGAGCAACCAGCCAGACAATGGCAAACGCCGCCAGATTGGTGACCAGATAAGAGGTAAGGTAATACACCATTCCCGCCACCCCCAGCGGAGAATCGGCGGCAACGCCAACCAGAATATAACCCGCCTGAGCAATGGAGGAATACGCCAGAAGGCGCTTGATATTGCGCTGGGTCAGCGCCAGCAAGTTCCCCACGATCATGCTCAACGCCGCCAGAATGGCAACCACCAGCGTCCAGAAAGAAGTCAGTTGCGGGAAGGTCACCAGCAGAACCCGCACCAGCACGGCAAAGCCCGCCGCCTTTGAGGCAGTGGAAAGGAACCCGGCAATGGGTGTCGGAGCCCCTTCATACACATCAGGCGCCCAGAAATGGAAAGGCGCAGCAGAGACCTTGAAACCAAACCCAACCAGCGTCAGGAAAAGCGCTCCACCAACCAGAAGAGGTGAAACATCTGCCTGGGTGAGACGGAATGGGATCATGGCAAGGTTCGCTGTACCGCTCAGCCCAAAGAGCAGACTGAAGCCATACAACATCACCGCCGAGGTGACTGCGCCGTACAGCATGTATTTAATGCCCGATTCCACCGATTTTTGATTCTCGACATAGTAGCCGGCGAGTAAGTATAGAGGGAGCGAGGTGGTTTCAATTGCCAGATAGAGCATGATGAGATTGGCTGAAGAAGCCATCAGGCTCATTCCCAGCGTGGCAATCAGAACCAGCGCGAGATACTCTCCGGTAACGGTTCGGGCATGTTCCATAGAGACCAGCACGGTAATCGCCGCACCCAGCAGGAAAAGCAGCCGAAAACTAAAGGATACCCAATCCAGCCGCAACATTCCCCCGAAAATCAACTGCGGGGAATCCACGGGACGGGCAAAGACGGCGCTCAACACGGCAATCACCGCCAGAGCAATGGCAGTTAACCATCCTAAAACACCTTCTGCCCGACGACGCAATCCCAGGTTCAAGAGGAGAACCAGCGCCGCCAGAACCACCAGCAAAATTTCTGGAAGGATGGCAAGTAACATGGAAGGTTCAAAAGGAGCAGGGGTCATTTAGGCTCCTCCCATCAATACCAGAATTTGGGCAATACCCGATTCGATCAAAGGCACCATCCGCGTCCATGTCGGTAGAATGCCCATCAAAATCATCATCGCAGAAAGCCCGACAATGACGATTTTATCCATTGTTGAGACATCTCCTACCAGCGCATTCAATGACTCTGAAAGGTTTCCATAGAATACGCGACGGACAACCAGTAAAATGTACCCGGCGGTGACAATCACGCCCAGAATAGCGATGATCGCCACAATCGGCATGACCTGCCACGCCCCCATGAAGATGGGAAACTCTGCCACAAAGCCGGAGAACCCGGGCATCCCCATGGATACCAGCCCCGCAATGATGAAGCCCAGCGCCGCCAGCGGCATCTTTTGAGATAAGCCCCCCAGTTCAGGAATGTGGCGGGTGTGTGCGCGGTCATAGACCATGCCAACCACAGCAAAGAAGAGAGCCGTCATGATGCCATGGGAGAACATTTGCAACCCTGCGCCGAGTAACCCTTCCCGATTCAGCGTAGCGAAGCCGATCATCACCAGCCCCATGTGGGAGACAGAAGAGAAGCCGATGACGTACTTGAAATCGCTCTGGATCATGGCAATCAATGCGCCATACACCACATTAACCGTGCCCAACGCCAGAATGAGCGGGGCGTAAAACCGTGCTCCATCGGGCATAAGTGTAATGGCTACGCGAAGAGCAGCAAATGCTCCAACTTTCATCTCCACTCCCGCCAGCATCATTGAGACCGCTGTCGGTGCGGCAACGTGACCATCCGGCGCCCAGGAATGGAAGGGGAAAATACCGCCCAGAATGGCAAACCCGCCGAAGACTACCAGGAACCAGCCCGTCTGGAATGCACGGCTGAACCCTGCCTTTTCCAGTTCCAGCATATCGAAGGTATGACCACCGGCGCTCCACATTGCCAGCACACCCACCAGCGATAACACCGACCCCAGGAAGAGATACAGGGTGAGTTTCATGGAGCCATAATCGCGGGTTTTGGGATAGCCCCAAATGGCAATCATCAGGTACTTGGGGAAGACCGCCAGTTCAAAGAAGAAGAACAGCATGAACAGATCCAGCGAACAGAAAACGCCCTGAACGCTGGTTCCCAGGAACATATAGAAGGCGAAGAACTCGCGCGGACGTTCTTCGACCCGCCAGGAGACCATCACGCCGGAAGTCAGCACAACCGCACCCAAAAGCACCAGCGGCACACTGACACCGTTCACGCCGGTGAAGTAGGCGATCCCCAGCGATTTCACCCAATCCATGCGCTCCACGAATTGATAGCCACCGGCTTGAACATCGTAGGCAAAATACACCCAAAACGCCAGCACCAGATCGATCAGGCTGGCAACCAGGGCAACCACCCGGATGGCTTGTTTCCGTTCTGCCGGAAGTGCCAGAATGATCAATCCGGCGATCAGCGGGATAAAGATAATCAGGCTCAAGACTGGAAAACCCATCCTGCGCTCCTTAGAACCACAACATGACTGCCCGATTGATCACATCCACGATCCATCCGGGCATGACTCCAATGACCAGAATGAGCACCATCAACGGCGCAATGACCAGCATTTCCCGCAAGTTCATTTCGCTCACATGTCCCTTCCAGTGCTCGTTGAGAGGTCCATGCAGAACTTTCCACAAGGCTTTGAGCGTGTATGCGCCGGTAAAGAACAACCCAATCATCGAAAGCACGGTGAAGATGGTCAACACGCCCCAGGCGCCGCGCACCACCATGAATTCAGAGACAAAACCGTTCAGCCCGGGCAATCCTAACGATGCCATTGAGGTAAAGATGAGAACCGAGCCATACACCGGTAAGAGAGCATACAGCCCACCAAAGGCGTTCAAATCGCGGGTATGAACCCGTTCGTAAATAACCCCGACGAGGAAGAACATCCCAGCCGAATACAAGCCATGGTTGAACATCTGCAGAACGGCTCCGTTCAGGGCGATATTGGCATCCAGTGTACCGGGAGCCGCCGCCATTGCCGCCACCCCCAGAACCACAAACCCCATGTGGTTAATGGAAGAGTAGGCAACCAGACGCTTGAAATCATCCTGCCCAAAGGCTCCCAGAGCGCCAAAAATGATGGCTAACGTCGCCAGCCCGGCAAGCCAGAGAGCATATTGTTTTGACTCGACAGGATACAGCGGTAGAACCAGGCGGATGAAACCAAAGGCTCCCAGTTTGAGCAGCACTCCCGCCAGGATCATTGAACCAGCCGTAGGCGCTTCCGTGTGCGCATCGGGAAGCCATGTATGGAAGGGCCAGACAGGCACTTTGATGGCAAATGCCACCACAAACGCCCAAAAGGCAACTGCCTTGACCGTAGCCAGCGGCATCCCCAACAAGACGCCGCCGGGCAAATCCAGTTGAGGCCAGATTTCAATTAATCGGGTAATGTCATACGTTTGGGTGACCACACCAATCAACTGGATTGCCAGCAACAAGCCGAGAGAACCTGCCATGGTGTACAGGATGAACTTCAGCGAAGCGTAGTTGCGATTCGCTCCGCCCCACTGCGCAATCAGGAAGTACATGGGCACCAGCCCCACTTCCCAGAAGACAAAGAAGAGGAGCAAATCCAGCGCCATGAAGACGCCCAACATGCCGGTCTCCAGCAACAGGAACAGCACCATATAGGTGCGAACGTTTTCCTGAATGCTGAAAGAAGCCAGAATGGCGAGCGGCGTCAGCAAAGTGGTGAGTAAGACCATGGTCAGAGCAATCCCATCCACGCCCACGTGGTATGAGGAGTGGATAGCCGGGTACCAGACCGCCTCTTCCACAAACTGGAACTTTGCGCCTTGTGGATCAAAACGAAGCCACAAAATCACCGACAATACCAGCGGGATGAGGCTGGCGATCAAACTGAACCAGCGGATCAGGGTCAACCGTTGACGGGGGACCAGCAGAAGCAAGAGCGCCGCCCCGGTTGGGATGAACAGGATCATGGAAAGCAGATGGTTACCGAGAAAATCCATGTTGTGGAGACCTCCTGAATCAAGCCTCGTTCTTCTGCATGGTTACCCGATGAGCATCAGGTACAGGACAATACCAAGCAAGAGCGCGCCCACAAAAGTCACCATCAGGTATTGTTGGACACGACCGCTCTGGATGGGCTTCAAAGCCTCGCCACCTTTGCGCGTTCCGCCGCTTACCACAGCATCCCCGAACCAGTTAATCACCGCAAGATCGAAGTAGCGGCGAAGCGCCAGTCCGAGATTCCACGTGCCCCGCGCCACCCCCTCAATGATGCCGTCCAGCACCTTTTTATCGAGGAAGCGGTAGGTAAAGACTTCGGCTAACCAGACGGAAGGACGGACAAACACGGCATCATACAGTTCGTCAATGCCGTATTTGTACTTGAACACCCTGTAGAGCGCTCCGAGCGGTTTTTGAAGCGGGTCGGCGTCACCAACCCGGACATTGCGGTAAACCAGCCATCCCAGCGTCAAACCACCCAGCGATACCACCAGAGAGGTCAACAGAGGGAGCAAACTTTCTACGGCGTGTTCTCCCTCTCCGTGTACCATGCTCCCGACAAACTCGCCAAACCAGTTCGGGATCAGACCACCAAGGAGAGGGAACTTCTCAGGAATTCCGCTCCATCCAAAGGCAACCGCAAAAACGGAAAGCACCACCAGCGGTGCAGTCATCACCACACGACTTTCTACGGCGTGCTCCGCGGCATGGGTGCGAGGTGTTCCCAGGAAGGTCAGCGTGATCTGGCGCATGGTGTAAAAAGCCGTCAGGAAAGCGGCAAATGCCAGAGTCCCAAACACCCACCAGTGATGTCCGGCAAATGCACCGGTGAGGATTTCATCCTTTGACCAGAATCCCGCCGTCAGCACAGGGAACCCGGACAGCGCTAACCCACCAATGAGGAAGGTCCAGAAGGTTACGGGCATTTTGGCTTTCAAGCCCCCCATATTGAACATATCCTGCGGATCGATTTTCTCATCCGTGTGCAGTACGCCATGTTCCATGCCATGGATCACGGAACCAGAGCCAAGGAAGAGGAGCGCTTTGAAAAACGCATGGGTGACAAGATGGAAGACCGCAGCAACATAGGCGCCAATCCCTACTGCGGCGATCATATACCCTAACTGCGAGATGGTGGAATATGCCAGTACCCGCTTGATGTCGTTCTGCGCCAGGGCAATGGTAGCGGCAAAAAGCGCAGTGAAGGCGCCGATCAGCGCCACCACAGACATCGCCGGGGTCAGCGCGCCCCCTTCCTGCCCCGCCGAGAGCAACGGGTAAATACGCACGGTCAAATAAACGCCTGCCGAGACCATCGTAGCGGCATGGATCATCGCCGAAACAGGCGTAGGACCTTCCATGGCGTCAGGCAACCAGACATGCAGAGGGAATTGCGCGCTTTTGCCCACCGTACCGATGAACAACAGCAACCCCAACAGTCCGGCAACCGACAGGTTGAGCACACCCGAGGGCGTTTCAGCCAGAACACGAAGCACGTTCGGATTCATCAAGGCTTCGCGGTAATTCAAACTACCGGTGGCAGTGTACACTCCTACAATCCCCAGAAGCATGAACACATCGCCCACACGGGTGGTCAGGAAGGCTTTAATGGCGGCTTTTCGCGCCGATTCCTTGCCATACCAGAAGCCGATCAGCATGTAAGAACAGAAGCCCATGATTTCCCAGCCGATGTACAGGGTCAGCAAATTGTCTGTAATCACCAGCAGGAACATGGCAAAAGCAAAGAGGCTGATCAGCGCGAAGAAACGCGAATACATGGGCTCAATCGAGGGAACTCGATGGGCATGCCCATGCGCATCGCGAACCGTAGCGCCATGAGGAGGAAGCCCGGGCTGGTCATGGTCACCCTCAGGTTGACCAAAATTGTGGTAGCCCACGCTGTAGATGAAAATCATCAAAATGGTCCAGGCAACAAAGAAGAGCGTCACCGCGCCGACGGGATCCATCAATACGCCAATCTTCAGCCAGTCGCCGCCAAGCGGTAACCAGCCCAACATGGAGACAAACGGTTCTTCGCTCAAGTGAGGCTGACTCACCGCCCGGAAAAACACGACCATCGCCAACAGCCATGAGAGCGCCGCGGCGGCAATTGCCAGAGAGTGACTGAGCGCCCGTTTGCGATGGGTAAACAACGCGATGAGACCAAAAGCCAGCAATGGAGGGAGCGGAATCAACCAGAGAAGCACTTCTGAAGTCATGCGATGTACCCCTCCTACCCTTTGAGAAGATTCATCTCGTCCACCACCACAGTCTGGCGGCGACGATAAGCGGAGATAATCAGCGCCAATCCAACCACAGCCTCTGCGGCGGCGGCAATCAAGACCACTGCCACAAAGACCTGAGCATCCACTTCAGGCGCCCACAGGTAGCGCCAGAATGCCAGCAGGTTGATATTGACGGCGTTCAGCATTAATTCCACGCCCATCAAAATGGACACGGCATTTTTGCGCACCAGTACTCCGAGCAAGCCAATCGAAAACAAGCCTGCAGAAAAGATTAAGTACCAAGCCAGTGGAATCACGTGTCCTCCTCAGGAACGTTTTTTGTGGTCACCCGCCACATAAATTGCCCCAATCATGGCGGCAACCAGCAAAACCGAAGCCACTTCAAAAGGAATGACATAGCGATCGGGCATCACCAGCGCCATTCCCAACGCTTCCAGATTCTCCCCTCCAGCCGTCAGCACTTGTGGAGGCTGGAAAGATCCCTGCCACTGTAAGAGCATATACACCAGCCCGCCAAAGACAACCAGCGCCACCAGAGCCGCCCATCCCCAGCCCGGAAGCAACTGCTCACCGCTTTCCTCCAGCGAACGACGGGTCAGCATTACCGTGAAGATGATCAGAATGGCAATGGCGCCGATGTACACCGCCACCTGAATCACCACAAAGAAGGATGCCGCCAGTGTGGCAAAGGTGGCGGCAACCCCAAACAATGCCAGAATCAGCCAAAAAGCAGAATGGATGGTCTTCCGGGAAAAGACAACCATCAGCGCAGAAAACAGCGTGAGCAGGGCAATCAGCAGAAAAATAATTTGGAAAGCACTCATGCAGCACTCCCGATTCAGGACTGAGCCATCGAGGTTTCATCCGATGCCGGCGTAGCCAGTGGGCGAGGTTCACTGACCATGGGACGGCGATGTCTCTTATTGCGGCGTTCTCCCCATTCCATAAACAGCAACAGCAGGATCACGTTCGCAACCAGCAAACCCAACACCTGGAAGAGGAATTGTCCTTCCAAAACTTTGGCAATGACCGCCGTCACCAGAAAAGACAAAATGGAAAGCGGCGTAAGCACCTTCCAGTTTAAATCCATCATCTGATCAATCCGGAAGCGCGGCACCGATGCCCGCACCAGGATGATCAAGAAATAGACCACCATGGTTTTGATGAAAAGGTACACCAAGCCCAGCAAGGGCACCTGTTCAACAAAAGGACCGCGCCACCCTCCCAGGAACAGCACAGCGAACAGCAACGCGGCGGTGAAGGAATGGAGGAATTCCCCCACAAAGAACATGCCAAATTTCAGCCCGGAATACTCGGTATTGTACCCAGCCACCAGTTCCGATTCGGCTTCCACCAGATCAAAGGGCGCTCTGCCGGTTTCTGCCATCGAGGTGATGAAGAACACCAGAGCGGCAACCGGAGCCATCACCAGATAGGGAACAGATTGCGCCTGAGAAATATCGTTCAGCCCCATCGAACCCGCCAGAAGGACCGGAACGAGGAGCGAAATGACCATCGGCACTTCGTAGGAAATCAACTGTGCTACAGCGCGAGACGCACCTAGAAAAGCATACTTGTTATTCGAAGCATAGCCAGCCATTAGAATGGCAAGCACACCGCCACCGCCAACGGCGACAATGTACACCACGCCGACATTCAAATTAACTCCCATGATGCTGCGGGTAAATGGCAAAACCGCCCAAATGAGCAACACGGAAGCCACCGCCAGAATGGGCGCCAGATTGTAAAGCACCTTATCCGCCCCCTGTGGCGTAATGTACTCTTTGGTAAAAATCTTAATCATGTCCGCGACGGATTGGAAAATCCCCCATGGTCCAACGCGATTCGGTCCAAAGCGGTCTTGAATGCGACCAATCAGTTTGCGCTCAAACCAGATGAGAAAGAGCACCCATAGCAACGCCAGCGTCGAAAGGACTGCCGCGCCTAAGAGCATCAAAATGACTTCGGCGACTGAAGGGAGAACTCCCCAACCGACCAGCACACCGTATAACCATTCAGCAATCCAATGAATTGGGTCTTCAAGCCAGTTTGTCATACGCCTCCCCGATTAGAACCATTCCAGCGCGCCTTTTCGCCAGGCGTAAATCAAACCACCCAGCAAGATCAGCAGGAAAAGAATACCTTCAAACACCGCAAAAAGAGGCAGTTGCTTGAATGCAACTGCCCAGGGGAAAAGCAATACCATTTCTACGTCAAAGACGAGAAACACCATGGCATAAATATAATACTGAGCCTTAATCTGGATACGCGCTGGTCCAACGACTTCGATACCGCATTCGTAAACGGAGGTCTTAATCGGGTTCGGTTTCTTGGGTGCCAGGATACCTGCCAGACCGATCGCCACCGCCGGCAAGAGTACCGCAACGACAAGGAATATGCCTACATACAGCCACGCAGTCAACATGAAATCTCCTCGAATGAGAAAATTTTTCGGGATTTCCTGCCATGCAGTGACCCCATCCCGTTTTCAGCGTATTCAATTCTTGTTTATTTTATCACAATTCACCAAATGGCTTTCCAAGCGAGGAGGTCGAGTTTGAAATGCAATCCGGGTAAAAATCAGCAGAACCACGATCAGGACGATCCCAACCTGTATCCAGAATACTGGAACGCCCGCCAATCCCAGAACGCGCAGAGTCCCCTCGCGAACCAGCAATAGCGTTTCACCCTGTGAATCGCCTGCCCACAACCACATCCTCCAGATCTTGCGTCCCGGAGTCATGCTGGTCAGTGAAAAAGCCCACTGCACCGGAGCCGTCCCCTGAACAACGTAGACTTCTTCGCCACTCCCAAGCAGATCCGGAGATGTTTCCATTTTTACGCGCAAAATCATTTTCTCTGGAGCAACCTGATATAAGACCGCTTGAAGGACTGCGGGACGTCCTACCCATCCCCAACGAGGGACAAATAGCGCAACTTCCTCAGTCCCATGAGATTTTCCGTTCAGCGGAATCCTCACCTGCTCCACAGGCGCCGGAAGGGACACGAATAAAAACAATCCCATTAAAACCACGATGCCGGCCAAAAACCAGATTTTCCCTATCCTCTGCATAGACCGATTATAAACAAACTCCCCGCCCATTCGGGCGAGGAGGGATCCAATCGTGATGAGAATGTTGAAGATGTTCGTTTAATCCACGTCCAGATCGCCATCCAGCGCGGCAAGTAATTGCTCGGCTTCTTCCACAGTAATTTTATGCTCCTGAACCATCTTCAATACCAGCAAACGCTCTTCATTCGAAACCTGAGAGAACGAACTACTCACAGATTCCTCTGGCTTCGGTGCCACCGGCGCTTCAGGAGGTTGAGGAGCCTGCGGCTCCACGGGCTTTTCTTCCCGCCCGAACCGAATTCCAAACCAGCCAAATCCTCGATGTCCTGCCTGACGCTGAACCTGTTCAACGCGTTCCATAGCACGACGCACGCGCTCCTCAGCACGGCGTGCCCGTTCTTCGGCTTTTCGCGTGGCAAATTCCATCTTTTGACGAATTTTTTCTTCTACCTGAGGTGAAAGCCCTTCCAGATCTACCTCACCTGTGAAACCGAATTTGGACCCCGCAAAATTACGGGAAGTCCCAAATTCCTGAGGAGACACTTCACTCAACTCAATCTGTACATCTCCACCTGCAGCGAGTCGCAGGAGAGCCTTACCGCTCCTCAGCGTGGTGCTGTAATGCCCCTGATCGAGATGCAACGTCTGATCGGGCAGGCGGATCACGATAGAATGTCCCCCACTATTCACATCCACATGCGCCCCAAGGTCTGGCATGGCAGAGAGTGAAAGATCGCCACCACAGCGGGCATTGACTTCTTCCACATCCACCGAAAGCAATCGGATGCTCAAATCTCCTCCAGATTTCACCCTCACCAGCCCATCAGCGCTGATGGTGGCATCGCCACCAACCTGTTCGGCGATTACGCGATTGCGGCACTCGATGAGCAAATCCCCACCAACCCGGCGAAGCCCGGCAGGACCTTCCACCTGAAGTAATTCGGCATCTCCATTGACAACGCCCACATCCACCTTACCGCAGGACCGCAGGGCTAAATCGCCGTTGACTCTCGAAATTTCCACGAATCCAGCCATGCCTTCAATCATCGCATCGCCATTGGCGCTTTCTACACGGATTCTTGCCTGCAGCGGCGCAAAAACCTCCACATCCGATTGGGCAAGAACGGAAAGCCGATCCGACTGAGATTGAATCAGAGCCGTATTGGAATTCGGAGTGCGCACCAGCACATCCTCCTGCTCCCAACCCTGAACTCGCAGATCTCCCATGCTTTGAATGACAATCAATCCATTTGCCGGAAAAGGAAAGCGCTGTTCGAAAGCACTCATGATGATCTCCTTTCAATAATCTTTAATTATCATACACCATTTTTTATTTTTGTCAACAGATATTTTGATATTATTAATTTTACCCTTTAATTTTATTAAAAAAACAACCAGAGGAGCCCGTTCAGGCTCCTCTGGTTATGTTCCGCTAACGAGTCCTTATTTTCCCTGGCGTTTGGCTTGTTGCCAGAGAGCCTCCATCTCATCCATTGAAAGGTCTCCCAGAGATTTTCCCGATGCCCGGGCTTCCTGTTCTATGTGCTTGAAGCGCGCCATAAATCGCTCGTTGGCTTTTCGTAGAGCCGTTTCAGCATCGACCTTATACCAGCGGGAGAGGTTAACCACCGCGAACAATAAATCGCCAATCTCTTTTTCAACCTCCTCCGGAGAACCTGCCCGCTGGAGTTCTTCCCACTCCTCCATGACCTTTTCGCGAACGCCCTGAATGTTGCTCCAATCAAAGCCAACATGCGCAGCGCGACTCTGGTACTCCTGCGCCCGAATCAACGAAGGTAAGGCTTTCGAAACTCCATCCAGTATCCCCTTTTCTCCAACCGTTCCGTTTTCCTTACGCTCGGCTTCCTTGAGTTTTTCCCAGTTGCGCAGTACCCCTTGGGCATCTTTCAGGTTCACATCGCCAAACACATGTGGGTGACGTCGGACAATTTTCCGATGAATGCCCTGAACCACTTCCGGGAAGGAAAAATACCCCTCTTCACTGGCAATCTGACTGAGCATGGAGACGAGCAGGAGCAAATCCCCCAGTTCTTCCCGCAAATTTTCGATGTGCTCCTGATCCAGCGCCTCCAGAGCCTCATACGTCTCCTCAAGGAGCATCGGACCCAAACTCTGCAAGGTCTGCTCGCGATCCCAGGGACAGCCATCTGGAGCGCGGAGATGAGCCACAATCTCAAGAAATGCTTCCATCGAGGTTGCCTCGTCCAGTGGAGGAAGGTACAGAGCGGTTAACAACCCGATATGGGGACTGCGGTCAATTTCATAGAGAGCAAGGTCTTCCACTTTTTGCTGAGATGTCCCCGCCGCATGAACCAGTCGAACGGGAAATTCATCCGGGTAGAAGGCATTCAGGGTCAATTTCACCTCAGAGGCAATTTGACGGCTGTAAATCTGGGCAATCAGGGCTGGAGAATCGGAAGGAAAATTGGGAACATGGAGAGCCCCTAACTCCAGAGCGTCCACTAACACAGCACGCGGAAAAGGATCGAGGTGTAGGGCAGAAAAAACTGGCTCCAGAAAACTGATGCCCTCAATGACCCGCACGGGAATACCCATCTCTCCGGCACGGCGGACAATTTCTGGCGCAGTTGCCTCGGCAACAAAAGGATGTCCCGGTACTGCATAGGTCACCGCACCCATTTTCCGGGCATGCTCCAGCACTCTTTCTACAATTTGACGGTAAACCTCAGAAAAATCGTGGCTCTGATCGTAGATTTCATCAAAAGAGTGCACCTTTAATGTGGATGGGAACCCTGCAATCACAGGATGCGCACGCGTGCGCAGGTAAATCTCGGGAATGGATTGCAAATGTTGCCAGGCTTCCAGCGTTAACAGTTGCGGCGCTCCCGGTCCCAAACCCAGAATGGTAATACCCTGCTCATCCATATCCTCGCTGACCTCCAATCTCAAATTAACAGGAAATCGGGTAAAATTAGCATGAACATTTTACCAGATGGAAAAGGCGCATGACCCCAGAAAATCCTTTTGAAGTGGTCCTTACCCTGACTTACCCCCAGGCACTGGAGGTGGTTTCCAGAGTGCTCAAAGAAGAGGGGTTTGGGGTGGTCACGCATATTGACCTCTCCACCGCGCTGAAAAAGAAAATGAACGTGGATTTTCATCCCTATTCCATCCTGGGGGCTTACAACCCTCCCATTGTTCATCGTGCATTACAACACGATCCGCGCATTGGTCTCATGCTCCCCTGCAACATCTCGATTGAATCGTTAGGGGATCGGGTGATTGTGCGTTTTGCTGATCCACTGGAAGTTGTGTCCTGCAGTACGCTGGAGGACGAGACCGCCCGTGAAATTGCCGAAGAAATCCAGCAAGTGCTCTTGCGTGTGGCACAGCGATTGAGAGATGGCAACTTTGTGTACAGCGACCCCGAAAAGGGTTGGAAACGGCTGAACGCGGAAACGCTGGAATAGTCGTTTGCTTTGCCAACCACGGGAAACACAAAAACCGCCAATTCCAGAGAACTGGCGGTTTTTTTTTGATTCCCAAAAAAGGTTTAACGCTTGGTGTAGGTAGGAGCCTTGCGAGCGCGTTTGAGACCGGGTTTCTTGCGTTCCTTGACACGAGCATCCCGGGTCAGGAAGCCATACTTGCGCATCACGGCGACCAGATCGGCGTTCATCTTCACCAGCGCGCGTGCCATACCCAGTTTGACCGCATCGGTCTGACCAGTGACGCCGCCACCCTTCACCTGTACGGTGATGTCGAGGCGAGAGCGATCCTCGCCAGCCGCTGACAGCGGCGCCAAAATGGCTTCCAGATCGCCCAGGCGGGTGAAGTAATCTTCAGCGGGTTTATCGTTGACAATGAACTTACCGTTGCCGCTCATCACGCGAACGCGTGCCGTGGCTTCTTTACGGCGCCCAACACCTTCATAATACTGAACGGACATAATTCCTCCACTCTCCTACGCAACCGGGGTCGGCTTCTGTGCAGTGTGCGGATGCTCACTGCCGGGGTACACCTTCAGTTTTTCGATCAGGCGACGTCCCAGTTTGTTGTGCGGGAGCATTCCCCAGACAGCCGCGCGAATAACCCGTTCGGGGTTCTTCTGCAATTGATCGCGCAGGCTGATCGCCTTCAAGCCACCCGGATAGTTGGAATGGCGATAGTAAATCTTGGTTGTCAAGCGCTCTTTGGGAATATCCATGTGCAGAGCGTTGATCACGACCACATAATCGCCCATGTCTACCCCGGGGGTATAGGTCGGCTTATGCTTGCCCATCAAATAGTGGGCAATTTGCGTAGCCAATCGCCCCAAGCCCTTACCGGTGGCATCCACCAGGAGCCATTGCGATTCGGGTTTTCCTTTCAATACAAAAGTTTTTTCCACTGCCATTGTCTCACCTTATAGCAAGGATCTCATCCAGTTTTTTGCTTCCTGCCTGTTTTCGGCGTAACGCACCTCGGTCAACACCAGCCCGTGAGCGGGTGCCAGACCGGGCGGTAACGGTCGAGCCTGATGGATGGCTTCGAGGAAGTCCTTCAAACTCAACCGGTTCTGCCCAACCTGCACCTGCGCCCACACCATCCGACGCACCATGTGGTACAGGAAGGCATTTCCCCGCACTTCAAAGACCCATTCATCCGCATGAACCCGCCATTGCGCCTGATAGATGTGGCGGAGGGTGCTCCCTCCTGCGATGGGCGGGGTGCCAAAAGCGGCAAAATCGTGACTTCCGCACAGGGCTTGCGCGGCGCTCTGCAGGGCTTCAGGGGCTTGCAGTGGGGGCCAGAGGCGCCACGCGTACCGCTCTCGGAGCGGGTCTCGGGTTTCTGCCACGATAATGCGGTAGAGATATGCCCGTTCGATGGCATTGAAGCGCGGGTGAAAATCCTCCGCGACTTCTTCCACCTGCCGGACCGCCACATCTTCTGCAAGATGGGCATTCAGCGCGTTGCGCAGGGCTTCAAGAGAGTGCCGCCAATCCAGATCGAAGGCAATCACCTGACCGCTGGCGTGCACCCCTGTATCTGTCCGCCCGCTGGAGAGGAGGGAATCGCCCCTCCAACCCAGCGAGCGCAACGCCTCTTCTACCTCTGCCTGCACCGTTCGGGCGCCAGCCTGTCGCTGAAAACCCTGAAAGTGCGTGCCGTCGTAGGCAAGAATCGCTTTGTAACGTGCCATACCACCCCGGTGTTGACCGGATGGTTTTAACCTTCTACCAGTTCAATCAAGACCATTTCAGCGGCATCGCCCAGGCGGGGTCCCAGTTTCACAATGCGGGTGTACCCGCCATTGCGATTGGCATACCGCGGGGCAATATCATCAAACAGCTTGCGCACGGTCGCCGGGTTTCCCAGGCGAGCGGCGGCGCGGCGGCGAGCATTCACCTTGTCGATGTCGGTGCCTTTGCTGCTGTTGCGCGCCAGCGTAATTAACCGTTCAGCATCCCCGCGAATAGCAAGCGCCTTGGCGCGGGTGGTGCGAATACGCTCGTGAGTAAACAGCTGATTGATGAGCGTACGCCGCAGGCTGTTGCGCTGACCTTTTGAACGTCCAAGTTTGTAACCGGCTACAGCATGTCGCATATTCGCTCACTCCACAGTTTTTTCATCTCGCAGGAAACCTTTTTCCCGCATCTTCTGTCGTAATTCATCCAGGCTCTTCTCGCCAAAGTTGCGGATGGACATCACAGCATCTTCGCCCTTCTCCAGCAACTCCAGCACATCGCCCACAGTGGTGATGCCCGTGCGTTTGAGGGAATTGAACACCCGCACCGAGAGGTCCAGATTTTCGATGGGGGTTTCAGCCGCCTCACTGGTCAAACGTCCACCGGTGATCTCCTTTTCAACCGTCACCGCCAGGCTCTCGGCGCTGACGCCGGTAATATAGCGGAGATGGTCAATCAGGATCTTTGCCGAAGTGCTCAAAGCATTTTCCGGCGTGATGGTCCCATCCGTCCAGATTTCCATGATCAGACGGTCGTAGTTGGTGCTTTGCCCAACCCGAGCAGCGGTGACCGACCAGTTCACACGTTTCACCGGGCTGAAAATGGCGTCCACGGGCAGTTCGCCAATTGGCAGGCGACCGCTTCGCTCCGAAGCCGGCGAGTAGCCCCGCCCGCGGCTGACCGTCAGATCGATCTCCAGGCGAGTATTCGGGTCATCCACTGTAAACAATTCCAGTTCAGGGTTGACGATTTCCACCTCAGCAGGCGCATCAATATCTGCCGCCGTGACGGTACCCTCTCCACGCACTTCCAGATGCATGTGGGTGGTTTCCACGTCATGCAGAATCAGGCGCAGTTGCTTGATGTTCAACATGACCTGAATGACATCTTCACGCACTCCGGGAATATCGCTAAACTCATGCAGGACATCGGAGATGCGGATAGACGTCACCGCGGCGCCTTCCAGAGAGGAAAGCAGAACACGCCGCAGGGCGTTTCCAAGAGTCACCCCGTAACCGCCTTCCAGTGGCCCGATGATGAATTTTCCATAATTGCGAGCCTCTGCTTCTCGCTCGACTTTTGGCGTTACCATATTTGTTAGAGCAGCCACGTTTCACCCCTTCCCGGCGTAACTTATCGCCCCGGACTTCATCGAGCCTTAGCGAGAGTAGTACTCAACGATCAACTGTTCGTTGAGGTTGCCGTCAATTTCAGACCGTTCCGGCAGTCGCAGAATTCGACCGGAAAGATTCTTGGTATCGCGGTCAATCCACATCGGGCAAGTGCGCCGGTCAACGACGTCCAGCAGATCTTTCCAGTAGGTCAGACTACGGGCGTTTTCCTTGACGGAGACAACATCTCCGGGTTTGACCAGCATGGAGGGGATATCCGCGCGGTGGTTGTTGACCAGAATATGACCGTGGTTGACCAACTGACGCGCCTGAGCCCGACTGGAGGCAAACCCCATGCGGAAGACCACGTTATCCAGACGCATTTCCAGCGTCTGCAACAGGTTCAAACCGGTCAGACCTTTCTTGCGAAGCGCCAAGCCAAAGTAGCGGCGGAACTGACGCTCAAAAATGCCATAGACCCGGCGAGCCTTCTGTTTTGCGCGCAACTGACGCGCGTAGTCAGATTCGCGCTCGCTACGCCCCTGTTGAGTGCGGCCATGCTGACCGGGAGCAAAACCGCGTTTTTCAAACGAGCATTTGGGGCTATAGCAGCGTTCCCCTTTGAGGAACAGTTTTTCACCTTCTCGCCGGCAAAGTTTGCAAACCGGCCCAAGATATTTACCCATACTACCTTCCCCTTTTAGACGCGGCGTTTCTTCGGAGGCCGGCAACCATTGTGCGGAACCGGCGTCACATCAGCAATCGAGCGCACCCGCACACCCATCGCCTGAACAGCGCGGATGGCTGACTCACGACCGGGGCCAGGCCCCTTAACAATCAAATCTGCCTCTTGCAGTCCCATTGCCATCGCGGCTTTCACTGCCTGCTCTGCCGCCAGACGGGCTGCAAAGGGCGTGCTCTTGCGCGACCCCTTGAAACCAGCTGACCCGGAGGAACCCCAGCAGACGGTGTTTCCCTGTTGATCCGTGACGGTCACAATGGTATTGTTGAAAGAGGCGTAAATGTGGATTTGCCCGGAAGTCAGCGTTCGCTTGACTTTCTTTGCCGAGCCACCTCTTCGTGCAGAACGTACGTTTTGTGCCATACTCCCTTTCCTGTTTACGTTACATCCAGGTTCCAGCCAAAAAGCACCTTTGAACAACAGGCGAGGACGGAGTGCCGCGGAGGGAGAGGAAGATCCCTACCTCCGTCCTCCATCCTGTGCCAGAGATTACTTCTTGGCGCCACGGCGGCGACCACGACCCGCAACCGTCTTGCGTGGTCCTTTGCGGGTGCGTGCATTGGTGCGCGTGCGTTGTCCACGCACCGGCAAATTGCGGCGGTGACGCAGACCGCGATAGCACCCGATTTCGATCAGCCGCTTAATGCTCATCTGAACTTCGCGGCGGAGGTCTCCCTCCACAGTGTAATTGCGGGCAATATAATCGCGCAGCGCGTTCACTTCGGCTTCGGTCAGGTCTTTCACCCGGGTATCGGGGTTGACTTTGGTAGCCGCCAGTGTCTCGCGTGCCCGCGTGGGGCCAATACCATAAATGTAGGTCAGAGCGACCTCGACCCGCTTATTGCGCGGAAGATCTACACCTTCAATACGTGCCATAACTGATTACCCCTGTCGCTGCTTGTGCTTAGGATTTTCACAAATGACATACAACCGTCCGCCGCGTTTCACGATTTTGCATTTTGCGCAGCGTTTCTTGATAGATGGCGAAACTCTCATGATTCCTTACTCCTTCGTCATTATCGCAACAGGCAAACCAAAGTTGCTATTATATGCCGCTTGCCCGTTTTTGTCCAGATTTATCCCTCACCCAACAAAGTGAGGATGACCGGTCCATCCTCGGTCACTGCGATGGTATGCTCAAAATGTGCGGTGAGCGAACCATCGGCAGAAGCCACCGTCCACTCATCTGCCAGAATACGAGTTTGCCAGGTTCCAACCAGTACCATCGGCTCCAGCGCAATGGTCAATCCCGGTCGAAGAAGCAACCCGCGTCCCGGCACCCCATAATTGGGAACTTGTGGACCTTCGTGCATGCGCCGTCCGACACCATGTCCGGTATATTCGCGGGTGACGTGAAACCCACGGCTTTCAACATACTGTTGAATTGCCGCAGAGATGTCTCCCACGCGATTTCCCGGTTTCATCTGCTGAATACCCGCATAGAGCGCACCTTCGGTCACTTCCAGTAATTTACGGGCGACCTCAGAGATTTGCCCTACGCCTACCGTGAAGGCTGCATCTGCCACAAACCCGCGATACACCGTGCCGCAATCTACCGTGACGATGTCCCCTTCCTTGATCTTGCGCGTCTTGCTGGGAATGCCGTGCACCAGTTCATCATTGATGCTGACACAGGTGCTGGCGGGATAGGGGTACGGTCCCGGGTAATTTTTGAACGGGGAATAAACCCCATATTTTTTCAGCACGGCTTCCGCCGCCGCATTGACATCGGCAGTGGTAGCACCGGGCTGGATGGCGGCACGGGCGGCTGCCAGCGCTTCGGCGTTGATCTTCCCCGCCTCGCGCATGATTTCCAGTTCCTGCGGGGTTTTGATGGTGATTTGACGATCCCAGCTCACGATGCCTTTACCTTTCGGATTGCGTCGAGAATCTGTTCGCTGACGGCTTCAATAGACTGGGTACCATCAATTTCCACCAGCAGTTGGCGCTCACGGTAGTAATCAATCAACGGCGCTGTATTTTTAAGGTACTCTTCAATCCGTTTTCGTACGGTTTCGGGTTTATCGTCCTCTCGCTGAACCAGGGACGTGCCATCGGCATCACACACACCGGGCTGTTTCGGCGGGTTGTTGGTCACATGGTACACCCGCCCACAGGTCGGGCAACTGATGCGCCCACTCAACCGCTCCACCAGCACCTCCGCGGGGACGGAGATATAGGGAACACAATTCACCTTCCCCGAGAGTTCTGCCAGCATGGCAGATAACGCATCTGCCTGAGCCACCGTGCGCGGGAAGCCATCGAAGAGCACCCCTTGCGCACAATCTGGACGGGTGATGCGTTCCCGCACCATGGCAATGGTGACGTCATCGGGGACCAGTTTTCCGGCATTCATGTAACTTGCCGCCAGTTTCCCCAGTTCGGTCTGGTTGCGCAGGTTTTCGCGGAACAAATCGCCCGTGGATACATGGGTCAGTCCAAACGTTTGCACAATCTGGGTTGCCTGTGTACCCTTGCCCGCGCCCGGAGGACCTAACAGCACAATGTATGTTGCCATACGCCCCTACCCTTTGATGAGGCTTTCCTGATAACCGTGCAATTTCAATTCGGTGTCAATGATGGTGAAGGTATCGCGCACCACCCCGACTACGATGAGCAACCCTGCGGCAGAGATGAGCAGTAAGCCCGCCCCGGCATTTGCCGGTAACAATGCATGCACAATGTAGGGCAGGACCGCTACAATCCCCAGAAAGAGAGCCCCCGGCAGGGTAATGCGGCGTTGAACCTTGCTCAGGTAACGCTGAGTGGCTTCACCCCGTAACACACCTTGAATCTGCGCCCCTTGCTTCTTCAGGTTTTCACCGTAATTTTGCTGTTGGAACAACACATCGGTGTAGAAGAAGGTGAACAGCACCACCATCAGGAAGTAGATGATGATGTAGAGGGCGCTTTGCGAACTGAACAACCGCTGAATGTCTCGCGCGGCATTTGCCACCCACTCCGTCTTGGACAGGATAAAGTAACTGGCAAGCATGGAGGGGAAGGTCAAAATCGCCTGTGCAAAGATCAACGGGATCATGCCCGCCATGTTGACCATCAGCGGCAGGTTGCTGTGCACCGGCATGGACATACGATTGCCCACGCGCCGCCCCGGAAATACCACCGGTACGTTGCGGCGTCCCTGCTGAACATACACGATGGCGAAAATGGTCAGAACAAGGATGGCAAGGATGACCAGCAACATCCACCAACCATTTTGTTGATCGCTCAAAATCGAGAGCAGGTTTGCAGGAATGCGCGCAACGATACCGGCAAAGATGATCAACGACAGGCCTTGCTTGGGGATACCGTACTCTGAAATAAGTTGCCCCAGCCAGATGCCGAACATCGTCCCGCCCATCATGGTGAGGATCACCGTGAGGGTTGGCAGGAGGTTTGCGCCGCTCCACCCATAATTGGGCAGAATGGCGGAAATTCCCCCCTGCAACAGCGAACCGAAGATGTTAATCTGCCCGATAGCCGAGAGGAACGCCATGGGGATGGTGAGGATGATAGTCCATTTTTCCATCCAGATTTGCCCCTCGCGCGGGTTGTCCTTCAGGCGCTGTTCCAGTGATGGGATGATGGGGACCAGCAGTTGCAGGATAATTTGAGCGGTAATGTAAGGATAAACTCCCATCGCCAGGATGGAGAAGTTTGAAATGGTACCGCCCGAGAGCAGGTCGAGTAAGCCCAGGAAAGACTGGGCTCCACCCGACCCCTGCAGTAAACCGCGAATCACCTCGGTATTCACCCCAGGCACGGGGATGTTGGCAGCCAGCCGGTAGATGACCAGCAGCAGAAACGTGATCAACAGTTTCTGACGGATATCGACCGACTTCCACAGGTAACGCCAAGCAGACCGTTTCATAGAGGGTCTCCTGAAACTAGGCTATTAATTCCACCTTACCACCGGCGGCTTCGATTTTCTCGCGCGCGCCTTTGGTGATGCGTTGCGCTTTGACGGTCAAAGCGCGGGTTAATTCACCACGACCGAGGATCACGACCGGGTTGCTGTTTTTGTGTAACATCCCCGCCTGCGCCAGCAGTTCCGGAGTCACAACCGTACCTTCCGGGAAGCGTTCTAACTGCTCAACGTTGACCTCGTTGTACTCCACCTGATTGGGGGGAGTAAAGCCTTCACCACGCATGAAGGGTAAGCGGCGGTAGAAGGGCAGGTTACCACCCTGCCGGTAGAGTTTGCCACCCTGACCGGAGCGCGCCCCTTCGCCTTTGGTACCGCGACCGGCGGTTTTACCCTGACCCGCGGCGATACCAATACCCTTGCGTTTGTGCTTTTTCTTTGCACCTTCGTTCGGGAAAAGATCGTGAAGTTTCATTTCACTTCCTCAACTTTCACCAAGTGGTTCACTTTGAGAAGCATTCCCCGCAAGGATGGGGAATCGGGGTGTACCACGCTCTGGTGCATCTTGCGCAGACCCAGAGCACGCACCGTGGCTTTATGCCTCTCGGAGTAACCGATGGGGCTTTTGACCAGCGTAATTTTCAACATTTTCGGTTCGGTCGCTTCAGTCATGTTTCTTCCTCCGCTCCCAGAACGGTAAGACTTCTTCTACAGCCTTGCCACGATTGGCGGCTTCTACTTCCACAAATTTCAGCTGGTCAAGGGCTTCAAAGGTTGCCTGCACCACGTTGAGCACGTTCGAACTGCCCAACGATTTGGTGAGGATGTCGCGAATCCCAGCGGCTTCCAGCACAGCGCGCACACCACCCGCGGCGATCACGCCGGTACCGGGGGATGCCGGTTTGAGCAGGACTTTGGAGCCACCCACTTTGCCGATCACCTCATGCGGGATGGTCGTCCCGTACATGCTGATCTTGCGCATATTCTTGCGGGCGCGTTCCGTCGCCTTGCGCATGGCATCCGGCACCGCATTGGCTTTACCAACCCCTAAACCCACATGACCTTTATTATCACCAGCCACAACCGTCACACGGAATTGAAAGCGGCGGCCACCTTTGACGACTTTGGCAACCCGCGCGATTTCAATCACGCGCTCGTCATACTGGGTTTCAATGCTTGGATATTCCATAATGTCCATCATGGATCAGGACCTTCCTTCCTTAGAAATCCAGACCGGCTTCGCGGGCAGCATCTGCCAGAGCCTTGACGCGACCCATGTAGCGGAAACCGCCACGGTCAAAGACAACCTGCTTGATGCCCTTCGCCAGGGCGCGTTCGGCAACCAGTTTACCAACCAGTTTTGCCTGTTCGGTCTTATTCAAACCGGCGGTTTTCTCGCGCAGTTCATGATCAATACTTGATGCCGCCGCCAGCGTATGACCAGCCTGGTCATCAATCACCTGAGCGTAAATTTCCGCCAGACTGCGATAGACGCTGAGGCGAGGGCGCTCAGGCGTGCCTTGCACTTTCATGCGCACGCGGCGATGCCGATGTAAACGTCCTTCAGCACGAGTTCGTTTTGCCATATCTCACCTGCTATTTCTTGCCACCTTTACCGCCCTTGCCCGACTTACCGGCTTTGCGGCGAATCTTCTCACCCAGATAGTGGATGCCTTTGCCCTTGTAGGGTTCCGGCGGGCGGATCTTGCGGATATCCGCGGCTATCTGTCCCACCTGTTCGGCATCGGCGCCAATGACCCGGATTTGACGGGTGCGCTCTTCCACCTCAAAGGAAATGCCCGCAGGCGGTTCTACGACAACGGGGTGCGAGTACCCCACGTTCAACACCAGATTCTTGCCGTCCATGCTGGCGCGGTACCCCACACCTTCAATTTCCAGAACTTTGGTGAAGCCCGTGCTGACGCCGGTCACCATGTTCTGAATGAGTGCGCGGGTGGTGCCGTGCAGGGCTTTGATGCGCGGTTCATCCGATTCGCGCGTCACCTGCACCTGATTACCTTCCAGCACAATCTGGACACCCGGCGCGAAGGTGCGAGCAAGTGTTCCTCGGGGACCTTTGACGGTCACACTCAGCCCATCAACCCCCACCTGCACGCCAGAGGGAATAACCACAGGTAAACGTCCTATACGAGACACAGTTCTACCTCCTTCACGTCGCAGGCTACCAGACCTTGCAGAGGATCTCGCCGCCCACACCCAGTTTGCGAGCCTGCTGTCCCGTCATCACTCCCTTGGGAGTGGAAAGGATGGCAATGCCCATTCCGGAGAGGACCCACGGAATTTCCGATTTGGGCGTGTAGATGCGGCGTCCGGGCTTGCTCACGCGCTCCAACCCGGTAATGACGGGTTTGCGCTGGCGCCGTTCGCCCACGTATTTGAGTTTCAACCGCAACACCTTGCGTGCCGAGTTCTCAGCCTCTTCAGCCACTTCGTAATCCTCAATGTAACCTTCTTCTTTGAGGATCCGAGCAATTTCGACCTTAATCTTTGAAGAGGGCATGGCAACCATGGCGTGCCCGGCCATAATGCCGTTGCGGATTCGGGTCAACATATCAGCAATTGGATCGTTAACGCTCATCGCATACCTCCCAACCGGCTACCAGGAAGCCTTTGTCACGCCGGGGATCTTGCCCTGCAGTGCCAATTCACGGAAACAAATGCGGCAGAGGCCAAACCGGCGGATGTAACCGCGCGGTCGTCCGCAACGCTCACAGCGGTTGCGTACGCGAACTTCGTACTTGCGCCGCATCTCACGGTATTTCATGCATTTCTTCGCCATATTAACCCTTTCTGAATGGCATACCCAGCATTTCCAACAGCGCCGCTGCATGATCGTCGCTCTTGGCGGTGGTCACAATGGTGATCTCCATTCCGCGGATCTTGTCGATTTTGTCGTACTCGATCTCGGGGAAGATCAACTGCTCACGCAGACCGAGGGTGTAGTTGCCACGTCCATCAAAGGCATCGCGGGAAACACCCCGGAAGTCGCGCACGCGCGGCAGAGCCACATTCATGAGGCGATCCAGGAAGGACCACATGCGTTCACCACGCAGGGTCACCTTCGCGCCAATGGCGCGTCCTTCGCGCAGTTTGAAAGCCGCAATGCTTTTGCGGGCTTTGGTAATGATCGGCTTCTGCCCGGTAATCGCCATCAGGTCTGCGGAAGCGGTTTCCAGCGCTTTGGGGTTGTCCAATGCCTCGCCCAAACCAATGTTCACCACAACCTTCTGGATTTTGGGCACCTGCATGACATTGTCCAGACCCAGCGACTTCATCAACGCAGGCACAACTTCTTTCTGATAGTATTCTTTCAACCTGTTCATCGCATCACTCCAGGTGCCTTATTCATCAATAACCGCCTGGCACTTCTTGCAGACGCGCACGGCTTTATCTGCCTGCCGGTTGACGCCCACGCGGGTGGCTTTGCCACACTTGGGGCAAACCAGCATCACATTGGAAATGTGAATGGGCGCCTCAAATTTGACCAGACCGGGGTTGATCGTGCGACCCTGAGCCTGAACCTGACGCTGATGCTTGGTGCGCAGGTTGACCCCCTGCACCACCACGCGCCCCTCGTCGGGCAAAACGCGAATGACATCACCGAGTTTGCCTTTGTCCTCTCGGCGGCCGCTGATCACCTCTACCGTATCGCCCTTATGAATCTTGAACTTCATACCACTCTCCTCATCGATCCTAGAGCACTTCAGGCGCCAGCGAGACGATCTTCATGAAGCCCTTTTCGCGCAGTTCGCGCGCCACAGGCCCGAAGATGCGGGTACCCCGCGGGTTCTGTCCAGAGCTGTCCAGGATCACAGCGGCATTATCGTCAAACCGAATGGTCGAACCATCTTCGCGCCGCCATTCCTTTGCACAGCGTACGATCACGGCTTTGACGATCTCGCTTTTCTTCACTGCGCCCTGCGGAGCAGCCGATTTGACCGTCGCCACCACAATATCGCCTACTTCGCCATACTTGCGGGTCGATCCACCCATGATGTGAATCACCAGCAGTTCGCGAGCGCCCGTGTTATCGGCAACCTTTAAGCGGGTTTCCTGTTGAATCATGGCTTAGGCTCCTTCCTCCACCACATCTGCGCCACTGGACTTACGGATGATCTTCTCGACCACCCAGCGTTTTTGCGCAGAAATCGGGCGGCTTTCCACGATTTGCACCACGTCGCCTACCTCGCACCCCAGTTCATCGTGGGCTTTGACCTTTTTAATGGAGTGCACCACTTTCTTGTACAGCGGGTGCTGGAAGGTACGGGTGATTTGAACCACAACCGTTTTCATCATCTTATTGCTGGTCACGAGACCGGTCATGCGACGGCGCGTGTTCATTTTTCACCTCTCTCTTCTGCCAGTTCGCGTTCGCGCAGGATCGTCTCGAAACGAGCGATCAGGCGGCGCGTCTTCCCCAGACGACTGGTGTCGGTCAATTGACCGGTGGTCATCTGGAAACGCAGGTTCATCAATTCCTGGCGAGCGTCCATCAGTTTGGCTCGCAGTTCTTCAGTCGTCAGTTGTCGAATTTCAGACGGTTTCATGCCTGTTCTCCTTCCATTTCCTCACGTGCAATGACCTTGGTCTTGATGGAGAACTTATAGGAAGCCTGATGAAGCGCTTTCTTGGCAACGTCCTCAGGTAAGCCTCCCACTTCGAACATGATCCGCCCAGGGCGAACCACAGCCACCCAGTACTCGACATTCCCTTTCCCTTTACCCATACGGGTTTCAGGCGGACGATGGGTGTAGGGTTTATCCGGGAAGATACGAATCCAAATCTTTCCTCGGCGGCGCATTTCACGCGCGATCGCGCGGCGGGCAGCCTCGATCTGACGAGCCGAAACCCAACCGGGTTCAAGCGCCTGCAGAGCATATTCGCCGAAGGCGATTTCTGCCCCGCGGAGGGCTTTACCGCGCATGTTCCCGCGCTGTTGTTTGCGCCACTTGACACGTTTTGGCATCAACATGGTTGCTACCTCTTTCTCTCATCCCGACAATCTGTCAGGGGGTATCGTTATTCGCTTACGTACACGCCTTCGGTAGGCTCGGCTTTTTCTTCGACCTCGGGCGCCATCTCACCCTTGTAGACCCACACCTTCACGCCAATGCGTCCATAGGTGGTCAGTGCTTCAGCACGAGCGAAGTCGATGTCGGCGCGCAGGGTCTGCAGGGGGACACGGCCTTCACGCAGCCAGACACTGCGGGACATTTCTGCACCGCTCAGACGGCCCTGAACTTCGACCTTGATGCCTTTAGCGCCCTGGCGCATGGCTTGCTGGAGGGCGCGTTTCATCGCCCGCCGATAACTCACGCGGCGCTCAATCTGGGAAGCCAGATTTTCGGCAACCAGCAAGGCATCGGTGTCGGGGTTTTTGATCTCTTTAATTTCGAGGTCAATTTTCTTGCCGGTCAGGGCTTCCAGATCCTGGCGGAGTTTCTTCACACTTTCGCCTTTGCGTCCGATGAGGATGCCGGGCTTGGCGGTGAAGACAATCACGCGAACCTTGCCGGGGAAGCGTTCCACTTCCACGCGGGAAACACCAGCATTTTCTGCAATTTCCCGCACCAGTTTGCGGATCTGAAAATCCTGTTGCAGATTTTGTGTGTACTCTTTCCCGTCAGCAAACCAGCGGCTTTCCCAAGCCTTGTTCACGACGAGACGAAAACCAACGGGATTAACTTTGCGTCCCATATCTGCTCCTGGTCCTTACTACTCCCGCTCGCGCAGGACAATCGTAATGTGAGAAGTGCGGCGTAAAATCGGCTTGAAGCGACCGCGAGCCCCAAAACGGCGCCACTTCCGGGTTGGTCCTTCATCAGCGGCGATTTGATGGATGTACAGGTTGTCGCGGCTCACGCCGAAGTTTTCTTCAGCGTTGGCAATCGCCGAATCCAGCACTTTGTTAATGATCCGCGCGGCTTTTTTAGGGGTGAAGCGCAAGATATTGGAGGCTTCCACCACCGGTTTTCCCCGCACCAGATCCACCACCAGGCGCGCTTTCTGCGCGGAGGTGTCGGCAAATCTCAATTGAGCGCGAATATCCGTTGCCATGGTTTATCTGCCTCCCTTACCCTTGGCGCCAGAGGATTTCTCCGCGACATGACCGCGGAACAGGCGCGTGGGGGCAAACTCGCCCAGGCGATGTCCAACCATGTTTTCGGTGATGTAGATGGGTACATGGCGGCGTCCATCATGGACGGCAATGGTGTGTCCTACCATCTGAGGGAAGATCACACTTGCCCGGCTCCACGTGCGAATCACCTTTTTCTCGCCCCGGGTGTTCATCAACTCGATTTTCTTGAGAAGTTTCGGGTCAACGTACGGCCCTTTTTTCAACGATCGTGACATAGTCTCGTCCTTCTTTCTTCCGGTCTAACGCAATTCCAATCGCTAAACCGCGTCTTTTACTTACGACGGCGGACAATGTACTTGTCGGTCTGCTTGTTACGGCGGGTCTTGTAACCGCGAGTGGGTTTACCCCACGGCGATTTGGGACCCGGCATACCGACCGGCTGACGCCCTTCACCACCGCCATGCGGATGGTCGCGCGGGCTCATCGCGGTACCGCGCACCGTCGGGCGAATACCCATGTGGCGCTTGCGCCCGGCTTTCCCCAACTTGACGTTGGAGTGATCCAGATTGCCTACCTGCCCGATGGTAGCGTAGCAGGTCTGACGGACCAGACGCACCTCACCCGAGGGCAGGCGAACCTGCGCGTAATCGCCTTCTTTTGCCAGCAGTTGGGCTGCCGCACCCGCCGCGCGCACCAGTTGACCGCCGCGCCCCTCTTTGAGTTCGATGTTGTGAATCATCGTACCCACGGGGATATTGGCAATCGGCAGGCTGTTGCCCGGGCGAATTTCCGCATCTTTCCCAGCCAGCACCGTATCGCCAACCTTCAAGCCCAGCGGAGCCACAATGTAGCGCTTTTCACCATCGGCATACACCAGCAGGGCAATGCGAGCGGTGCGGTTCGGATCGTATTCAATAGCCGCCACACGAGCAGGAATACCGCGCTTATCGCGTTTGAAGTCCACCAGACGGATGAACTGGCGATTGCCACCACCCTGATGGCGCACGGTAACGCGTCCAAAGTGGTTGCGCCCGGCGTGCTTCTTGCGCACGACAATCAGGGAGCGCTCCGGCTTGGTTTTGGTAATTTCTTCGAATGTGTAACCGGTCATGCCACGCAGACCGGGGGTTACCGGTTTGTAGACTTTAACAGCCATGGCTACACCCCTTCAAACAACGGAATGGTGTCCTCGGGTGCCAGCGTCACGATGGCTTTCTTGTACCCTTCGCGAGTCACTACCACACGGCGACCTCGTCCACGGCGGCTTTGTTTTGCCGGAACATTGATCAAATTCACCCGCAGGACTGTCACATTGAAAATCTTCTCAACGGCGTCCTTCACCAGCGTTCGGGTTGCATCATCGGCAACTTCAAACACGTACTGATGAAGTTTTCCAGCCTGATAGTTGGTTTTCTCCGTAATCAATGGGCGGCGAAGTACATCATAGATCGTGCTCATTCTGTCCTCCTGTTTACCCGAGGTTCGCCGAGATCACATCCAGCGCCGCCAACGGCATTACCACCTTATCGAACATCAGCAAATCGCGGATGTTCAGGTAATTTGCCAGCAAGATTTTGGCGTCCGGCAGGTTGCGGGTAGAGCGAATGACGCCCTCATAGGCTTCCTTTTCCGGAATGAGAACCAACGCACTGGAGTCGCCAACCAGCGTGTTCAACGCCTGTGCCATGTGCCGGGTTTTGGCTTCCGGCAGGGTGAGTTGATCCACCACCACAATGGCGTTTTCAGCCGCTTTGACGGAGAGCGCCGAACGCAGAGCGGCACGGCGCATCTTGCGCGGCATCAACTGGGCATAGGAACGCGGATGAGGCGTGTGCACCTTGGCACCCTTTGCCCAAACCGGCGAACGAGTGGAACCCTGACGGGCACGACCGGTACCCTTTTGTCGCCAGGGCTTACGCCCACCACCAGAGACTTCATTGCGGGTCTTGGTGTCGTGGGTTCCCAGACGCGCATTCGCCATCTGGCGAACATACGCCTGGTGCATCAGATCAATATAAATCGGGGCTTCAAAGATGCTCTCGGGAAGTTCCACAGAGCTGACTTTCTGCCCTTGCATGTTGACTACATCTACTAACATACCATCGCTCCTACATTCAGGCTAAGGCAGCCAGCTACTGTTTACGCGCCTCTTTGATGACGACCAGGCCGCCTTTGGCGCCCGGCACCGAGCCTTTGACGCCAATCAGGTTGCGTTCGGTATCCACCAGGACCACTTTCAAGCCCTGCGCGGTCACGCGGTCATTGCCCATATGACCCGGTCCCCGCGATCCTTTATACACACGCCCCGGTGTCGTGCCCGAGCTTCGCGAACCGGGAGCGCGATGACGATCCGACTGACCGTGAGTCTTGGGACCCCCGCGGAAGTGGTAGCGTTTTACACCACCCTGGAAGCCCTTACCCTTGCTGGTGCCGACCACGTCCACGCGCTCGCCAACAGCAAAGCATTCCACGGTCACCTTATCGCCTTCTTTGACCTCTGGATTTTTGACCCGAAATTCACGCAAAAAGCGCAACGGCGGAAGATTATTGCGTTTCAGGTGGCCTAACTCGCCGCCTGTGAGGCGCTTGGGTTTCACCTCTTCAAACCCCAGTTGGACGGCTGAATAACCGTCGTTTTCCGGCGTACGTACCTGGGTAACGTAACAAGGCCCAGCCTCGATGACGGTGACCGGAACAGCCACACCATTTTCATCGAAAATCTGGGTCATACCGATTTTCTTGCCAATCAGCCCTTTCAACATATCTCTGTTGTCTCCTTGCTTCAAAGTGTCGGGACTGTCAGCCTGGGCTCGGCTGCATCATCCCCGTCCGCAGCGCAGTCAGTTCGTGGAGGGCATCGCTCGGGTCTCTTTTCACGCGCCCAGCGCACCAACTCTTGCGCTACCTGTTCGGGCTCTGCGCCCAAAACCGCTCTATTTTACCAGAGCGTTTTTATCCTGTCTAGAGTAAACCCTGTTTTTCACACAGAGCCAGTTTGCACAGAGGAAACCTCCGTGCAAACTGGCATGATGATCCACACAACCCTGCTTAGATCTTAATCTCGATATCCACGCCCGCAGGCAGGTTGAGACGCATCAGCATATCAATCGTCTTGGCATCCGGGTCAATCACGTCAATGAGACGATTGTGCGTGCGAATCTCGAAGTGTTCGTGGGAGTCCTTGTCAATGAAGGTTGAGCGACGCACCGTGTAGCGCTCAATTTTGGTGGGCAGAGGAACCGGACCAACCACACGCGCGCCACTGCGTTCAGCGGTTTCTACAATTCGCTTTGCCGATTGATCCAGTACGCGATGATCGAATGCCTTAAGGCGGATACGAATACGTTGCTTGGCCATTTCTCACCTTTTCTTACTCGAGGATCTTGGTGATGACGCCCGCGCCGACCGTCAGACCGCCTTCGCGGATCGCGAACTTCGAACCCTGCTCCA
>FWWL01001175.1_pt1 | contig 64719 bp, 72 predicted proteins | sample 2228331 | NCBI WGS metagenome assembly FWWL01 (sample SAMEA103939775, study PRJEB20133) | metagenome
GGAACAAGTGACCAACTATTTCCGGAATGAGTGGCTAAACATTACCGGAATGACTGACCAAAGTTTCCGGAATACGCAGTCTACACTAATCCAGCTCATTTCCGCAATACCAATAACTTTTTTTAATTCATCCACTAAATCATGGGGCAGATCAAGCTTCTGTAGATATTCGAAATTCATAATCATTTTCAGTGTTTTAGTGCTCTCATCACTTAGATCGAATAACTTAAATTTCTCAACATCAAGACAAGAATACTGTTCACGTAATTTGCCCCAATATTCACTTTCAATTTCAAGCTCGATCTTCTTTCGAATTTTTGCTCCTTTTTTGTCAATATACAAAAATTCTATGATATCTTCATCTGGATACCTTTCTTGAGCGAGATTGATGATCATATTTTCTTTTAATTCGTAATTGAGTTCAAAACTTGTAATTTCATTCTTATTAGATATTATTTTTAACCCCCACCCATGGTCTTCGAAATTATAGAAATATAGAATTGGAATATCATTGGATATTTCTAATATACTCTTTGGAAAATCATGATCAATATATGTATCATTCGTTAAAAAGACAATCCAATTATCATTCAGTTGATATGCTTTTTGGACCTGTGGTTTATTAATCAACGCTTCTTTACTTACTTCATTGTTTAAAACTAAACAACCAGAGGTAAATTCGCTCATAGTATATTCCTCCTAAAAAAATGAAAGTACAGAAAAGCGCCAATATTCGCTACTTGAAAATTTAGAAAATATTATACTGGGCTGACGAGGTTAAGAGTTGGATTGAACATAGCCGCCCGACTCATTCGGCACTGGGTGGGGGTTACACCATTAAGAGAAAGAAACCACATGGAGTTGTGAAGTGCACCCCTTAGAATGGACATTGGAATTAACCCATGGTTTATCCGATGAAATTCTAGGGGTGCACTTCATTTTACACTTCTATGTGGTACTCGATAATCACAGTATTTTTTAACATTCTTACTTAATACAAATTATCACTACTAAAGCCATTGTCCAAAAATCTGTATTAATCTAGGTCATTATAACCGTCAGCTAACACTTTAGAGCTCAACTAACTATATCCTCAATGGTTAATCCTTTTGGGGAATCACTCCAATATTCATTATCTGCCTGGTACCCATCATCCTGCCATTGGGATAAAACCTTTGAGCTAACAATCGTAAGAGGTCTCAATCGGAATAATTCAGGATCATTTCTTTCCAAATATCTTCTAGCCTCCATAATTGTTCGAAATTCATTTGAAACAGCAATACTGTCAGTCATTTCGTAAATTTTGTGTTGATCTCCGTCATACACTCTGTAAACCCTATTTATCAGTACTTAATATCGGATCATAAACGGGTTCTTTGTATCAAAATATTCATCGATGAGTAGATGAAACACCTCTCCACTTATCAATGAGTATTTTAACTCGTTTTTCGTTTCGTTTGAGTGATATTGGGTACATCCAGTTAGTATCGTATGATCTCTCTGAGTTCGTTTATAATGTGGTTTTCGATTGATTTTATGCAAAAACTTTATTAACGTATTTAAAGCTTGGGCACCAATAAAATGCACTAAGATTGGGAGCTGCCTTTTCAAATAGTTCTATTCTTTCATACCATGGAATTTGCAAGTTAACATCTTCAACATCTCGAAAACAATACCAACCATGCCTTAGATCTTCGCTACCATCTGATTTAAAATTACCGTTTAAGCAGTATGCACACGATTCGATTGGCAAATTAATTTTTTTCACTAAATTTGAGAGTGCTATACCAAAATCATCAAATGATGAAGTAATCAAATGCTGTTCATCAAAAATACAAGAAAGTATAAACTCAATCGAGTAATCATTTTGGTATGGATCAAAACTCAACCTCACTGTTTCGTTAATTTCGATATACTCTCTTTTACCCTTATTAATTACCCCTAATTTATTTACAATTTGTATTTCGGTATTTATTGGAAACTCTTTCAATAGTTTTTCCAGAGCAAGAGAGTAATTTCCTGCAACACATTCCAGCTCTAATAAATTACCATTGAGGATTATTCTACAATGTCCATAGTTCAAAAAGCTTACGTACATTCGACAATCTTTTTGATTCTCTTCAGTATTTAACTTTATATAAATCAAATATATTATTCTACAATGTCCATAGTTCAAAAAGCTTACGTACATTCGACAATCTTTTTGATTCTCTTCAGTATTTAACTTTATATAAATCAAATATTCACTCAAAATTTCACCCCCTTTTATTTAATTCTTACCGTTATACTCTGAAGTATCGTTGTGAGATAATATGGTTCGTTACTACCATCTCTAGTAGCTTGCCATATTTTCATTTCAAAAGGATCGACAGGAGTAACAAAATAATGGTTAGGGTTTTTTGGATCTGGTTTTGCCTTTAAAACACCGGTCATATTTACTGCTTCAATAGCCGTAACGTTAAAAGTTGTCCAACCTAAGCTAGGCTTTAAGAAATAGAATAATCCGTTATCATCATCAATCGGTCTTGGTGTTAAATTTCTCTTATTTCCACTACCACTCCTAAAGATAAATTTGTATTTAAAATCAAATGAAGTTGTAGTCTTGCTTTTACTAGATGCAGCTTCCGCTAGTACAGCTATAATTCCTGCTATAGCCATCGCAGGGTTACCTACTTTGGGCATCGTCGAAGTTCCAGTTCTAGGCAGAGTTAATGTAGATCCTATTCCAACAAACCCAATAGAATCGTATTCTTCTTTAAATTCTTTTTGAACCCCTTTCCCCAACGCCGTTGCCAGCGTCACAGCAAAATCTTTATTTCCATTATAAATACTTATTAATTGGTCGTAACTCTTCCCTGGATTTGCATTATAAATACTATCAGGAACATATGAATACTCCGGAGCAAATTGAGCCATCGTTCCGGTGAGTGAGAGCCACCTCTCCGGCATTTTTGAGCCACTCTTCCGGTGGTGAGAGCCATCGCATGAACCTCCTGCTAGAATGACCGTATGCGTTGTCGAAAGACTAGCGCAAATCATTCGTGAGGAGGTCATACAATGACCCAATATCGTGAAATCCTGCGGCTTCATAGTCAAGGGATCAGTCAGCGTAACATCGCTGCCAGTTGCGCCTGCTCGCGCAACACCGTCTCCAAAATCATTCAACAAGCAGAGGAGTTAGGAATCGCATGGCCGTTAGAGAAAGATCTAAAGGATGGCGAGCTGCGCCAACGCCTATTCGCTGAAGTAGCACAAGCTCCCAGCCGCAAACATCCGGATTACGAGTACATCCACAGGGAGATGGCCAGGAGCGGCGTAACGCTTAGCTTACTTTGGAATGAGTACTGCGAGAACTGTCGGTCGAGTCAAGAGGTCCCGCTCATGTATTCGCAGTTCTGCCACCACTATCAGCAGTACACCTTGAAGTCAAACGCAACCATGCGTATTCAGCGCAAGCCGGGCGAACAACTCGAAGTGGATTGGGCCGGGCAAACCGCATCCATCATTGACCGCGAGACTGGCGAGGTTGTTAAGATGTATGTTTTTGTAGGCGTGCTAGCATACAGTCAGTATGCTTATGTGGAAGCCTTTGCTTCGCAAGATCAGGAGAGTTGGATTATCGCCCATATCCATATGTATCATTTCTTCGGCGGGTTCACCCGTGTACTTATACCGGACAACCTGAAGACCGGCGTGGACAAGGCATCGGGGCACTCTCCCGTTATCAACAAGATCTATCACGAGATGGCTGAGCATTACAACACCGCCGTCATTCCTGCACGGGTCCGTAAACCAAAGGACAAGCCTAATGTTGAGGGATCCGTTGGCGTAGTCTCCACTTGGATTCTAGCCGCGCTGCGTAAACAACAGTGTTTTAGCGCTTTGGAATTAAATCAAGCCATCCGGGAGAAGCTTGATGTCTTAAATGCAAAGCCCTTTCAGAAAAAAGAAGGGAGCAGGCGCAGTGTGTTTATGACGGAAGAAAAACCGTTTCTACCCTCATTGCCTGCTACCCCATATGAGTTGGCGACCTGGAAGACCGCCACTGTCCAATTCAATTATCATATAAGCGTTGAGAAAATGCACTACTCCATTCCCTATGAATATATCAAGCATCGGGTAGATGTCCGAATGACTCGCAACGTTATTGAAGTCTTCTACAATAATAATCGAGTATGCTCCCACCCGCGCCTCTATGGAAAAGCGGGGCAGTACAGTACCATAGAAGATCACATGCCGGAGAACCATAAGAAATTCATCCAATGGAACGCAAATCGCTTCATCTCTTGGGCGCAAAGTGTTGGCACGCATACCGCCGTTTCTGTCCAAGCGATCCTCACTTCCCATAAGGTAGAGCAGCAGGGCTATAGAAGCTGCATGGCACTCCTCAAGCTTGCCGACAAGCATGGAGTAGTTCGACTCGAAGCGGCTTGTGCCAAAGCGTTATCGTACACGCCAAGGCCGAGCTTCCAGAGCATCAAAACGATCTTGACTACCGGACAAGATCGGCTTGAAACGCAGTCGGAAACAAAGGAAGTATCCCCCTCTTCTGAAAGCCATGGATTCATCCGTGGCGCAGATTATTACGGGAGGACTTAACGATGGTGCATGAACCGACCTTACGCAAACTCCAAGAAATGCGTCTCTCCGTCATGGCAGAATCTTATCAAAATCAATTGTTAGACCAAAACTTCCAAGTTCTTTCGTTTGAAGAGCGTTTTGGACTCCTGGTTGACACGGAGTGGTCCCGACGAAAGAACAACCGGCTGTCCTCGTTAATCCGGAAGGCAGACTTTCAGCAAAGTAACGCCTGCATTGAGGACATTGAATATCACGTTGATCGAAAGCTTGACCGAACACAGGTCCTTCGTTTGGCAACGGGCGCCTATATTCAAGATAAGCTCAATATCATCATCATGGGCGCATCGGGAGCAGGAAAAACCTATCTGGCTTGCGCCTTCGGTATCGCCGCTTGCAGGAACTCCTACCCGGTCAAATATGTACGCTTACCCGAATTGTTGAATGAACTGGCAGTAGCGCGGGGCGAAGGAATCTATCAAAGAGTGATGAAGTCCTACAAGAAGATTCCCTTATTAATCCTGGACGAATGGCTGCTTGTCTCTCTAAAGGAGAGTGAGGCTCGGGATCTGCTTGAGATCGTGGAGGCACGCCATCAAAGAGGGTCTACGATATTCTGCTCACAATTCGCTCCTGCCGGTTGGCACGGAAAAATCGGTGAAAGCACATTGGCAGATGCTATCCTCGATCGAATCGTACATTCATCCTACACGATCACAATCGAAGGTATGGACTCCATGCGTAAACGCAAAGGCCTCATCAATTAACCATCCATAGTGTATATGGGGGGCTGCCGCACGCTGGCGGCTCCTACCTCCGGAAGGGTGGCTCATATTTCCCGGAGGGCTGGCTCACTTATGACCGGAATGATGGCTCTATTTCATCGAAATATTCAACATATCGGCATGCCGGCTCTTGTTTACAGAGTGATCTGTCTTTCTTCTATTTCAAGATTTACATTATCCGTGAATGTTTCCGTTCTAATATTATCACTATGTAAATGTCCGTTTGCGGTTATAAAAATTAAATCTGCAGCCTGTCTAAAAATAACTTTGTAATGTGTTTCATCCCATAAAGTTCCTAATATTATATTGCAATATCTTGTCATTTGCGTATTCCGGCTGATCCGGACACCTATTCCGGAGGCATCCGGACAGTAAACCGGAAACATCCGGACACTTTGTCGAGTGATTTGATCTTACGTTAATACATTTGTCGTTTCAATAGACTTTATTGTTTTTTCTGCTATTACTTCTCGCATTGATTTTTTTGAATCCAGAGATAAAATATATGAATTGTGGATAATTCTATCCATAATTGCATCTGCTGTGGTAGGATCCGGGAATAGTTCGTACCATTTAGAGTGTGACATCTGTCCGGAAATTACAGTAGAGGCTTTGTTGTATCGGCTTTCTGCTATTTCTAGAATATCTCTGCTTTCTTCTAGAGAGTATGCTTTCAGGCCAAGGTCATCCAAGATCAGTAATTTAACCTTTTGCAGTTGCTTCATGAATTTCGAATATCTATGATCATTTTTGGCATCTTGGATTTCAAGAAGCAGTTCTGGAACCCTGTAGTATTTAACTATATACCCTTTTCGGCATGCGTTATTGCCGAACGCACAAGCCAGAAAGGATTTGCCGCTTCCTGTTTTGCCTGTGATCACAATGTTCAATCTCTGCTCAATAAATGCACAGGAAGAAAGGGTTTGTATGGTTTTCTTATCTATCGTTCGATCTGCACCATAATCAATATCCTCCAAGCAGGCATTTAATCCAAGGGAGGCACTGTACAGTTGTCGCTTGATTTTGTTGTTTTTTCTCGACATCCATTCCTTCTCGACCATGATGCCAAGCCTCTCCTCGAAGGATAATTCCCTTATAGTAGAGTCGGGCTCATCCAACATCTGGGCCATGACCTTAAGTTTCATATCCCTAAGCTTAAGGGATGTCGGGTTGTTAAGCATGGATACCACCTCCTGCATAAGCACTGCTGCCTCGGACATTGTCATGAGAGATGATTTTCTCTTCGCCGACTTTTGAAACATTTGTCGACACTTGCTTAAGAATCATATTGAAATATTTATAAGAGCAGGTATCCTTGTTCAATGCTTCCTGGCTAGCTTGTTCCATGATTTCAGCAGAATAGCTTTTGCCAAACCGCATAATACCCATACAGGATCGGTAGGTTTGCACGGGATGTTCTCGGCTTTCAAGAATGTGTTTAATGAGTTCCCGTGTGTGGGGACCTGTCTTCTCTGCCCAAGAGAGGAAACGATCTGAACTCCACCCACTTACAGCTTTGTGTTCTTCGGGCATATGTTCAGGCAGTGTGATGTACCTTTTCGATGTGTTGTAATTTCTCGGATAGGCGGCAATTCGCTCACTGCCTATGAAGATCTCTACTGTTTTTGAGGTTCCACGTACTGAACAGGGGAGGTTGACGTAGGAATAATGAACACTGTAAAAGAAATGGTCATATTCAACATGGTAATTAAATTGAATCTTGGCCTCTTTCCAGTCAGAAACTTCGTACCGCTTGGCTGGCAAGGGTTGTAAACAGGGTTTGTCTATCTGTTCAAAGGCTGTAAGCCGGTTGCCTTCCATCTTCTGAAAGGGACGATTGATCACTTTTACAAGTTCTTCCGCTATGGCCTGGTTGATCTCATAGAGACTGAAGAACTGCCTGTTTCTAAGGGCAGCGATGATTCTCCTAGATAGATGGCCAACCATATTTTCATCGGCAGCCTTATCCTTTGGCTTGCCTGCCCTTGCGGGCACAATCGTTGTTCTATAATGTTTGGCCATTTCGTTGTAGCTCTTATTTAGGACGGGGTCGACACGATCGGATTTGATCACGGCTGTTTTGGTGTTGTCCGGGATGGTGACTTTCGGAACACCCCCCATATATTCGAATGTCCGCACGTGGGCATCGATCCAGCTAGGCGTCTTCATATCTCCATAAGCATAAGCAAATGGATAAGAACTTGCTGGCAGAACAGCAACAAAGACGTAGGCAACCTTGATTTCTCCTGTACTGGTCTCTACGTAGGACATGGTGTCCCCAGCCCAGTCGACCTCCAGCTCCTCGCCGGCTTTATGTTCTTTGTGCATCGATATCTTGTTATTCTTCTTGAAGCTCCTGTATCGGTCACAGAATTGGGTATACATGATTCCCGTAGGGTGCTTTACCTTGTATTCCTCCCACAGCAGCATCAAGGTGACATTTTTCTTCTTCATTTCATTGAAGATATAGGTCATATCCGGTTCAATGGACAATGTCTTGCATTCTAGAGGGGGATACAGCACGGACATTAATTGCTTATCCGTCAGTTCGATTGGCCATGTGATTCCAGCCTTCACAGCTCGTCCTAGCACCTCTGAAACAGAGGTTTTGCCACAGTTGCAGGCTTGGCCGATTTCTCTCAAGGAGAGGCCAACTTCATGTTTGAGTCTTAATATTTCTCTTGCTTTTAACATGTCGAGCCTCCTCATCGTTAGGCCTCCTTAATCTAGTAGATTAAAGAGTACCCGTTAAATTAATAACTCGACAAGGTGTCCGGATGTGCCGTTATGCTGTCCGGATAATTCCGAAACGCTGTCCGGATGTTTCCGGAATCAGTGTCCGGATGTGGCCGAAATACGCAGATAATAAGAAAAACCCATGATTTACGCGGTTTTTTTCGGGATGAACTATGGGAACGAGAGTTCAGCGATTTGATGGAAAGTTGATAACAAAAAGCAGACCAAGCCTGTTTTATTCCAGTTTTGGTCTGCTTTTTGTTGGTTTATTTTACAGAGCCAGGCGGGGACTAAATTAACGGGAGGATAGTGCGGAGGTTTGAGGGAGTGATAAATCAACCTGTCTAATATTGGCGTTCATCTTGATAGATGGAAGTCAACTCCGTGCATAACATAAGGAATCGCCAATTTTATATATTCTTCTGGTGTCACAGATTTATTTTTTTGCCAATCAACCGAAGCCCCGAAAATTCCCCAGCTTAACATGACTGCTGCGACTCTTAGAGATTCATCGCTGATAGTGGAATGTTGATTTAATAACATTTGGTAAAAAATATTTTCCAGTTCTTTTTGTATAATTACTTCAATTGATGTTTTAAAAGTCTCGAAGCCGCTTCGACACTGTTTTGATAATTTCTCTTGAAAATTTGTGACGGACAGGAAAACATTAATGAGCGTTGTTTGGTTTAGTTCTTTGTACTCAACGATTTCATTATACACGGTGTTCATGAATTCCTCTTTCGTTACTTTTTCCAATAAATCATATTTATCGATGAAGTGATAATAAAAGGTGACACGATTTACTGTTGCTTCTGCCGTAATATCATTGATGGTGATATCCTTAAATTCTTTTTTCTGTATAACGTGAATAAATGCATCCATGATTAATCTACGTGTACGAATAATACGTGGATCTATTTTGGTTTCAGCCATAAGAAAGCCCCATTTCTTATATTTTTCTCTACATATTCAACGCTTTGTTTGATATACGACAATCGTTCAAAACTGTTGGTTGAACAATCGTTGAAATGTAATATAATTCGATTATACAACACGTGTAGTATAAACAAAAGGAGATAAAAAAGTGAGGTGTTTGCAGTTATATATAACTGATTCGGAATCCAACAAATAAACTCGCAAAAAAGATGCTTGATGTATTAAATTTTATCATTTTGGAGGTTATCCTTATGGCAAATGTATTATTCGTCAAAGCTAACGACAGACCTGCAGAACAAGCTGTGAGCGTTCAAATGTACGATACTTTTTTGAAAACATACAAGGAGCGCAATCCGCAGGACACCATCATGGAACTCGATCTTTACAGCGTGGAGCTGCCGTATTACGGCAATGCGGCCATCTCGGGACTTTACAAAGCAGCACAAGGATTGGAAACGACTGCCGAAGAACGGCAGGCTGCGGAAATCGCGAACCGCTATTTGAACGAATTCCTGGCCATGGACAAAGTCGTTTTCGCATTCCCCTTATGGAACTTAACGGTTCCGGCCCCGCTCAACACTTATATGTCCTATTTGTTGCAAGCAGGGAAAACGTTCAGATTCACGGCAGAAGGCCAAGCTGAAGGACTGATTGGCGACAAAAAAATTGCTCTTCTCAGTGCGCGCGGCAACGACTTTTCATCGGAATTTATGGCTCCGATGGAGATGGGTCTAAACTACGTCAAGAACATACTTGGATTATTGTTTGGTATCAAAAGCCCAGAGATTGCCGTCATTGAAGGACACGCCAAATATCGGGACCGCTCTGCGGAATTAATCGAATCCGGATTGAAAAGAACGGCTGAACTGGCGGCAAGCTTTTAAAAAAAGCGAGGCGTGAAAGGAGCAGAACGAAATGAAGGTAGAGATTTGGGCGGACATCGGCTGCCCCTTTTGTTATATCGGCAAACGCCGTTTCGAGAGCGCTCTGGAACGGTTTGCATTCAGAGATAAAGTGAAGGTAGAGTATCGCAGCTTCCAGCTTGATCCGAATGCCGAGAAAAAACCTTCTTATGATGTTCATGACTTGTTGGCTGCAAAGACCGGATATAGCAAGGAAGAGGCTAAAGCCATGAATAAACAGGTTGCTCAACAAGCAAAGACCGTTGGACTGGACTTTCAAATTGACCGAATAATCCCCGCCAATTCGCTCGATGCGCACAGATTGATCAAGTTTGCGGAGCGTTATGGCAAAAGTTCGGAAGTCGTGGAGCTTTTGTTTAAAGCCTATTTTACCGATGCTAAGCATATTGCCGACGCTGACACGTTAGTCGAAATCGCGGTGGAAGCCGGTATGGACCGCGAGCAAGCAATCCGAATGCTGGAAAGCGCAGAATATACGGATGAAGTTCGCTCAGACGGGCGCGAAGCAAGAAGCTTTGGAGCTTCAGGCGTGCCTTTCTATGTCATTAACCGCAAATATGCGATTTCAGGCGCCCAACCAAGCGAAGTGTTTTTGGAGTCGCTGCAAAAAGCATGGGACGAAGAACATCCGCTGCTTACGATAGATTCAGCTCTAACTCAAGTGTCAGATCATGTTTGCGAGGATGGCTCTTGTACGCCATAACCTGTTGCCATTGTAGTAAATGCAAACTGTAACGGACATTCGCGCGGTTTGGATTATTATTCCTTGTTTATCCTATGCAGCACTTCAAAACCCACTGAGCAGGTACTGCCCCAAAAGGCTGCAGCCGTTTCTGATGTGAGAAACGGCTGCGCTTGACTTCATAACATCGTCATACGTAATGATCTAGTCCGCAATTGCGCAATCTAATGATAAAAATTCGAGGCATCAGTATTTTGTCGGCGCTTTGTACAAACCGATTCGGTGTGATGTTGAGGATTACGCCAACTCTTTGATTTAACTCGAAGCTGTAGAGCAGAGTTGATCGCGGGAAGAGGAGCGTTTTTGGAGTCCTAAATCATAACGGACTCAAGAAAAATATACAACAAAATGTTCATTATTTATCATATGACAATTAACGTAATGAAGGAAGGGGAGAGGTTATATGAAAACGATGGCCATCGTCGGAGCAGGCAGCGGATTAGGAATGTCAATTGCGAAGAAGTTCGGTCAAAATGGATTTCGAGTAGCACTTCTAATGATGAAAAGTTGAACCAACTGGTTGTTGAACTGGAACATTTAGGAGTCGAGGCGACGGCTTTTCCAGCGGACATTTTAAATAATGGGCAACTTGGTTTAGCATTTGCAGCAATAAAAGAAAAATACGGATTTATTGATGTGCTTGAATACAGTCCAGTGCCGAGTATCGGTACGTCAGCAGCCACATTAGAGGTTACAGAAGAAAATGCGTTATACCAATTTCAATTCCACGTATTAGGTGCAATAACCAGTATTCGCCAAGTGCTCCCGAATATGTTGGAGAAACAAAGCGGAGTTCTGTTATTTACGACAGGCGGCGCAGCAATCTATCCGGTGCCGATGATGGTTAGTGTCGGCATTGCAATGTCCGGCCTTCGTAATTACATCTTAAATTTGAACAGCGAATTAAAGGACAAAGGGATATATGCGGGATACCTTTCGATCGGAATCTGGATGCAGTCGAACCACCATCTCAGGTATAACTCCGGCATCGATCACCAAAAAGGCAGCCGTTTCTGAAGTTAGAAACGGCTGCGATGATTGAGGCATAGAAGGTGTGGCCATTTTATTGAAAGATACCATAACACAAGGGGCAGAGAATCATGAATATCACCATTTTCGGAGCAAGCGGTGCAATCGGTCATCTTCTAACAGAAATAGCATTAGACAATGGAGATTCCGTTACGGCATACGTTAGAAACCCTGAGAAAATCAAGCTAAATCATTCTAATCTGCGGCTTGTAACGGGGGAACTCTCGAACACTTCAGCCATTGAAACGGCAGTTAAAGAAGCGGATGTCGTAATCAGCACATTAGGACCTACGATTGATATGTCAAGAAAACTAAAAAGCACCCCGGTCGCGGACGGACACGAACGGATTATCAAAGCGATGAAGAAGTTCAATAAAAAGAGGTTGATTACGCTCGCAACCCCGGCCTTGCAATCGGACGACGACAAGAAAAGTTTATCGACGGTGTTGCCGGGAATATTGGCCAAGATCTTTTTACCAAACGGTTATGCCGAAATGAAGAGGATAGAGGGAATCATAAAACATTCGAACCTGGACTGGACTGTCGTTCGAATTATTAACCCTAATGTCAAATACAAAGGGCAATCTTATGATTATTCATTCGGCGATCGGTCGGCTAAATGGTCAGTCTCTAGGGAAAATGTGGCCAAATTCATGTATGCCGCCGCACGGCAAAGCCAATTGATCAAAAAAATGCCCATTATCTATAATAATTAATTTAGCTATAAATTCTTCACATTGATGATTTAAAAATTGGCCGCCCATTTGCGGCTTTTTTCAATTAAGGTAGAACTTATTTTTTTTCAAAACCTAAAAAGGAGATATATAGTGTATGACACTAAACAAGAGATTATGGTATATAAGGTGTTTTTTCGATTTTGTGACATATGTATAAAATACGGGTTTTGTGAAGAAGTTAGTAAGAAACTATTAAGGGATTAAGACTTCGAAATGCTGCCACGTTTCTACGACCTAAATTCGATCGGCTTTAATCACTTGATTCCTAATAGCTTTCTTATGTAATTCAGCGCCTCTTGATTGCATCCTGGCTCTTAACCAGGCTAGAAGTTTTTCCTTGGCTGCTTCAGGATCGTCTAAATGGATATCGATATGATTATTCGTCATCCAATGATTCGCGGTTTCAAACGACGTGCTTTTCCAGCCGTTTTTGTCGCCGTTGTCGTTGAACCGTTGTTTAACTCCCGATATTACGATATCCATGCTGGCCTGCAATTCGGTAATGGCTTGATCATATTGTTTTTTCTGATCGGTTGCTTTCAAATCGCTTTGACTTCTCAATGCTCGAGTTTCAATTCCTGGATGCTCTTCAATTAACTGTTGTAATATAAACACAGTTGAATCGATCAACCCGTCCGAATATCTTTCTTTCATAGTCGATTGATTCCCTATATTAGTTTACTTAATATTTATTATGTAAACATGATCACTTCAACTTATCCTCGACCGACCTCAGCTTCTGTTCCATCGTGCCAATCTTATCCCTGCGGTCGTCGATCGTAATCGAAGTTGACACGCGCATTGCACCATTTTCGAACGGAACCTCATGCATTCGGCGCACGATAGCGAGTAAATGATCCAACTCACCTTCTATGATCGTGCTCATCGGTGTCAATTGGTATTTGATTTGCTCCCCGGCTTGCTCTAATACCTCATATACTGCCGCTACATATTCGCCAACGCTCGTCTTACCCGTACCAAGCGGGACGATCGTGACCTGTACGATTGCCATGAGAACCCCCTCCTTATTAACACGATTATAACAAATTCGCTTTCACAACAAAAAAAGGATGCAGAGCTTCACTAGCATTAAGCAGGCATAATAAAAACCGCTGTTCAGCGGCTTTCTTCTAGAAAACTCGAGGTTGCGCGATAAAATCGGGCTTAACGTCTCGTTCCTCGAAGCTTTGATTCCAAATGGGAGTGGCTGCGGGCGACATTGGCGGGATTAGCCAAGACCATCTCGCGTTAACGTTTCGTCCATGGTCGTGCTCCCGTTTCATGAAGCGCATGAACTGTTCCGCTGCCGTGTGATGGTCGACGATGCTGACTCCGCTTAGCTTAAAGGAATGAATAACGGCCGTGTTCAGTTCCAGAAGCGCCCGGTCTTTCCAGAGCGACGTGTTTGTGGAACGATCCAAACCCATGAAGTCGGCAATTTCCGGGAGCGCATCGTAACGGTCCGTATCGGCCAAATTACGCGAGCCGATCTCCGTTCCCATGTACCAACCGTTAAACGGCGCCGCGGTATATCGAATTCCTCCTATATCCAGCAGCATGTCCGATATTATCGGTACCGCGTACCACTTCAGTCCCAATTCGCCGAACTCATTCAGATCGGGATGAACCAGATTTACCTCTTTAATATGCCGGTCCAGAATCGGAAACCACTTAGGCTCGCGATCTCCTATCTGAACTACTAAGGGTAAAACATCGAACCGAGAACCTTTGCCTTTCCACCCCATACGCATGCATTGTTCGGTAAAAGGTATTGAAGCAGGATCTCCGAGAATCCCATCGGCCGTTTCGTATCCCGCATACCGGATAAGCTGATGATTCCATATCCTGATCCGCCGCCGGTCGGATTCGGGAGCGAATATCGTAATGACCGGACGTATTCGACCATCGTTCGTTGCATGTACGATATGCCTGAGGAGCGCTTCGGCAATAGCTTCTTCCGAATCGGCAGCACGTTCGTCGATGACCTCAAGGGATTCCCAGAATAGCCTTCCGATGCATCGGCTATTGTTGCGCCAAGCGATTCTTGCACCGTAGGTCAGCTCTTCGATCGTATGCGAATAATGACCGGCATCGCGCAGTGTAGAAACGACTTCTGCGATGCGGTCGTCCCGTTTGTCATCGGACTTTCCTGTTTCCTCATAGAACTGTCGAACGAAAGCCGCCGCTTCAATTTCTATTGCGGAAGGTTCGTGATTAATGACATTAAACATTATGCTTCTCCTTGATAGTTTACATAATTATTATTATGTGCCGTATATAGAACCATGAATGGAGTTTCTAACTACTGACAACAACTTGATTGTATCAAAACAACTCGTCTAAAGCGAAATGTCCAAGCAAAATCCCGCGGGATATTCGCGGGATTTTGTACGGTATTAATATAATTTCTGCAATGCCTCAGGGTTAAAAGGAGCAAGCTCATCCGTGCGTCCGTCGCGTATTTTGATTGCCCATTCCGGATCCATCAGCAAGGCGCGACCTATAGCGACTAGATCAAATTCCTCTTGCTCCAATCTGACGAGTAGATCGTCAATGTTGGCCGTTTGGGCGCCCTTCCCTGCGAATGTACCTAAAAACTCGGCATCAAGCCCTACGGATCCGACCGTTATCGTCGGTTTGCCCGTCAACTTCTTCACCCAGCCCGCAAAGTTGAGGTTTGAGCCCTCGAACTCCGGTTCCCAGAAGCGACGAGTCGAGCAATGGAAAATGTCTACTCCCGCTGCCACGAGCGGTTCCAAGAACTGCTCAAGCAATTCCGGAGTGGTTGCCAGCTTCGCGGTATAATCGGTCGATTTCCATTGCGACAATCTCAGTATAATCGGAAAATCAGGGCCTACCGCACGGCGGCATGCTTCTACGATTTCAACGGCAAAGCGTGTTCGTCTGCTCATGTCCCCGCCGTATTCATCCGTGCGTTGGTTCGTTTTATCCCAGAAGAATTGATCGATGAGATAACCGTGAGCGCCATGCAGCTCGATTCCATCAAAGCCGATCCGCTTCGCATCGGCCGCCGCTTGGGCGAATGCCTCAATAATGAAATTGATCTCAGCCTGGCTCATCGGTTCAGTGAGCTTCTCCCCGTTTAATTTAAGACCTGATGGTCCAATCGACAGTGCTTCAGGATGCGGCTCAGATCCATTCCTTCGCGTAATCCCGACATGCCATAGCTGCGGAACAATGCGTCCACCCGCTTCGTGCACTTCGGATACGACGCGAGCCCAACCTTGAAGCGCCTTCTCGCCGTGGAAGTTAGGAACATTCGGATCTCCCGTTGCTGCCGGATGATTGATCAAAGTCCCTTCCGTGACGATTAGGCCGACTCCGTTCTCCGCCCGGCGACGGTAATAGGCGGCGACATCGGGTCCCGGAACGCCGCCCGGAGAGAAGCTTCGGGTCATCGGTGCCATTACGATGCGGTTCGGCAATTTCAGCTTTCCTATTGCTATCGGGCGAAACAGGCGTTCCACAGACTGAGAATTAAGTACGGAATTCGGATTATCCATTGTCGTACCTCCATGTATGTGTGTGTTGGTTGAGCAAATTATATCTTAATATATATAAATATAGATATAACTATTCAGAAAAAAGCTCAAAGCAGAACAATCGCGCTATAAATCCGTCTGAACGCTTTCCTTAAACCGCCTAATGTTGTCCTCGTCCCGCCGGTAATACGTCCATTGGCCGACTCTCTTGGACTGCAGCAAGCCGGACTTTTGCATTTTGACCAGATAACCGGATATGACCGACTGCGCTAACCCCGCTTTCTCCGCAATGGAACCTACGCAAATCCCATGCTCGAAATCACAATCTTTCGCAAGGTGGTCCTGTGGCCCGAAATGAACCTCCGGCTCCTTCAGCCACTCCAATATTCTGAATCGCGTCTCGTTCGACAGGGCTTTGATAATCGATAATTTATCCATAGGGTTATTATATCTATTTTTATAGAAATGTAAATACTCGGATATCATTTAGCCAAAAGCCTTGGAGCCGGACTATCGTCTTGATGAATAACTCTACCTAAGTGCGTTATGAAAGAAACGCATTTGATTTAACATGAAGTTAAATCGAATGCGTCCAGGGAAGGAGTTGCCGTCGTTGAAACAAGAAGAAATCTATATCGTGTTGACCGGAACGGGAACACTATTCAGCCAAACGATTAAATGGTTTACTAAAGCGCCTCTGAATCATGCATCTATCTCATTCGACAGCGGTCTGAATGAAGTATATAGCTTCGGGAGAAAAAAGGTAAGCAATCCCTTTATGGGCGGTTTTATCAATGAAAATTTCAAAGATCCATTCTATAACCAAGCTTACTGCGCGGTATATCGCTGTTCTGTAGGCAACCATAATTATGCGAAGATGCATGATCACGTTGCCGATATGATGAGAAATCGCGAGCGTTATAAATATCATCTTCTAGGGTTGGTAGGCGTGCTGGTCAACAAGAGAATCCACCGGGAGGACGCTTACTTCTGTTCCCACTTCGTCGCATCCGTTCTGGAAAAATCCAGCTATCAGCCGATCGATAAACCCGCATGTTTTGTCACGCCAGGAGATTTCGAGCTCTCGCTTTCTTCTCAAGAGATTTACAGAGGTACCGTATCGGGGTATTTGAACGAGCTGCAACGCAGTCTTACTGCTTAATCCTACAGTTAATAGGGTTAATTATTTCTATGATTTCAATGGTTAACATAATAATAATTATGTTCGATACCTACTTTCTCTTGCGCTCCATAATGCTGCCGACAACCCATACGATCGAAGCAACGATATAGATCGGGATAACAACGAGAATCAACATGGCCAGATCGGCCAGATCATCCCAACCGTCTTTCCCCTTTAATACCGCGCCCAGAAAGATGAGACAACCGAGGATATATAGAGCTAACGACCACCATCTTCTTTTCCAAAGGGCGAATACCGGAATGATCAGTAGTATAAGCCATATGAGAAAGTAACTAGAACCATACATGTCTTAACCCCCCTTTATCGTACCCTTAACCGACAATCCGAATTTGCGTGGCCTGCTTCTCATCCATAACTTGATAACCCGGCAACCATGCTTCGACCTTGTTTCCGACTTGAATTGCCATAGCATCAACGAGGTTATTATGGTTCCAGTAGACTGTCGAAGGAAGCAAGCCCAGCTTATTCCCGTCTACTTCGATATAGTTCTTCGACATGTCCGCGTCGTCCAGGTGAATACCAGTTACAATCCCTAATATATCACCCGAGCCCATATCGGAGCTCACAACCTCAAGCTTAATCCCCTTTGTTTGCATCGGGTAACTATCCAGCATGACCCCGTCACTCTGCGCTTTGACTCGATAACCGATTCTGACGTCCTTGATATTCCATTGTGTAAAATCAACCCATATCGCCATCGGAATCGTATTGTCCGGATTATTCGCGTCTTTAGCGACGATTAGCAGGCGATTGCCCTCTATTGCGGTTACCCTTCCTATGATGTCGAACTTGTTGGTACCCGGATCAGAAGCGGCAGGCCAATTATCCTGAGCCTTATCCCCGCAACCAGCCAAAACGAACAATAATACCAGAACGACCATTGAATAGACGATATTCCTTCTCATCGTTTAACCTCCACTGTTCAGCACGAATATGCATTATGTCCTCTAGACGTGAACAATAAAATTAATGTTGCTGCTAGACCGTCTATTTTCCTCCGGCCGTACTTGAATAATTGCCCTCTTGCCTATACAGTTACACTATAGCGAACGAGGTGAGCCGATGAACCTGCAAAAGAGGAAAGACCGTGAGGAGCTCGACCAGAGAATTCCGAGGATGCCTTGGTATGTCGAGAAATTCATAAACTATAAGCTGCCTGACCTATCTCCCTCCTCCCTATTGGAGTACATAAGAGATTACGAGGCTTTCTTATCCTGGTTGATGGCGGAAGGATTAACGTCAGCGGATAAAATGAGCGGCATACCTCTCGAGGATCTGGAACGTCTCCACATGGACAGCGTTGATAATTTCCGGATGTTCCTCGCGACGAAACGGGATAACGCGAACACGAAGACGACGATTTCCCGCAAGCTGTCTTCTCTTCGTTCGTTATTCCATTACTTAAGCCAAATCGCGGAAGACGACAATTTCTATCCTTTGCTTAAACGCAACGTAATGGCCAAGGTATCGGTCAAACGAACGCAGAAACCGAAGGATACCGCCGCTAAATTAGAAGGCAAGCTGCTTCAAGAGCAAGAGATCATCGAATTTATTAACTACATTAAACAAGATTACGCCCACGACGTTGCGACCAATAAACAAGCGATCTATGCCCATGAACTCAACCGGATTCGCGATTGCTGTATCGTTAGCCTCATTCTCAATTCAGGACTGCGCGTGTCCGAGCTCGTCAACCTGAACATGGACGATATGGATTTCAAGAAGAGACTCGTATACGTTCACCGTAAAGGGAAGAACGACGATACGTTCAAGACCCCCGTCTATTTCCGGCAAGACGCGATCGGCGATCTGGAAGATTACCTAAACCAACGGGATACGAGGTACAAAGCGCCGAAGAAGGAGAAAGCCCTGTTCCTTGCCATCGCCAATGGAAAAAAGGAAGGCTCGCGAATGACCAAACGCGCTATCCAGGAGATGGTGATGAAATACGCCAAGCGGTTCGGTAAGCCGTATCTATCCGTCCATAAGCTGCGGCATTCTTTTGCAACCGACTACTATCTGAGCAACGATTTATACAAAACCCAAGAGCAGCTTGGGCATGCTTCGCCTGAAACAACACAAATCTATGCGCATCTCACAGACAAAACAATGGCCGAAGCCATCGGTGAACGCAAAGACGAAAGTTAATCTAATTAGCTCGCTAATCCTTCACAAAGAAAAACCACTCCATTGTGGAGTGTACATTTATTGTGCATAAGCTGCTGCTTCTTCTCTTCGCTTTAGAATGGCGTTAATCCACTCTTTGCCGGTGCGCCCTTCTTGCTTGGCTTTGTGAAAATACTCTGCATAGTCCAAAGCCATCGGATAACCGCCAATCAACCCCATTACCGCTCTATATTCTTCAAGAATATCCATCGCGACAGCATGGGTGTAACCGTGTATCGATTGAAGCTGCTCCACGATTGCTTTCTCGTAACTATTTAGTCTTTTCCTCGTTGCCATTGTAACGCCACCTTCTTCCTTGATAGAGATAGGATCCGGACAAATGCAGCATAGGAGCAAGCGTTTCGTCACAAAATACGATTTGATTACCATGCCTTAAGCTGTCCAATCGCCGATTAGAATGATTACGCGTAATCTTGTCCAGAAACCATTCGTTATAAAGCCGATTTCCAGCACACAAGGAAGTCCCACATTCAACTTATCCTGCATGGAACGTGCCCAAGCTTTTGCCTGATCGATAGATGCCGTTGTATACAACCCTTGCCCGAAGTCACGGCCGCTCTTCCAATGTCGAGAATTCAATAGTCGATCCTTGAAGGATTCCAGATAAATATCCAAAGTGCCATGGTACACATTAGAGAGAAATACGACATCGATACTTATCTTAGGCACCTCCGAACGACATTTATGCGCAGTATATGCATCCATTATAGCCTTCATATTCTTAAGCAGGGAAGATTTAAAAAGACCTACTTATAATTAACTTAAGAAATGTTATGTGAATTACCGTACAATTAACTAATGTCGAGTCATTGTCTTTGTGTTCAAGCTTAATAACTGCGTTTAATTTCTTATAAAACGATAGATGCTATACATTATACTCTCGCCCAACTAATAAGAGGAATTGAGGTGCACTAATGGAGTATCGGATCGAGAAGGATTCCTTAGGAGAAGTTAAGGTGCCAGCGGATAAGCTGTGGGGTGCTCAAACAGAGCGCAGTTTAACCAATTTCCGGATCGGATCGGAGAAAATGCCGCTGGATCTCATCCGCGTGTTCGCCCTGCTTAAGAAAAGCGCGGCAATCGAAAATCTGGAGCTAGGCAAGCTGAATGCCGACAAAGCTACGGCTATCATTGCCGCTGCCGATGAAGTCATCGAGGGAAAATGGGATGAACACTTCCCTCTTGCCGTCTGGCAGACCGGAAGCGGAACGCAATCTAACATGAACTTGAACGAAGTCATTGCCAATCGAGCCAACCGGCTGTTATCCGAACATGGCAGCGAACAGCGCGTTCATCCGAATGATGACGTCAATCAATCCCAGAGCTCTAACGATACATTTCCGACCGCAATGCACATAGCTGCGCTAATTGCCGTTGAAGATCGCGTTCTCCCGGCAATATGTAAACTGAAGGATACGTTAGAGCTCAAAAGCAAACAATTCGAAGACGTCATAAAAATCGGCCGAACCCACCTGCAAGACGCCACCCCGTTAACTCTCGGGCAGGAAATAAGCGGTTGGGTGCGGATGCTGTCCAAGACCGAGCGCATGATCCGCGAAAGCATGGAAAGCTTGCGGGAATTGGCCATTGGAGGAACGGCGGTCGGAACGGGAATTAACGCCCATCCGCAGTTCGGCTCTAAAGTTTCCCGGCAGATCAGCGAATTGAGCGGGAAAGCTTTCGAATCCGCATCGAACAAATTTCATGCGCTCACAAGCCACGATGAACTTGTTTATGTCCACGGAGCGCTTAAAGCGCTAGCGGCCGATCTAATGAAAATCGCCAACGACGTAAGATGGCTGGCCAGTGGACCTAGAAGCGGAATCGGCGAGATTACGATTCCGGCCAACGAACCGGGAAGCTCCATCATGCCCGGCAAAGTGAATCCCACCCAATCGGAAGCGCTGACGATGGTCGTTGCTCAAATCATGGGGAACGATTTAACGATTGGTTTTGCGGCAAGCCAAGGAAATTTCGAATTGAACGTGTTCAAGCCGGTTATTATCTACAATTTTCTGCAATCCGCGGAACTGCTCTCCGATGCAATCCATTCTTGGAATGACAACTGCGCGATCGGAATCGAAGCGAATCTGCCAGTCATACAAGGTCATCTTGAACGATCGTTGATGCTTGTCACCGCGCTTAATCCCCATATCGGATACGAGAACGCGGCCGCGATCGCCAAAACCGCCCATAGCAAAGGGCTTACGCTGAAGGAAGCAGCCCTGCAAAGCGGGCTATTAACCGAAGCGCGGTTCGACGAAATCGTACGCCCTGAGCAGATGATCCATCCAACCTCGACCTAAAGATAAGAGACTAAGCTGACAAAAAAAGCGAGGGGTTCGGCGCCAATGTCATTAAGTTAAGGCGCAGGGCCAAAAATCACGAACAAGAGCAGGCTATCGAAAAGATAGCCCGCTCTTTTTTTTGCACGAAGAAGAGAATTAGGACTTGACAAGTATCTGGAAATGTGTGGCGAAGCCCCTTGAAAAACGAGGAGGTTACGCCAATGAATGAGTACGCAAATTCACTAAAACAAACGCTGTCATCCCTCATACGAGAAATGTCAGCCGCACCAGCACCTTATGTCAAAAAACCTGAAAAAGATTTTACCCGAAAGAAGAAGCTGCCCTTTGAAACGGTTATGCAACTCCTGATCTCTATGGGCGGCAACAGCATATATAAGGAACTCCTGGAATCGCAGGGCTATGACGTAAACACCGCAACCACGTCTGCTTTTGTCCAACAGAGAAATAAAATTCTGCCGTCTGCTGTGGAATTCTTGTTTCACGAATTTTCGCAATCGTATACGGATATCAAGTACTACCGAGGGTATCGATTACTTGCCGTTGACGGTTCGGATTTGCACATCGCTACTGACTCCGCGGACACGGACACCTATTTTCAAAGTCAACCGAACACGAAAGGATATAATCTTCTGCATTTGAACGCGGCCTATGACTTGTGCAACAGACTTTACGTTGATGCCATTGTTCAGCCAAGAAGGTTGTGGAACGAGGGAAGGGCACTGGCAGATATGGTTGACCGTTCCCCCATCAAAGGGAAAACCATTGTCATTGCTGATAGAGGTTATGAAAGTTACAACAATTTCGCGCATATTGAACGTAAAGGGTGGAACTATGCCATACGGGTAAAGGATTTAGACTCCAATGGCATTCTTTCGGGCTTGCGTTTACCCTCTGGCGGAGAGTTTGATATTGACGTTCATCTGACACTCACCAAAAAACAAACCAAAGAGGTCAAGGCTCGTCCCGAGATGTATAAGTTCGTCCCTTCCACTTCTACATTTGATTTTTTGGACTTGCATGAGAACTTGTATTACCCGATTTCCTTTCGGGTGGTTCGTTTCGTCCTGCCTAATGGCACTTATGAAACCGTCATTACGGATCTTTCTGCCGCTGATTTCCCACCCGATGAAATCAAGTCCATTTATAACATGCGATGGGGCATTGAAACCTCATTCAGGGCATTAAAATACACCGTCGGTCTGACGAATTTTCATGCAAAGAGACAAGAGTCCATCACCCAAGAGATTTTCGCAAGAATGATCATGTACAATTTCGCTGAAATGATTACCTCACACGTAGTCATTTCCCAAATGGATAAACGGCACCCATACCAAGTCAACTTCACGGTCGCCGTTCACGTTTGTAGACATTTCCTGCGCTCACGGGACGATGAACCCCCGCCCGATGTTGAAGCGCTGATTCGCAAAAACATTTTGCCGATTCGACCCATTCGCCAAGGGCAGAAGAATACGCGCAAAATCCGCTATAAATCAGCTATTAGCTTCGTCTACAGAGTAGCATAATTCGTTTCACATGAACATTTTTTAAGCGGATATTTCATCCGCTTTGTTTGCTGTACACTTTTTTCCTTGCTTGCACCAAAAAACAAACGGCACAGGGCTTTTTCCCATGCCGTTTTGGATTCCATTTTTATTCCCGGTCTTGTCTTTGAGCTTAACTTAATGACATTGTCCTCGGACGGTCTTTTTTCATGCGCTTCGGTAATGATTCAAAACAACAACGGACAGGATCAAATTATTTCCAATAAAATCACCTCACTACACCTTGCGCTAATAAATATAAAAAAATAAATTCGAAAACAGCATGAAGTTCCTGATGGTTAGTGTTAGGAAATCTGGTCATGTTATGTAATTTCGCATCATCCGGAGGATGAATATGATGGGGTTCGGTTGATGTTTGATACCTCTCATCCTCAAGAAGCACAATATTACTTGGAGGTCGTCGATTCATACACGATAATCCTCTACCTCTTTGAGTAAGTGTTTCCACTCGTTCGCATCCCGCTGTTCTGCAGGGGTTAGCTTCTCTATTTTCTGGGCTAATGTATTCTTAAATTCTCCCCCATACTTCTTTTCAAAAAATATGATTTCGTGCAGGAGCTCTTGTAATTCTTGACTCGGAGTCAAAGAGAGGACCGTAGTGCGTTTTTTATTAGCCTCATAGATCTCCGCAGCCTCCTTAATGGTCATTACATCACCGGTAACTGCCGTATAGGTTGCTGTTTCCGGGATACGCGCTTGTTTATAACGGGCCTCTTTTTCAACGCCTGTCAGACGCTTTAGAGAGAGCCAATTATTTACCGTAGCAACCGTTACACCGAAAAACCGTGCCACGTCTCCCGTTGTGTAGATCTTTGTCACAAGCCCATTCTCTACGCCAACTTCAACCATATGAACCAACAGGAGTTGCAATTGCGCGGATAGATCGGAAGTACTCTGTAAATCCTTCAGTAGAATCTTTTCAAATACTTCATCCTTACTAAGCGGTGACGTTTTTTCGATATAATTTGCAAGCGCCATTAAAAATATTTTCATGTTTTTACCCTCTTGCTCCATATGTTTCCCGAGCAAAACAGGTATTGACTGTGCTTCTGAAATGGCAACCGTAACTTGATCTGGATTAAACATAAACATATCACCTCATCCCCTATTCTAACATGGGAAATCATGAACTTCAAATGAACTTAAAATGTGTAAGAAAAAAGTTAAAACGAAGTTCAAATGGAACTAGTATAAGGGTAGTCGTTACCCGCATCAATAATACATGTGTAATTTTTTTATTTTTTTACCCATGTCCATCTGCGATTCTAACCATTTTTACCACGAGTAGCCGGAAATATCCTCCAATAGACAATGGTTGTTCTCTCTCGGTATGATGGAACAAACGTTCCTATGCGGAAGAGGTGGCTTCATGACAGAGTCCGACACAAACTTCGTTCATCTGCATGTTCATACGGAATACAGTTTAACGAAAGCAGTATGCCGGTTGGAAGACATGATGCAATCAGCCCAATCGTGGAACATGGATGCGTTAGCGATCACCGATAAAGGCTCAATCAACGGGTCGATTCGATTCTGCGAGTTGGCTGAACAGCACGGGATCCATCCGATTATTGGCTGTGAAATGAACGACAGCGATACGGAAGATTCTCTCATTGTTCTGGCCGCTACGAATCAAGGATATCGGCAAATCATAGAAAAATTAAATAGCGGTATGTTCCTTACTCCGGTTTCCCATGGGGATATCATCGCCCTGAGCGGCGGCAGAACGGGAGCTATTCATCGTCTGATCGCGAGCGGTCGGATGGATCAGGCTGAAAAGCAAGCACTTCAATATGTGAAGAGGTTTGGTAAGGAAAACTTCTATCTGGAGGTACAGCATCACGGGTTTCCGGACGATGAGGTTTGTATCGAACGAACGGTTCAGCTTTCCCGCCGTACGGGAATTCCGATTGTAGCGACCCACGACGTCCATTATGTCGTTCCCGAAGACGCTTCATTACTTCATCTGCTGCAGCATAAAAAGCAGCATTCCGCTTCGCCGCCCACGTCGACGACAGGGCCATTTTATCTCCCCTCTCCGCTTGAAATGAAGGCGAAATTCAGCCATCTTCCGGATGCATTGGAAAATACCGTTCGAATCGCTCGAAGAATCCGGTTTCGTCTGGAACCGGGAGAATACAAGCTTCCGAGCTTTCCCGTTCCACTAGAGGGAAGTTCGGATGATGCGCTTCGCCATTTGTGCAGGGAAGGTTTGCAGATCCGTCTTGATTCCCGCTCGCTCATGGATACGGAACGGCAGAGGATCACAGAGCGAATGAACCGGGAACTTGAGATCATTATGAAGCGCGGGTTATCCGATTATTTCCTGATCGTTTGGGATATTGTAAAAGCGGCGGGAAATCTGGGTATTCCCATCGGACCGGGGAGAGGTTCCGCTGCTGGATGTCTGGTGGCCTATCTGCTCGGTATTACAGAAGTAAATCCGATGCACTACGACCTTTCGTTCGAACGTTTTTTGAGTCCAGATCGTCCCTCTTTGCCAGATATCGATTTAGACGTCTGTCAAAGAAGAAGGCATGAAATTATGCAATACATCAAAGAAAAGTACGGATCAGATCGAATTGCGCATATCGGCGTGCTGAATACGTTCGGTACGCGGGGGGCGGTCCGGGAAGCCGGAACCTATTTGGGTATGCCGAAAAAGCAAATCGACGTACTTGCCAAAATGATGACCGCTTTTTCCGGAAAAGGTGGAATTCGTCACTGTCTGCAGACGCTTCCGGAATTGCAAAAGTTGCCGATCCGCCAAGAACCGTTCAGGTCGCTGTTTCAACTGGCCGAACGGATCGAAGGATTACCCCATTATCACTCCGCTCACCCTTCAGGTATTTTGCTTGGGGAAGAACATTTAACCCGCACGATTCCTATACATCCAAGGCCGAACGGGGACCCGATGACAACCTTCACCAAAGAGGATATTGGAAAACTGGGCTTATTGAAAATCGACCTGCTCGGCTTACGGAACCTGACGATCATTCACGACACGCTTGCTGCGATTCAAGAGCGGACAGGCAAGAGCATCGAAGTCAACCGAATCCCCCTTGACGACTCAGCTACATTCCGAACAATAGGCAGCGGAAATACGCTCGGATGCTTTCAACTGGAAAGCATGGGAATCCGCCATTTAATGCGCAGGATGAAGCCCCAATCGATTAGCGATCTGGCCGACCTTCTCGCCTTATATCGGCCCGGGGCATGGAACGAAGGTATCGTGGAAACGTATTTGCGCAGGCGCAGGAACGAAGAGAAATTCGAGATCACGTTACCGGAAATGGTGCCCATTCTTTCGCCGACTTACGGCCTGATTCTCTATCAGGAGCAAGTCATGGCCATTGCTCATGCAGTGGCCGGATATTCCATGGGCGAAGCCGATTCGCTCAGACGGGCGCTTTCGGCAAAATCGATAGATGCCTTATCGCTCCACCAAGAGCAATTTGTCAGGGGAGCTGCAGGACGGGGTGTGGCAGAAAATGATGCTTTAGCCGTATTCGATTTTCTGGTTCGGTTTGCCGGTTATAGCTTCAACAAAGCCCATAGCGTCTCCTATGCTTATCTTTCCTACTGGGCGGTTTATTTAAAAACGCATTATCCCAAAGAATACATGGCCTCCTTGTTAAGCGGGGAAGGAGGATATTACGACAAGAAAGTGTACCTAAGGGAGATTGCTAAATTAGATCTCTCGCTTCTAGGTCCCGATATCAACCGCAGCGGGTTCGGGTTTCATGCCGATGACGGGGGCATCCGCGTGGGTATGGATTCGATCCATGGTTCAGGACCGGAGTCGGTGATGTCTTTGCTCCGCTCTAGACGCCGCGACGGAGAATTTCGTTCTTTTACCGAAATGCTTACTCGGATGAGAGCGTTTCGGATCAAACGGCCTGTATTAGAAGCCTGGATTGCTTCAGGATCCTGCGACTGTTTGTACGGCGGAAATCGACGGCAGATGATCGCGGCCTTGAACGATTTGCCGGCTGGAGATAGCGACGTTATTCAGCTAGAAACGATACCTGACTTCACCGAATCGGAAAAAAGAAAAGCGGAAAAAACGCTGCTCGGATTTTCGCTGCAGTTTTCCCCGTCCGAGAAATGGAATGAATTTTCACGGCGTTTCAACGTCATTCCAATTGAATCATTGTCCCTCTCACGTGACCATACGCGGGTTCGTATTTGCGGAACGATCATCCACAGCAGGCGGCACCCGACAACCGGCGGAGAATACGTGCTGGTGCTCGTCGTACAGGATCATACCGATATGATCGAAATAATTTTGTACCCGGACACATACAAATCTTTCTTATATCAGTTGAATCCTCAGGGCATATTAATCGAAGGCATCATCCGAATACAGGATGCGAATATCCATATGGTTGCCAAAAAAATCAAAGCGTTTGGAGGATGATTATGCTTCTGATCGGTACAGCCGGGTACAGCTATGAGGATTGGAAGGGGAATTTCTATCCGGAAGATTTGGACAAGAAAGAAATGCTTGCCTTTTACGCCCGGGAATTTCCGTTTACCGAGGTGAACTCCTCCTTTTACGCGATGCCCAATCGGTTTATGCTGTATCACATGCGGGAGAAAACGCCCGAGCACTTTCAGTTCGTCATGAAAGCGTACCGGGGGATGACGCACAAACGGGAGGACAACGAACAGCATTTCCGCGATTTTAAGGAAGCGCTAAACCCGTTAATTGAGGCGGGGAGGCTCGGGTGCGTGCTAGCCCAATTTCCGACCAGCTTCCGGAACAGGGACGAAAATCGGGATTACTTAAAGGAATTCAAAGAAATGATGGGAGACATTCCCGTTGTCATTGAATTCAGACACGAAGAATGGATCAACGAACAAATTTTCGACCTGCTTGAACAAGAAGAACTCGGTTATGTTTGCGTCGACGAGCCGCAGTTTAAAACGCTCGTTCCCCCGGTCGTCAGGTCGACCAGCCGGATCGGTTATGCTCGCTTCCACGGCCGGAATTACAAAAAATGGTGGCAGCATAAAGAGGCTCACGAACGATATGACTATTTGTACAACGAGAAAGAATTGAATGAATGGGTTCCGAGCATTCGCAAACTGGTGGAGAAAACGGAAAAAACGTTCGTCAGCATGAACAACCATTACCGGGCGCAGGCCGTTATCAACGGGCGGATGCTTCGAGAGATGCTGCAGAAGGAGGTCGTTCCCACATGACCGTCAGTACTGCCTTCCCCCAGGATTTGCAAGGGATTGGTGATCTGGAAGCATTGAAAGCGATCTGTGAACGTGCTTTCATACATGAACCGGAAGAGCGGCTTGTGTTCGGTGAAGGACCGGATCATGCCCGTCTCCTCTTAATAGGGGAGGCCCCCGGGGAACAAGAAGCCGAGACGGGCCGGCCTTTCGTCGGTAATGCTGGAAGGCTGCTGAGCAAATATTTGTTGGAAGCGGATATAAACAGGGAGAACGCTTATCTGACGAACGTGATCAAAGTGAGGCCTCAAGGTAATCGGACTCCACGAATCTCTGAGGTAAAAGAAGCGCTGCCGATTTTGCTCCGGCAAATCGAGCTGATTCGCCCGGCGATTATCGTCTGTCTCGGGAGCATAGCTCTACAAGCCATCATCGATCGAAAAGCTAAAATTACGGAGATTCGCGGGGCTTGGCAACTGAAAGACGGGATCCGCATCATGCCGACGTATCATCCGTCCGCCGTTTTCCGCGACGAAGACAAACGGAGTCTGCTGAAGCAGGATCTCACCGAAGTCGGGGCTGCTTTGAGAGAACTGGGAGAATGAAACCCTCAGGCTGGGTTCGTAATCTCCGATAAGGTTCGTCTAGCGGCAGGTCAAATCACCTCGTGATCACGCGAATTTCTAGAGGTCGCTTCTTTCTTGAATCCTTGTACAAAGGTCCATATCAGCTTCTGCAAATCCTTGTAGTCTTCCGGAAGAGGCATTGCGAATAATCCTTTCTTATCCGTGGCTTGGAGCAGAATTTCGCAAAATCGATCCAGCATGAAATCATTATATGGCACACCATTTAGACGCATGCTGTACAAGACTTTATACATGGATATTAGAGTCTCAGGAGGTACACTTTTCACAAACCGGGAATCCACAATCGGCAGGAGATAGACCATATAGGTCGCCCGGTAATTTTCACAGGTAACCTCCTTTATCTTATCCAAGACCAAACCAGTTTCTGCCGACTCAACCGCAAGCCCCAGCCACTTCCGGGCTAAGCCGAACACATATTTTCGGAATGCTGTTAGGTACTCCTCCTCAGGGATTACGACTTGCGGAATCATAATACCTCACCTCGGAGTAGTTGGTTTCCAATTCAGGGCTGCCGTTAAACCAATGCTGATTCCACTTATCGAACATGGCATCCAAGACAAGCGGGTCGACCACACTTTCTCGGATCATTTGAATCATATCCACTTTATCCTTGCTGCGGAAAGCGGCCAGCTTCGTGAACCAGATATCGTGAGGGTCCACATATTTCACCAGGAGACAATTATACTTCCTATCGACTTCTGTGGCCCTGGATTTATAATCCGTAGGGAGATAGAAATAATGTTCGTCAAATACCTCAAGACCGTGCTCGGAGAACACTCTTGAAAACCTAGATGGAATAATATCAACATCGTTGGAGCCCCGGTTGTTCTTCCTTGCCAATACGATCGCGGAATACCCCACGACAAATACTTCAATCGCCGGTTGCCCCTTTAAAGCCTTATCAACTTCATCGAAAAGCTGGAGGATGCTTTCTCGTGTAACAAACATCTCATGGTCATCCAAACCGAACGAATCCATCTTGTCCATAAATCCCCCTATGACAGCCATACCTTCTTTCTGTCAGTATACCACTTCCGCCCGTAAAAAGACCCCTTGAACCGCACATGCAAATGACTGAACGGGTCGTGTCGAACCCTCCTCACTTTATTTAACACTCTCTCTTAAGAACTTCGCTACGCCGTCGTTATTATTACTATCAATGATTCGAGTAGCGGCATTCTTCACCGACTCATGGGCATTGCTCACTGCGCAACTCTCGTCGGCAGCTTCGAACATCGAGAGATCGTTCAGATTGTCTCCGAAGCAGATCAACTTCTCATAACCGTATCGGTCCTTCAAATATTGAACGGCTTGCTTCTTCGTCGCTTGATGGCTTGAGATTTCCAGCCAATGATAGCCTGGTGTGTAAATATCCGGTCCGTAATGGCTGATGCATCCCGCTCGGTTCACGAACCGGCTATAGACTGCTTCCAACTTTTCCGGCACTTCGATCACATTAACCTCAATCAGCTTCTCGGTCAAACACGCCGCATAATCGCTTACGATACGGAATCGGGCATCTTTAAGAAGCAATCTGTCACCTATATAATGTTGTTCACTCGGGTTATGGATGCCACGATAATAAACGCGGGGATGGCCTTCGTGATCAACGGTGTATACGATTGGGTTTAGACCCGCCTGAAGATAACTCTCTACCATTTCTTTGCCAAGCGCGTTGGACAAATAATGGGACTTGATTGGACGGCCATCCTGAAGGTCGGTTATGAACACCCCGTTTATAAAAATGCCCGGTAATTTCAGGTTGAGCGGCTCAATGAGCGATTTGGCGGATTCGATGGATCGTGCGGTCGCGATGGTGAAGTGAAGGCCTTGATCGATCAACTCATTGAGGATTCGGATCGACTTCTGGCTTATGCGCCGCTCGTCATTCAACAAAGTACCGTCCAAGTCGGATACGTACAGAATGCTCATGGCTGGATCCCTGTACAATGTGATTCCCCCTATTCGTTTTGAATGGTCATATGAATATCATCCGGTTCCTTCGCGAAAAGCTCCTGATCGACCTCATCCGTTATCTGGCTGCCGCTGCTTTTATAGAAGAAGACAGCGGACCTTGTCTCGGTTGACGAGATATACAAGAACTTGGCGCCTCGCTCCTTCGCCGTTCGGGTCAATTCTTCTAAGATTCTCGTTCCGATGCCTTGCCTTCTGTAATTCCTGGAGACATACATTAGGTCGACTTGAAGTTGATCTCCGGCCTTCCCGCGGAATAGATACCCCAGAACGCCAAAGCCAACGAGGATCTGCTGATCAAATGCCCCATAAGCAAATCCGCCGTTGGTTAATTCGCCGGCAAAGCGTTGCCTGATCTGGCCTGCTAACTCTTCATCCCAAGCCGGACATTCATGGCCGGCCTTGATTTCGACTAGAGAATCATCTATATTCCGATAGATGTAATCGATAGTCTCAGACCGGTCGATCTCCTTTATTTTATCGACGTCTATCACACTTAATTGTCTATATTGGATCATGGCTGCAACCTCCTCCCGGCACGACTTACGAGAAGATTGCCGCATTTCTCCTCGTGCTCCGATGTCCGGCTATTTGTGGCACGGGGTGCATGCACCCTAACAAATATCGCTTTATTTCCATGCTATAATGGCATTAGTTGAAGCCGAAGAGGAGCCCTAATGGACATAACCCCTTTACAACTGTCAGTCACCGTTATTTGTGCCTTGTTGGTCGGATTTTCGAAAACGGGGGTGCCGACGCTCGGAATATTCGTAGTCGCTATTATGACTACCATATTTCCCGCTCGCGAATCGGTGGGTATTCTGACTCCCATCCTGATTACCGGGGATATCATCGCGATAATCTATTACCGGAAAACCGTAGTCTGGAAGTACCTGCTGGTTCTGCTCCCCTGGGTGCTGGTGGGTCTCGGAGCGGGGTTTTTCGTACTCGGACATATCGTGAACGGGTCGCTTTCCGTTCTCATCGGCAGTCTGGTGCTGCTGCTCATCGTTCTTCATTTATTCAAAGATCGGCTGGAAAATGCGCTAAAATTCGCGTTCACGAAGTCACCTGTATTCAATAGCGGTCTCGGCGTGCTCGCCGGCTTTACGACGATGATCGGTAACGCCGCGGGCAGCATCATGTCGATCTATCTGCTGTCCAAGGGCATGAACAAAACCTCGTTCGTCGGAACTAACGCTTTTTTCTTTTTTATCGTTAACGTTATTAAGGTTCCTTTTACCGCCTACCTCGGGTTGATCACTCCGCAATCGATGACGCTCAATGCGTGGATGATTCCAGCCGTAGCCGTCGGTGCGGTCATCGGCTTCAAGGCGCTTCCTCTAATCCCACAGAAATATTTCCAAGCGATTATTCTCATTCTTGCGGCCCTAGGAGGCATTAACTTACTAACTTACTCCTATAAATAATTTAAAACTCATAAATGACGAGGAGGAAAGAATGAAAAAACCGCTCTGGGTTGATACTTATCGCCGTTGCCGGTATGTCCGTCGTCGCTTGGGATATTTCCATTGCTATTAAGTTGTCCGGCTATGTTGGATTGGCTGCCCTTATATTAGCCGCATTTTTTTCTGGTTCTTTTATTGACCCTGATTCTAGACGTGTTGATATGGCGACCGAAGGCAGGGAATCAATGAATCGAAGGTTGAAATTATCCACATTTTTCTTATTGGTTGGTATACCGAATCTACTTGCGTGTATCATGCTCTACTTCGGTTCGAAATGGCTGTGAGCATAATGTAATTGGGTATTTCGTAAGCCTCATGTTTACATAATACGGGAGGAAGCCGGCTTTTCTCCAGAAATTCATTCCTCTTGAATTGGACTCCAGAACGTCTATAACGATCGTACTCGCTTTGTTAAACCTGCTTTCCTTGAGCACTCTAATTCCTTCTAACCCGAGCCCCTTGCCTCGGTGTTCCCGACTTATAAAGTATTGTCTCAAATATACTTCGTCTTGTTCTTGGAAATAGGGATTCTGCCTGAATTGGTAAAGCGCATATCCGACAACCCTCTCGCTCTCGCAGATCAGATCGATCTCCCAATGTTCCTTCAACCAATTCAACATACGCACCTCAAGCTGTTGGATGCTCATCGGATTCTGGCTGCCTTCATCCTCTATGAGCTGCGAATTCATGAGAGCAAGTATCTCGATATCCGAAACACCGGCTTTTCTCAGCTGAAGTGTCACAAGATCACCCTTTCTCTTGGCCATTCATTCTTCCACTTGGAAAATAGAGTCCACGATGATGGGCAGATTTTCTCGTACGGACACCGCTCCAAGAACGGATCGCGCGTGAAGGCCCTTCTCGCCGAACACATCAATCATAAGATCCGAGAAGCCGTTAAGCACTTTGTGGTGTTCTTCGAAATGCGGGCTTGCGTTCACGAATCCTTGGACTTTAACAACCCTCTTCACCTTGTCCAATGAACCAAGCGCCGACTTCACGACAGCGAGAACCTCAACTCCCGCAAGTCTTGCGAATTGGTACCCTTCCTGAGTCGAAAAGTCCATTCCAAGCTTCCCTTTAGGATTGCCTGACGGCCCCTTCCCCGACACGAACATGAGGCCGTTAACGATCACGTAGTTGGCGTATTTCGCCGCCGGTTCACTGGCGTTCGGCAGCACGATGTTCAGTTGTGCTAATTTGTGTTCAATCGATTGGGGATTCATGCAGTCTCTCCTTAATATTTAGGCTCTGTTATCGTTTATTGTTGATTTTACACCTCATTCAAGTTTACACTAGGGTGCCCCCAATTTAAATGCTACAAATCTACGTGTCGTACCTATCCATTCTGGATCTGAATCAACACACTGCCACAAAATCTTTTTATCGGTAACAAGCTCATCAACTCGCATCTTGGTTAAGCCTTTGCCACCGAATCGGAGCTCATTTGTAAGGGTTTAATTTTGTAGTTAGCATAAAAAGCATCGGCTAAGTAAGCCCTGAAAAAAGCACCGGCATAACAGCCGGTGCCTTGATGATTTGGACGATTGCGAACGCCGCGCTACCGAGCACGAGCAGCAAGCACCTACCTTTCACTATAGGTTTTAGATTAATTCATGCTTAATAAAATTCTTCCCCGGCCGTGTCTGGCTTCGCTCTGCTTATGTGCTTGTCTTACTTCACTCAGAGGATAAATGTGATCAATCTCTGCTTTTATCGTGCCGTCGGCTATTAATTGAGCTATGGTCTGCAGGTTTTCATAAGTTGCAAATTTCGTGTTGAATTTGGCTGTGACTCCATATTCTTTTGCTTACTCTTGTGATGGCGGCTGTGATAATGTGACCAGAATTCCACCCCGTTTCAAAACGGACCACGATCGGTCCTGCGTATCTCCACCAACAGAATCGACGACTAGATCTACATCATTGACGACTTGCTCAAACGGTGTAGTGGTGTAATCGATCACTTGATCTGCGCCCAGTGACTTTACGAAATCCAGATTAGAAGTTGAAGCGGTACCGATAACTGTGGCTCCTTTCCATTTGGCCAACTGAACAGCAAATTGTCCAACCCCGCCTGCTGCTGCATGAATGAGCACGGTTTGACCTGCTTCCAAATCGCCTTCGGAAAACAAAACTTTCCAAGCCGCATCTGCCCCCGCCCTGATCGTCGCTGCATTCTCGAAACTGAGTTTTTCAGGCATGTGTACCAACCCGTTCAGAGGGGAGAATACCCCTGAAACTCCCTCAATGCCATATTCCGCATAAGCTCCGTTCACACTGCCAAAAACGCGATCGCCTGCTTGAAAATCGGTTACGTCTGTACCTACCGATTCGATGATGCCGGAAACGGCGGCTCCCGGAATATAAGGGAATGTTTTAGGAAATACTGCCCTGGCCGATCCGTTGCGAATTTTCCAGTCTAGCGGAAGGACAGCCGCAAAATTAACACGGACAAGAACTTCCCCCCCTTGAGGCTGCGGACGTTCGACTTCTTCCAATTTCATCACGTCCACACCGCCGTATTCATGTACAACAACGGCTTTCATCAAAGATTTGTTCATTTGAATTTCCTCCTCAGGTTCTAAATTATCGGATCCCAACCAAACAGGAACATCACGTGTCAAGATGTAGTATATTTAAGAAGTAGCGAACACGTAAGTACGCACTTTTTCGTGACATAGTACCCAATTTGAAACTGTATGGATTGGATGTGTTGAAAATGAGTGGCTGTCCTGTGGAGGCAACACTGTCGGTGGTTGGGGGAAAATGGAAGGTTGTTATTCTTTGGCGTCTAGTTAGCGGTACAACGCGTTTTAACGAACTCCAACGTTCGATTTCTCAAATTACCCGCAAGATGTTAACGGAACAACTACGAGAGTTGGAAAGAGAAAACTTGATCGTAAGAACAGTCTATCCGGTAGTTCCGCCCAAAGTCGAATACTCACTAAGTGACTACGGCAGGACGTTTATTCCTGTCATGGAGGTGATGGCTCATTGGGGGTTAGTTCATCTTGAACGTGATGTTTGATTCTGGAGCAAAAACACAGATGTACCTCAAGCCGGCCGCTATTGCCGAGCTTTTTTTTCACTATCCTGCCCTTTAGCTTAATAAAACAAGGAGCAGCTGCCGTAGCAAACTGCTCCTTATTTCGTTTAACTTAGTAAGCGTAAAATAGTCCCCACCTAGCAATCAGATAGGGACTATTTTACGCTTACCTTAATCCGCTTCACCAATCACATGTTTATTGATCCTTATCTGTGCACTTCCCTTTCTGCTGTGCAATTCACTTAGTTCCCTAAATCTTTACACCCAACCTTCTGGGGGTTTCCCCCAGATTCGGATATGAATATTTCAAGATTTATCATGTCCCAAAATCAGCATTAAAAATAGCGAAAAAACACGACCCCTATTGATGTTTAATTGAATTTTAGTCTTTAACTTCTACAGATCCACTAGTTATTTCTCCTTCAACTCGAAGTGGAACGGAAGATAACCCATGTTCTTTAGCGTATTTTTCAAGTTCCTCCTTATCTGTAATGACAAAATTCTTAGCTCGTTGATTTGGTTCAGCTTGGTTAGGACTATTTTCAAGTTCCTCCTTATCTGTAATGACAAAATTCTTAGCTCGTTGATTTGGTTCAGCTTGGTTAGGACTACTTTTTCCATTTTCATGACTGCTTTTTTCATTTTCATTTTTCATGGTTGTGTTCTGAATTAATCCGAACACCCCAATACCGACAAAGGCGAATGACAATAACATAAGCCATAATCTACGCTTCATTACTCAATCACCTTCCCAAAATAGTAATATTTTCTTCTGTTCTCTCACTCGTTTTCAAGATTTCAACTTTGATAGCTTAAGAGGGTGATGGTGGGGAATAGTCTGCACCACGATTTTCTATAAGAGCGTAGGCGGGAACAGAGCATTGGATCGTTTTGTTCCGAAACTGTGGATAGTTGTATGATCGCACAGTGGATCCATATTCACCATTGGGGTGTATTCAAAGAGCAAATTACTTCATTATAGGAATGGCTTCTTCCTTATTTTATCCTTTTTAAAGGAAGTTTAAAACATTTAACTTAAAAAAGACAAGCCCGTTTTTGGGGCTTGTCTTATTTCTAACTTGTCATTTTGCGAAAAATGCTTTGCGAATCCATGAACCCGAAGGTTTTCCTGTCCAACCCGATCCTATATACGTCAGGTTATTAGGCTGAGCGCAATGTGGGCTTCCTGCTTCGCAATGGTTGCTTCGTATAATTCGGTTGTAGGCTCTGGGGTGTCCGCTCGATTTGTCATACTTGTAGTATTAGACAAAACCCAATCCCATACCTGCCGACAGAGGCCCCAGGTATGGCGAAACAGCGAACGTTGACGCTATATAACGGTTTGCGCCGTAATCTTGGCGTGTGCCTGCCGTTGGCTAAGGGCAAGTCCATCCAAAAGCCAGCGAAGTTCGCGGGAGGAGACGGTGACCGTTCCTTCGTTGCCGCTGGGCCAACGGAAGGCACCTCGCTCAAGCCGACGATAGAACAGCCAAAAGCCGTTATGATCCCAATGTAGGATCTTGAGTTTGTTCCGTTCTCGGTTGCAGAATACGAACAGAACAGGTGAGAACGGGTCGAGGCCGAATCCCTCTTGAACGAGGGTGGCAAGTCCGTCGATGGATTTCCGCAGATCCGTTGAGCCGCAAGCGAGATAAACAGAGTGAGAGGCGGATAGCGTTAGCATGAAGAACGAAGGACCTGTACGACTTCTTGAAGCAAGCGGGGGTCAAAGCCGCTCCGAAGTTCAATGCTCGCTTCCCCAATTCGCACGACGAGTAACGAAGGAGCAGATACGGAAATTCTAGATTCCTTGACGGTCAGCGGAACAAAGACCGAAGGGGATGATTGCTTGGAAGTTGTTGAATATGACGATGAGGAAATTCCTTTCAGTTTACTAAGCCAATATTTCAGCGTATGTAACGTAAACTGATTGGCAGCGCACCATGCAGCCATGGTAAGTCCGCTGGCCTTGTAATTCTCGATGAGAGTAATCCATTCGTGACGTCGAGCTTTCTTAGTCGTCATGTTTCGGCCTCCTGAATGATTCGGATGACCTCATTTTCTCATGGCTCCCTCAGCCGTTGAAGGTGGGGAAAGTTTGACGCTTACTTAACTAACGTGTTCCGTTAAAAACTTTTTGCGAAAATCACTTTAGTTGAATTGCTTATTTCACTTGACTCTAACAGTGAGGTCAGGGTTTATAATGAGATATCTCGAACAGAAAGGGAAATGCAGTTATGGATATTACGCCCCAAGAAGAAAACATGCTTAAGGTTCTTCGTGAGGTTGCATTACCTCCTTTATTTGTGCTCATACGGATTAGAAATGATATTTCAAATGACACTGTAAATGTCGAAGAGAGCCTAAGAGATGAGATCGTAAAAACACTAGAAAAATACATCGGCTTACTTTGGGAAGACTATCACAGAGAGAAGAATTCACAAGTGAAAGAAAGACCTTAACGAGTTAAGAATGAATCGCCACATTGGGCGATTTTTCTTTTGCACGAAATTCAACACTCAAGGATAACAGAGCCTTCTCTTTAGTACTTTTTATGTTTTTATGTAGCTAAATCGTGTATATTCTTCAGCCTCTCCATTATCTTCAATAATGAGTTCGGACCCATATCAATAACTACATCGTACTCATGTTTGATCCCCTCAATAACCCGTGTTAAAGTCCTGCTATAACCATCACACACCATTGCCTGGGAATATCAATTCATCAGCGAGAAAATCTTTGTCCAATAGCTTCCTCGCCAAGTTAGAAAATACCCGTTTTGAGACTTTTCTTACGGAAGGATTCGCTAGTGAGCTTAATGGAAGTATGGGAATTGTAGGTTTCTCATTTATAACATCTTCTTATCAAATTATTAAAGGCTGCTACAAAAAGACTAAATATTTCGTTTCTCATACTTAAAGGGTTCTTCACACAAATAAATCTCATGGAAAAATCCCATATACGGGATATCGTCTTCCAGGCATTTTATGCGATACGACAGCTCCTCATCACACTCCGGCTCTTCGCCGTTGTTTCGCATTACCTCGAATGCATCTATAATATCCTCCATGAGGTTTGCTTGAATAAGCAAGGGCAATATATTCAACATCGAATGATCGATCCTGGTTTCGGATCTGTATCCCGCGAGGACTGTTTCAAAATAATCCTCCATAAACTTTTTACGTTTACCGGCGTCTGGTTCAAATTGTATCCAGCCCACTCCGTTTCCCAAGATACTGGCCAAGTCAAACATATACCAACAGAAACATGAATTATCGAAATCGTATACGGTTATTTGCCCGGAATTATAATCTATCATATAATTTCCATCGTTGTAATCAAAATGGATCATACCAAAAGACTCACGGTTCCTGTCCAATCCTTCCAAGGTTTTAAGGAGCCCTAACAGCTTCTCCTTAAGCAGAGATAACGAGCTGGGTATCAGTTTATCGATATATTCGGCATTGTATTTATCAAAAAAACTGTACCGGGGATGGACTGGAGCATACCCTTTCGACAATTGGTGCAGCTCCCCCAGAACTTTACCGCAGTTATAATAGTATTCAGTAATAGGAACTCCTTCCCGATACCGATAATGATTTTCCACAAGCATTTTTCCTCTAGCCTTTTCAAACAGGCAGACAAAAAAGGTATGATTATTATGAGTTATCTCTTCCAGCAGATTCCCCTTCCGGGAGCTGACTACATTCGAGACACTACCGCCATTCTCGAATAAATACCTGACATACTCAACTTCGCCCAACAAATCCCCCCGGTTCCTGTCATTTAAAAAGACGATTCTGAGTATTTTTGCACCAGCGCCCTCTTTCTCACAGTTATAAACGACATTACGCCCTCCGGTATGTGACTTAACCGGCTTGGTTTCATAATCTTCCAACCCATACAACTCTGATACTAATGGAAGTAAATATGTATCACCGATTTTAACAACCTCGTTATAAGTCATAATGACCCTCCTTTAGCTACTAACGAAGTTAAAAACTCTGTTATTATTTATTTTCAATTCCCTGCTAGGGGATTTTTTTTATTATCTATCCTTACCTTATGTATCCAATTACATTATTTAATTTCTCAATATCCTTTGGCTGAATCTTCAATGTCGTCTGTGGGATCCCTGTACCTCCATAAATATATGGAAATCGATATAACTCTCTATCTATAATGGTCGGAAGACTTGGATTTATTAACGATACACTCCCAATCCTACTTCCTGTCACTTGTTCTACTTCTTTAGGTTTTGCTAATTTAATCTCTTGAATCTGTAATATCTCCTTCAACAATTCGAAATCAACTCGTCCATAGTCACCAGAAATTATCAACGCATTATAGCCTTTTTCTGTTTTCAATAATAGTGTTGGGGCAGTTTGTCCAATATTAATACCAAAATAATCAGCACCTTCCTGTGCGGTATTAATTTGTGTACTATGTTCGATGATCTCATAATCAATTTGCTGATTCTTTAGAATTGATAATAATTCATCCATAGTTCATCCCACTTTCAAATTGAAATCTTCGCGACACAAAACTATTCGTTATACAAGGGTTATTTCCTTTTTATGCAATCTTGATCGTTTCGCTAATCTACCCGTTACTTCAATGAAAAAAGCAGACTGCCGCTACAATCTGCTTCATTCCACTATCGTTTCCGTTAAACGAAAACAGGTGACTAAATCTGAATTAACCTTATATTATCTCTGTTCTCTCAAGCCAGATTTCCATCAGCGCTCCATAACCTTTCCACCGTCTCTAAATCCGTCCCATCAAACACCAGTTTATATACGTCCGGCTTCGACGCGCTTGACCAAAAATCATATCCGTACATATCGTCATAATACTTCAGAATGATCGTCATGATATTCCCGTGCGTGCCTATCGCGAATGCTTTTCCTTGGTATTGGCGAATGAAGCTCTCGAGAAGAGGGATAGCCCGCTCTTGAGCAGCTCTCGTCGATTCCCCTCCATCCATACAAAAATCAATATTATCAAATGATTGCTTGATGCCGTCGAGGAGTTCATCTTCGGATATTTTATAGTCAAGACCTTTGATGGCTCTTTCCTTTAGCTCCTCATGTTCCGTTATAGGAAGGCCCTTCGCCTCTGCCAGGTACATTATCGTCTGAATCGCTCTCGTATAAGGGCTTGATACAAAAGCATGAATGGGAGTGTCAGCCAGTAGCGCCGCCATTTCTTTGGCATCCGATATCCCTCGATCCGATAATGGCCTTGTTCTCTCTTCTCCAAAGACAAAAGGAGACTCCGCGTGTCTGACCATGTAAATTGTTGTTTTTAACCCCTGCACGTCGAACCTCCTCTTACGATCCCAGTCTCTTTCTCATCAATCGAATCTGACCTCTATGATTGATCTCGTCTTCGAAAACATGGAACCACATGAAGTAATGGTTAGCCGGTTTGTCATGCCAGAAAGGCTCTTCTTGCGTTAACCAACTATCGTCCACGGATTGGAACAAATCGTAAGTTCTCCGTCTGACTTCGTTCAATGTGTCTATGTAATAATCCAGATCATGGCCTTTGATGTGTTCTCGCCCTACATCGCCTAAATCCAGTGCGGCTCCCCACTTCTCGAGCTCTTCCTTATTAAGGTCTCTTTTCTCAAAAGTCGTGATTTGATACGCGTACTCTACAGCAGCGAAGTGTAGCAACAGTGCCCCGATCGAGTTGCACTGCGGATCCATCAAGCGGTCCAGCTGATCAACCGTCAAGCCTTCGACAGCTTTCAACGTTGTATGCCTGGCATAGTTCATCATCGACAAAAGCCGGCTGATTTGCGGCGTGTAACCGGGAATGTCGGAAATTAAGTAAATGTTGTCCATGTTGATCATAGGGAGCCTCCTCTATCTTCTAAGAATAATTTACTATAACATAAGCTCCATCGGTTCATACACGGCACATATAGAAAAGAGCCTGAATTCACACATTAATAATGTGAATGCAGGCTCTTACGGAATTTTTCAATTGTAAATGTAAACATTCGTACCTATTCTGGCGACAATTGAGTTTACCGAATGCTTAGATCGTACAACCAGATGATTCCCCCATAGAGATAGCTTTCGAAGATATTCAAAATCCGGATGAATGACTAGATCCGAGAGGAAAGCCGATGTCAAACTCCCTGGTTTTCTTTTTTTATTGAGGGAAGAAATCATTTTCTGCGAAGATCCTATCCCTATACCATGTCCGTAATAAAGGTCATCGGCAAGCATGACGGCATTTTCTCCCTGCCATTCCGGCGTTTCCGGGGCATGGTCTGGATTCGCGAAATAAAGGACGTCTCCAGGATAAGCTTCATTTTTATTATAAGTTGAGATTAACCGCAAGTCGCTGTCAGAATTCCAATCCCTTAAGAACAAATCTTTATAATACACATTGAATGTTTCCTTATTGATAGTATCGAGTATTGCCTTGTACAAGATAATTACGATTGCGGTTGCACATTCAAAGGCATATAAGCGTCCATTTTGATAAATATCACTGATCCCATCAGAAGGCAGAACGCCGCTCCTCAGCCGGAAGCCCCCATTTTCAGAGCGAGACCAGAACCTTTCATTGCACCGGGAATTTTGGAACGTGGCAAAGCTTACACCGCTATAATTTAAAGCTTTGGCCACCTCCACGATATTTGCTCTCATTTTCAACTCAAATCCTAAGGCTTCAGGAGAAACATATTGATATACGACCGGGCTTTTCTCCTTATTTTGCAAAATATCCCTTTGTAATTCCGTGAGCGTTAACTTGCTTATCTGCGCCGCATCGCCGTCCGAGATAAGGATCACCGCTGTTCCTCCATTGTGGCATTTTTCTGAGTATAGGTTATTGTACGTGTCTGACCTTATGTTGGTGCAGCGACAGCCACTTTTCGATTTACCCATACGGATAAGAGGATGCTGATTTCATACAGTAATAATAACGGTAAAATTAAGAGTACATCGGACAAGAAATCGGGAGGCGACAAAATGACCGATATAATAACGAGTATGAAGTAGGCATACTTCCGCGATTTTCTTAATAGCTGCGGTTGGAGCACTCCAATGCGCGTCAAAAACATGACAATCGCTGGAATTTCAAATAAGATGGCGATGGGAACCGTCAATCTAAACATAAACGTAAAATATCCGCTCACAGTATACATGATTTGAAACTCGTCTTCCGCCATCTCCATCAAAAAAGACATGACTGTCGGAAAGATGAGGTAGAAGCTGAAGCACAGCCCGATAATAAACAAGAAAAACAGACCGGGAATAAATGCAAGCGTAGCTTTTTTCTCATCCTCGGTCATCGCCGGCGTCATGAATCTCCATATTTGATAGGCGATTAAAGGGATTGTCAAAGCCAGTGCAGAAATGGCCGCAAGTGCAACGTTAACCCAAATCACATCACCCGGACTGAGAATCGTTAATTTCTGATCGATATCCTTTACGAGATAATGATAAACATCCTTCACGAAAAGAAAGGAAAGGAGAAAGAAGATAAGAAAGCCAACGCCGCAAACGATGAGACGCGAACGGAATTCTTCCATGTGTTCAACTAATGACTTTTTCATATCCATCGTATGTCGCTCCCTTCTCAACGTCTGGCAATAGAAAAAAGGAAAAACGAGTAATGGTGTTGGCTGTACCCACGGCTAAATGGTGAGCTACCTCTTCCATACTCGTTTTTTCTAGCCGAAAAACGTAGAACTGAAGTTGGTTATCAGTGCGATTTCTCGGACACTGCCGTTAGCTCAGCGGGTTTAGGCGTTTGCACTTCTGTTTCCTTCTCATCGTCATTCCGGGTGAGCTCGCGAGCTCCCTTCTTAAATTCCATCAAGGTCCTTCCGAATGCACTTCCAATCTCAGGCAGCTTGCGTGGTCCAAAGACGACCAAAGCAATTACAAGAACGATAATCAGTCCGGGAATCCCGATATTACCCAACATATTGTCACCCCCATGATTTTGTTATTAGGCTTACGTACTTACCTCATTTCAACAGCCGGCCTGCCATGAAGATACTCTAGCAATTCATCTTTCAGGTCGTTATATACGGACTGGTGAATCACCTCGCGCCTCATACGGGGACGTTTGATCGGGACAGTTATGATCGTCTCCACGGTTGCAGCCGGACCGTTGGTCATCACCACGATGCGGTCGGATAAAAGAATCGCTTCGTCAATATCGTGCGTCACCATAATGACGGTATCTGTTCCGCCCTTAAGACTGTCATCGCCGTTTCCGTCTTCCGTCGGTTTCCACAGGCTGACAAGCTCATCCTGCAGAGTGGCCCGCGTGAGTGCGTCCAGAGCGCCGAAGGGTTCGTCGAGAAGGAGCACTTGGGGGCCAACCGCGAAAGCACGTGCAATGGCTGCGCGTTGCTTCATGCCGCCGGAAATCTCATCCGGCCGCTTATGCCGGTGCTTCCACAATCCGACTACGCTGAGATAATGCTCGACAATAGCCTTTTTTTCATCACGTGATTTATTGGGGAAGACGGCGTCAACAACCTCATAGACGTTTCCCCATACCGACAGCCACGGCAAGAGAGAGTAGTTCTGGAAGACGACGCCCCGGTCGGGGCCGGGACCGGTAACAGGTACCCCGCCCAGGAGCACCTTGCCCGTCGTTTGCTTCTCCAGTCCGGCGACGATATTGAGAATCGTCGATTTGCCGCACCCGGAGTGTCCGATCAAGGAGACGAACTCGCCTCTTTCGATGTACAAGTTGATATTTTGGAGGACTTGGAAATCGCCCTTCTTGGTCGGATACACCTTGCTGATATTCTCTAGGCTAAGGTAGGACAAGCCGTCACCCCCCGTATTTGAATCGTTTTTCGATATAATGAAAGCATCGGTCCAGAAGAAGACCAACCAAACCGATGAACACGATAGCAGAGATAACCCGTTCCAGGCTGAGCGCGTTCCAGCTATCCCAGACGAAGAATCCGATACCGGTTCCACCTGACAGCATCTCTGCGGCGACGATGACCATCCAGGCGATTCCAAGGCTCAGCCGCAGGCCAGTCAGGATATAAGGCAGCGAGAAAGGAATAAGCACCTTCGTCAGGTACTTCCATTTCGAGAAGCGGAACACCGCAGCGACGTTTCGGTGGTCCTTAGGAACCGAGGAGACGCCAAGGGCAGTGTTCACGACCGTCGGCCAGAGCGACGTGATGAAGATAATAAAGATCGTGGCCGGGCCGACCGAGTGAAAGACCGCCAGCCCAATAGGGAACCAGGCCAACGGGGACACCGGTCTCAGTACTTGGATAATCGGGTCGAAGAGCTGCCTGAAGAACGGCGTTACACCGATGACGATTCCAAGGGGCACCGCGACGAGCGCGCCCAATAAGAATCCGGAAAACACCCGCACCAGCGAGGCGGTAAACTGCAGCCCAATCCCCTTATCGTTAGGGCCGTAGTCATAGAACGGGTGCACGACTAGATCCCAGAAAACGACTAACGTACTCGAGGGACCAGGAAGGGTTCTGCCCGATAGCCGGCTCGTTATCTCCCATAACAGGACGAGGAGCGCCATGCTCCCGAGCAAGTAACCGGTCTTGCGCAGACCATTCATCAGGCCTCTCTTCCAGTAAGAGGGCAGAACGAGGCGTCTCGGTGATAACACCCTGCCCGTGACACTCTGTTCCAATTGCTCACTCATACGATCAACCTCCGTATTGTTTTAACGAACCAGCCGGATCGCTCGGGTCGAACGCAGCGCCATCCAATTTGAGCTGGAAGGGCTTCATGTCGTCGTCGGGAATGGAGATCTTCATTTCGCACGCGACCTCGCTGTACAGGTTCTTCATGATCAGCTTGTCGGCAATCTTGTCGTACTCCGGGTGTTGACTCAAGTATCCGAACCGAACGTATTGGCTCATAAAGAACATGGCATGGGCCTTGCGCGGGAAGTTCACGCTGCCGCCCTTGTGAAAGAGCATGTAGTCGTCCGTATAGACGTGTTCGCCCAGATCGGCGCCCAGATCGTATTTACCGAGAAGGCGGTTCTCGATCGTTTCGGCCGGAGCGTTAACGTAGGCCTGGTGACCGATTACCTTGGCGGCCTCTTTGCGGTTATCCAAATTATCGAGCCACTGCGACGCTTCGAGGACGGCTTTCATGACGGCCTTCACCTCGTCTTTGCTGGCGCTCCAAGCCTTGTTAAGGACGAGAGCCTTCTCAGGGTGATCCTTCCAGATATCCTGAGAGGAGATGTGGGTAAATCCTATATTCTCGCGGACACCCACTCCGTTCCATGGCTCGCCTACCGAGTAACCGTCCATATTGCCCACTTTCATGTTGGCCACCATCTGCGGCGGCGGGATCGTGATGATCTTCACCTTGGTCTGATCGATTCCGGCCGCCCCCAACCAGTAGCGAAGCCACAGGTCGTGCGTTCCCCCGGGGAAGGTCATGGCGAAAGTCGTCTCGCGCTCCGCCATTTTCTTCTCGATGGCGGCTTTGGCCGCCTTCAGGTCACGAAAGCCGGCATTTTTGAAATCGTTGGAAAGTGTAATCGCCTGCCCGTTAGCGCTGAGCATCATGGCAATCGGCAGCTCGCTGCCTGCCTTGCCGCCCACTCCAGTGTAGACGGAGAACGGCATTCCGAAGAGGCAGTGAGCCGCATTCAGGTCGCCGGAGAGCAATTTGTCCCGTACCGCAGCCCATGAAGCTTCTTTGGTGACGTCCACGTCCACTCCGTATTTCTCAAACAGGCCAAGCTCTTTGGCCATGACAACCGAAGCGCAATCCGTCAGCGGAATAAATCCGATCTTGATCTTGTTTCCCGACACTTTGGGCATGTTTCCGGACGATGCTGCCGGCTTGTTATTGCCGCCGCCGCTGCATGCCGCTAGGAGCGCACCCGGCAGCACCAATGCGGCAGCGCCTGCCACGCTTGCCTTTTTCAAAAACTCTCGTCTCGTCATCTTATCGCTCATCGGAGTTCCTCCCTCATCTTCATAGTCGCCAGAGGAGCCCTATTGAACGACTTGTTTTGCTCATTCTTATACCTGATCAATTCTCCCACTCCGATTGTTCCCCCCACAAAAATATGTCTAAAATAAACGCCTATCCACAAAAAGAACGCAACAGGATTCGTCCGTTAAAAACGGCATTTCACCATTATTGTGTTGCTCTTGCGGATAGGCGACAAGCCAAAGAGTCACATTGAAGTCAGAAAAAGCCCTGCATTCGCCAACTGTTCCCGCGGACATAAAAACGCGCAAAACAATCAGTTTCATGCAGGGCTTCATTGCCCAAAGGTTTGAATGACTTCATTGTCATCAACCCGTATGGATGTTAGTTAATGCAACATTAAATTTACATACGGAATGAAATAATGTGTTATATGGCTTATTTTATGTATTTATTCAAAATAGTCAAGGTTTTTTTCAAACCTGAGTAAACTATATGTTATATAATCTTACTTATAAATAACATTTAAAGTGACATTAGCGTGACTTAATTCCTCTGCCATAGAAGACGATTTGTTGATAGTTGCCAAGAAACCGGATGTGAGAGAACACTTGCGGCAATGTTGTTCAGTACATACTTATAAAGCAAAGAAAGTTTGCCAATGAAACATTAAGCTTTCATAATTTTTACTACTTAGGTATCGAGAAACTGTAAAAGCGAGAGCGCACGTTCAAAAGATTTTAAGCCGCGAAGCAACTTCTATCGATTTAAAGCGGCTAGGCCGATCTATTTCCACCTACGGTGCCACTTCCGCCGATTTAACTCGGCTAGGCCGATCTATTTTCACCTACGGTGCCACTTCCTCCGATTTAACTCGGCTAGGCCGATCTATTTCCACACAATGATGCCACTGATTTATTTCTTGAACAAAAACGATTTGTCTACTCTTCGCTCATTTCTTCCTACAGGGAGACTTTTAGATTCTAAGTTCTTAACCTAAGTAGTAACTCATAATTTCATTATCCTTTTAAAGAAAGCAGCCAGTCTTCATAACAAGTGTCGCAAAGAACCTTCAGCTGATCTTCTAATCCTTCTTCGTTATATAGGGTTATCGTTTTCGCGATTTCCGATTCCCTCTCGCAATAATAGCAGGTATATGACATAGCAAATTTACCTCGTCGAGTGTGGCATGACCTTATCGTTGCCGAGGTAATCGTACATTATTCCATTTTCAATTAGAACGATCGAGCAGATACAATAAAAACAGCCATCACAGAGAAATCACTGTGATGGCTGCAACCGTTGCCTATGGAAATAATCAATATTTATAAGCCTCTAGCTCGGCACGAACCTCAGCGGGCGTATCCAGTTCGAGCAGCTTGGCGGTTAGCCGCTCGCAGTCGCTGCGCTCAAGTCCCCGGACGGTTTGTTTGATTCGCTGGATCGCCGAAGGGGACATGCTCCATTCGTGCAGTCCGAGTCCTACGAGCAGCGGGGCAGCCAGCGGGTCCCCCGCCATGCTCCCGCACATGCCGGTCCACTTGCCGTGCTTGTTCGAGGCGTCGATAACCGTCTTAATGAGTTGAATGACCGCTGGATGAAAGTAATCGTACAAATAAGCAACCTTCTCGTTCATTCGATCCACGGCAATGGTATACTGCACCAGATCATTAGTGCCTATACTGAAGAAATCAACCTCCCTGGCGAGGCGATCCGCCATGAGGGCGGCTGAAGGGATCTCGATCATAATGCCGATTTCCATCGATTCGCCAACGGCTGCGCCTTCGTTGACTAATTGCAGTCGAGCTTCCTCGTACAGCGCTTTGGCTTGGCGCCACTCCTCCATCCCGGAAATCATCGGAAACATAATCTTCACGTTCCCATATGCACCGGCGCGGATAATTGCCCGCAATTGGGTGAGAAACAATTCCTTGCGATCGAGACATAGCCGAATGGCACGATAGCCCAGAAAGGGATTCATCTCTTCCGGCAGATCCAGATACGGCAGCTCTTTATCCCCGCCAATATCCAATGTCCGAATAACGACAGGGCGTCCCTGCATAGCCTCGGCCGCTTGGCGATAAGCTTCAAACTGCATATCCTCAGACGGCATCTGAGAGGAACTCATAAACAAAAACTCCGTCCGGTACAAACCGATGGCTTCCGCGCCTTTATCTATTAGACCGATCGCTTCCTGGGGCGTTCCGATATTCGCCGCCATTTCCATGGAGAAGCCATCCTTTGTTACAGCGGCGAGCTCCGTATAAGCCTTCAGACTTTCCTGCTCCATCTTCTCGGCAGCGAGTTGTATCGCGAATTGCTCTTTCGTCTTCGCCTCGGGATACAGCACGCATTCACCCGTGGAGCCGTTGATGATCAGCTCCTCGCCATGCGCAATTGCCTCTATTGCCGAGCCCATTCCAAGAATGGCAGCAATACCTAGCGAATTAGCAAGGATCGCGGTGTGAGAAGTCTTGCCTCCGATGCGCGTGACGAATCCGAGTACATATTGCTTGTCCAGCTGTACCGTATCCGAAGGGGTCAAGTCGTCGGCCACAATAATGACCTCTTCTTGAATATCGTAAAGCCGTGCCCCCTGATGGCCGACAAGATGAGTCAACAGTCTGCCGCCAACGTCGCGAATGTCCGCCGCCCTCTCGCGCATATATTCGCTTGCCATCGCTTCGAACAGCCCCGCAACTTGATTCACCGTGCGGAGAGCTGCGGTTTCTGCCGACCACTGTTCTTCCTGGATGAGCTTCTGCATCGGAGGATAGAAGGCAGGATCGCTCAAGAAACTGATCTGGCCTTTCAAGATCGCCGCTTTCTCTTCACCCAGCGCCTGCTTTGCACGCTCGATCAGTAAACCAAGCTCCTCGATACACTGATCCTTAGCCCGCTCCAAGCGAGCCAACTCGTGATCAGGCTGCTCACTCTTGCTTTCCTGGATGTCTTCCAGCTTCAACGGCTTATATACAAATGCTTTCCCGATTCGGATTCCCTCTGAAACGCCTAGTCCTTGCAATCGCTGCTCCAGCCTATCTGTCGCCATCTCTGTCCCCCCTCGCTGCGCCTATGCTGCGAGCCATATTTACGCTTCTCCGAAGCCATTCTCAACAATCTCGGACAGCTGCGCGACTGCTTCCATCTCATCCGAGCCATTCGCTTCAATAGCAATAACTGAGCCCTTGTCCAAGCCGAGCGTCATGAGGTTCAGGATGCTTTTGGCATCAGCCACCGTTGTAGTGCCTTCCGGCTTAATCAATATCGTGGATTTGAATTGTGCCGCCTTCTCGGAAAATATCTGGGCAGGCCGGATATGAAAGCCAGCCGCGTTCTGTATGGTTACCGTTCTGGAATACATATTTATTCCCTCTTTCTTTATTAGATCTTGGCCAGCAAGCCCTTCAGTTCTTCGGGCTGCTCAACTGCCATTAGCTGCTCGCGGAAATCGGAGTCAATCAGCTTGCGGGATAGAGCAATCAAGATTTGCAGGTGCTCGTTGCCTGCGGCAGCTTCCGGAACAGCGATCATGAATACAACTTTAACCGGCTCGCCGTCGAGCGACTGCCAATCCGTAGGAGTCGACAGCTTGGCGAAAGCAAGCCCAGCCCTAACTACTCCGCCGGATTTACCATGTGGAATCGCCACACTGAAGCCGATTCCAGTCGAGCCAGTGCTCTCGCGTGTGAGTACGGCGTTCATATACGCTTCCTTGTCCGTAACGGAACCGGACGATACCAGACCATCGATCATAGCGGACAGAATGGAATTCTTATCATTTGCAGCCAAAGGGATAAAGATCGATTGGTCGTCGAGCAAGGAGTTAATATCCATCGTGTGTTCCTCCCGTTATTTAGTTTGTATATCAAGCGGCTTTTTCAGTAAGCTCACCATAATGGCCGTTACCAGGGTGCCGGCAACGATCGCCACCGCATACAGCCCTAATTGGCCAACAGCGTTTGGAATCGGGAGCACGAAGATTCCGCCATGAGGAGCGCGAAGCGTCGCGCCAAAAGCCATCGACAATGCACCTGTTACAGCCGAGCCCACCATAATAGAGGGAATGACACGGAATGGATCGCCGGCGGCAAACGGAATAGCGCCCTCTGTAATAAACGAAAGTCCTAATACCGAAGCCGCTTTTCCGGCATCCCTCTCTTCTTTGGTGAACTTGTTCTTCGCCAGCAGCGTTGCAAGCCATAGGCCAAGCGGCGGCGTCATACCCGCAGCCATAACGGCTGCCATTGGACCAAATACATTGCTTGCAATCAAGCCAAAGGAGAACGTATATGCAGCTTTATTCACGGGACCGCCCATATCGAATGCCATCATCGCGCCGAGTACCAATCCGAGCAGTATGGCATTCGCAGTGCCCAGCGTAGTCAATGCATTCGTAAGGCCATCCATAATCGCTTTAACCGGTTCGCCAATGACATAGATCATCAGCAGACCCGTGATTGCAGAAGCAATTAAAGGAATGAGCAAAATCGGTTTCAACCCTTCAAGGGTGCGAGGAAGCTTAATATTTTTCTTCAAGAATTGAGCCGTATAGCCTGCCAGGAAACCCGCAAGAATACCGCCGAGGAAACCTGCGCCTGTTGAAGATGCAAGCATCCCTCCGATCAGACCGGGTGCGAGGCCCGGCTTCTCCGCAATAGAGAAGGCGATGAAGCCGGCAAGAATGGGAACCATCAAGGCAAATGCTGAACTCGCGCCGATTTGAAAGAGTGCAGCAGCGAGCGAGCCTTCTACCTTGAACGCTTCGATGCCGAATGCGAAGGAAAGGGCTATCAGCAAGCCTCCCGCTACGACTAAGGGAAGCATATGCGAAACGCCTGTCATTAAATGCTTGTACGGGCCGGTGCGTGCAGCGCTGCGCTCCGCTTTGGACTTCTCAACCTGCTGTGCATAATCGCCAGGAGCTGACTCTTTCTTCGCTATAGCTTCATCCAGCAAACCAACGGGATTTTTAATCGCTTGGGCAACGCCAACTTTCACTACGGGTTTGCCGGCAAAACGCGATTCGAGTACATCCGTATCCGCAGCGACGATAATCGCATGCGCCTCGGCAATTTCCTGTTCGGTAAATTCGTTCTCGACGCCAATGGCGCCTCTGGTCTCCACTTTAAGCGGAATGCCTTTTTCCTTGGCTGCTTTAATCAAAGACTCGGCTGCCATATACGTGTGGGCGACGCCTGTTGGACATGCGGTAACCGCAAGAATTTTTTTCATTGAGCAATACCTCCTTAGATGTTTGAAAACCTTTAATAATGCGTAAGATTAACCAGATGAATCGATTGTTGAACCTCTTTAAGCGTACATACCTGGGTCCCTGGCTTGGAAGCCGTAATCGTACCTGCGGCAGAGGTCCATCTGGCCGTATCTTCAATACTTTTCCCAGTTAGAAAGCTATATACCATTGCAGCTACCATGGAATCGCCTGCGCCGACGGTACTGACTGGCGTAATCGGGAAAGGAATGGCCTTCACCGCCTCATGCTTGCTTACGAGCAGAGAGCCTTCCGCTCCCATCGAGACAAGTACGTATTCAATGCCTCGGTCGATTAGCGTTCTCGCCGCAGCGATCAGGCTTTCTATACTGTCGAACGTATCTCCGAGAAGAGCTTCAAGCTCATGAATGTTCGGTTTAATGGCGAAGGGAATCGCCTCGATGCCAAGCGCCAGCGCTTCGCCATCCGCATCAAGAATCGTTCGAACGCCCTGTTCCCTTGCAATCTCGATTAGAGCACGATAGTAACCGGAAGGTGCGCCGGGCGGAATGCTGCCCCCCAGAACAATGATCGCCGCTTCTGCAGCATGGGTTCTAAACACATTCCGGAACTGCTCGAGCAGCGCCTCGTTGATTAAGAAGCCGGGCTCATTAAGCTCCGTTGTCTGCTTGGTCGATTCATCGACCACTTTCAAGTTCACTCGCGTTTCACCGGCAGCTGCAAGCAAGGTCGAGCGAATGCCCAGCTCCGCAAGCTTGTCTTGAATGATCTGGCCTTGATAACCGGCCGCAAAGCCTAGAGCATTGACATTAACCTCGAAATGCCGCAGCACCTTGGCGACATTGATCCCTTTGCCTCCGGCATCAGTCCGCTGTGTCTTGATGCGGTTCAGGCCGCCGTATTCAAACTTCTCGATGGTGACCGTTTTATCCAGTGCCGGATTAAGCGTCACGGTAATGACAGGAGAATCCGTCATTCTTGAACAGCACCTCCTTGACCAGCCAAAGTCACACCGATTCCAGCCTCTTCGAATGCTTGTACAGCTTCAGGAGTTATAGAGGAATCGGTAATCAGGGTCGTGATGTCTTTATGATCACCAAATTTGGAAAAGGATACCCATTCAAACTTGCTATGATCCGCGAGTAAAATAACCTGTTTAGCCGAGTTAATCATTCGCTGCTTCGTTGCGGCTTCTATCAGATTTGGAGTGGTTAATCCCGCTTTCAAATCAAACCCGTTAGTTGCCAGGAAGAGCTTGTCTACATGAACGGAAGCGATGGCGCGTTCCGCGAAAGGCCCTACCATGGCAAGGGTCTCCGGGCGAAGGGTGCCTCCGGTAAGCAGCAGCTCAATATTCTTCTCATTCGCCAGCTCCTGCGCGACCATGACCGAGTTGGTAACGACTGTCAGCCGCTGAAAGTTTCTAATCAGCTTCGCCAGGTAATAAGTAGTTGTACCCGAATCGAGCATGATCGTATCGCCTTCGCGAATAAGTGACAATGCAGCGCGGGCGATATCCAGCTTCTGCTGCTGAAAGCGGTCTTCCTTCTCTACGAAGGAGGGCTCACTGTTATCATTGTGAATGACCGCCACAGCTCCACCATGCGTACGCCGCAATAGCTCCTGCACTTCAAGATCTCTTAGGTCTCTGCGAACTGTCGATTCCGACACATGAAAGTGATTCGCCAGCTCCTGAACCGATGCTCGCCCCTTCTCCTGGACATAGCCTGAAATCTGCCGTTTGCGTTCTTCTTCGAATAATATGGAAATCTTCCTCCTTATCCAAAAGGTGCTTATTTATTAGCGCACGCGCTCATTTGTGATCGAAAAAACATTCTATCTTCTATTTAAATGCTCATTTATTCCGCTATATGATTATATATGACCGCTTTAATCTTGTACAGCGCTTTCTTAATGGTTTTTTTATGTATGATTGGAACAACCGATTCCATAACAAATAACGACAGGATATAGATACCTGTCGCATACTCTTTAATATCATTTTTTCGCACCGTGTTCATTTGTTTACGATGCGGAAACCAACTTTTCCATTGCTTTCTCGGCAGGAACATAATCATAACCGAGATCTCTGGCTACGGCTTCATAGGTGATCGAACCGCCTGCCGTATTTACGCCCAGAAGAAGAGATTTGTTGTCTCTAATCGCTAGCCGTACACCTTTATTGGCAATTTGCAGAGCGTAAGGAATTGTAACGTTGGTTAAAGCGATCGTCGATGTCCGAGGGACGGCACCTGGCATATTCGCAACGGCGTAATGGATAACCTCATGCTTTACATAGGTTGGTTCGGCGTGTGTTGTCACTCGGTCTGCCGTCTCTACGATTCCGCCTTGGTCAACGGCGACATCGATAATCACAGAACCCGGCTTCATCGTTTTCACCATTTCCTCCGTAACAAGTCTCGGCGCTTTCGCACCCGGAATCAATACCGCGCCGATTACAAGGTCGGACTCTGCCAATGCTTCTGCTATATTCTGCGGATTAGATATTAACGTTTGAATTCCCGATCCGAAAATATCCTCCAATTGGCGCAGCCGCTCAGGACTTAGATCGATAATTGTAACTTCAGCGCCCAACCCCATTGCGATCTTAGCCGCGTTCGTTCCCACGACACCGCCGCCGATAATCGTAACTTTACCGCGTCTAACCCCTGGAACTCCGCCTAACAGAATCCCTTTTCCACCATTTGATTTCTCCAGATATTGCGCTCCGATCTGGGCGGACATACGGCCGGCTACTTCGCTCATCGGTGTCAGCAATGGCAATGCCCGGTTGGCTTCAACTGTTTCATATGCGATCGCGATAACCCCTTTGTCGACAAGGGTGCGCGCCAATTCAGGTTCCGCCGCTAAGTGCAAATACGTAAATAGCACCAAGCCTTCACGGAAATATCCGTATTCCGAAGCGAGAGGCTCTTTAACTTTCATAAGCAGTTCAGCCGAGGACCAAACTTCTGCGGCATTATTCGCAATTGCAGCGCCGGCTGCCCTATATTCTTCGTTCGTGAATCCGCTCCCGAGCCCCGCATTGTTCTCCACAATCACTTCATGACCCGCTTTTACGAAGGCAGCGACACCCCCAGGCGTAATCGCGACACGATTTTCATTATTTTTGATTTCTTTCGGAACTCCGATTCGCATGATTGCATCCTCCTTGTGATTGTGATTTAAGGTTAGTATAGAGCATGGAATCAAGCTTATCTTCGTCCAGAAACATGAAGAAACAATTGAGGAGTTGTGAAATACAACAAACGTCAATTCTCCTCGAACCGGTCAATCTTTAATTCAAGATACAGGGTTACCTTCTGATCCATATCGTCCAGATCAATCTGCCCGATTTCCGCAATCCGCTTCAATCGATAGTTCAATGTATTGGCATGGACATGCAGAATATCCGCCACATTCTTCACGTTACTGTCGTTGAACAAGAACACTTCCAACGTATTTACCAAGCTGCTGTTATGTTCCCGGTCATATTCCCGCAGCTTCTCCAAACTTGGATTTATAAGAGGACGCTTGCGCTTCTCCTCGATAATCGAAGGCAAGAAACGGTAATAACCAAGGTCGGAATAATAATGCGCATGCCTCGTATCAACGGGAAACCTTTGCTTCATCTGCAGTACCGTTAACGCTTCTTGATAACTTCTTTCAACCATCCCGTATTCATTATAAATTGAACCGCTCGCTCCTTCTACGAAAGCGGAACCGACACTCATTTTAAGTTGATCGATCAGGTTGATGACAGATTTGGCAGCAATCTTCTTGGATGCGTGCTGAGGCAATTGCGTATACAACAAGATCATCTGATGATGGTCTTCCACATGTAAAACAACTCGGATAAGTTGAGCGGCCGCGATCGTATTGAGAATTTGATGAACTGTTTTCTCGTTAACTTCCGAAGCCAATTGGAAGACGAGCACATGGAATGAAGCAGGCAATACAAGTCCGAGCTTCTCGGATTTATCCCGAATAAGCGTTTCGGATTTGAAATTCCCTACTAACAGCTGCCAGAAGAAATCCCGGTAACCCTCTTCCTCCTTTCTTCTCTGTAAGTGAAGCTGGGCCAATATGGATTTGGCCGCTTGCGCGGCTTGTTTGATTTGAACGAACTGTTCATGGTTAAGCCTTTTATCGTCTTCCACTACCCAGATGTAACCGAGAATGTCCGCGTCTTTGCGGATCGCGATTGCCACTCTATTATTAAGTCCGATGTCTGCAATCGCCGTTACCCTTACCGGCTCGGAACTGTCGATTAACTTCTGGATCGCACCTTCCCGCCATAATCCGCTGATCACTTTATCCGGAACCCGGCGTCCGACAATTGTGGCGATCCGGGCAGAATCGCTTTGCGGATCATGCGAGCTATAAGCGATCAGCCGATGATTGACATCTTCTATGGTAACAGGACACCCCAACACTTCGTTTATCGTATCCGCCAATCGATCCAAGCTTTCAAAATTTTGATCAAACGGGGCTTTCTCCATATTCATCCAGGCTATCTCCTCGAAATTCGAATGCAGCCAAATTTGTTAAAAAACACACATTGGATCGGTTCTTTTCTAGTTTCCCCACAATGAAAATCGTCCCTGTAAAAATTATAATAGATTTGTGTCATTCATAAGGAGGGCTTGCCTTGATTTCTATTAGAACGAATGACATTCGCCCGATGGTAAGTTACCGTGAAACGTGGGCCGAAGTCTCGCTCGATGCAATCCGTCATAACACATTTCTATTTAAATTCGGCTTAAGGGGCACTTGTCGATTAATGGCTGTAGTGAAAGCGAACGGATACGGACACGGATCCATAGAAGTCGCCAAAGCAGCCATCTCAGCCGGGGCTGATTATTTAGGCGTCGCTCTCGTGGATGAAGCGCTGCAATTAAGAGAGGCAGGCATAGACATCCCGATTCTTGTGCTCGGTTATACGGCTCCTTTCGCAGTGAAGACATCCATCCTCAATCGGATTAGTCTGACCGTGTTCTCTGAGCAAGTATTGGATGAAATTATCGCTTGCACGGAGGAATTACAACTAACTGCACGGATACATCTTAAGATAGATACAGGTATGAGTCGAATCGGTATCACTTGCCACGAAGAAGCCTTATCGTTGGCCCGGAAAGCCGTGTCTTCCAAATTTGTTATTTTGGAAGGCGTCTTTACGCATATGGCCAATGCCGACAGCAAAGACTCATCCTATACACGGCATCAGTTCCAGCTGTTTCAATCATTCATTCAACGATTTGAGGATCATAATATCCATATCCCCATCAAGCATGCCTGCAATAGCGCAACTGCCATCCAGTATCCGGAAATGCGTTTAGATATGATTCGGGTAGGCATTGCCCTATATGGACTGCACCCATCTGCCGAAGTTCGGCACCCGGGCTTTCCTTTGAAACAAGCCATGCACTTGAAAACCAAGATTTCGACTATCAAACCTATTCAGGGCGGACAACCCGTCGGTTATGGATGTACATTTGTACCGAAAGAGGAATGTATCACCGCTACCATACCGATTGGTTATGCCGACGGCTTATCTCGACAGCTCTCCAATCAAGGTACCGCGCTCGTTCACAACAAGCGGGTTCCCATCATCGGCAAGGTTTGTATGGATCAAACCATGTTAGATGTGACCTCGATCCCGGCCGCTCAAACCGGAGATGAAGTCATTTTGTTCGGCGGGTCGCAAGAGGCGTTTATATCGATCGACGAAGTTGCGGCAGCGATGAATACCATCAACTATGAGGTTGTTTGTTTAATTGGCGAAAGAGTACCCCGTGTCTATATCGATTAATTAACCATTGCCCAAATAGACAACGATACTTTATCGCTCGTATTTACATACCGATGCGGGGTTGTGCTCGGGAAAGAAATGCTATCTCCTTCATACAAGACTATTTCTTGCTGATCTAGAATGATCTTTAGTTCCCCGCTCAGTATATAGCCGCACTCTTCCCCGGGATGACTGACAAGTTCTTTCTCGACCCTTTCACCCGGCTGGATTTCTACCAATAAATATTCTATTTTCCCTAACCGGTTAGGGGAAAGCATGTGGTAACGAACGCTGGAATTCGCTAATTCCATGATTTTACGCTGATCCTTGCGAACAACGATATGTTCCTCTTCGATCTCTTGAAAAAAATGATGAATCGGAATGTTTAATGCGACTGAAATCTTCCAGAAGGATCCTACCGTCGGATCAACGATTCCTCTTTCGATTTGCGAGAGAAGGCTGGTGCTTAACCCCGCCTTCTCTGCCAATTCTTGAAGAGTATATTGCTTCTGCTTGCGAATCTCTCGAATGCGTCTGCCATTAAACATGTTTATTCACCTCACGCTTGGATTCCCCGTCAATACTTGGGAGAGACGACAATAGCTTCTGCGTATAGGGATGACTCGGATGCTCGAACAATGATCGGGAAGCGCCTACCTCTACGATTTCTCCTTTGTACATGACAGCCACTCGATCGCACATATAACGGATGACGGCCATATTATGGGAGATGAATAAATAGGTTAAATTTCGCTCTTTCTTCAATTCTTTAAGCAAATTCAACACTTGAGCTTGAATTGAAACGTCAAGAGCCGATGTAGGTTCATCCAGAATGATAAACGACGGATCTGTAATGAGAGCGCGTGCGATCGCAATTCGCTGCCGCTGGCCTCCGCTGAATTCATGCGGATATCGCGAGAGATGCTCTTCTCTTAGACCCACCCGTTTAATCAAGGAATGAAGCCTCCCCGCCTCCGCCCTTTCTTTACGTTCATTCGAAGACAAAGCATACAGAGGTTCCAGAATAATATCCTTGACTTTCATTCTCGGGTCAAGAGAAGATTGCGGATCTTGGAACACGATTTGGATCTCTCCGGTGCGAGGATTTAGAAAACGTCCTTTGTTCCATATCGCATTGCCCAGATAAGTAATGCTTCCGCTCGTAGGGACTTCCAGGCCAATCAACATTTTGCCGATCGTGCTTTTTCCTGAGCCTGACTCTCCGACGAGTCCGAACGCTTCTCCTTGATGAATGCTCAGGTTCACTTCTTGAACGGCTGTTACACTCTGCTTCCCTTTACCATATCGCTTGAGGACTTGCTGAATTTGTACGAGCTCATTCATGGCTTTCATCCCTCCCAAGCAAACAAGCGACATACTGATCCGCTGTTCTTTGTTCCAATTCGGGCTCTTCAACGCGGCACCTGTCAACAGCCTGACTGCATCGCGAGGCGAAGCTGCAACCATTAGGCCGATTGCGCAGATCGGGAGCCTCTCCGCCAATCGCGAGCAAAGGCTCGTCGGGATCTGCCAGATCGGGAAGCGCGTTTAATAATGCTTTTGTATAAGGATGCTTGGGGGCGTGAAGAACCGTCGATGTGTTTCCCGTCTCTACGACTTTTCCCGCATACATAACAACGATTCGTTGGCACATTTCGGCTACGACGCCGAGATCGTGCGTAATGAACAGAATCGATGTTCCCCGCTTATCCGATAATTCCTTCATCATCTGTAGAATCTCATGTTGTATCGTGACATCCAAGGCGGTGGTCGACTCATCTGCAATGAGAAGATTAGGAGGAGCCGCCATTGCAAGGGCAATGACCACCCGTTGTCTCATCCCGCCGCTTAATTCAAACGGATATTTACGAGCCACAACTGCGGGTTCATGGATATGAACCTCTTCCAACGCTTGAATGGCGTGCCGTAATGCCTCTTTCTTCGATAGGCCTCGATGCCTCTTGATAACTTCAGCTAATTGGTTGCCAACTCTCATTGTAGGGTGCAGGGCTGTCATCGGTTCTTGGAAGACCATGCCGATTTCTTTCCCCCGAATCGCTTGCTGTTCCTTCTTATTCAAGGTGAGAACATCTCTGCCTGCATAGATGATTTCGCCGCTTGTGATGGTTGCATTTTTCTCCAGCAAGCCGAGAATCGACAACGCCGTAATTGACTTCCCGGAACCTGACTCACCTACGACGCCGACAATTTCGCCTTTTTGAATCGAATAGCTTACGTTTTTCAACGCTTTGACCGTACCCCGGATTCCTTTAAATTCTATTGATAGGTTTTTGATCTCAAGCTGCACCCTGTTTCCTCCTAACGAGTGGATTTGGGATCGAGAATATCTCGGATACCATCACCGATCAGATTCAAAGCGCCGGATGCCAGAAAAAGAAAAAAGCCCGGGAATGTAGGATACCACCAATAATCCAACAAGTATTTCCAGCCTACGCTTATCATTGCTCCCCACTCCGGAGTCGGTGGTTGCGCCCCTAAGCCGAGAAATCCAAGTGTTGCAACTAGTAAAATCGCGTCACCGACATCTAGAGTTACCTGAATGATAATGGGAGAGACGACATTCGGGATAATGTGGCGACCCATAATACGCCATGGTTTGATCCCGAATGTATGGGCTGCTTTCACGAACAGCCTCTCACGCAAGACAAGCGTTTCTCCCCTCGCCAAACGAACGTATACGGGGATCTTCACAATCCCTATCGCGATCATGGCATTCTCCAAGCTGGGTCCGAGCGCAGCGGCCATAGCCATAGCCAGTATAAGTGTTGGGAAGGCAAGAACGATGTCCATCACCCGCATGATGATTTGGTCTATCTTACCCCCGAAGTAACCTGAGACGGTTCCAATTATCGTACCGCATACACCTGCAGCAACAACCGTAATGATGCCAATGCCTAAAGACAGACGAGCACCGTATAATATACGGGTAAATATGTCCCTGCCTACTTCATCGGTTCCAAACCAATGCTTCATTGTCGGTCCTTGAAAACGATCGATAATATTTATGGTGTTCGGCTCGTAGGAAGTAATTAATGGGGCTAATAAGGATAATAGGATAATGAACCCCAGAACCGAAAGGCCGATCAGCGTCATCGGATTGTTTTTCAATTTATACCAGAACGGATTTACCTCTTTGACGGAGAAGACGGCTTCATTCGTTTGAAGTGGCAACGTGATTCCCCCCCTCTATTGTTTAATTTGCGGATCAAGAACGTAATAGCACAAATCAATCAATAGATTAATGAGCGCATAACCGATTGAAATGATGAGCGTGAAGCCCATAATCGCCGGAAAATCAAGATTTGAAATGGAGTCAACCACGTATCTGCCCATTCCCGGCCACCCGAAAATGGTCTCGGTGACAACCGCTCCGCCAAGCAAAGATCCAAAGGATAAGCCGACCACTGTGACTGTCGGAATAAGTGCATTTCTAAGCGCATATCGAAAGAGAAGATACCATCCGCTAATCCCGTTTGCCAGCGCCGTTCGGATATATTCCTGCCCCAACACTTCCAGCATGCTGGCCCTTACCTGCCTTGTAATGATAGCCAATTGAGCATAAGAGAGCGTGATCGCGGGAAGCAAGATATGCCATAAACTGTTTCTAAAGGCCGGCCAATTACCCGTTAATAGACTGTCGACAAGGTAGAACCCCGTAATTGACGCAGGGGGTTGAATCATTAAATCTAATCGTCCTGAAGAAGGAAACCAACCTAATACTCCGTAAAAGATAAGAATGATGATCAATCCGCTCCAGAATACGGGTATGGACACCCCAGCTATCGAGAATAGACGCGCTCCATGATCCCAGCCTGTATCCTTTCTCACAGCGGCCAATACCCCAAGCGGTATGCCGACGAGAATCGCAATGATAAAGGCTATCGCAGCCAGTTCAATCGTCGCCGGAAAGAAAGCAAGCAAGTCATCAACGACGGGTTGCTGCGTTCGTATCGATGTTCCAAGATCACCGGTTAGAAGTCCTTTAAGATACGTAAAATATTGGACCCAGACCGGCTGGTCTAGGCCCAATTGATGGCGGACTTGGTTTAATGTTTCCTCATTCGCTCTCTGCCCCACTAACATTTTCGCCGGATCTCCCGGAATAATGTGTGAGATCAGAAAGGTAATCAAGGTAACACCAAAAACCACGAGTAGAAGCATATAAAGCCGTTGAGCTATCATCCGCCCCATGAGAAACAGCTCCTATCTTCTTTCTATTTCGACATATCCTGAAGGTTGTAAATCCCTTCCAACATCGGGTTGTAAATAAATCCTTTTACACTATTACTTATCGGCAGCAGATAATCCTTTTGATACAAATATAGGTACGGAGCTTCATCGATTACGATGGTTTGAGCCTCTTTATAAAGCTGTTCTCTCTGCGCTTTATCGTTGCTAGTTGCAGCGTTGCGAACCAATTCATCCACTTTGTCGTTTTTGTAGAAAGCACGATTTCCGGACAAACCGAAATTGTTGGAGTCAAACCAATAGTTCATAAACATGAACGGATCGGCAAAATCCGGGCTCCAAATTCCTAGAGACATATCGAAATCGCCTGCATCGATCATTTCGCGTTGCGTAGCGTAAGCTACCTTCTTCAACTCTAGCTTAATCCCTGCATTCGACAAGAATGCTTGGATGGCCAAAGCTTCCGTCTCCCACCAAGGCCATTTGTCCGAATAGATAAGGCTCAGGGAAAGATCGCTGACTCCGGCTTCGGAAAGCAAAGATTTCACCTTAGCTGCATCGAGGTTATATTGTTTGGCCTGATCATCATGACCCCATAATCCTTGAGGAATAGGTCCGCGCATTTGCGTCGCATATCCTTGCTGCACCAGCTTCGTCAAGCTTTCATAATCGATCGAATGACTGATCGCTTGCCTTACCTTCGGATTCTGCAGGGCAGGGTTGCCTTTGCTTGAATTGATATACACAATGTCTACGAATAAACTCGGTTTTTGAATGACCTGTACGTTAGTAAATGCTTTTACCGCGTTTAACTGTTCAACCGGAATGCCTTCGGCAATATCTATCTCGCCTTTTTCCAACTGCAAGCGCTGTGCTGAAGAATCGGCAACAATTTTGAAAAATACCGTTTTGATCGCAGGCTTAGCGGAATAGTTCGGGTTCGTTTCCAATTTCAGATACTCGCCCTTTTTCCATTCCGTCAGCTGGTAAGGACCGCTCCCCATCGTTTGTGCTGCCAAATAGTTCTGGCCTTGGTCTCCGTTTTCTTCATGCTCCATAACCTTGGGATTTACGATTCCTCCGTAATTCGCCGCCAAGGTGGACAGGAAGGGAGGGAAGTTCTCTTTCAACGTGAATACGACGGTACTGGCATCTTGAGCTTTAATCTCTTGAATGACCCCGAATACATCCACAGGTCCTTTAGCAATTGTAAGAATCCGATCAAATGTGAACTTGACCGCATTAGCATCTACCTTTGTTCCATCTGCGAATTGATGACCCTCATTCAAAGTGAATGTCCAAGTCAAGCCGTCCGGGCTTACTTTCCATTCTTTCGCCAACCCCGGCTTCACTTCTGTTGAATCTCCATCGTAATCTACGAGTCTTTCATAGGTCGGATACGTTATTTTCCAAGCGGCGTTGTCCATCGTTACTGCCGGATCAAGGGTTCCCTCATCCGCTGTCATGGCTACGATCAAAGTATCTTTTCCACTGGTATCGGCAGCAGATGACGAATTCGCAGCAGTGGAAGCAGCCGGCTGTGAGGAATTATTATTACCGCAGGCGGATATCGTAAAAACCAGGATCGCAGCAGTCAACGAGAAAATCAACAATTTTGTTTTCATGGTTGCCCTCCAATGTTTCTATATGATTTTTACTTTCTAAAAATAATTTCAATATATCGAATCTATGAGCGTGACAAGACGTTCTTTGGCAACTTTATACCTTTGTAAAACGCGATTTCGTTGGTCAATGCAGCCCACGGCTGATTCCCGTAATCATAATGCCACCATTCTTCTTCATAGTTCCGAAATCCGACATTAACCATCATCTGTTTCAGCAATGTTCTGTTATTCCTAACTATGATTTCGTTTGCGCTGAGATTGCTTCTATCATCGTACCAATCCGTCTTTGCCTTATCCGTAAATTCATCGAAATCCGTTCCCATATCCAACCAACCCTGATCGTCGGCTAGTGTCAAATCAACCGCTCCACCGGTCATATGCCGAGAAGGAGCTTCCGGATCATCGGAAGGATAGGCGACAAATTTCTCAAGCTCACGAGTGATGTTCTTTTCCGTGACCTCGCCATTCTTTAGAAGAATTGCTTTCGTCATCTCATAGAGCGCCAGTTGAACTTCATACGGTCTCCATCCATCCAGGACGACAAGGTGAATACCTTCTGGAAGCTGCTCTGCAGCATGACGAAGCTTCTGCGCAGCTCCTTCTCTTAAGTAACAATCCTGAAACGCTCCCTGAACCCGATGAAGATAATAATAGGGATAAACCTTAATCTTGGGAGAAATATTCGTCAAAGAAACCAAAGGCTCACCACATTCATACACGAGTAAGACACTTTCACCCCTTCTTGTTGAGATATCTGTCACAAGCATGGATTGTCCACCTCTTACTCTGGAAAAAAATATATGTAAAGTAATCTTACATCTAATTGCATATTAACTTGCATCGCCTTTTAAGTAAAGTGAAATTTATTTGAGTATATGGAAAAACCTTAATAACCGCCAGAGAACGTCTCCTTGGAGCTTATCAAGAGACGGCTGGTAACATTGCTTTTGTTGCCATGATAGAATAATTGTTACATAAGGGTTATGTGCAGATCGTACAGGTAGAAAAGCAATCGCCGTTTACTTGGCCTTCTTGGCCAGGTGAAGGGCGATCTTTTTTATGTTTTGCACGGTTGCTGTCATCAAGGCTTGCTCCATGAGACAAAAAGAAAGACTGTCGAGACTTTCTCGACAGTCTTAGACCGTCTTCGGACGGTCTTTTTTCATGTTCTTTGGGCGCGTCCTTACGTAACTATAATTGCCGTTGCAGACACCTTCTATCAAAAATAGCCGAGAGGACTCCCACTTCTACAAGTGGTGAGGTGAATCGGCTCATCTTAGAGCTACAAAAAAGGTATGATTATGCAGAAAAATATGTTAAACTCATTATAGGAACATATGTTCCTTGACAACTGAACATATGGGGTTGTAGCAGGTA
>FWWL01001179.1_pt1 | contig 64699 bp, 63 predicted proteins | sample 2228331 | NCBI WGS metagenome assembly FWWL01 (sample SAMEA103939775, study PRJEB20133) | metagenome
GTAGAGGATTACATGGAAAAATTCCGGGAAGAATATAAAAGGGCGTGAAGAAGGCCGTAAGGAAGGTCGTGAGGAAGGTCGTGAGGAAGGGCTTTTCCTTGGTATTGCAAGACTCCTTCGCAAGTGTCCGGAATGGAGCGATAGCAAAGTCGCAGAGATTTTTGAGGTGCCGGAAGCAATAGTGTCCCGAATAAGGGAGTAGATAGAGCAAGAGGACACCAATAAGCACTCATAATCACAGGTGATGAAGGCGAAAAAATCTGCTTCGAAGAGGCGAAAAAATCCACCCCTTGACCCTCGCTCGATTTAGGAGGAGATGGTAGAAGAACTACTCCACACTATACCGGAAGACATCATAGCAGATTACATAGACAGCCACAGGAAAGAATTCGCGGAGTGGATCCGTGCGAGGAAGAAGAAGAAGGGTTTTGCAGGGGGGCAGAGGGCTATTTCAAGATTACTTCGCCATAAGCCAGAGTGGAGCGATAGCAAGATAGCAGATGCCATAGGGGTGCCGGAAGCAATAGTGTCTCGAATAAGAAAACAGGTACAAGAGAACACCGCCGCGCACTCATCACGTCCGGCCTGTGTTGAAGGAGCAGCCACCATACACAATGCTGCGCCGGAACAGTCGTAAGCTGCCCCCTAACTTTGCACCCAACCATGGAAGATTGGGAACTGGACTTTGAATGGCTGCGCGTTCGGCACGAAGTCAAGGATGCCATGCAGCGCGATACCTTGCCTGACCTGAATACCCTCCTTTTTCTTATTGGCATTCAGGAATTGGGGCGATGGAAAAGGAGCTTTACCAAAGAAGAAAAGCAAGACTTGATGCACATAGCCGTCTGCCGTTTGTTGGCCTACGACGGCTACTACGAATTCGTCGGGCGTGATGCCGACGGTTGGCCGCATTGGCGCCAGGTGCGCGACATTCATCTGATGCCGCTGCCTGACCAGGAGCGACTCCTGAAAGAGAAAATTATCCAATACTTTAAAGACTTGGAAGCAGAACGAAAACAACTATGAGAATGCTCGGCCTGCTAGCTGCTCTGGCTTTGGTATTGGGCAGTTGTCAAAAGCGCGAGACAATCGTGCGCATTCAGACGCCCATAGGCGACATTCGGGTGCGGCTCTACGACGAAACACCACAACACCGCGACAACTTCCTCAAACTGGTGCAAGAAGGTTTCTACGATAGCCTGCTTTTCCATCGGATTATTCGGAACTTCGTCATACAGGGCGGCGACCCAGAGTCGAAGTATGCCCAACCCGGAGCTCTTTTAGGCGGCGGGGATGTAGGCTACACTATTCCCGCAGAGATACGCTTCCCACACGTCCGAGGGGCGATAGCCGCCGCGCGCATGCCAGACGCCGTCAATTTCCGGCGCGCCTCGAGTGGATGCCAGTTTTACATCGTCCAGGGGCAGCGGCAAGACGATGCCTCTCTTGATGAATGGGAGCGCCGTTTAGGCTTCAAGTTTAGCCCGGAATGGCGCGCGCGATACAAAGCATTCGGCGGCCTTCCTCAGCTGGATGGGCAGTACACAGTCTTTGGCGAGGTAGTGTCGGGAATGGAGGTAGTAGACCGCATTGCAGCTCTGCCGCGCGATGCTTTCGACCGCCCCTTGGAAGACGTGCGCATATTTCTGCGTGTGGAGTAACGCTTGGAAGATTTTCGATACTTAAAAGCTGTGCATTGCCTCGGCTGGTCGAACGCTTGTGCAGTACCGACGAAAATCATCTGTCATTGGCCTGAGGTACATTCTACCTTTGTCTCGCTTTTCATCAAGACACTACTCATGAGCAGGAAGAAGAAGATCCTTTTTCTGGTAGGCTCCCCCAACCAGACCACTCAGATGCACCAAATAGCCAACCACTTACAAAACGAGTATGAGTGCTGGTTCACCCAATTCTTTCCCGACTCTCTTCTGGAAAAATGGGCTTTGCGCGCCGGCCTGTTGGAAAATACCATCATGTCCGGGAAGTTTAAGGAAAAGGCAGACCGCTACTTGGCCGAACACAACCTGCCCGTGGACTACATGGGCCAACGCAATCACTACGAGCTGGCGGTGTTGTGTTCAGACCTTATCGTGCCCAGGCGGCTGCGAAACATCAAGACCGTGTGGGTGCAGGAGGGCATGACGGACCCGGTGAACTTCATGACTCGCGTAGTGCAAAAAGTGCGCATCATGCCGCGCTATCTCACCCTAAATACCTCATTGAACGGCGCATCCAACCTCTGCGACATCTATTGCGTGGCTTCGGATGGATACAAGGAACATTTCGCCCGCATGGGCACAGACCCCAACAAGATTGTGGTAACAGGGATGCCTAACTACGACAACCTGCACCGCTACCTAGATAACGACTTCCCCTACCGCAACTATGTCTTGGTAGTAACTTCGGACATCCGCGAGACCCTCCGCTATGAGAACCGACCGGCATTCCTGCGCGAATGCGTGCGCATAGCAGCCGGGCGCCCGCTCATCTTCAAATTGCACCCTAACGAGAACGCTGAGCGCGCCATTCGGGAAATCCGCGAGGTGGTGGGGCCAGAAGCCTTGGTATTTACAGATGGCGACCCTTACGCTATGATTGCCAACTGCACTGAGCTGATTTGCCAGTATTCCACGCTCGTTTACGTCGGCATTGTGTTGGGTAAAAAGGTGCACTCCTACTTCGATGTCGAACATCTGCGCCGCTTAGCGCCCTTGCAAAATGGTGGTACTTCGGCTGCGCGTATCGCCGACATTTGCCGCCGATACATAGCCTTTCCACGCAAAGATGGCCCGGCGTTTTTGCACAGCATAGGGTGTAATTCAACTGTTTGTATCGCGTGAGCCATATCGTTACTGTCATACAAGCGCGCACAGGCTCGACTCGTTTGCCGGGCAAAGTGCTGCTCGATTTGGTGGGGCAGCCGCTTCTGGTGCGCATGGTAGAGCGGGTACAAGCCGCTCGCCTAGCAGGCACTATTGTGATAGCCACCACTGAAGAAGCCGCCGATGACCCCATCGAAGCGCTTTGTCTTCAGCATGGCCTGCGCTGCTATCGCGGCAGCACGGAGGACTTGCTCGACCGCCATTACCAAGCCGGACTGCTGTGGAACGCCGATGCTGTGGCCAAAATCCCATCGGACTGCCCGCTCATTGACCCCGCTATCATTGACCGCGTCTTCGAGGTCTTTCTCCAAAATGACTACGACTACGTCAGCAACCTGCACCCCGCTACCTACCCAGATGGCAACGACGTGGAAATCATGCGCATGGAGGCCCTTCAAACAGCCTGGCGCGAGGCCCAGCGGCCTCTCGAGCGCGAACATACCACTCCCTTCCTATGGGAAAACCCCGACCGCTTCCGCATCGGAAACGTGCGCTGGGAAACTGGGCTTGACTACTCAATGACCCATCGGTGGACGATTGATTACCCCGAAGATTACACCTTCATCCGCGCAGTGTATGAGGAACTATACCCTCGAAACCCGTGCTTCGGCTTACAGGACATCCTTGACCTAACCGAACGCCGCCCCGATATTTTTGCCCTCAATAGCCGCTATGCCGGCGTGAACTGGTACCGGCACCATCTGCACGAACTCAAAACCATCACTGCTGACCAAACGCGACAAGTGTGAGTACTACTAATGTTTCTTCCGCCCAAATGACGCACGCCGAAATGACCGCCATGGCCCTGCGCGTGCGTGAACACATCCTGCGTCTGTCCACCAACGGCGGTTGCTTCACCGGCGCCTCGCTCTCCTGTGCAGACCTGTTCGTGTTTCTCTACACGCGCTTCCTGCGTATCGGCCCTGAGCGGCTGAATGATCCAGAACGAGACTACCTGTTGCTTTCAAAGGGCCACGACGTGCCCGCTCTTTACGCTACACTCGTGGAACTGGGTTGGATGCCCGCCAAGCGCTTGAGCAACCACTTGAAAACCACCGACCACATCTATTGGCACCCTAACCGACACGTGCCCGGCGTGGAGTTTCATTCTGGCTCCTTGGGTCACCTACCCGCTGTAGGGTTGGGCATCGCTTTAGATATCAAATTGCGCGGAGGAACCAACCGCGTCATTGTGGTAACGGGCGACGGCGAACTCGACGAAGGTTCCGTGTGGGAGGCGCTGCTGGTGGCCTCGGCTTATCGCCTCGACAACTTGGTTATTGTGGTGGACCGCAACCACTTCCAAGCAAACTTGGCTACTGAGGAACTCATCCCCTTAGAGCCAATAGTGCCCAAGTTCGAGGCCTTCGGCTGCGCCGTAACCCGCATTGACGGCCACGACTTCGGTCAAATGGAGGCGGCCTTTAGCTGGCTGCCCTTCGAGACAGGCAAGCCCAGCGTCATTATTGCGGATACTGTGCGCGGAAAAGGCGTGCCCAGTATCGAGGCGCGTGCCGACCGGTGGTTTTGCAACTTCTCCGCCGAAGAGGTGGATGCTTTGCTGCGCGAATTGCATGGTGAAGCACAGGCCCAACTGACCTCCGAAACCCTAACTGTACGTTGACCATGCTCATGAATTATCAGGAACTCATTCGCCAAACGGCGCTCGACGACGAACGCATCATCGTGATGACGGCTGAAAACCGCGCCGTGCTGCGCGAGCTGCCACCAGTGCTGGGCCCCCGATTTGTGGATGTAGGCATTGCCGAGCAAACGATGATTGGGGCTGCAGCCGGTTTGGCCCTGCGCGGGCGTATTCCTATATGCCATGCATTGGCGCCCTTCCTCATCTATCGCGCCTACGAGTTTGTGCGCACCGATGTGGGCATCGCACATTTGCCCGTCAAATTGAGCAGCTGGATTGCGGGTTTTCTCTCAGAAGCCAACGGCCCTACGCATCAGGCTATCGAGGACGTGGCTCTGATGCGTGCCATTCCGGGCATGACGGTTTTCTGCCCCGCTGACGAGGCCGACATGCTGGCGATGTTACCGGCTATTTGGGCCTCTCCTGACCCAGCTTACGTGCGCCTTATAGTCCGCAAAACGGACTATCCACACGCTCCCTTTGAGATTGGCAGGGCGGAGGTCATCAGTGAAGGCGCTGACATTACGCTACTTGTTTACGGGCTGCTCTTTGAGGAGGCGCGCCAGGCGGCTCGCTTGTTGGAGCAAGAGGGGCTGAAGGTAGGCCTCATCAACATGCGCTCATTGAAACCCGTGGACGAAGCGGCCATCTTGCATGCAGCTCAGACCTCAGAGCGGCTGGTTACCATCGAAGACCATTTGCTCACTGGAGGGCTGTACAGCATCGTGGCCGAAACGCTCCTCAAACACCGCCAAACGGCCGACGTGCTGCCATTGGCCCTAACAGAGCGTTGGTTCAGACCCGGGTTGTTGGCCGATGTGCTAGCTTTTGAGGGCTTTACACCCGAACAGATCGCCCGACGTATTACGGCACCTGTCGTGGTGTGAGGGCTGCCCTTGCTTTTTTGCCAAACATCTTTTCATCAAAAAAATTGAATACTGATGCCTAATACTGTGGCGCTCAATGCGGATTACCCTAATATCTCTAAGTCGCTGGAACTCTTGTCCAAGGCCGAGCAAATCATGCACCCCGTAACGCAGACGCTGGCCACGGGGCCGGGCCAATGGAGCCGCGGAGCGGCTCCATTGTACTTGGAGCGGGGCAAAGGCTCTCATGTGTGGGATGTGGACGGCAATGAGTACATTGACTACACCATGGGCGTGGGGCCGCTGTCGTTGGGCTACGGCTATGAGCGCGTGGACGCAGCCATTCGGGAGCAACTGGAGCGCGGCATTACCTTTTCGCTCATGCACCGGCTCGAGTATGAAGCAGCGGCGATGGTGCAGCAGGCGATACCTCACGCAGAGAGCGTGCGCATCTCGAAGACGGGCTGCGATGTTACGTCGGCGGCGGTGCGTCTGGCGCGCGCTTTTACGGGGCGCGATGTGGTGGTGTGCTGCGGCTATCACGGCTGGCACGATTGGTACATCAGTACGACGCCGCGCAATGCCGGCATTCCGGAGGCGGTGCGCCGTCTGACGCGCACCTTTTCCTACAACAATTTGGACAGCCTGCGCGCTGTGCTCGATGAGCAGGTGGCCTGCGTCATCTTAGAGCCGGTGGTATTTGAGGCCCCGCGCGACAATTTCCTGCACGAAGTGGCGCGCCTGACGCGGGAGAATGGCTCGCTGCTAATTTTCGATGAGATGTGGACGGGCTTCCGCCTGGCTATAGGCGGTGCGCAGGAGTATTTCGGCGTGCAGGCCGACTTAGCGTGCTTCTCTAAGGCCGTGGCCAATGGCATGCCCATCTCTTTCCTGGTCGGGCGCAAAGACGTCATCAGCCAAGGCGAACACGATGTGTTCATCTTCACCACCTTCGGCGGTGAGGCGCTCTCGCTGGCAGCCACGATAGCCACCATTGCCGAAATTCGAGAGAAGAATGTGCCCGCCTATTTGGCCCAGCAGGGCCGCAAACTGAGGGAGGGCTACAACGCCATAGCAGCCCGATTTGGGCTGGAAGAGGTTACCCATTGCGCGGGCTTCGATTGTCGCACAGTGATCAATTTCAGTGGAAAGGGTGGCGACCCGCTGGTATTGAAAACGCTCATGCAGCAGGAGATGCTCAAGCGCGGCGTATTGTGGGGGGGCTTTCACAACATGTCTTTCAGCCATTCGGACGCCGACGTGGCCTACACCTTAGAAGCTTATGAGGACGCCTTCAAGGTGTTCAAACAAGCTGTAGATAGCGGTAAACCCGAGCAGTTTTTGCGCGGCCAGGTGCTGGAAATGGTATTTCGCAAAACCAAATACTAACTAATGGAGCTCTTCTCGCTGAAAAACAAGACGGCCATCGTTACCGGCGCCTGTGGCCTGTTAGGCCGCGAGCACTGCAGTGCTTTGGCCGACGCGGGTGCCTTCGTGGTTGCCTTAGATGTGGACGAGGCCGCCTGCAAAGCCTTGGCTGCTGAGCTGGGCAGCCAGCACTTAGGCCTGGCAGCCAGTGTAACCGACCGAACTGCGCTGGAGCGCGTGCGCGACGCTGTGCTGGATCGCTACGGAGCCATTGATGTGCTGGTGAACAATGCGGCCATCAACGACATGTTTGAAAACCCAGCGCTAGCAGCCCAGCAGTCAATGTTTGAGCATTACCCCTTAGACATGTGGCAAAAGGCCCTCGAAGTCAATGTTACCGGTGTGTTCCTTTGCTCACAGGTGTTTGGCTCCGTTATGGCCCGCCAAGGGCGCGGCAGTATCATCAACATTGCCTCTACCTACGGCATGGTGGGTCCAGACCAAAGCATTTACCAGAACGAACGCGGCGAGCAAACGTTCTTCAAGTCACCAGCTTACCCCACCACCAAAGGCGCTGTACTCAACTTCACCCGCTACCTGGCCGCCTACTGGGGCAAAAACGGCGTGCGCGTCAATGCGCTCTCTCCTGGCGGTGTGGAGAATAACCAGGAACCCTTCTTCATCCGCAATTACAGCCGAAAGACAGCCCTGGGCCGAATGGCCCACCCCTCTGACTACCGCGGCGCCATCGTCTTCTTGGCCAGCGATGCCTCGGCCTACATGACGGGTGCCAACTTAGTTGTGGACGGAGGCTGGACGGCCATGTGAGGCGTCGCATAATCGTGCTAATAACAATGACTTATACAGACGATACCCTCGCGCACAAAGCTGCGCCTATTCGGCTGCTGCTCACCGACTGCGACGGCGTGCTGACGGATGCCGGTGTCTATTATTCGGCTCGCGGAGAAGAACTGAAGCGCTTCTCTATCCGCGACGGCATGGGCGTAGAGCGCCTGCGCCAATTGTGCAACGTAGAGGTGGGCATCATGACGGGCGAGCAGTCGGCCATTGTGGCTCGCCGGGCTGAAAAGCTGCAGATGTCGCACCTCTATCTGGGCATTAAAAATAAGGCCGCGCGTTTGTACGACCTGCTGTCAGAACACAACCTGCGCCCCGAAGAAGTTGCTTTCATTGGCGACGACATGAACGACCTGGAGGTGCTCCAACTCGTCGGCCTGAGCGCGTGCCCTTCCGATGCCATGCCGGCCATTAAGGCCGCGGTTCATTACGTATGTCAGACCCCCGGCGGCCACGGCGCCTTTCGGGAGTTTGCAGAACTCATCATTCACCTGAAAACAACAAAAAGCACTTTGCCATGAGTACCATTACCCTGCCTAACGGGCGCACTATCGGCCCGGGCCAACCTTGTTTCCTCATCGCCGAAATCGGCATTAACCACAACGGCTCGCTTGAACTGGCCCTGCGTCTCATCGAAGAAGCTGCCAAGGCAGGCTTTGACGCCGTCAAGTTTCAAAAACGCACTCCAGAACTGTGCACCCCGCGCGACCAGTGGGATATCATGCGCGACACTCCCTGGGGGCGCATGCGCTACATTGACTACCGATATAAGGTCGAGCTAGGTCAAGCCGAATACGCGACCATTGACCAGTTTGCTCGCAAGCACGAAATCTTTTGGTTTGCTTCCTGTTGGGACGAACCCTCTGTGGACTTCATCGAGCAGTTCAACGTTCCCCTCTACAAGGCCGCTTCCGCATCGCTAACCGACCACGCCCTGCTGCGGCGCAAAAAGGCAACAGGCAAACCGCTCATCATCTCCACCGGCATGTCCACCATGGAAGAAATCGAGGCCGCTGTGGCCGCCATCGGCACCGACAACCTCCTCATTGCCCACGCTACCTCCGCCTATCCGTGTGCTGTGCAGGAACTCAACCTGCGCATGATACACACCTTGCAACAGCGCTATCCCGAAGTGCCCATCGGTTACTCAGGGCACGAAACAGGTCTGGCCCCCACATTGGCCGCTGTAGCCCTGGGCGCCTGCTTTGTAGAGCGCCACATAACGCTCGACCGCGCCATGTGGGGCTCTGACCAAGCAGCTTCTGTAGAGCCTGTGGGCATGGCTAAATTGGTGCGCGATATTCGCGACATCGAGGCGGCACTTGGCGATGGCATCAAGCGCGTCTATGAAAGCGAAATGGGCCAACGCCAAAAACTGCGCCGCGTCAAGTAAACCACTCTAACACTTGCGCCTATGGATCTGCTGACCATCACAACGGCCATCCTGCTGGGTTGGATGGTGCTCATCATCACCCTCGAGCGTCTCTTCCCCTACACCCCAGGGCTAAAACTTTTCCGAGAAGGCTGGTGGCTCGACCTCGTCTGGTACACCCTCATCCAAAGCTACATCCTCAAAATCGTCATCTTCGACTACATCATCGCCCCTGCCAAGTCTGCCTTAGGCTTGGCCGAACACGGCTACCTCTCCCATTGGCCCATCTGGGCGCTGGTCTTGCTCTTCCTCTTCTCCCACGACCTCTACATCTACTGGTTCCACCGCTGGCAGCACAACAACAAAATCCTCTGGCGTACCCACGAAGCCCATCACTCTGTAAAAACCGTAGATTGGTTGGCCGGCTCCCGCTCCCATGCCTTAGAGATCATCATCAACCAGACCATCGAGTTCGCCCCTATCGTCTTCCTGCTCGACAATGAAACCGCCGCCATAGTCGTGCCCATCAAAGCCCTCCTCGACGCCATGTGGGGCATGTGGATACACGCCAACATTGACGTCAACATGGGCAAACTCCAGTACTTCATCAACGGCCCGCAAATGCACCAGTGGCACCACGCCAACCATCGCGAGGTCTTCTACGCCAACTACGCCACCAAATTCGCCTTCTTCGACTGGATCTTCGGAACCGGATTCCTCCCCGGCCTAAAGCCACTCAAGTACGCTATCCTCAAGCCCAAAGAGTTCGGCTTACCCTACGAATACCCGCGCGAATACTTCCTCCAGCACTGGTTCTCCTTCCACCGATTCGACGTCCGAAAAGTCGAAAACCACCCCTGGCTCAAACCCTACATCGAGTGGCAGCAAACCCTCCTCCCATGGCTCAAGCTCAAACGCAAACCCACAGCCACCCCACCAGAGACAGCTCCACTCCCCGCTTCATCGCCCCAAGCACCTGCCGCCCCATGAACTACTGGACTGCTCTCTTCATCGCCTCCTGCATGGAAGTCTGCTGGATTTACAGCCTCAAATACCTGGACTTCCGCCGCATCGCCAGCTTCGGCTTCCAGCGCCTCTTCCTCGAATGGGAAGGCTGGCTCGCCCTCTTGCCTCTAATCGGATACATCGCCTTTGGCTTGGCCAACATCTACTTCTTCTCCATCGCCATGAAAGGCATCCCGCCCTCCACTGCCTTCGCCGTCTGGATGGGCTTGGCCCTCATCGGCACCAAAATAGTCGGCGTCACTCTCTTCCGCGAGGCCTGGGACTGGGCACAGGTACTCTTTATCGCCCTCATCCTCGTCGGCGTCGTAGGCCTCAAAACCTCCGAACGATAACAGCCCCAGGGCACAAACAAGGCGCGCAACGCTGCCCTTGCTGCGGCTTTCCTATCCCCTTTTTGGCCGAGGAGTGAAAAGTGAAGAGTGAAAAGTAGAACCGGCCACTTTCCACCGCCGCCGCCTTTCTTACCTCCGTTTTTTTGGGGTGAAAAAACGGCTGCTGGCTTCGGAGCCACTGCCGTGGGCGTAGTAGTTAGGGGCGCGGCTCCTGCTGGGCCCCGGGCGTGTTTTCGTCCTGCTTTTGGGCCTTAATAATGGCGAAACAGCAGCTTCTTGCCTCCGCGCCTGCAAGCACGGCGTCTCTCCGATGCCGATACACCATTATTAAGCCCCCCAGGGCGAGACGGGCGCATGCTCAGGCCCAAGCCGGAGCTCTGTGGGTGCAGATGCGCAAAGAAGCCAAGCCGAAGCGCCGGAGCCGTTTTTCCCCAAAAAACGGCCTCGATGAGCGCGGTGCAGGCGGCGGCAGCCGCAGAACAGGTGGTTTGGAAAACAGCCCTTGCCGGAAAATGTGTACCCTTTCAAAGCCGAGGAAAAAACACCACCTTCACTTGGGCGTTTCTTGTGCCGAAATGCCCTGTATTCCCACAACCCCCGTTATTTGACATGTCTATTTTGTCTTCCTTTCACCAAAAACACTGGTGGTTAGTCGGCCTTTGGTGCTTAAGTGTAACACCGCTCTTTGCCCAACGCTACACCACTGCCGAAAGCACCTCGCCCAAGGCCCGAGCCGCCTACTTGGAAGGGCGCCGCTACTTGCGGCAGGGCGACACCTTCCGCGGCCTTCGCTTCATTGAGGATGCCCTGCGCGAAGACTCCCTCTTCATCGAGGCGCATTTGCTGTGGGCAGAGGCCCACTTTGACCAGGAGCAATGGGCAGAGGCCGTCCGCGCCTACGAAACCGTGCTGCGCCTCAACCACGCCTTTCACCCCTCCGTGCCGTTCAACTTAGCCCTGTGCAAATGGAACCTCGACCGCTTCGAGGAAGCCAGTGCCTACATCGAGATATTTCTCCAGTCAGGCGTCAAGGACGCCCGCCTCCTCTACCGCGCGCGACGACTGGCAGAGAACAGCCGCTTCGCCGCCGAAGCTGTCAAGCGCCCCGTCCCCTTCGAGCCGCGCTCTGTGGGGCCTACCATCAACACTCCCGCCGACGAGTACCTGCCCTCTCTGACGGCCGACGGCAATACGCTCATCTTCACTCGGCGCGATGACTACGACGAGAACTTCTACAAAAGCACGCGCCAACCCGACGGCTCCTGGGGGCGCGCCGAGTACCTGAGCGGCGTCAACACCACCCTCAACGAAGGGGCGCAGTCCGTCAACCCCGACGGGCGTTGGCTCGTCTTCACAGCCTGCAATCGCCGCAACGATGGCTCGCAGGGCAGCTGCGACCTCTACTGGTCCCAACTCAAAGACGGCGCCTGGACTAAGCCCGTGCCCTTCAGCGCCGCCGTCAATTCGCCTCAATGGGATGCCCAGCCCGCCATCGCCCCCGACAGCAAGACCATCTACTTCAGCAGCGAACGCCCCGGCGGCCAAGGCGGCAAAGACCTGTGGGTTACTACCCGCCTGCCCAATGGCCGCTACACCGAACCGCAAAACCTCGGCCCTCAAATCAACACCCCTGGCGACGAACAGGCGCCCTTCATCCACCCCGACGGCCAGACGCTCTATTTCACCTCTGACGGCCTGCCCGGCATGGGACGCAACGACCTCTACTTCAGCCGCCGCCAACCCGACGGCTCCTGGGGCCAGCCGCAAAACCTGGGCTACCCCATCAACACCAAAGGCGACGAGGGCACCCTCATCGTCAGCCTCGACGGTAAGACCGCCTACTTCGCCGCCAAACTGCCCGGCAGCGCTGGTAGCCTCGACATCTACGCTTTCGACCTGCCCGCCCACGCTCGCCCTCAGCCCGTAACCTACGCCAAGGCCGTCGTTGCCGACGCCCGCACCGCACAGCCCTTGGTGGCGCGCATAGCCTGCATAGACTTAGCTTCTGGCCAAGAGTTTGCCTCTGCCCGCACCCACGCCGACGGCACTTTCCTCATCTGCCTGCCCGCTGGCAAGGACTACGCCCTCCACGTCTCGCGCGAGGGATACTTCTTCCACTCCGAACACTTCAACCTCGCCGAAGGCGGCTCCTTTCTCGAACCTTACCTGCTCAACATCGCCCTGCAGCCCATCGAACTCGCCGACGAGGCCAACCCAACGCCATCCCCCGTGCGTCCGGTGGTGCTGCGCAATGTCTTCTTCGCCACAGGCTCGGCTGAACTGCTGCCTGCCTCGCGTTTCGAGCTGGACCAACTCGTCGCTTTGCTGCGCGAACAGCCCCACCTGCGTATCCAAATCAATGGCCACACCGACGACGTGGGCGACGACGCCAGCAACCAAACCCTCTCCGAACGCCGCGCCAAGGCCGTGTACGACTACCTGGTGCAGCAGGGCATCGGCCCTGAACGCCTCCGATACCGCGGCTTCGGCGAAAGCAAGCCCATACAGCCCAACACCACCCCCGAAGGCCGCGCTCAAAACCGCCGGACGGAGTTCGAACTCTGGTGAGTGATAAAGACGGGCGCCACGACTTATTTTTAAACTCATAGGCCCATGCAACCGCGGCGCTGTGCTGCTGCCGTTGCGCCATTATTAAGGCCCCGGCGCGGGCCGCAGACATGCGCAGGGCCAAACAGGAGATGCGGCTGTGCCTTCGGACGAGAAGCCAAGCGCAGGGAACGAGAGCCGTTTTTCTCCAAAAAAAACGGAGGGGAGAAAGGGGGAGGACAGGGCGAGCAGGGCTTTCAAAAATTTGCGGCGGGCGGGGTGGCCACCGATGGAGCGGGCTGCGGAACTTTGGGGCGTATAATTTTGGACAACTTGAACGATGGCTATGGAGAACCTGACACTGAAAGACGGAGCGCTTTTGCGCACGCAGATGTACGTCGGTGGCGAGTGGGTAGGGGCGCGGAATGGGCGCACTTTTGCGGTGTACAACCCGGCCACGGGGGAGGTGCTGGCCGAGGTGGCCGACGGCGGGGCTGAAGACACAGAGCGGGCCATTGCGGCGGCGGAGGCGGCTTTTGCGGGCTGGCGGGCCAAGACGGCGGCACAGCGGGCCAATGTGCTGTGGCGCTGGTATGAGCTCATCTTAGAGCACGCCGAAGACCTGGCGCTGCTGATGACGCTGGAGCAGGGCAAACCCTTGGCCGAGGCGCGCGGCGAGGTGCGCTACGGGGCTTCGTTTGTGGAGTGGTTTGCCGAGGAGGCGCGGCGGGTGTACGGCGACATCATCCCGCCGCATGGGCCGCGGATGCGGTTGCTGGTGTTCAAGGAGCCGGTGGGGGTGGTGGCGGCCATTACGCCGTGGAACTTTCCCAACGCCATGATAACGCGCAAGGTGGCACCGGCGCTGGCGGCGGGCTGTACGGTGGTGGTTAAGCCTTCGGAGGAGACGCCGCTGTCGGCTTTGGCTTTGGCGGAGCTGGCTCAGCGCGCGGGCTTTCCGGCTGGGGTGTTCAACGTGGTAACGGGCCAGGATGCCGACGCCATCGGGCAGGTGCTGACCCAAAGCCCGGTGGTGCGCAAGCTGTCGTTTACGGGCAGCACGGCAGTGGGCAAGTTGCTCATGCGCCGCTGTGCTGATACGGTTAAGAAGGTCTCGCTCGAATTGGGTGGCAATGCGCCGTTCATCGTTTTCGACGACGCCGACTTGGATGCGGCAGTGGAGGGTGCGATGGCGTCTAAGTTTCGCAATACGGGCCAGACGTGTATCTGCGCCAACCGCCTGTTTGTGCAGCGCCCGGTGTACGAGGCTTTTGTGGAGCGCTTTACAGAGGCGGTGCGGCGCCAGAAGGCCGGCCCGGGCACCGAGGCGGGCGTAACGGTAGGGCCGCTCATCAACCAGCGGGCGGTGGAGAAGGTGGAGCGCCTGCTGAGCGATGCCGTGCACAAGGGTGCCTGTGTGCGCACGGGTGGCAAGCGGCTGGGCGGCACCTTCTTCGAGCCAACCGTTGTTACGGGCGTTCAGACGGGCATGGCCATTCTGGAGGAGGAAATCTTCGGGCCTGTGGCGCCTATTGCGGCCTTCGATACGGAAGAGGAGGTCATCCGCATGGCCAACAGCACCATCTACGGCTTAGCGGCCTACTTCTACGGGCGCGATGTGGGTCGCATCTTCCGCGTGGCTGAAGCGCTCGAGTACGGCATGGTGGGTGTCAATACGGGCATCTTGGGCACGGCGGTGGCGCCTTTTGGCGGCGTGAAGCAAAGCGGCATTGGGCGCGAAGGCTCGCGCTATGGCATTGATGAGTTTGTAGAGCTCAAGTACGTGTGCGTGGCTGGGCTGTAGCCTCAGCGCTTGACGAGGCGCCGCGCGCTGTAGGTGCCCGCTTGCTCTATGGTGGCGGTGTAAACGCCTGGGGGCAGGTCGTCAGTGAGCAGCGTGTCGGTGCCCTGCTCAGAGGTGTGGACGCGCACGACGCGGCCCAGCGCATCGAGCAGCATCAGGCGCCAGGGGCCGCTTAGGAGTGTGCGCACGTGCAGCCGGACGTCGAAGGGGTTGGGAAAGACCTGCCAGGCGTCTTGTAAGGGCTGAACGCCGACGGCAGGCGAGTACTGCACTGAGCCGTCGAGGTCTTCTGTGCGTAGGCGGTAATGCAGGTGTGCTGTTGGTGGGGCAGCATCAGTGTAAGTGTAGCGCTGTACTTGGCGGCTGTAGCCTTGGGCGCTGACGTGCCCGATGTCTTCCCAGGAGCGGGCGTGGTCGGTGCTGCGCTGCACGGCAAAGCGGGCGGTGTTGGTCTCCGTGTAGGTTTTCCACTGCAGGCGCACGGTGTTTTCGGGCGTGCGCAGGGCGGTAAGAGCGTCCAGTTCTACGGGCATGGGTGGGGCAAAGGGCGAAGAGGTGCTCCACGCCGGGCCGGGTGGGTTGCCGCCCACCATGAGCACGCCGTTGGAGGGGCCTCCTGAGGCGCCCGACACATCGCCCAGTGTGGTGCCTGTGCCTTCGTTAAAGTGGTACAGGCCCATGGTGTTGGCGTCGGTGCTGAAGGGCGACGTGGGCGGCGTGAAGCTGCTCGAGTATCGTATGACATTGGAGATGCGCAGCTCATCCAGCCAGCCGCTGTAGTAGAGCGAGCCGGGGTAGTCGTGTTTTTCAGCGCCCAGCACTAAGAAGGGGTCGCTGTTGGGGTACGAGGTGCTGCGCCCGTCGCGGTAGCTAATGTTGCCGGTATTGACCGAGCTGGGCAGCGAGGCGTCCAATTGCCCGTCCACGTAGAGCCGCACACTTCCATTGGAGGCATTGCGCGTTACAGCAATGTGGTGCCATAGGCCGTCGTCCACGATGGTACTGCCACACACGCCTGTGGTGCCGTTGTTGCCCACCTCCACGCCGACCATAAGGCGCCGGTCGCCCAAAGCGATGCCGTAATCGCCGTAGTCGCCGCCGCCGAAGATGTCGCGGTCAATGATGATGTTACCGAAGTACCACTCGTGCCCAGCGCACACAGTGGCCGTGTTTTCGCCCGGCAGGGCGCGCATCCAGAACTCGATAGTAAAGTTGTGGCTGACGTCCACCGGGCGGTGCGGGTTATCAATAGAGATTTTTACCCGGTCAATATCCGTGGGCCCATTGCCATAGAAACGCAGCGAGTACTCCTGTGCCCACAGAGTAGCACCGCAGCCCACCAGGGCCGCTATGCATCCAAAAACGTACAGACTTTTCATGATAAAAACATTTGGAGGTGAACCGTTTGCGCCATTTTTGGCGCACCACTTCACAGGGACGGTGCGCCTCAGTGCGCGCGCTCTGCAGCGTATGCGGCTGCTCCGATGATGCCGGCATTATTGAGCAATTGCGCCGGTACCACGCGCGCCCGTGGGTTCAGGTGTTCTGCGTATTGGTCAAAGTATTTGCTCTCGCCGCCGCCGAGGATGAACAGGTCGGGCGAAAAGAGCCGCTCCAAGTGGTGCAAGTACCGGTTGAAGCGCAGCGCCCACGCATGGCGGCTAATTTTGGCCCGTTCGCGAGCAGCTGACGAGCAATAGGCCTCCGCCGGCTGCCCTTTCGTCCATAGCAGATGGCCCAGCTCCGTATTGGGCACCAGCATGCCTCGGTAAAACAGCGCCGTACCCAAGCCCGTGCCAATGGTGATGAGTATCACTAACCCCTGCTCGCCTCGGCCCGCTCCGTAGCGCATCTCGGCCACGCCAGCCGCGTCGGCGTCGTTGGTCGCAAACACCGGCGTACCGCACGCCCGCCCAAATTGCTCCTCCACACTCACCCCCACCCAGCCCTCGTCGATGTTAGCCGCCGACCAGGCCACCCCGTCCTTCACAATGGCCGGAAAGCCACACCCCACCGGCCCGTGATAGTCAAAAAAAGCGACCACCTCGGCAAAAGCTGCGCTCAATGCCGCTGGCGTAGCAGGCTGCGGCGTCGGCACCCGGTATCGCTCTCCCTGCAGGCGCCCCTGTTCTACATTCACCAACGCACCCTTGACACCCGAGGCGCCGACGTCTATGCCTAAAATCAAGTCCATAGGATTTGCTTTTGGTTCTGGCGGCTAATTTACACGCCCAAACCACACTCACAACCAACGAAATTTCAGCCATCTCCCCACTGGTACTGCCGCCCTTTCTCACCTCCGTTTTTTTGGGAAAAAACAGCTCCTCCGCTTTGCCCCACCAGCCAGCGCACCGGCGTGCTGCCGTCTTCTATTTGGCCGCAAGCATCTTTTCGTCCCGCCTCTGGGCCTTAATAATGGCGAGACGGCAGCCACACAGCGCCGCGCTCGCGAGGGTCTGCTCTATTACGCCGACTATCTGCTTTCTGTGAAATCAATACATGCCACTATCACTCCCGCCTTATGTCGCCGTTTTCCAACCGCAACACCCCGCGCGGGCAAACCGCGGCGCAAATGCCACAGCCCACACAAGAAGCACGCACGATATCCTGCCCGCGCTGAGCATAGGCGCGCACGTCAATGCCCATTTCGCAATAAGCCGAGCAGTTGCCGCAAGAGATGCACTGCCCCCCGTTGGTGGTGATGCGGAAGCGCGACTTCTTGCGCTGCCAAATGCCGAGCCAAGCCGCCATCGGACACCCAAAGCGGCACCACACTCGGCTGCCCATAAGTGGATAAAAGCCCACGCCTACCACCCCTGAAAAAGCCGCACCGATGAGGAAGCCATAGAGCCGATAGAAAGCCTCAGAAAACTGCTGCAATATGCCGCGCCCCACAGCTACGTTGAGCCATAGCAAGGCCGTCATGAGCACAGCAAACACCAGCACCCCGTGTATCATCCAGCGCTCTACACGCCAGGCGCGCAGGCTCTTGTCAGAGAGGTGGCGAAATGGGTCGCCCGCCGTTTCCGCCAAACCACCGCAGCCACACACCCAAGAACAATACCAGCGCTTGCCTAAGAAATAGGTGAGCACCGGCGTGCCGATGAAAAACATGATCAGCCCAAAAAAGAAGTAGAACAGCCCCAGGTCAGAAGAAGCATAGCCCTTGTAGGCCATGGGCGTGCCCTGGTAATAAGACAGCGGCCAGAAGTAAGAGAAGTACAGCTCCGGCTGTTGCAAGCGCACCAGCAAGGCAGGCAACAACCAGGCAAACCACAATTGGAAAAAGACCACCGACACCGTGCGCACGCGTTGGTAGCGGTTGTGGCGGTATTTGAAGAAAAACTTGACGCCCATCAGCAACACAGCCGCCGTGTACAGCGTGCCATAGACAAACCACTGGTCAGCGGCACGAGCGCGCAGCAGCTGGCTCAAGGGGCCAAACAAGTCTATCAGCCCCCTCAGGTATTGAGGAAACCAATACAAGCACACGTAGAAGCCCGTCAGCCATACGCCCAGCACCCAGCCCCATACGCCGCGCGCCGTCAGGCTGCGAAACCACACGCCGTTGTTGCGGATGCCCGCCGGATGCTTCAGATACTCTTCGCGCACAAAAAGCCATACGCCAACGGCCATCAAGCCAAAAGACGCCAGCAGCACAGGTGCCGGCGCCACCGCGCGCCCACCCACCCACGTGATGAGCAACAGCAGGGCGCCCAACGCCCCTAAGGCAGAAGCCAACTTCTGCCGCCCAGACGTCAGGGCAGGCGCTGGCTGAGCAAAAGACAGAGAAAAGTCTTGCATGACAGTACAGTGGTTTATTTATGAACGAGAAGCGCGCAGTAACCTTCGCCACGCCGTACCACTTCGGCGCTGTTGCAAACCGATGTTTCGCCCCGTCTTCTGCCGATAGAGCGCTACCAGCTCGGCCTCGTATTTGGGGGTAAATTCAGGGTCGAAATTAGCCGCACCCAGCTGTTGCAGCACGGTCTCGATATGGGCCTCCTGCCGCAGCCACAGATCGCACACCGCATGCCGATACCGCACGCCCAGAAGGTTGAAGCCGCGCACCGCCCCACTGTCGCGGTCGTAGTTGATGCGGATGCTCTGGCGGCCGTCTGGATGCTCCCAGTAAAGCGTCTCCTGTTCGGCAGGCAGCTGGGCAGGCACATTTCCGTAGGTCTGGTACTCGATGTCGAAGAACTTGGCGGAGTTGAACCACACCCCCGGAGCGTAGGGAGTGGGTCGGCTGCACAAGGTGTAGGCCACCGTCTCGCCCATGGCGCGGGCAGTGTACCACACAGCCTCGATGGGGCGGCGCCCTGGAGGCGCTTGGCGCAGTTGGGCGCAGTCGCCGATAGCATACACATCGGGCAGGTTGGTCTGCAGATATTCGTTCACCAAGATGCCCCGCTCAATTTCCAGTGGCGTACCGGCGAGGAAATCCACATTGGGCCGCACGCCCACCGTCAGCCCTACAAAGCCGCAGGGTATCTCTTCGCCGCGCGAGGTAATCACCGCCCGGCATCTGCCGCGTTCGTCGGGTAGTATCTCGCGCAACTCCGTGCCCAACCGCAGGTCAATGCCGTGCTCGCAGATGTGCCGACCGACCAAAGCAGCCTCCTCAGGAGGCAGTACGACATCCCAAAAACCCTGCTCGCGCACCAGAAAAGCTACCGGTATGCCGCGCGAGTGAAACATCTCCGCCATCTCGACGCCGATAAGCCCGCCGCCCACTATCACCGCTCGCTCTAAGCCGATGCTGTAGCGCTCCATGCGCTCCAAGTCTTGCCAGTGATAGAGACCCTGCACGCCCTCCAAGTCTTGCCCAGGCCAACCGAATTTGTTGGGCACTGAGCCGGTAGCTATCACCAAACGGTCATAGGGTAGGGTATGCCCGTCAGTAGTGAAGAGCACCTTGTCCTCAAAGCGCACCTCCGCCACACGCGCGCGCAACAGACCAATGCGGTTTTTGGCCCAAAACCAGTCTTCATAGGGCTTCAGGTCTTGCGAGCGCAGGTGGCCCATATACACGTACATGAGCGCCGTGCGGCTGAAAAAATAGTCCGTTTCGTCAGAAACGACCACAATGTCGTGGTCACTGAGCTTCCGAACATATCGGGCAGCTGTAATGCCAGCCACGCCATTGCCCAAAATAATAATACGCATAAAAAGTCAGGGAGACGGAAAAACAAACAGCCTCTTTTGCAATATTTTAAAATTTACTAGCAAAGATAGCCTCGCCTCACAGGCCCATTTACGCTCGAGAGGCGACAGAGGTTTTTTTAAAAGTAAGTTAAACCAAAAAAATCCATCTCCTGACCCAACCTCAGCTCCTTACCTTTCGACTAACAAAAGAAGACGCAGATAATGACATATTCCCTCAGCAGTCCAGACGAAATGCTGTGTCAAGGGTGTGCCCAGCAGCATCCACTGGCGCAGAAATACTTGTACCAGCGCTATTTCGGGCGATTGTTGGGTATTGCCATGCGCTATACTACAGACAGGGAGGAGGCTATCGGAGTGCTCAATCAGGCATTTTTAAAAATCTTTACCAACATCAGGCAGTACAGCGGGGCTGGCTCCTTAGCTGGCTGGATGGCCAAGATAGTGCTGCATACAGCCATTGATCACGTGCGCAGTCAAGCCGTCTACCGGCGCTTAGTTGACTTTAATAGCACGGCACAAGGGTATGCCTTCAACGAGGCACTTGACCACCTGCAAGCAGAGGACCTCCTTCGCCTTATCCAACGACTACCCCCCGCGAGCCGCACTGTCTTTAGTTTGTTCGTAGTAGAAGGCTACAAGCACATCGAAATAGCTCAGATGCTGGGCATTGACGAAGGTACCTCCAAATGGCATCTCTTCCAGGCGCGCCGCCTGCTGCAGGAAATGGTGAAGAAAGAATACCGAATGCCCGTGCCATAAACAGGTAGGTCATAGATGCAACCCTATTATCGCAATTCAAACCACATTACGCGTTGAAGTTTAACAGACATGGAACCGTTGCAACACAGTCAGGACAGGCACGTGCGTGAGCAGCTGCAACGCCATGAGTTTCCCTTTGATGAGGCTGCCTGGAATGCCATGCAGACCCTGTTGGCTGAACATCAGACCAAAGGCGCTGCGCATGCTCTCGGCAAACGGCGTTGGCATTGGCTGCCCTGGATATTGGTCCTCGTAGTGGTTCTGCTGTTGTTCTGGTTCCGCCAGCACTTAGCCAACACAGACACTACCGAGCAAGCAGCACCTGCCGAGCCTGTAGCCTTCGAGGCCGAACACAAACGACCACGCCAGCGTGAAGACGAAGGGCCAGTGGACGTAGGCAAAGCACCTGCCGCAAGTTTGCCCGGTGCTGCCCAGCACCGAGCGGCGTCGCATTCGGCCGAGAGCGGCATTGCACGCCGCATCCGGGCCTCTTCAGCGGCCACAACACCTACAACGGCCCTGCTGAGTACTGCCATACAAGCACCTGTGCATCAGGCTGCAGAGCACACGGGGTATCCTCATGGCACGGCTTCTTCCGCCGCAGATGGCCCTTTGCCTTCGGCAGAGCAGGCGCCAGAGGCCAGCCCATCCGCGGCAGCGCTGGCCCAATTGCCGCCGTTACCCATAGCATTGCTGCATACACCTGAGCTTAGAGCGGTGTTGCCCCGCCCATCGCGCCCCCCGCTGCCCACTTCCGAGAGCGGCTGCGCTGTTGGCCTGGGAGCGTTGACACCAGGCGGTCGTCCCGCCGTTCTCACTCCTGCCTTTGCGATGGGTTACTTCACCCGCCGCCGCTTTTCCTCCCGTGCCTATTTGCAGGCTGAGGCCCACCTGAGGGCCGTTAGCCGTTATCCTTTGCAAATTTACGTGTCGGAAAACACCTCCAGCGGAGGCTTCTCTTCGCATCACGAAATCAGCACTCTTCTTTTCTTTGACTTTCCGGCAGGCATCCATTATCGCGTCAGCGACGCCCATGGCTTCCTCTTCGGCGCTCGCCTGTCTGCCAACACTCCATTAGGTGGCTCCTCTTCCATCTCAATTTTTGGAACCCCAGACTTCATACCAGAGGTATCCATTCGCCACGCCCTCAAGCCCTTCGACATCAGTCTCGCAATGGGCTGGGAATGGCGCATATCTCCTCACTGGGCATTCGATGCGCGCTTCAATTACGGCCTTACGCCGCTGGTTTATGGCAACCTCGTCAGCGCTGACCAGCACACCCGCAACACAGACGCCCAGATGTCTTTGCGGTACTTCTTCTGTCCGTGAAGACTTGCTCGGGCTTCAGCGCTTGAGCAACCGCACCTTTTACGTCCCTTCGCTTGCTGGGTGGGCAATTTCTGTTAACTTTGTGCGCTATGCGCATCATCGCTAACCCACTGTACGACGCCGTATTCAAGCACCTGATGTCCAATGAAAAGTTGGCGTGCAAGGTGCTTTCCATCCTCCTGGGCAAGAACGTGGTGGCCGTTCGGCCAACACCGCAGGAGGTAGTAGCACCTCGGGAAAAAGGCCTCTTCTCCATCTATCGCATGGACTACCGAGCAGTTATTCAGGACGAGCAGGGACAAGCAGAAAGTGTGCACATCGAAGTGCAGAAGTCGCGCTTGGCCACCAACATCCTGCGTTTTCGGCACTACCTGAGCCGACTGTACGCCGAAACGCCCTCGCTGGAGGTCAAAGAGCCGGTATTTACTGTGAAAGAGCCTGCTGCGGAGTACGGCATATTGCCCATCATCACCATTTACCTGTTGGGCTATGGGGTGTCGGACATACCCTACCAAGCCATTCGCGCCAATCACCGGATTGTGGACTTGAATACAGGGCAGGAGGTTTCAGACGTCGGTAGCGACTTTCTGGGCTTGTTGACACACACCACGTATGTCATTCAGGTAGGGCGCCAGCCTAAGGAGCCGAAGACATCTCTGGAGCGGCTGCTAATGTTTTTTGACCAGCGGCTGCGCGTGCCGGGGTATGGCTATCTTTTGAATTTACCCTACGTCCCGGAGGGTTTTGAGGACTTGGCAGAATACCTGATGCTAGCGGCGATGCGAGAGACAGACAGGAATGTCCTAGAGGGGGAGCTGCTGCTGGAACTCGAAATAGGCACGTATGAACGAGAAATTGAAGTAGCCAGAAAAGAACGAGAGGATGCCTATCACCGGGAGCAGGAGGCGCGCCAGCGAGAGCAGGAGGCGCGCCAGCGGGAACTGGAAGCCCGCGCGGTAGCCCGTCGTGTGCAGGAAGCCTCGGCGCGCACCCTGCTGAAACATGGCCTGCCCGTGGAAGAAATTGCCCGCATTACTGGGCTGACCGAAGAAGAAGTGCGTGCGCTATAGAGCAGGTGAATCCAACGGCCAAGAGTAGCACACTTATTCCGCCGCGAAAAACCCTGCGGAAGAAGTTGCATCACCCTTTCTCGCCGCCGTTTTGGGGTGGGTTTTTGGAGAAAAACGGCTTCCCTGTCCTATGCTAGCGGCTGCGTCTGCAGGCACGTTGGCGCCTCCTGTCTGGCCATAGCGTGTGCCCGTCCCGCCTGCAGCCCTTAATAATGGCGCAGCACCATCTCAACGTCGCCGCGATGTTGCCCTCCCAGCTGGCCCGTTTCTTGCCCATTATTTATTGACTTTGCTCCAAAATAAGTTTCTTTGCCTTCCCGGACTTCCGCAGAAAAAATCCGGTCGCTTTGGCTGCGGCAGTCTGCGCAACCTCTCCAAAGACGACCTCTCCTTCCCATGTCAAAAAAACTACGCGTCCTCTCTGTTACTTTCGATGTCCAGATAGAGCCCTGGGAATTGCGCTATTTGCGCGCTGCCGTTGCCCACAAAGCGGGCTGGGAGCACGAGATGTTTCACAACCACAACAATGAAACCGGCGGGTTTCACTATCGGCTGCCGCTCATCCAGTACAAACACGACAAAGGCCGCCCGATGCTGATGTGCCTCAATGAGGGCATTGAGGAGGCGTATCACTTTTTCTCGCAGCCCGACTGGAACGTCATCCTCAACGGTCGAGACTTACCCATCCGGATTGCGCGCCTCGACGTTCGGCAGCACGACTTGGCTGTCGAGGAACACATGCGCTATTACCACATTCGCAACTGGATAGCCCTCAACGAAGACAACTACGCCACCTATACGCGTCTGCCGGGCATGGTGGAGCGGCTCTTCCTGCTGGAAAAAATCCTGCAGAACCAGATTGTCGCCTTCCTGCAGGAGGTAGGCTACTTTCCAGAGCGCCCGGTAGAGGTCAAGTTGCTCAACAAAAAAGACGAGCGCTGGGTCTCATATAAGGGCGTGCGTGTGTTGGCCTTTTCCTTAGAGTTTACGAGCAACGTCTTTTTGCCCGACTACGTGGGTCTGGGCAAAGGCTGCAGCAACGGCTGGGGAGTAGTGCGGCCTATTCCGCCCAAAAATCCCACCTTCATCTTTAAAGATGACATCGCCGCTGCCGAGTAGCGCGGCCTCTATCCATCTGAGGCTATGCAAGCATAGGCGCAGGCGATAAGCGCGGCAATGTGGGCGTTGCGGCACACCAGCGCCACATTGGCGCGCAGGCTATTACCGCCGCTAAGCTCCTCGATGCGCCCTAACAAGAAGGGCGTCAGCGCCTTGCCTCGAAGGTTCGCCTGCTCAGCCTCGTAGAGCGCCGTTCGGATGATTTGCTCCATTTGCCCGGCGTCGGCGGCGTAGGCTTCAGGAACGGGATTGGCCACCACCACACCGCTCTCTAAGCCCATTCCCCAATGCGTATGCAGCAGCCGAGCCACGGCCTCTGGGCTTTCCATGCGGTAGTCCACCTTGAAGCCGCTCGTGCGCGCATAGAAAGCAGGCAGTTCGTCCGTTTGGTAGCCCACTACAGGCACGCCGAAGGTTTCTAAATATTCGAGGGTAAGGCCGAGGTCGAGGATGCTCTTGGCGCCTGCGCACACAACGGCCACAGGAGTATGGGCCAATTCCTGCAAGTCAGCAGATATGTCGAACGTCGTCGGTGCGCCCCGATGCACGCCGCCAATGCCTCCAGTAGCAAAGCAGCGTATGCCGGCCCGATGGGCGATGATCATCGTGCCAGCTACCGTAGTGGCGCCATCTTGCCCTGTGCTGAGGAGATAACCTAAGTCGCGCCGACTGGCCTTGATGACAGCAGGCCCCTTCTTACCCAAATATTCGAGCTCATCGGGGGTAAGACCCGCGCGCAATTGGCCGCCCAAGACGGCACAGGTGGCCGGCACTGCGCCTGCCTGCCGCACGCTTTGCTCTACGCGCAGGGCAGTCTCTGCGTTTTGCGGGTAAGGCATGCCGTGCGAGATGATGGTACTCTCCAAGGCTACTACCGGCCGGCCTTCGGCTAAGGCGGCCTTTACTTCGGGCGAAATGGAAAGGTAGCGCATCAGCATTTTTTCTTGTTAAGGCAAAAGGGCCATGTGGGTCAGGCCGGCCCGGTCAAAAAGAGCCAGCCGTGTGGGTAATCCCTGAGTTTTTCAGGCGCAAATGCCTGCAATTGCTTGAGTGTCCGTTGCCGAAGATAGGGCAGTTTAGCCTCCGCCCAAACAGGATAGCCGCGCAGCAGCACGGGCTGATACAAGTTTTGAAAGCGCGAGAACCGCAGCGTTCGGTGGCGATGGGTGCGTACATCGAGGATTTGGGCAGAAGTCCGGCTGACACTGGCGATTTCCTCCAAGGGGCGAGTAAGCCAAATATCGCCTTGCGGGTTGCTTCCGCGGTAAGTACGTCTAATCTGCACCAGCGGCCTGGGGAGCCCATCGGTCCCGACAAAAGTGAGGGGTGCGGGCAGAAAGCCCTCTTCCACTAAAGGCGAAGACAGACCTTCTGACATCGGCATTTCTGGAGACAATGTACCGCCGATGTAGCATGCGCGCGCGGCCCAGCTTAGAGGCTGTGCCCCAATGGTGGGTGCCGGTGGGGTGTCCTCTTCTGTAAGGTGCCCGCTTTGCCAACGCACTTGAGCGGTTGCAGAGGCCCAGTGCGTCGAGGCCCATAGCAGGCGCAACATCGGGGAGGTGAGTAAGAGTATATGCGCTTTAGGGCCGCGCACGATAGTTATGGGTTCATCGGGCAACAAGAGCATGCCTTCAGGAGCAGCCCACACGTCGGCCCGTATGCGCAAGCGCTGCAAGTAGTTAAGAAAACTCTCCGTAAAACGCGCTCGCCCGCGCTCATCCGTCAGGCTGCCGAGCCGTTGGATGAGCGCCGGTGTAAATCGGAAACGCCGCGCCAGATCAGCCAATAAACCAGCGCCACAACTGAGCGCAAAAGGGCCGCGCGGCCTGTAAACCAATTGATACCACACCGGATGGTCATAGGTGCCATCCCGCCATGCCCCTTGCGCCGCCTCGATAGGCTCTAGGTCAGTTAGCCAGTCAAAGTTGGTATGTTCGTCTAAGTGTTCGCTCACGAGTTGCCTTAGTTAGCATAGCCTGAAAGAATCTGGCGGCCAAAGATGACCCATCCCACAGAAAAGAAAAATTGATCGCCCCGAAAGTCCGGGCTACCTTTCGACAAGTGTAGCCATCGGTATCCAAAGCGCAAGCGAAGCCCACTAAAGGAACTCCCGACAACATCGGGCGGCTTGGTAAAAACCCAGTCGGCCTGCAGCCCAGCCGTCAGGTGCCAACCATTGAAGCGGAAGGCCTCCTCGTAGTAGAAAGGGAACTCCTCTTCGCGCCCTAAAGAGGGCCTTACGGAGCTAAGACCACCCGCCAACAAAGGGCCTATCTGTGCTCTGCCCTTCTGATAGAAGAGATAGCCTGCCTCCAATTCGCCAAAAACGAAGTTGGCTGGGTCATCCTTATACCACTCAAAACCGCGGTACACTATAGTGCGCCTCAAGCGCATGCCTCCCAGCCCGGCGCGTACACCGCCTATCCAGCGTTTCTTGACGACGAAAAAGCTCAACTCACCGCCAAAAGGCGCATTGAGGGTACGCCCTAATGGGCCTGACCACTCCCCGTAATTCAGGCTTAGGTCAAAGCCCATGCCCCAATCGTCAGGTCTCGGGGTGTAATACATGCGCTCAAGGATGAAAGGCCTGAAGCGGCTTTGAGGATATTTGCTCAAAAAAGTATCTAGGCGTGCATCAAAAGCGGTCTGTTCCTCCTCCGTTATATCGAGTCGCAGTAGGTATGAAATGAGCAGGCTGCCAAAAGCCCTGTCCTCGGCACTGAGCCAAGCTCGGTTGAGCCGGTCAAAGAGGGCAAAGCGAGCCTCAAAAAGGCTTTGGTCAATGACCTGGAAAAGGCTGTCCTTAGGTGGCGGTATCCTAGTTTGCTCAAGCTGAGCTATCTTGTTGTGTAGGACTACTTCCTCAAAAACAGGGGCGTAATTTTCCAGCCATAAATATAACAGCCAGCGTTCGTCCCAATAGAGGCCGAAGGAGTAGTCGCTCTCTAAGCGTTGCAGTGAGTCTATCCAAAACTGCACCTCGGCTCGATCTTCAGCTAAGAAACCCTCCATGATTTTATGACGGCAGGCGGCTATTTCCTTTTGGGGCCACACGCGCACTCGAGGAGCGGGCGGCAGGGTGTCAGCGGCCGACTGAGCATTTGCCAGAGGAAGAAGGGCTGCTAAAAGCAGCAGGGCAACGAAGTAGTGCATACGGTCAAGAGAGCTTTAGCCTTTGGCAAAAGTACCGCCTTATGCCCAGAGCATGAAATGCCCCGCCTCTTGGTTTACCTTCGCCTCGCCATTGTGCGCTGCGCCCTCCTACTTTCTAATCGGCAAACGACTTGGGCGTAGGGTTGTTTAGAGGGCGCAATGCGCGACAGATGGCGCATCTTTTCACACAAAACAGGGATGGCGTATGGCTTCTTCAAAACACGCAGTGGTGGTAGGCGCAGGTTTGGTCGGCGCCCTTTGGACGGTTTTTCTGGCGCGTCGTGGCTATCAGGTGGACGTATATGAGCGGCGGCCTGATGTGCGGCGCGCGGGCTACTCGGGCGGGCGCTCTATCAACTTGGCCATGAGTGTGCGCGGCTGGGCCGCCGTCGAAAAAGCGGGCATCCGCGAGCGCATCGAGCGCGTTGCCATACCCATGCCCGGGCGAATGATGCACGACTTAGACGGACGCCTGACCTTTCAGCCTTATGGCAAAGAAGGCGAGGCTATCTACTCGGTCTCGCGCGGAGGGCTGAACTTAGAGCTACTCAACATCGCCGACGCCTACGACGACGTACATTTCCATTTCGAGCATCGCTGTGTGGATGTAGATCTAGAGCGCCCTCTCATTACCTTCGAGGACTTGCGCTCCGGGCAAATGAAGACCATAGAGGCTCCGCTCATCTTTGGCGCCGATGGTGCTTTTTCTGCCGTTCGCTATGCCCTGCAACATACCGACCGGTTTAATTACGCTCAGCACTACATCGAGCATGGCTACAAAGAACTGTCCATACCTCCAGGCCCAGAAGGGCGTCACCGCATGGAACCTCACGCCTTGCACATTTGGCCGCGCAAGCAGTTCATGCTCATTGCATTGCCCAATGCCGATGGCAGTTTTACGTGTACTCTCTTTTTGCCTTTTGAAGGTGAGACAGCCTTTGAACATCTCACCACCGATGAGGCGGTCGTGGACTTCTTTCAGCGCTTTTTCCCCGATGCCGTCCCACTCATGCCCTCATTGCTCGACGATTTCAGACACAACCCCACCTCTTCGCTCGTTACCACGCGCTGCTATCCTTGGCATTGGCAAGGCCGCATCCTCCTCATCGGCGACGCCGCGCACGCCATTGTGCCCTTTTATGGGCAAGGCATGAACGCCGGCTTTGAAGATTGCACCATCCTCGACCGCATGTACGACGCCTACGGAGGCGACTGGTCGCGCATCATTCCCGACTTCTCGGCCCAGCGCAAAAAGGACGGCGATGCCATACTGGAGCTGGCGCTGCGCAACTTTATCGAAATGCGCGATTTGGTGGCAGACCCCAAGTTCTTACTCCGCAAAAAAATAGCCGCTCGCCTGCACGAACGTTATCCGGAGTTTCTTCCGGTCTATTCCATGGTGTCGTTCAGCAATATTCCTTATCACATCGCCCTGCGCGAAGATGACCGGCAGAACAAGCTCTTCGAGCGCATCTTGGCCTTGCCCGACATCGAGCAAAAGTGGGATGGCCCCGAAGTAGAGCGAGTATTTACAGAGTGGTGGCGTCAGCGCGAGGCAGAAGGCACCCTTGCGGCGCCCGCGGCGGCTTCAAATGTGCTCTACACGTCGTAGGTGGCTACCAACTGGCGCAGCTCCTCCAAGTGGCGCTGTTTGACAGGTTCACGCAGGGCTATGTTGGTGCGCGTGTGGTAGTGGTGGGCACTCAGAAAGTTGACCTGCAGGCGATTCCAGGCCTCTTCGCCGTGCAGAAGGCCATAGGCTGTGAGTTCTTCGTAGAGGTTGCGCCCGATGCGGTAGAAGTCGTTGCGGCCTAAGTAGTCCAAGTCAGCATCGCACAGGATCTCTTCCAACAAGTTGGTGGGTGATTGTGGGATACGCGTCGCCATGATCATGCCGCAGATGGCCGCAATGTCATCAGCAGTGTAGCCAAAATGCGGCAGGGCCTCCTGGACAATGAGGCACCCTTCCCGCTCATGGCCGGCGTGGCAGTCGCGGACAAAACCCGCGTCGTGAAAGAGCGCCGCCGTCTTGACCAGCTCCAGTTCTCTGCCTCCTACGCCCTCGCTGATGCACAAGGCCTCAGCTGCCTGCAATACATCTAAGGTGTGCTCCAGCCCATGGTAGAGCAATCGGTCTGATAATTCCGTGCGCAAGCGATGCAGGATATATTCTTCGGCGGCGCGATAATTCATACAGAAAAGCAACACCCGTGTTTGCAATGGCGTGTTTTCAACGTCCAGCATAGCCCTCTTGTTGGGTCATTGGACAGCGTAAAAGTCAGGCTTTTTTGAAAAATAGCTCGAATCTGTCAGGGCTTTTTGCAAAAGTGTCTCACCTTTATGGCCTATTAAATGCCTTCACTATTAAAATATCGTACACATGGACTTCATGACAATGCTCCAAAGCCAGTTGTCGGACGACGTACTGCAACAACTCAGCCAGCAGGTGGGCGCGCCGCCAGAGCAGACCGCCTCAGCGGCCGATGGCGTCTTTGCCGCACTGTTGGGAGGTTTGGCCGGCAATGCGGCATCTTCCCAAAACGGCCTCCAGTCGTTGGTGGCAGCCCTCGACCGCGACCACGATGGCAGCATCCTGGATGACCTGGGGCACATCTTTGCCTCTATGTCGGCTGGCAACCCGCAAGACACACCTGCGCTCAACGGCAACGGTATCTTGAAGCACATCCTAGGCGACCAACAAGAAACAGTGGCCCAACAGGTGAGCCAAAGCGCAGGGCTATCCACCCAACAAGTCATGCGCCTTATGGCCTTGTTGGCCCCCGTCGTCATGGGCGTACTGGGGCGCGCGCGCCGGTCGGGCAACCTCGATATGGGCGCCCTACTGCAAACACTGCTAGGCTCAGCTCAGAGTGCTCAATCAGGAGGTTTCGGCGACTTAGTGGGCACCTTGCTCAGCGGCGCCCTCAGCGGCCAGCAAGGACAGCAGCCCCAGGGCGGCGGCCTGCTGGGCCAACTGATAGGCGGCCTCTTCGGAAAGCGATAGGGTAGCCTGTCTTTGGAAAAAGAGCAGTCGGCGCGGTGGCGGCGTCGGCTGCTCTTTGTTTTCCCCATCGAGGAGATTCTCAAAGGTTCTTGGGTTAATCGCCAATCTTTTTCAAATTTGCACTTCTGTATGTTTGCTCCGGGTGCCATTTGTTGCCTTCTTCCAGGGCGGATAAAATGACAATGCCAATAGGCATTTCTAATTCTCCTGCCGTGCTCTTTATCAAACCTACCCAAACTCAAACACCATGCTCCGCTGTGCATTTTTTGGTTTGTTCGTCGTGTGTCTAATGCTGGGTGCTCGCGCCCAGAATTTCAACGTTACCCATCGTTCGACGATGACTTTCTCGAACCAGAACTTGGCCAACATCTGGGGCTATACGGCACCCGACGGCACTGAGTACGCTTTGGTGGGCGCCGCCAATGGCTTGGTCATTGTGAATGTTACAGACCCAGATAATCCGCAGTACATCGTCCAGATTCCCGGGCCTTCCAGTGCTTGGCGCGAAGTGAGAACTTACCAGCACTACGCCTATGTGGTAACAGAGGGCGGTAGCATCGGCATCCAGGTGATTGACCTGAGCAACCTGCCCGATAGCAACCTGACGTACCACAACGTGAACCCAGGGGGCATCACCCGCGGCCATGCCCTGCACGTGGACGAGACGAAGGGCTTCCTCTACGTGTACGGCAGCAACCTCAATGGGGGGCGCGCGCAGGTGTTCAACCTCAACACCAACCCCTACAATCCCAGCTATGTGGGTTTCGTCAACTTCATTGGCTACGTACACGACGGCTATGTGGACAACGACACGCTTTATTCGGCCCACATCTACGCGGGCAAGTTTGCCATCATTAAGATGACCAACAAAAGTAGCCCCGTACTGCTGGGCAGCCAGACGACCCCCGGCGCTTTTACCCACAACACCTGGAAGTCGGGGCAATACCTCTTTACCACTGACGAGGTGAGCAATTCCTTCCTGACCAGCTACGACGTGAGCGACCCGAGCGACATCCGCGAACTGGACCGCATTGCCATCACTCCTGGCTCTGGCTCTATTGTGCACAATACGCATGTGATAGACAACTACGCGGTAACCTCGTGGTACAAAGACGGCTTCAGCATTATTGACGTCAGCCGCCCGGCCAACATGGTGGAGGTAGGGCGCTACGACACCTACCCGCAGGGCTCGGGCAGTGGCTTCGAAGGTTGTTGGGGTGTCTATCCCTATTTCCCTTCGGGCACCATTGTGGCCTCCAATATTCGCGCCCACGGCACAAACAACGGCGAAATGTGGGTCATGACGCCCAACTACGTACGAGGCTGTTACTTAGAGGGCGTGGTAACGGACTCCGTAACGGGCAACCCCATCCCTGGGGCTACGGTAACCATTCTGTCCACAGGAGTAACAGGCACGACCAACAGCTTAGGTGAGTACAAGATAGCCCAGGTGCAAAATGGCACGGTGGACGTAAGCTTCAGTAAACCCGGCTACGTGACGAAGGTGCTGACGGTTACCTTAGACAATGGCGTACTTACTACGCTGGACGTAGCGCTGGCGCCTCCCTCAGGCCCACCAGGCGGAGGTACTGGGCTACCGGTGGAGCTAATGGCCTTTGAGGCCGTGCGCGAGGGCCGCGATGCGGTGCTCTCTTGGCAGACGGCCAGCGAGCGCAACAGTGCGGGTTTTGAAGTGCAGCACAGCCGCAACAACGGGCACCACTGGACGCCCTTGGGCTTCGTGCCCAGCCAGGGCGAGGGGCCGATGCTTAGACCGTACCGGTTTCGCGCCGAGCAGCTGCCTACAGGCGAACACCTCTTCCGCCTGCGGCAAATAGACCGCGACGGGCGCGAGTACTTCTCCCCGTGGCGCTCAGTAACCATGCCCGTAGAGCGCATGGAGGTAAGCTTGTGGCCTAATCCCGTCGGGTCAGTGGCTCATGTACTGGTGCGCACGCCGCGACCCACCGAGGTGCGCCTCGAGGTCTTCAGCGCTGATGGGCGGCCCACCGAGGTGGCGCAGCGGCTTGATGTGGAGCAAGGCGCGGTGGCCCATTTGTCGCTCGAGCACCTGCCAGCGGGCGCTTACTTTATCCGAGTGTTGGCTTCAGATGCACAACACACGCTCAGTTTTATCAAGCAATGAGTTTGCCTGCTGTGTTTCAGCCCTGTTGCATTGCTCTGCTGGCCGCGCTCCTGTGTGCTGCCTGCACTACCCGATACTACTTGGTGCGCCATGCAGAGCGCTTGGACGACAGCGCCGACTCGCCGCTCTCGGAGGCCGGTTATGCGCGCGCCCAGGCCCTGCGGGATACGCTCTTAGGCGCAGACGTGCACCGCATCTTCGCCTCTACGTATGTGCGCACACAGCAGACGGCCCGCCCTCTGGCCGAAGCGCTCGGCATGCCCATCGCCCTCTATCGCCCTGACACAACGGAGGGCCTTCTCAAACGCCTCCAGCGCATCGAGGGTGAAAACATCCTCGTCGTCGGTCATTCCGACAACATCCCGCTTTTGATAGAAGGCCTATGCGGAGAGCGCGTATCTATTGCTCATCGCGACTACGATAACCTCTTCGTCGTCGTCGTTCGAAAAGGGCTGACGACCAAACGCACACTGCTGCACCTGACCTACGGGCCGCCTTCGCCCCCGTAGCCTAAAGGATGGGAACTTTTAGGAAAAAATGCCGCGCGCCAACAGCCACGGCAAAAGCAACCAGAGCAGCCCTTTCACCAGAAAAAATAGAAAGCCCCAAAAGCCCAACTTCTTGACCCAGCGCAACACGCGATGCTGCCACGGGGTATTTGTCTGTGTGCTCATGTTAGTCGGTGATGATTTCGTAAGTCTTAAAAACAGAGGTCATTGGCGGCTTTTGACCGCTCTCTTTGGCTCGACGCACATCTTCAAAACCGCGCTTGTGGCCTTCCAGAAACTCAGGCGAGTTCGTCCAGGCTTTGAAGTCCTCCTCGCTGTCCCAATGGCTCACTACGAGATAAGGCTCGCTTTCTCGCTGAGGTTTTAGCACCGTCATGAAGCGAAACCCCTGCATCCTGTCAATGGCACGAGCACGAGTGCGGAAGAGCTCCTCAAAACGCGGCGCATACTCGGCATCGCAGGTGATGTAGTTAATGGCAACAAAACCCTTGTTCATCTTGCGCTTATTTAGATTGATTTGAAACAAGGGCAAAGGTAGAGGGGAAGAAGTAGAAACGGCAAGTAAAAAAATAGTGAAGAATGGGCGGGCCATGGACATTGAAGAGCGCGCAAAGCGTGATGTCTGGTGCAGTCTTTTCAGGGCGATGGCTCACGATTGAAATAATGGGGGTTAATCGGCCAGGGCCTGTTCAAAATCGGCTATGATGTCTGCGGCATTTTCGATGCCCACAGATACGCGGATAAGGCCATCGGTGATGCCGTTTTGCTCGCGCAGGGCGCGCGGCACGTTGAGGTGGGAGGAAGACGCTGGGTGCAATACGAGGGTATCCACGTCGCCCAGAGTAGGAGCCAAGTTACAGAAGCGCAAGCGATTGACACAGCCGAGAGCGGCCTCGAAGCCGCCGCGGAGTTCAAAGCTGAGCATGGCCCCGAAGCCGCCGCGCATTTGGCAGCGCGCCAGTTCGGCGTCGGGGTGGGAGGGGAGGCCAGGATAGTTCACGCGCGCCACGGCGGGATGCTGTTCCAGGTACTGAGCCAGAGCTAGGGCATTGGCACTGTGTCGCCCCATGCGCAGGGCCAGTGTCTTGAGGCCATTGTATGCCAGCCAAGCTTCGAAAGGCGAGCAATTGGCGCCGATGAGCTTGACCGTTCGCCATACGCGTTGGCGCATAAGGTCAGGATGTCGGCCGATGACGACGCCGGCGATACTGTTGCCGTGGCCGTTGAGGAATTTGGTGGTGGAATGGACGATGAAATCAGCTCCAAAGGCAAAAGGCTGCTGTAGCAGCGGTGTAGCGAAGGTGTTGTCCACAGCCAGCCAAGCGTCGTGTTGGTGGGCCAGTTGCGCCACAGCCTGCAAGTCAATGCATGCCAAGGTGGGATTAGCTGGCGTTTCCGCATACACCATGCGAATGCGCGGATGGGTACGCAGGGCATGTGCTACGGCATCTAAATCGCGCAGGTTAACGAAGTGGATGGTTACGCCGAGTGGTTGCAGGATGTCAGTGAGTAACTCTGTTGTGCCTCCGTAGAGGTTTCCTTGGGTCAGCAGCTCATCGCCGCTGCGCAGTAAGCCCAGCAGCAGGGCGGAGATGGCCGACATGCCCGAAGAGGTCATTACACCTTGGGCATCGAGGTTTAGCCCCCAGGCTTCGAGGGCCGCTATCTTGCGAGCGGTGGTGTCAGTAGTGGGGTTGCCGTAGCGGCTGTAGGTGTGGCCAGTCGCCGGATTTTTAAACACCTCGATGCACTCGTCTAGGTTTTCGAAGGCAAAGGACGAGGTGGCATAAATGGGCAGGATGTGCGGTGCCGTAGTGCGGTTTTCCGCCTGTTCTTTTACGACGAAAGAGTCTGGGTGCATGAATGGAGATGGTGTCATGTCGTAGTGTGATGCGTATGTGTGGCGATGAAGAAAATTTGTTGGGGGCAAATTTGGGCATTAGGGCGGCCTTGCCAAGGAGGGATGTTTTGCGAAGTAGGCAGAGGGCCTCATGGCTTGCATTGAAAAACAGCCCCAGGCCGAAATGGCTCGCCTATTTTTGCTGCTTCATTTTCTTGAATGGCAATCTCGTATGGCTGCTCCTGCAACGCTACAGACTCGACTTCCGCTGATTTTGGCCGGCGTATTGGCCTTGGGCATGTTCATTGGCCAACAGTTGCCGCGTTACGAAGGGCAATTGTGGGTGGCGCCGGCGGCGTACCGTTACACCCACTCTGGCGGCATAATAGAAGAGGTACTGCGCTACATCGAGGCTCGGTACGTGGATACGGTATCAGTAGAGCATTTGCAGGAGAGCGCCATTCATCATCTGCTATCGCAACTCGATCCGCACTCTTCTTACCTGTCGCCGGAAGAGCTGCGCTTGGAGAGTGAGATGCTGGAGGGCAGTTTTGAGGGTATTGGCATCGAGTTCCTCATCGTTGACGACACGATACAGGTCGTTTCTGCTATTCCGGGTGGGCCATCGGAACGGGTGGGTATTTTGCCAGGCGATAAGATTATTACCGTGGCCGACAGCAATGTGGCAGGTATTGGTATCACTAATGCCGAGGTCGTCCGGCGATTGCGCGGGCCACAAGGTAGCACGGTGCGCATCGGCATTCTTCGAGGGCGAGAGGGCAAGCTGCGCCATTTTTCCATCGAGCGCGACGTCATCTCGGTACACAGCGTGGACGCCGCCTACATGCTCGACGACCGGACGGGCTACATCCGGATAAACCGCTTTAGCGCCATGACCCAGCAGGAGTTTATGGAGGCTATGGAGCGTTTGGTAAACCAGGGAGGCATGCGCCATTTGGTGCTCGACCTACGCGGCAACCCGGGCGGGTATCTGACAGAGGCAACCAACCTGCTGAGCCAGTTCTTCCCAAAGGGCAAACTGTTGGTCTATACGGAAGGGCGCGCTGAACGCAAGCAAGAGTACAAGAGCCATGGCCGGGCGCGTTTCAATGTGGAGGGCATTGCCATACTTGTAGATGAAGGCTCGGCTTCAGCTAGCGAGATTGTAGCAGGCGCAATACAAGATCACGACCGAGGGTGGGTTATTGGGCGCCGCACCTTTGGCAAAGGCTTGGTACAGGCAGAATATCCGCTGAGCAATGGCGGAGCGCTGCGCTTGACCATTGCGCGCTACTACACGCCCAGCGGCCGCTGCATCCAGCGCCCTTATGGTAGCGATGAGGACTACGAGCATGATGCCGAGCGACGCTTAAAAAACGGGGAGCTGACTGACTCTTCTTCCTTGAAACTGGCCGACACAACACGCTATTTCACCGGTGCAGGCCGAGTCGTATATGGCGGAGGCGGCATTGTGCCCGATGTATTCATTCCCTTAGACACCTCCTACCTGACGGACTACTACTTTGAAGTGCTGACGCACGTGTCGCCTTTTGTGTCTCGATGGCTGGAGGAGCAGCCCAACAAGTCCGATACGGACGTTAAGACCTTTGTGCAGCAATACGTACTGCCCGATGACTTGGCTCGCAAAGTGGCTGACTACGCCGCAGATCAAGGGGTGCCCTTCGATCCGCTCCAATGGGCGCGCTGCCGCCACGAGCTGCAGCGCCAGATAAAAGCTCAAATAGCCCGACGGCTCTTCCAGGACGAAGGGTATTACCGGGTGCTCAATGACGACGACCCCGCCGTGGAGAAGGCCCTACAACTTTTGCACGATGGCGCCACGCCTGCGCGCAAGTAAAGCTGCCCTCTTCAACAGGAATTTCGCCCTACTTTCGCCGCCACTAACACAACCAAACACTCGAACATGAAGAAGATCAATGTATGGCGCCTGCTTCTTTGGGCCTTGGTAATAGGCATGATGGTGCTAGAGGCCTGCAGCTTGTTCAAGCCCAAATGCGAGTGCCCTAAGTTCTGATGGCTTGGCCCCCTGGGCTTGGAGGATGGGCTATCAATGACTTAATTCATGGGTAACGACGACCTCTTGCGCGAGTCGCTGCTGGCCCTGCGCGAAGATATGCTTCGGGCAGAGGAGGAGAAAGGAGCGCTTGTACAGCGCGTTTGCCCCCAGCAGCGCATCAGCGCCCGCAATTTGGTGCATTATTTGTCGTTGCGGTGCCACGACTTGCGCGACCTGCAAGACGAATTGCACAATGCCGGTCTTTCCTCATTGGCCAGCTGCGAAAGCCACGCCCTCTGTCAGGTAGAGGCAGTGCTTGGGCATTTGGGCGCTTCCTTTTCGGAAGGTGCCTTTTGCAGTTATCCCATGGCCAATCGCCTTTTGCAGCAGCGCGCGGTGGCGCTCTTTGGGCCAAAGGTGAACCCGCACATTCCGCACCTGATGGTAACATTCGACACAGACTTTGCGGAAGACTACGACCGCGTCAAGCGCTTGCTGTTGGGTGGCATGAACGTGGCGCGTATCAATTGCGCCCATGACACAGCCAATGTGTGGTTAGCCATGATCCGAAATGTGCGCAAGGCCGAGCGTGCCACCGGGCGACCATGCAAGGTGTATCTCGACTTAGCCGGCCCCAAGATTCGCACCACACTACCTGCCAAGGGACGCAAAAAAGGGCGCCTGAAGGTGCGGGAGAATGACCAGCTGTTCCTGGTAGATAGGGGCGTGTCAGTACCCTCAGATGCCAGAGCTGTGGGGTGCACGCTGCCAGGAGTGGTACCCGTCCTGCGGCTGGGCGACCGCGTGCTTTTTGATGATGGCCTCTACGAAGCCGTAGTGGAGAACAACAACGGTCGTATAGCCACCTTGCGCATGGTGCGCGTTTCTGGCAAGAAACCCCGAATACGCCCAGAAAAAGGCATCAATTTTCCGGACACTGAGCTGCCAGTGGCCAGCCTAACCGAGGCCGACCGCGCTATCATCCCCTTTGCTGTGCGATACGCCGATTTGGTAGGCTTTTCCTTCGTTCAGCGGGCAGAAGAAGTAGCTGAGCTGCAAGCCCTGCTCCGGCAACATACTACCCAACCACCGTCTATTGTGCTCAAAATAGAAACCTATGAGGCTGTACAACAGCTACCCTCCCTGCTCTTGCAGGGCATGATGGAGCCGGCTTTTGGCGTCATGATTGCACGAGGCGACCTGGCTGTGGAAATAGGCTTTGAGCGCCTGAGCGAAATCCAGGAGGAAATCTTGTGGCTGTGCGAGGCGGCACATGTGCCCGTGGTATGGGCTACCCAGGTGCTCGAGACACAAGCCAAGAGTGGTGTAGCGACGCGCTCGGAGGTTACAGACGCCGCTCGCGCCGCTCATGCGGATTGTGTGATGCTCAACAAGGGACGCTATCTGCTGGCTGTGCTGGAGTCATTGCGCGACATCCTGCATCGCAGCGGCGGGCATCACCTCAAAAAGCGCTATATTTTCCGGCCGCTCTCCATTGCAGAGCGGTTCTTTCATCCGCATAGCAGCCCAACTGCACCTCAAACGAAGCGACGCAAGAAGCGGTAGAAGTAGAAAAGCCTGCCTATTTTCCAACAGGCAGGCTCAGCAATCCTTCTAAAAAACCTTCTTGCTGTCTCTTCAGCGCGCAGGCTATTTCGTTTGTGAGGACACTTCGGTAAAGATGGCCTGTTCATTGGACGAGGAGGCAAACAGCTCCCTCAAGGGGTCGTTAGCGTCCAGCGTTTCGCAGTGGACGAAGTCCGCATCACCGATATTGTAGCGGTCGTGAAAACCGCGCAGGGCTACACGGATTCCTTTGGCAGGCGCTTTTGTGGAGGCAAAATCCCGAATGATTTCCAATACGTCGAAATCAATATAGGCGGTATCAGTGGCGTCAATCAGCACATAGGAATTGGCCGGCAAATGATCGAGGGTGCGCTTGATGCTGGCCTTGTTCAGAAATGAAACCTCCTGTGACAGATGGATGCGAATGAGATCGCCCTCTTGATATTCTTCTTTGTGGAAAAAGTAAGCGTTTTTCAAATTGCCATAGAGAATGGCAAAAATGCTCGCCCCCAGACCCACCAGCACGCCCGTGAGCAGATCGGTGAAAACAATAGTTACTACTGTAATGATAAAAGGCCACCACTGGTACTTGCCGTTGTTCCACATCTGTTTGAAAACAAAGGGCTTAGCCAATTTGTAGCCCACCACTAAAAGCACTGCTGCCAGGGCAGAGAGCGGTATGAGGTTGAGTATGTGAGGTATGGTAAGCACACTGATCAGTAAGAAAAGGCCGTGCAATATCGTCGAGGCCTTTGTGCGCGCACCAGCACTGACGTTGGCTGCGCTGCGCACGATTACAGAAGTCATGGGCAAGCCGCCAATAAGCCCTGACAGCATGTTGCCGATACCCTGCGCGCGCAGCTCTGTGTTCGGGTTTGTCGTGCGTTTATAGGGGTCTTGCTGATCCATGGCTTCTATACACAACAGCGTTTCGATAGAGGCCACGGCACATAGTGTGAGCGCTACAGTATATACTTTTGGATTATTCCAAGCTGAGAAATCAGGCATCGTAAAGATGCCAAAGAATTCTGAAAGGCTATTGGCTACTGGAATGCGTACCAGGTGCTCTTCCTGGATTATCCAGACGCCCGCATCAGCCCATTTGAATACTTCATTGATAATAATAGCAACAATTACGGCAACCAAGGCGCCGGGTATTAGGCCCAACCACCGCTTTATGGCGGGCCGTTCGGCCAAAATGAGAATACCCAGTGATAGCAAGGCTACTAATGTAGCTCCCGGGTGGACGTACTGCACTAGCGCAGTCCATAGGTTGGAGAATGTCGTTTCTCCTGCTGGCCCCCAGAACGACACACTGCCCTCGGCTTCCTTGTCGTAGCCAACAGCATGCGGAATCTGCTTTAGAATGATGATAATACCGATGCCCGTCAGCATCCCGCGGATAACACTAGAAGGAAAGAAGTCTGCAATACCACCCGCTCGAAGCAGGCCTAGGGCCAGTTGTAAAGCTCCGGCCAATACCACTGACAACAAAAACACCTCAAAACTGCTCAACTGCTGAATAGCCACCAACACAATAGCCGTCAGACCAGCCGCAGGGCCACTCACACTGGTGTGCGAGTTACTCAGGCTACCTACAACAATTCCGCCGACAATACCCGCTATCATGCCGGAAAACAGCGGCGCGCCTGAGGCCAAGGGAATGCCCAAGCACAAGGGTACCGCCACCAGAAACACCACAATAGACGCGGGCAAGTCATACTTCAGGTTGTCTGTATATTTTTTAATCGTATCCATAAAGCAATAGTGTTTATTGAAGAAGAAATGTCCTGCAAAAGCGCAGTGTAGCATCTCCATGCGGAGCTGCGATGCTGTCTGTTGCACGAATGTTGAACCAAGGCAGTTATGCGTGTCTGTCGGGAGGAGGCACCAATACAGAGCGACACGCCAAAGAGTTTACATCGTCATCTTCGATGTGGTGAGGCGATCGGGAGGCCAAAAGAGACATGCTCAAAGGGAGAGGAGGTAGAAAGTCGAGGCGAGCAGAGCAATGCTTCGCTTCTTCTTCCACAAGATCGCCTCGGGGCATGAGCGGCGTACCCTCTTCCTCTTCGTGATTTGCAGCGCTTTGCCGTTCTGTGAATATTGTCGGCGTACAAAGCCAAAAGCGCCCCGCTTCACAAAAGAGCAGGCATGCTATCAGGGCAAGCATGCCCCAATGCCAGGAGCAATTACGCGCGTTCAACTCTAAAGCGGTCATAGGCTTGGCAAAGGTGCTACTTTTGCCGGACATAAACTACACTTCCCCCTGTGAGAGTACTCGAACTGCAACAGCTGCATCAGCCCTTGGTGATAACTACGCGAAAGGTGCCCTCCGAAGAAAGCCCCGAGAGGGCTGTGGTTCGTCTGCATGCCGCAGCGCTCAATCACCGGGACTATTGGATAATCCAAGGCCAATACGCCCACATTCAGCTGCCGGCAGTGCTGGGCAGTGATGGTGCTGGCGAATGGCAAGGCCAGCCTGTGGTCATTTATCCTGTCTTAGATTGGGGCAACAACCCCCGCATGCCTGGGCGCCATTTTCGGGTGTTGGGCATGCCCGAAGACGGCACCTTCGCCGAATACATTCGCGTACCTCGGGCCAACCTCTTCCCTAAGCCGCCTCACCTCAGCTGGGAGCAAGCGGCAGCATTGCCTTTGGCAGGGCTGACGGCATACCGCGTGTTGTTCTCGCGATGCCGCTTGCAGGCAGGCGAGCGCGTCCTCATCACGGGCATTGGAGGCGGCGTGGCGCTGATGGCCTTCCAATTCGCCTTGGCTGCTGGTGCTGAGGTATTTGTAACCTCAGGTACTGACGAAAAAATTAACAAGGCCCTGCACATGGGCGCTGCTGGCGGCGTCAACTATCGCGCACCTGACTGGCCCGAGCAACTACGCGACACGGCCGGTGGCTTCGATGTTATTATTGACTCCGCAGGCGGAGAGCCTTTCGCCTCCCTGCCCGCATTGTGCAATACCGGCGGGCGCATCGGCATCTACGGCGGCGGGCTGGGCAAGATCAGCGGCCTAAGCCCGCAGATCATCTTCTGGAAGCAGCTCAGCATCCTCGGCTCCAGCATGGGGGCGCCCGAAGAGTTCGAGCAAATGCTGGACTTTGTCCAGCGCTACCAAATTACTCCTGTGGTAGATGCCGTCTTTCCGCTGGAAGAGGGCAATGCTGCACTGCAGCGCATGGCCTCAGGGGCGCAGTTCGGAAAAATTGTCCTTACTATTGACGCCGCTGCTACGGCTTAGATCTCTGCTCTTTTGTTATCAAACAGAACCTTTCTAACACTATGGTTAAACGCGTCTTTGCTGTCCTGATCCGCATAGTCCTTGTTTTCGGCGCCTGTGTAGGTTTGCAGTATTTATTTCACTATGGCTACTTGGTTGGCATTGGTCTATTGGCGGGCGTGTTCATCTATTTTACCAGCAATGATCGCCCGCTGGCCTACGGCCTCCTGATTGGCAGCGTATTGTTCGGTATTTTCGCCTACTTGTACGGTACCGTCTGAGCGCAAAGGGCCTTTATTCGAATCGGGTAAACGAGCCGAAGCGCAGCGTAAGCCCCCATACGATGCTGTCGAAATCAGTGAGCTGTGCATAGCCGCTCAGACCATTGAAGCCGCCCAGCCAGCGATGGCCCATATGGCCTGCCAAGCGGAACCACTTCGCAACGTTTACCTCTACACCCACTTCGGGGATGACGGCGAATACAGGGGCATTGAACCCCCGCACGCTCGAGCGCTCGCGCGGAGAGAGCAATACCGCACCCCAGCCCACTTTCAGTGAGTCAAAAAGGTGAATGAGCCGATGGGAAGGATAGGCAGCCCCCAGCCAGATGCCACCCAAGCCCAAGCTGAACTCGTGCTCTACGCCCTGAATGGTTCGGCGCCCGAAGGTCTCGCCTTGCCCAAAACCACCTATGAAAAAATGGCCTGCAACCACACCGCCACCGCCGCCAGCATTCCAGCCTACTTCGCCAGCGCCGCGGCTCGAAACCCAGAAAGGTCCGCCAAAACCACCCTGTATGGCCGCTCGGTTGAAGAGGGTCTCTTCCTGCTGCCCCAGTAAAGTAGCGGCCGATGCCACCAGAAGTGCGAGGGAAAGAAATAGGTCTCTCATGATAATGCTGTTTGATTGTACCCTTCAAAGTTCGCCTTTCCGACACACCCGGCGCTGACTTGTAAGGAAAAGTTTTTGTGGAAAAATGCGCCTCCCGAGCTTCGGCTTGGCTCTTTGGCGCGCCAGCACCCCTGCGGCTTTTGCCCGTGCCCGGCTTGTGCGTGCTCCGCTTTTAGCTGCGGCTAATGGCGTAGCTGCACCGTACCGTCGCCGCGCCTGCTGTAAACAGAGAGGTGAGGCCGCTGTTTCGCCATTATTAAGGCCAAGAGCAAAGCCGGAAACAAGCCCGGAGCCAAACAGTAGCCACGCCGAGCCCACGATACCCACAGCGGCTGTGCTGGAGCCAGGAGCCGTTTTTTCCAAAAATTTGAAAGGGTACACATTTTTCGGCTAGGGTTGTTTGCCAAACCACTCGCGCTGCATTCGCCGCCACCTGCACCGCCCTCACCGAGGTCGTTTTTTGGGGAAAAACGGCTCCCGAGCTTCGGCTTGGCTTTTTGGCGCACCTGCACCCGCGGAGCTCCGTCTTGGGCTGGGGCATGCGCCCGTCTCGCCCTGCGGTCTTAATAGCGGCGTAGTAGCACCGCAGGGTCGTCGTGCTTGCAGGCGCGGAGGCGGTAGGCTGCTGTTTCGCCATTATTAAGGCCCGAAAGCGGGACGAAAACACGCACGGGGCCCAGCAGGAGCCGTGCGCCCAGCCGCTACGCCCACAGCAGCGGCTCCGAAGCCAGCAGCCGTTTTTTCACCTCAAAAAACGGAGGTGAGAAAGGCGGCGGCAGTAGAAAGTGGCCACTTCTACTTTTCACTTCAAAATAGTAGGCTCTGAGGGCGCTCTGGAAAGTATCATTCATCACTTTTCACTTCAAAATGACAGGCACTGCGGCCCCCTGATTTGAGCGACAAAGTTTTTGTGAAAAAAACAGGGACTGCAATAGCGCATTATTGCGCCGTGAATACATATTTTTAGCCGTTCATTTATTCCCATTTGTTTATCTGTTCATTTTTGAAAACGTCTTCCTTATGGTACGTGCCATTCTATCTCTCTTGCTTGGAGTATTGTTGACCACGGCCCAAGCACAACTGTATATGCTCCCGTTTGAAGAGTTATTTGAGCGCGCCTGGGTGGTTGTAGAGGGGCGCGTAGTTGCCCAGCAATCTTTCTGGGATAACGGTCATCAAAGCATCTACACTGCCAATAGGGTGGAGGTGTTGCGGGTGTACAAGGGCCATGCGCTTGTAGGCAGCGAAATAGTAGTCATCACCCTGGGCGGTATTGTTGGAGACCAGATGGTGCTGGTTTCTGAATCTGTACAATACACTCTGGGTGAGCGCGGGCTGTTTTGCCTGACACCCTGCCTGCTTGATTTGCCAGTGAACAATGCTTGGGAAAACTACGGCTCACCACATGGTTTCTTCCGATACGATGCCCTTACCGGGGCTGTGGAGCATCCTTTCCACGCCATGGCAGACATCGAGACCTTCCGCCAGCGCGTAGAGGCCCTTACCGGCAGGGCGGAGATACGGGGACCGGATGAGAAGGCGGAAGTGCCCGTCGGCCCACGCATGATGCCCTCTATCAGTTCCTTCTCTCCTACGTCGCTTAGCGCAGGCACAGGTGACGTGCTGACCATCAGCGGCAGCGGCTTTGGCACTACTCCGGGGTCGGTGCGCTTCATCAACTCCAATACCGGCTCGCCAGCAGATGTGGACGCGAGCGACATCACCAGCTGGGCCGACGATCAGATAACGGTGGTGGTGCCATCCACCACTGCTGGGGGTATGTGCGCGGGTACCGGCCCCATCACGGTGGTGGACGCCAGCAGCAACACGGCTACCAGTGCCACCAACCTGACGGTTACTTTTGGCTATACCAATTTCATTGTCAGTGGTAATAAGGTAGGTGCCAAACTCGCCAATGTCAATGGCATGGGCGGCATGACGTTTACCCTGAGCACTACCTTGTGTAACAGCTCGCAACAGAACGCCGTCAATGCCATTGGGCGCGCTTTGCGAGAGTGGCGCTGCGTATCGGGTGTTAACTGGCGATTGTCTGCGTCAACAACTTCGGCCAATTTGGAGGCCAGCGATGGCATCAACATTATCACCTACGACGTAGGCTCGCCCTTGCCTTCGGGTGTTTTGGGCCGGGCGACCAGTTATTTCTCCGGCTGCTTTCACGGTGGTACTTTCCATTGGCATGTTGCGGAGGTGGATATTAACATGCGGCAGAGCGGCGTAACGTGGTACTTCTGCGACAGCCCTACGGTGCCGAGCGGCCAATATGACTTTCAGAGTGTAGCTTTCCACGAGTTTGGTCATGGGCATCAGCTACAGCACATCGTGGACAATACGGCTGTGATGCACCGCTCCATCGGGCCTGGCGAGGCGAAGCGCATGCTGAACGCCAACGAAGAGAGCGGAGCCAACTACGTGCTCGGATTGCCGGCTAACCCCTGCGGCCCAGGGCCGGTGACGTTGCTCTCGCATCCAGACTGCCTGGGCCTGACGCCGCCTAGTGCCTGCAACAGCGCCGGCTCATGCACGGCACCGCTGCCGGTGGAGCTGCTGTACTTTGCTGCGCGCGCCGTGGAAGGTGGCGTGCTGCTGACGTGGGAAACCGCCACCGAGCGCGACAACGACTACTTCACCGTAGATCGCTCTGGGGATGCTGCCGTCTTTGAGCCTGTGGGGCGCGTGCGCGGCGCAGGGCAGTCTGCCGAGCGCATCAAATACGAATACCTCGACGCCTCGCCCCTGCCGGGGCTGAACTACTACCGCCTATGGCAGACGGATTACGACGGGGCGCACACCCTGCTGGGTATGGTTACGGCCATTGCAGGGGAGGATGCTTCGGAGCGCTTGCGCGTTTTCCCCAACCCCATTGTCGGCGAGCAGCTCTATTTGGAATTGGCCAGCAGCCTGACGGGGGAGACCTTGGTCGTGCTCCTCTATGATGTTTTGGGGCGTGAGGTCGCGCGCCAAACGCTGTTGGCTGAACACGCACAGGTGATTGACCTGGCTCCTCTCCGTTTGCCGGTGGGCATCTACACCTTGCGCATGTGGGCGCCCGAGTCGCGCACTTGGCTGGAGCCTGTGCGCGTGTGGAAACCTTAGGCGGCCGAGATTTTCCTTCCCGCCACACTTGGGCGGCGGGAAGGAAAAGGGGTTTTCACGGATAAGATGGGCCTCTTACTTGCTGGTCTTACTTTTGCGCCTCACATACTGGTTGGTGTTTCCGGTGCCGCCGATGAGGGAAAGTTCGAGCACCTTCCCATCGGCCTTGACGACGGTGTAGCATACTTCGTCTTGACCAATAACCTTCAAGCAAGGCCCTTGGGCTGCGGGAGAGCAGCTAGCCGGGCATTTGGGGAAGTACAAACAGCGCACAGGTGGCTCAACGGCTTCATCGTCATAAAACTGAAATAGTTTGCCTTCAGCAATGCGGATGGAGGCTTTGGGGTCTTGGGCCGACTGCCATTCGCCCTGAAGGAGTGCGGCGCTTTTAGCGTCGGCAGCGCTGAGGAAGGGGTCGTCGTAGCTTTTACGGGTATAGACGCCGTCGGGCATGACGCCAGCCCCAAGGCCACAGGCAGCAGGGCCTCCTTGTTGGGTGATTACCCGGACGGTATCGCCAGACCAAGTGAAACGCAAGGTGCATTCGGCGCCGAACTCTTGTGTGGTGAAGCGGGCCTCTTGAGGTGAGACGAAGGTAGCCGTGCCAGAGATTTCTCCTTGATTGTGCGCTGGAGCGGCCCCGACGACGAGCAGGCGAAAGCGCAGCCCCCCGCCATCCTGCTCGCTGATGCGCAGCTCGCCGCTGCCGCCAGCCTCGCCGCGCTCGAAGGCGTAGGTGCCGTTGAAGACGAGACCTTCGATGTACAGCGGGTAGTCTTCCACTTCAGCGGTGAAGGCGATAGACTCGAGTTCTTCTGCAATGACTCGGGCGATTTCGCCCAGTTTCGAGTCGTTGGTATAAGGCTGTACGGCGGTCAGAATCTTATCTCGCAGGGCCACACGCTCTTCGTAGGTGCCAGTCTCAGGGTTCGTGAGGACACTGTCGCGCATGAGGTAAAGCCAGCCGATGAGGTGGTCTTCTCCCTGTTCATAAGTCTTTAAGAAATCCTTCAACAGGGCATTGGGGCTTTTCAGCAGGGCATCTTTTACGGCCAGCGCTTCTTGGACACAGGCATTGGAGCCACACTTTTTAAAGGCTGCCCAAGAGGCATCTTCAGTGGTCTGACATCCGGCCAGCGCGAGACCAGCCCATAGGGAAAATAGCAAGCGTTTCATAGAGGAAGATAAATAGATAAGAGATTGACAAAAAACATTGTGGCTCCGAGTGGCCTGATGCGGTGCCAAAGGTAAGGGTAAGAGTTCGGTGTTTTCAGCGCTTCGTGGCAAGGGCAATTATCTTTGCCGCATGTATTCGCTCTTGGTCAGTCTGATTATCGGCCTATTTGCCGCGATGCTCTTTGTGAATGTGTACTTTCGGGCCAAGGTGCTCAAGACATACGGCATTTTGGTGCGTCATCGCGTGGAATTTGGCGCGGCGCATCTTTTCAATCGCCGTCGCTTGGAAGAGGAAATCTTGCCGCGTTATCCGCACTGCCGCAAGGAGATAGAGGACTTTGTACGGCATATTCATTACACCATTCGCATGGCCTCGGTACTGTTGGTACTCATCACTGCTTTCGGGGCTGTTCTGATGTACTACCGATAGTAGTATGAGGCCACTGAAATTAGGCATCCTGGGTGTAGGCTATTTAGGCAATATCCATCTCAAGTGCGCGCTGGCGTCGCCCATGTGGGAGGTTGTGGGTTTTTATGACCCTGACGATGCGCGAGCGGCAGCGATAACCTCGGCCCATGGAGTGCGCCGCTACACTTCGTATGCGGCGCTGCTGCAGGCTGTAGATGCGGTGGATATCGTAACGCCTACCCCTAGTCATTATGCCTTAGCGGCGCGAGCCATTCGCGCGGGCAAGCACGTGTTCGTGGAGAAGCCCGTTACTCAAACGGTGCGCCAGGGGGTGCAGCTCCTCCAGTTGGCTCAGCAGTACGGTGTTGTGGTGCAGGTTGGGCACGTCGAGCGCTTCAACCCCGCTTACTTAGCGCTCAAAGACATGGCCCTGCAGCCTATGTTTATCGAGAGCCATCGCTTAGCGGCCTTTCAGCCGCGCGGCTCAGATGTGGCCGTCATTCTCGACCTGATGATCCACGACCTCGACTTGGTGCTGCACTTGGTGAAGGCCCCCGTCCGACGTGTGAGCGCCAGCGGAGTGGCGGTGCTCAGCAACGCTATTGACATTGCTAATGCGCGCCTTGAGTTTGAGAATGGCTGCGTAGCCAACCTCACCGCCAGCCGCATATCGCTCAAGCAGATGCGCAAAATGCGCCTCTTTCAGCCCGATGCCTACATCAGCCTCGACTTTTTGGAAAAAAAGGCTCAGGTCATTCGTCTCTTCGATGCGCACGAGCCCCAATTGCCACCGGCAGAGCAGCTGCTCGAATGGGAAAGCCCCTCACAGGGCAAAAAGTGGCTCCACCTGCACGCTCCGCAAACCGCGCCCATCAATGCCATCCAGACAGAGCTGGAATGTTTTGTCCATAGCATCCTGTCGGGTACCCCGCCGCCCGTAACCCTGCGCGAGGGTGTAGAGGCCTTGCGCATAGCTTGGCGCGTGCTCAAGGCTATCGGACAACATCAGCAGCGCATCGCACGGCACTTGAAATAACCCTCCCAGCAGCCTCTGCCCAAGGCGCTCTACCTTTGCGCCGCTGACAAGCCTTATTTCGCAACAAATAACTCACCCGTATGGACATCAACAGCCGCATATACGTAGACTCTGAAATTGGCCGCTTGAAAAAGGTCATCGTTCACCGCCCTGACGAGGGCATCGCTCGCATCACTCCTAAGCGCGCCGGAGAATTGCTCTTCGATGACATTGTACACTTGCCCAATATGCAGGAGGAGCACGACATCTTCACCAACGTATTGCGCGCCTTTTTGGGCAAGGAAAATGTCCTCGAGGTGCGCGACCTGCTCGCTGAAAGTACGCGCGATGAGGAGAGTAAGTACGAGGTCATCAACAAAATCACCGACTTCGAAGAACTGCCCTATTCCTTCATCCCGCGCTTGGCAGGCTTGTCGCCCGAGCAATTGGCCGATACCCTCATCACGGGCTACCTCGAGCCTGAAGACCGTATCCTCTTCGACCCCATTCCCAACCTCATCTTCACTCGCGACATCGCGGTAACGGTCAAAGACTACGTCATCATCACCAAGGCCAACAAATCTGCCCGCTTTCGCGAAAACTTCCTCACTCGCCTCATCTTTAGCAGCCATCCCGTCTTTCGTCGCCTAAAAGCCGACGGCAAAACCATCAACCTCAACCGCGTAGATAAGTTCCCGCCCTCTAAAAAAGGCGAAACCGTCAGCATCGAAGGCGGCGATGTGATGGTGCTCAACCGGGACTACCTGCTCATCGGCTGCTCAGAACGCACTAATAACTACGCTTTCCAACTACTGAAGGAAACCCTCTTCGACCGCGGCATCATCAAAAACGTGGTGCAGGTCAATATTCCGGCCGAGCGCACTTACATGCACATTGATACGGTGTTTACCCAAATCAACCACCACCACATGGTCGCCTACAAGCCCATCGTCCAGGACGGCTTAGGTTCCTACGTAGATGTGCACCGCCACACTGGCGAGGAAATCGAGTACCCCTCCCTCAAAGACTTTCTGCTGGCCGAAATCAACCCTAAAATGGAGTTCATCTGGGCTGGCCAGGGCGAAAGCCCCTATCAAGAGCGCGAACAGTGGACCGATGGGTGCAACCTTGTGGCCCTCAAGCCAGGCGTCGCTATCACCTACGACCGCAACCCCATCACTGAGCGTGCTTTCAAGTCGTTCGGCTACAAGGTCATTGGCGCTGAAAAACTCCTGCGCGATGTCGAAAACGGCAAAATCAATCCTGAACAAGTGGAGAACACCATCATCACTATACCCTCCTACGAACTCTCGCGCGCCCGAGGAGGCAGCCACTGCATGACCTGCCCCATCGAGCGGGAAGAAGTCCAGGTTCCCTAAATCCGCTTCTCACACGTGTATAGCTTCGACTGCCAACTTCGCGTACGCTATGGCGAGACCGACCAGATGGGCTACCTCTACTACGGCCGCTACGCCGAATATTACGAGGTGGGCCGCGTAGAGACCATTCGTTCCTTGGGCCTCACCTACAAGGAGCTGGAGGAAGTCCACGGCATTTGGCTCCCTGTGGTAAGCCTCCAGATGCGCTTCGTGCGCCCAGCTTACTACGACGATCTACTGATCATCCACACCGAAATACGGCAGCTGCCCGATACGCACATCACCTTTCACACCGACATCCTCAACGCCCAGGGCCAGACCGTCAATGCCGGCACGGTGCGCCTGTGCTTCTTCAAGGCCTCCGAAAAAAAAGTGGTACCGGTCCCCGCCCTGTTGCTCGAAAAACTACAGCCCTATTTCTGAGCCATGTCGTTGCAGCACCTCCTGACCCGGCCAGCAACGCTGTGGATAACCTACACGGCAGCTGCCTTAGGCGCCACAGCCCAAAGCCTTTGGCTCCGCTCGGGGCGAGGTGCCTACACCGCCTACGAAAACTACGTCATCTTCCGAAACGCCTTTGGCCACCTCTTGCAAGGGCTAAACCCCTACGCTCCTTATCCCGACGAGCAATGGGACCTCTACAAGTACAGCCCCGCCTTTGCCCTTTTCATGGCGCCATTTGCTTACTTACCCGATGCCGTTGGGCTTTTGCTGTGGAATCTCCTCAACGCCCTGCCCTTGCTATGGGCCATCTTACACCTGCCTGTCCTTTCTATGCAGCGCCGCTGCTGGGTAGGGTGGTTTGTCCTGCTTGAGCTGCTCATCTCACTGCAAAATAGCCAGAGCAACGGCCTCATGGCAGCCTTTTTCCTGTTGGCCTGGGTGGCCGCCGAGCACGTCCACGCCGCCGCAGCAGCGGGCTGGGCTGTGGCAGGCGGCTTTCTCAAAATCTTCGGCTTCCTGGCCTTGGTGCCCGCAGCCGTCTATCCGCATCGCTGGGCTTTAGTCGTTTGGGCTGCCCTCTGGACAGCCGCTTTGACCCTCCTACCCGCGACATTCATTGGCCTTGAGGCGCTCCTGCGCACATACCAGTGGTGGTGGGAACTGCTCCGCTCCGACCACCAAGCTTCCGTAGGTCTCTCTGTCATGGGCTGGCTGCACAGCTGGTTTGGCTGGCATCCGCCCAAAACGGGCGTCGTCGCCTTTGGCTTAGTAGCCTTGCTCGCCAGCACCTGGGCAGTAGCATACCGACATCGCTTCTCCCAAACATCGCTACCTGCTCCGGTGGCCACCGCCTATTTGTGGGCCTCCACTCTCCTGTGGGTCGTCATCTTCAACCACAAAGCCGAGTCGCCCACCTTCATCGTCGCCCTTTGCGGCGTCGCCATCTGGTACTGGAGCACCCCCCAACCCACCCCCCGGATGCGCCTGCTCCTGTGGCTGGCCTTCGTCATGGCGTCCCTGTCTCCCTCCGACCTCTTCCCCCTGGCCGTGCGCACCGCCTTCGTACAGCCCTACGTCCTTAAGGCCGTGCCTTGCATCGTCGTCTGGGCCTTCATAACTGCCCAGCTATGCCTACCTTTTCGCCCAAATCGGAAAATCAGCACCCTCTCATGAAAAGCGACTTACTGCGAAAATTCATCAAGTTCGGGCTGGTCGGTTTTTCAGGCGTCTTCGTGGACTTCGGCGTTACCAGCCTGCTGCGCGAAGTCCTCGATTTCAATCAGTACATTGCCAACAGCACCGGTTTCCTGTGTGCCGTCATCAGCAACTACACCCTCAACCGCGTCTGGACCTTCCGCAGCCGTGACCCTCAAGTGGCTGCCCAGTTCTCCAAATTCCTCATCGCCTCCCTCATCGGCCTCGGCCTCAATAATGGCATTATCTACCTCCTCCACGAACTGGCCCACTTCCACTTCTACATCGCCAAACTCATCGCCACAGCTATAGTCATGTTCTGGAACTTCTGGGCTAACTACACCTTCACCTTCAACCAGAAAAAAGGCTGACCCCAACCCCGCTGCGGCGGGCCAAATCTACGGGTCGTCCTTTGGCCTGCCACCTTCCCTTTCGTTTTTTTTGGGAAAAAATGGCTCCCGACTTCTGCCCAGTCTCGAGCCTAAAGACATGCCGCCCTCTTTGGTTTGGCCCCGTGCGTGTTGCCGTCCCGCTTTCGGCCCTTAATAATGGCGAAACAGCACCTCCGCATCTCCGCCCTCGGCCCTATGAAGCCCATCAAACGCAGTCTGCACAGCGCCGGCGAATACTGCCTGCCTGCGCCAGCGTTCGATACGCTCTCCGCGGGCGCCTACATGTGGCAAGTGATTGGTGAAGACCAGCGCATCTATGGTCATTTGGTCAAACCCTGAAGCAGAAACTCGGGCCATCCGAGGGCTTTGCCGCGCCAGTGCAACACACCGCTCCGTGTGCCAAAAAGGCCCTTGAGTGAACAGCGCGCTCCAGGGCCGTTGGTCAAGCAGCCCCAAGCACACACAAACACCCCCTCTACAGCGCTGCCGCATCCCTTATCCGCGCAGGCATGCGGTATTTAATGACAAGCCCCGAAGCTATGGTCAGTAGCCCAACGAGTAAGACCGCCTGAACGACGCCAAACGCATCGGCAGTAACCCCCGACACAATGGCCCCAAAGGCATAGCCCGCGTCTCGCCAAAGCCGAAAGGTGCCGATGCTCTCGGCCCGCTGTTTTGGATGTGTTGCTTCTGTTATGGCAGATAAAAAAGTCGGATAAACCAATGCTGTGCCCAGCCCTAAAATAGTAGAGAGTGCCACTAAAGCATAGAAGGCGTGGCTAAAAGGAAGGAGCAGAATAGCTATCCCCTGCAAAAACATTCCCCAAAACAGCATACCCTTCTTCGCATATTGGTCCGACATCCAACCCGTAAAAAGCTGCCCTAAACCCCAGACGGTTGGATATATAGAGGCTATTATGCCGATAGTCCTATTATCATACTCCATAGAAAGCAGCATAATGGGCAGTAGCCCCCAGATCATCCCGTCATTGAGATTATTCACGAGACCCGCCTGTGTTACAGCGCTCAAGGTCTTGTTGGTGAAAGAGGTCTCAAGGAAGACGTTACTAAACTGTGGAGTTTTATTTCCTATACTCTCTATACGAACGAAAGGCGTGGTGTCTTTTACCCAAAGGACTGTTATGACAAAACCGACAAGCGAGATCAAGACGCCAACATAGAAAGCGTGAGGAACAATACCATATTTATCAGCAATGCGACCTGTTATTAAGGCTACTAAACCTACAGAGAGATAGCCGGCGAACTCATTCAGCCCCATGGCAAGGCCCCGATTTTTTTCCCCGACAATATCTATTTTCATGATTACCGTACTGCTCCAGGCAAAGCCCTGGTGTATGCCTAGGAGAATATTGGCCAACACCACCCAACTCCAATTGGGCGCATAAATGAGCAGCCAAGGAGCGGGAAGAGCCAATATCCAACCCAGTAGCAGCAAGCGTTTGCGCCCAAACCTATTCACCAACTGCCCGGTGTAGTAGTTGGCTATTGCCTTAGAAAAGCCGAAGGCAACTATGAACGAAAGAATGGCCGCCTTTGACTCCATCCCAAACTGCAACTCAGCGTATTGCGGGATGAGAGTACGTTCCATACCTACCATCCCCCCGACAAAGGCATTTACTATTACCAACAGAGCAAATGCTTGCCAGTTCTCCTTAAGTCCGAGCCGTATGTTGTCCGCCATGTTTGTATAGCACTAGGCTGCGCATCATCTCATGAGAGCATCCAATAGCCCAATGCCGATAGGCAGAGAGGGCAAAGAGGGGTATCTCAATGGCCAAACAGGCCACTAAAAAACAACCGTTGCCTGAGAGATCTTTTTTAAAGAAAACCCTTTCAAACAACGGCTGAGTGAAGTAATGCCGCGACTGTTAGCCTACATCAGTGGCCATTGCGGCCGTGGTGCACGTGTCCGTGCAGGATTTCGTCCGGTTCAGCATCGCGCAGGCTCTCGATACGGCCGGTGAAATGCAGGTCAACGCCTGCCATGGGGTGGTTGAAATCTAAGCGCACCGTTTCGAGGCCTACCCATTCCACAGTGCCTTGGTAATGGTTGCCTTCTTGGTCTGTCAGTGGCAGCACATTACCCACGTCCAGCAGGCCATCGGGAATTTTTCCGTCCGTCTCGAAGATGCTCTTGGGCACTTCCACGATAGCGGACTCATCGCGCTCCCCGTAAGCATCGGCTGCTTTGATAGTGAAAGAAAACGCGTCGCCGACTTTCAAGCCCTTGAGGTTCTCTTCAAAAGCAGGTATCAGCGAGCCAGTACCAAATATGAAGCTGAACGGTTCGTGTCCTTCGGTGGATTCGATGAGATCGCCTTCGGCAGAGCCTTCAGTCAGGGTGTAGTGGAGGAACACTACCTTGTTTTTTTCTACGACCATTGAAAAGATAGAAAAGAGGTGAAAAGTGATGGTTAACTACCAGCAAAGGTACGGTGCTGCCGACTATGGTGGGTTGCTGGCCCTTTTTTTATACCGCAAATAGCGGAAAAAATGTTTGAACCCTTCACCATGCGGCGTAGGTCGTATGCCAGCCTTTCGTTGCGCCAGATGCAGCTTATACACGGTGTGCCATTGGTGGTAATAGGTGCGATAGGCCACGCGGGCGCCGCAGGCAGGGTCAAAAACGTGGGCGGGGTCGGCCAATACGCCGTTGAGTTCCAGGATTTTGCCTTCGGCTCGTTCGAGTGCTTCCACCGAGGGGCACTTGAGGTCGAAGCGTCCAAAGCACACGCCGGGGATGTGCTGGCACAGTGCCTCGAAGGCTCGCGTCATTGCCGGGCTGATGAGGTAGCAAGCGTCCACAAACTGGGTTCCTCGCGCGTGGTTGCCGATGGGTTCCACCACGACGCGCTCCCCTACGGCCGGCCGATAGGCTAACAATTGCGGCTGTTCGCGCTCCAAGCGCTCGCGCTGAAAAGCTGCCCGAGGGTTGAGGGCCAGCAGCTCTCGCACGGTAGCGCTTCCGTCGCCCTCCACGGCCAGAAATGTTTTGAGGCACACGGACAAGAGCGAAAAACGCCCATCCGGGAAGCGGCAAAACAGGACGGCGGCCTCGATTGGGTCATCCACAAACTCCTGCACCAAAAAATCAGCGTAGTGGCGGGCCAAATGCTGGCGCAGGGTGTCGGCGTCTTCAACCCTCTTCACCAAAAAGCCGCGTTCGCCCACATCGGGCTTGGCGACGACCGGAAACGACAGCCCGACCTCATCCATGCGCCGAAGCACCTCTCCAAAGGGCAACCCTGCAGGCGCCCATATTGTAAGCGGGCATACGTGTGGAGGCAGCAGGGCCATAATGTCTCGCTTCGACTCGCCCATGGCGCCGCCTAAAGGTATGGAAGGGTTGACGTTGGAAAAGAAAAACAGATGCCGCGCCCGCAGGGCAAACCACAGGTAAATGCCCACTATTGGCGCCGCAGACAGCCATAATGGCCAGTATTCCCATTGGCTCCAGTGCGAAAGCCAGCGAGGCAGATGGCGAGCTACACTGTCGGGCAAGGGCATAGATGTCCCATTGAACTGCCCCCAAAGGACGCACTTTGGCCGAATAGCTAGCAATAAAGCCGCAAAATTTTCGCTCACATTGACCTTTGCACTCGAACTTTACCGCCACTCAGACCCTTTACCCCCAGCGTGGTTTACACCGCAGATTATGAAACTATTGCTTATTGGAGTAGGTCCGGGCATAGGGTTGTCTGTTGTCCGGCATTTTGGCCGCCAGGGCTTTGAGGCCCTCATGGTGGCGCGCAACGCAGAGAAGCTGCTCCAGCTGGAGCGCGAACTGACCCAAGAGGGCATCCGGAGCCGCAGCTACGCCTGCGACATTTCAGATGAGGCGACCTTTTCGGCCCTCATGCAGCAATTGGCCGCCGAACACCCTGACTTGGAGGTCTTGCACTACAACGCCAGCGCCTACAATCCCGCCGTGCCTACCGCCATCTCGCTTCCGGTGTTTCACCGCGACTTCAGCACCAACGTAGTGGGCGCGCTTTTGGCTGCTCAGGCTTTCGTGCCGCACATGAAGCAGCGCCGCAGAGGCACCGTTTTCATTACAGGTGGTGGCTCGGCGCTGAAGGCACCCGCTGAGTTGGCCTCCCTCAGTGTGGGCAAGGCCGGAGTGCGCAATTTGGCCTTGTGTTTGGCCGAAGAGTGCGCTCCCTATGGCATCCGTGTGGGCACCGTAACCGTGTGCGGCATGGTGCAGCCCGGCACGAAGTACGACCCCGACCGCATTGCCGAAGTATTCTGGCAGATGTACCAGACTCCGGCCGATGCCTGGCGCCGCGAGATAGTGCTCTAAGGGCTGGCAGCACCGCGCCACACCACGGCCAGCGCCGGAGTGATGCCCAGGGCAGGGTGCCATTCGGCTGCAGGAGCAAGCGCCACAGCGCGCCCCAAACGCACGTCGGCGCCCATGGCTATGCGCATGGGTGATGTGCGAAAACCCATGCGCAGGGTGAGTGTGGTCAACGGTTGGTAGGCTATGCCTACTTTAGTTTGTGCGGGTCGCTCCAAATCTTTTTCCACTTCTGCCAAGGCGGTGAAGGTCTCAGAAGCGTGCCAAGCGGCGCCCAGTCGGAGCACGGCCGGAATGGGCACCTCAGCTACTTCCACCTGTACAGGGTTGAACACCTGAGCGCCAAGCCACACCTTGGGAATGGGAGTAGCCAGTGCGCTCAGGCTGAAAGTCAGGGCTGTAGCTTGGCCGTATTCGCCGGCCGACACGCGCATGACTTCGGCACTGCCGCCAATGAGTAGGCTTTTGCTCAGCCGTCTGCCATACAGGAGGCGCAGGCGTTGTTCGTCGTAGGCCTCTATGCCCGAATGGGCGGCGTCCAAACCCAGGCCATCGCGCTGGTTGGTTCGCAATGCCACCAGCAAGCGCACGGCGCGCCAACCCGTCAGGCCGTAGGGCAGGGCAATGCTTGCCCAGGCAGCAGAGCCTTCGCCCAAGCCTAAGGCCGCCTCTTGCCCCACGCCAGCGCTGGTATTAGGCTGGGCCACTGTAGCGCCGCCCATCGCCAGTGCCGGCGCCAGTTGCGGAGCGCGCATGAACACCTGAGCATCTGCAGACACTGCAAACAAAAGACCAACGGCGAGCAGGGCAGCAGGTGCCCATGGGTGCTCCGGACGTTGCACGCGTGTCATGGTGCAGGCTATTGAGTACGGCTAGAGACGCTTCCGAATTGCTCTTCCAGCAGGGCGTCCATGTCTTTCATGAAGCGATCCACGTCCTTGGCATCGGTGCCATCGCAAAAGGAGCGTACGTGGCGGCTCGTATCCACTAAGATAAGCCGCCCGCTGTGGTCAAAGCCACCCGGTGCCTCCGGATTGACCACCGCCACGCTAAAGTAGTCGTCGGCAATGCCATAGATGGCATCGTGGTCGCCCGTAACCAGCCTCCAGCGGCGCGAGTCAATGCCGAGTTTTTGGGCGTAGCGCTTCAGGGCTGCAACGGTGTCATTCTTCACGTCTATGGAATGCGACAGGAGCATGACGCGGTCGTCGTCGCAGTATTTCTGATAAATGCGCAGGGCGTTGGCCTTCACCTTAGGGCAAATGGTAGGACAGTGGATGAAGAAGAAGTCTGCTACGTAGATCTTGCCCCGGAAGGTTTCGTTGGTAACGAGTTGGCTGTCTTGGTCGACAAAGGCAAAGTCGGGGATAGTAGGGTAAATGGTGTCGCCATTGACGATGTCCCGCTCGCCCAGGATGGGCAGCCGACGCGGAGCTTGCTGGCAGGCGATAGCCAGTATCGTAGCGCAAACAATCAGAAGAAAACGACCCATAATGAGTAGGTGGATTTTACATCGTTCGAAGCGCCTCCACTTTTATCCTACGACAGATGGCTTCAGATGGCGACAGGCCGCGCGCTCTCCCCATCGCTCACTGCCCTAATAGGCGGCGGGCCGCATCGCGCGCAGCGCGTATGTCTTGCTGGTTTTGGCTAATGAGGTGTTTTTGTTCCTCCAGGTATTGGAGGGCTTGCTCGGCGGGTTCGCGCGGTGGCTCTTCGTATTGGCGCATCCAGGTGTACATATCCTCTTCAGCGTTTTTCATTTGGAGCAATACGGCGCGGATGGAGTCGGCGCGCGGAGTGCCTTCGGGCAGTTGAGCCAGTTCTCGTTTGAGTGCGCGGCCCAAGCGGTTCATTTCGGCCATCTCTACCATGGCTGTATCGTGAATGTCCATCGTCTCTTGCATGAGCGCATCCACTGGTGAGGTGCCTTTGGGGAGCAAAATAGCTACCACGACTATCGCCGCAATGAGGAGGCCTATCCACGTATTTCCTTCCATGAAAAAAATGTCCGTTGTATGGCAGTTCAGGGTCAGGAGCTTTTTCGGCGGCGCAGCTCGTCGCGGATGAGGGCTGCCGTTTCGTAGTCTTCCCGTTCTATCAGTTGCCTGAGATGCTCTTCGAGTTCTTCGTCAGAATACCGTTCCAAGGCGTTGAGATTAATATTGCCGGTCGAAGAGGGTTGCGGTCCGCGATATTCGGCTGGCTCATCCTCTTCTTCTATTTCGTCGGGCAACAAGATGCCGGCGGCATCGAGGATGAATTCGTAAGTGTAAATGGGACAATCGAAGCGCACGGCAAGAGCGAGGGCGTCAGAGGTGCGGGAGTCAATCTCGACGGCCTCCCCTTGGAATACACACACCAACCGGGCATAAAAGATGCCATCGAGGAGGTTGTTAATGACAACTTCGCGCAATTCGATATTAAAAGTTTCCAGTGTGCTCTTGAAGAGGTCGTGGGTCAACGGACGCGCAGGTGTCATGCGCTCCATGGCAATAGCGATGGAGTGGGCCTCGCAGCTGCCTATAACCACCGGAAGGCGGCGGTTACCATTGCGTTCCTTGAGCACCACGGCGTAATTTTGGCCTTGAGAGGCAGTGTTAGAAAGAGTGACAATTTCCAATTCGACGCGTTTCATGGTCGGTATGATAAGTAGCCGTTAAGGATGGGCAAAGTTGTTTTCCAATGAGGCAAAAATAGCCTTTTTTACGCCTTTACAGCTTGCTGAGGCTATTGTGTTGCTTTAAATCGGCGTATGGCTTCTGTAAGCCGAGGGACAACTTCGAAGAGATCACCCACCACTCCGTAGTCTGCCGCCTTGAAGAAAGGAGCTTCGGGGTCTTTGTTAATGACGACAATGACCTTAGAGCTGTTGACACCGGCCAAGTGCTGAATGGCACCGCTAATGCCTACGGCTATGTACAAGTTGGGTCGTATAGCAATGCCGGTTTGGCCAACGTGTTCGTGGTGGGGGCGCCAATGGCTATCTGCCACAGGGCGCGAGCAGGCCGTAGTGGCTCCCAGTACCTCGGCTAATTCCTCGATAATGCCCCAATTGGAGGGGTCCTTCATGCCGCGCCCCGCCGACACTACTATTTCCGCTTCGGGCAGAGGAACGCGGCCCTCCACCGTACGCACCTCGCGCACACGCACGCGCGCCGGCGGCACAGATACATCGAGCACTTCCACCGAAACAGGAGTTCCCTTAGCCTCTGCCCTGACGGCATTACCCATTAGCGAAAGCACCTTCACCGGGCTGATAATGGCATACTCGGCCATCGCTTTGCCTGAAAAGACAGATTTCCGCACAACTAACCGCCCGTTGCTCTCTACTGCAGCAATGCCATTGACTCCTGAGACAAGACCGGCCCTGAGGCGAACGGCGAGCCGCCCGGCGATGCTCTTGCCCGTAGAGGTGTGGCTCAGGACGAACACCGTAGCGCCTTGTTGCTGGGCCACTTGGGCTAGCACATGTGTCGCCGCCTGAGAGTCCAATGAGTTGAGTTGCTCGTTGGGCACGTGTAGTACGCGCTCTGCGCCGTAGCGCCCGAGTTCCCCCGGGTCAGTCTGGGTACTGCCCAGCACCACGGCCGCGCAAGGCACGCCCATTTGGTCGGCTAAGTTTTTTCCAAAAGTTATGGCCTCAAAGGCGGCTTTTTTGAATTGCCCACGTGGGCTTTCTGCATACACTAAAACCATGTCGTCTGTGAAGGTCTGTTAAGTCTTGAAAATTGGGTGCGCTGCTTTGGGGTTAAATCACCTTGGCTTCCTCGTGAAGCAGCCGCACGAGTTCATCCATGTTTTCTGGATCCACCAGTTTGACCCCGGCCTTGGGCGGTGGCAATGTAAATTTAACCACTTCCACCGGCTCCTCGAAAGGCACAGGAGACACCACCTTGAGCGGTTTGGTGCGGGCCATCATGATGCCGCGCATGTTGGGAATGCGTTGCTCGGCCATGCCTTTGGCGGCGCTAACCACAAAAGGCATGGGCACTTCCACCACTTCTACACCGCCCTCGATGTCGCGCTCCACAATGGCCATGCTACCCTCCAGGTCGAGCTTACTAGCAAAGGCTATGAAAGGCAGCTCTAAATGCTCGGCCACCATGGCGCCCACTTCTGCGCCGTTGTAGTCAATGGTTTCCTTGCCCAGAAAGATGATATCGAAATTTTCCGAGCGGGCATGCTCAGCAATCTGGAAGGCGGTGAAGGCCGAAGAGACAGGCTCCGCATCAATGCGCACCGCCTCGTCGGCGCCAATGGCCAGCGCTTTGCGGATGGTGGTTTCGTTGGCGGCGGGGCCTACATGAAGGGCCACCACACTACCGCCCAGTGCTTCGCGCAATTCGCAAGCGCGCACTAAGGCGTACCACTCATCGTAGGGGTTCATAATGAAAGTTACGCCCGTGCTGTCGTAGGCCTTGCCATCTGGCGTAAAGGCAACGCGGGCCGTCGTGTCGGGTGTTTGACTGATGCAGACGAGGAATTTCATGCAAAAAGTAAAAAAGATGAATAAACGCGTAAAAATCCAAGGCAAAAGAGCACTTTCCGTAGCGCTACCTTTGCCTCAAAAGCGCCGCAAAGGTAGCAAGGGGTTTGCACATACCTTTGGACGCACCATCAACAAACCCTCCTTCTTTTCGTTCATCTGCCCATGAGTCAGCGTTTGCAGCAGCTAATGGCGCTTCTTGAGGTCCATCCGACGGATGACTTTCTGCTGTTTGCCATTGCTAAGGAACACGAAAAACAAGGGGACGAAGACCAGGCGCTTGCTTGGTACTTGCGCTTGCTCAATGCTAACCCTGCCTATGTGGGCCTGTACTATCACTTGGGCCAACTCTACGAGCGCGCCGGCCGTACGGCAGAGGCCATCGAAACCTATCGCATGGGCATGCGCGTTGCCCGCCAAGCTGGCGACCAGCACAGCTGGGCCGAGCTGAACGCTGCTCGTTTGGCTATAGACCCCGCAGACGACGATGATGAAGTGTAAAATCGCCCTTTCTCAAAACGCTCTGGTGCTCTTGAGCCTACTCACTGTGTTGGGCTTTACCTGTCGGAAAAAGGCTGCTGAAGAGCGCATCACGCCAGCCACGGCGCCGAAATCGGCGGAAATCTTGCGCCGCCACCTGGAACCAACGGCGCTGAAAAACATCCGCACCCTCTATGCCCACGCCCGCCTGAACGTGGAAGGCGACGATGTGGCCGCCGACGCCAGCGCCAACTTCATCTGGGTGCGCGACAGTGCTCTATGGCTCAACATCAAGAAATTCGGCATGGAGGTCTCGCGCGTACTCATTACTCAGGACTCCTTCTTCGTACTCAACCGCATAGACAAAACGGTGCAAATGGCCTCAGCGCGTCATTTCCAACAGCGATACCACCTGCCCGAAGGACTGCCTTTGCTCCAGTATCTGTTGTTGGCTGCGGCGTGGCTGCCTGAAAGCATCGCTTTCCAGGCTGACATCAAGGACTCGCTGCACCGACTGAGCGGCACCGATGGGCGTTTTCTGATGGATTACCGCATCGAAGAGGGTACTTTTTGGCTCCGCCAAAGCACCTACCTGCAACCCTCCGAAGGGCAATGGCTCTCGCAAAGCTGCGCTCGTTTCCAGAAAATCCCTCGATTAGGCAGCTTTTTCCCTTACTTTCGCCGCATTGAGCTCTTCAGCCCGGAAAGTGGTTATTTCGGAGTGGACATTGATTTCACCCAAATAGAAGTTAACATTGAGCGACCGTTCCGCTTTGACATTCCCGAACATTACCAGCGCCTGCCCTAACCTTAGGCGGTGTGTGCTTTATGCGGCTGTCTGCTGGTTGTTGGCGGCTATGGCTGCGCCATCTTTTGCCCAAAGCCGCCAAGAACTGGAGGAAAAACGCAAGCGCTTGCTTCGAGAAATCAACATGACCTCCAGCATGTTAGAAAAAACCAGCCGCAGCAAGGCTGCAGCCTTAGATCGCTACACTACCCTGCAAAAACAGATAGAACGCCGCGAGCGCCTAATCCAGACCATCAGCGCCGAGATAGCCCTGGCAGAAGCCGCTATCGAGCGCAATAAACAGGTTATCGCCTCCTTGCAGCAAGACATCGAGAGCATGCGCGAAGATTACGCCCGTACGCTGCGCCACGCCTACCGGCAGAAGGCATTGACTAACCCACTATTCTTCGTTCTCTCAGCCGATAACCTCAACCAAGCTTTCCGTCGCTGGCTCTTCATTCGAAAATACGACCGTTATCGAAAATCTCAGGCAGAGGCCATTACCCACACCCAGCGGAGCTTGCAAATTCGCACTATTACCCTCGAGAAGATGCGGCAACAGCAGCGCGAACTGCTCGAGTCTGTACAACAGCAACGCCAGACGCTGGATGTTGAACTGCAGGAAAAACAAAACCTCCTGAAAACCCTCAAAGCGGATGAAGAGCGCTTGCGCACTGAATTGCGACGCCAGCAGGCCAATCATGAGGCGCTCAATGCGGCTATTGAGCGCATCATCCAGGAAGAAGTGCGCAAGCAGGCTGCTCAAAAAGAGGAGACAGCTGCGCTGGCGTCTACAGAAAACGCCAGCGCTTCTTTAACCGATAACCCACTTGCTGCCGGCAATAGGCCAGAAGAAGCCTCTATGGCCAACTTCGGCAGAAGCCGCGGGCGCCTACCCTGGCCTGTGAACAAAGGTTACATCTCGCGGCGATTTGGTCGGCAAAAGCACCCCACCCTTCCTCAAATAGAATTAGACAACAAAGGCATTGACATTCGGACGGAGGAAGGGGCGGCAGTAAAAGCTGTTTACGATGGCATCGTTTCTGGCGTCCAGCCTGTGCCTGGCTATGAAACTACCGTCATCCTGCAACACGGCGAGTACTACACGGTTTACAGCAATATCAGCAACGTTAGTGTAAGCAAGGGTTCCCGTGTGAAAGCGGGACAAACCATTGGCCGCGTCGCATTGCGGACCGCCAGCGAGGTCCCCGAACTCCATTTTGAAGTGTGGTATCGAACACAACGACTTGACCCTAGCAACTGGCTTAAGTCACAGTAAATCGCCACAGCCGCACCATGGTGTCCAACGCTACTGCAGAAGTACTTCTCGAAAAAGCTCGCCGCCTCCTCGACGCCGTGTGCGACCCCGAAATACCAGTGCTCACCATCGCCGACTTGGGCATCCTGCGCGAAGTGCGCTGGCTCGAAGAGGAGCAAACACTCGAGGTCGTTATTACCCCTACCTACAGCGGATGCCCCGCCATGAATGCTATTGAGGTCGGCATCCGTGCTGTCTTACAAGAGAGTGGTTTCGAGCGCGTCAGGGTAATTACCCAACTTAGTCCCGCCTGGACAACGGCTTGGCTCAGCCCCGAAGGTCGTGAGAAACTCCGCGCCTTCGGCATCGCTCCCCCCGCCGAACCAACTGCCGATAAGCAGGCGTTGTCAGGTCAGCGCCGCATCTTGCAGTGCCCTCATTGCGGCTCTGCTAATACCGAAATGGTCGCCCAATTCGCCTCTACTGCTTGTAAGGCCATGTTTCGGTGTTTGGACTGCTTGGAGCCATTCGACTACTTCAAGTGCCATTAAGGTGCTTTGTCTTCAAACATGCCACAAGAGGCATCTTTTTTGTATAAAAAGTCGCCATTCCTACCACCTTTTTAAACTACAGAACTTATCATGAGCAACAGCGCCCTTGGCCTGAGCAGGCAAGGTTTTAAAGTTGGCCGTAGCCTACTAGGTCTCTATGGTTCCCGCCTTGGTTCCATCCGTCAGCTTGTTCACGACGGCGATACTCTCAACGTCCGCCTGCCTGGAAATATCGGACTGCGCTTTCTGGGCATTGACTCTCCGGAAGTCAGTTTTCCACTGCCAGGTTCCACCTCCTTCGTTTCTCTGAAGAACTCCCAATGGGATGACTTTTTCGCCTCTGGGAGATGGCGTAGAAATCTGCGTTTCCCCACCCACTTGCTCCGCCACCTTGAAGACCGCATCCAAGGTCGCGCCGAAGTAGCCCAAAACCATGCTCGCCACGCCGAACGTGCCGAACGCAACCTCGAGGCTATCATGCTCGCCGATTTTGAAAAGAGCAGCCGCCCGCCAGAAGAGTACACCTTATTTATGGCTTTCGCCTATGAGTTTCTCGATGCCACTGGGCGCTTGCTCAGCTACATCCACACTGACCGGAGTAACTTCGATGATCCTGCCGAAGCTAAAAAAAGAACTGACCTTAGCTATAACGAACACCAACTTATAGCCGGCACAGCGTTGCCTTACTTCATCTGGCCCAACATACAGCCCTTTCTGAGTCAGAATCCATTTGCCCCTGAAAACCTGCGCCCTGATGTTTTTTGGAAAAACGTAGAGGCCAGTGCCAAACTCAGAAAGGCGCGCAAAAGTGTGGCTGCAGCCCGAAAGGCGGGCATAGGGGTATTTGACCCCAGTGATCCGCTACTGTTGGAGCCTTTCGAATTGCGCTTCATCAGCCGGAGGCGCCTGCCCTCGCGCTTCGTAATTGACCTGAGTCAGCCCGGCTCCAATCGCTTCTTGCTCCCAGAGCATTACTATCACATTCCAAATGCCGAAGATCGGCTCTTCGTGCCTGCCGATTTCCGCCCTCTCTTCGAGAGCGCAGGCTGGGTGGTGTTCTCAGATAGTCTTCCACACTCCTCACATGGACTAACTGCTTAGCCCTACGGCGAGCCAATATTCTGAAGGGTCTGAAAGGGTACACATTTTCCGGCGAGGGCTGTTTCCCAAACTACCTGTGC
>FWWL01000989.1_pt1 | contig 64689 bp, 57 predicted proteins | sample 2228331 | NCBI WGS metagenome assembly FWWL01 (sample SAMEA103939775, study PRJEB20133) | metagenome
CTTTCCTCTTTCCTCTTTCCTCTTTCCTCTTTCCTCTTTCCTCTTTCCTCTTTCCTCTTTCCTCTTTCCTCTTTCCTCTTTTCTCCTCTGCCCCGAAAGCCCCGGAAGCCCCTCTGCCCCGGAAGCCCCTCTGCTCCGAAAGCCCCTCATCACCTCTGCCCCTCATCACCTCTGCTCCGAAAGCCCCTCTGCTCCTCTCATGGGGTCTGTGGTGCATTTATTTCTCCCCGTAAACTTAGATGTCAACCCGTGGCAGAAATGATATAATTGGAGTAAATTGTAGTAAAAGTACCGCCGCGATCCCTTTCCCTTTCCTCCGGATCCTCCTGGGAGAAAAGGGAGAAGGAGCCAAGGCAAAACCCTGAAATCGTTTTCCCCCAACCCGGTTTTTTTCTGTTTACTTCTGTTTACAAAGGGTCGCATTTTTCAGCTTCAATTTAACCCAACCTTTTTTGGTTACGGTAAATCTCTGACATTCCTTGGACGAGTCAGAATTTAGTCGTCAAGTCCTGATGAAGTATCACTTATTTCCCAACAAGTAAAAGGAAAATATATGTCTGAAAAACTCAATCAAAACCAGCAATCGAGTGAAGAAAATCAAGAAATTTCTGCTGCCAATGATTTGAGCGATTTTGAGAAAGAATCAGAAGCGGAGATGAAAGCATTGGCTAAAGGACTGATGGTTGATTTGGTTTGGACGTTATCTGGAATCAATAAGATATCCACAAAAGAGGATAAACCTAAAGATTCTCCCCAGCCAAATTAATCATCCAGTCATTCGGCATTCTTTGATGTATTGTTCTCAGAAACCGGTTTTTTTACCCTGCGTAACATCTCGGTCATGGCGATTGCAGCCTGGTTTCTGATTCTTAATTAATCCTGCTAGAGATGTTCAAATAAAATTTTTGTCCCAATCAAAATTAAAATACAGCCGCCAATAATTTCTACTTGATTAGAAAACCATTCGCCGAATTTTTTGCCCAAAAATACGCCAAAAAATGACATGATAAACGTAATCACGCCAATCAGAATTACGGGCAAAGAAATAGAAATAGATAGCAAAGAAAATCCTAAACCTACTGCCAAGGCATCAATACTGGTGGCGATCGCTAGCAGCAGTAACGTATAAAGATTGCGGGAATCCCGAACATTGTCTTCATCTTCATCGGGATGCAAAGCCTCATAAATCATTTTACCACCAATGAAAGCCAGTAAACCAAATGCAATCCAATGGTCAAAGGTAGCGATCGCATCGCGAAAACCCATCCCTGCCAACCATCCGATCGCCGGCATAAACGCTTGAAAACCGCCAAAAAACGTCGCAACTCTCACCGCATCTTGAATTGTCACCCCTTTGAGGGTCATGCCAATACCGACGGACACCGCAAAAGCATCTGCCGATAACCCAAACGCAATTAATATGATACTAAATAAATCCATCACCGATGCCCTAATCACGTTTTACCCTGGGTTCAATGTAACACATTTTTTTAGGAACATCGGCATTTTTTTCGGATTTTATATAATGAAAAAAATCTGAAATAATAATGAAATAAAAATGAAATTTTAAGTTCTCCTTTTTAATTCGTAGGGTGGGCAGGCATATTTTACCCACCCTAACATATATAATAGTGGACTTTTGCCCACCTTACCATATAAATAGGCATCTTTAATTAAAAATGTTTTGATTTAGAAATAATATTATTAACCGATAAATCACGCATCAATTAAGCACCCAATTAAGGTAGGGCGTTGGGGAAATTTATAAATAATAAATTATGAGATGGCCAGCGGGTTCGGTTTATCCCTGGTATAGCTCGCATCCATAGAATAAATATTAGTCTAATTTTTAGTTACAAGACCATCACCAGATCACCGCGATGATTTCCGTTAGATTCATAATCAGTTGATTCAGCTTTTTTGCCAAAAGCCGACTCTAAAGGTAAAATTTTTAATCCCTCTAATTTGATGCCATTATAGGTGACACCTTGTAACGGATGCCAGCGATAAAAAGGAGCCGTTCCCTCCTCATATTCGACTTCTGTTATGACTAAATAACTAACCGTTGAAATTTCTGGAACTAACAGCACGGGGATTTCTTCTCCCGCTGGAGCGATGAGTTGGTGGGTGGGCTGAAAACTTCTCATGGTCAAAACCGAGGTAAAAGTGAACCATTCAGAAAAAAGCCTTCTACGCTTATCTTAATCAGTATGGAGTCTGACTGGCGGTTCTGGTGCGATCGCTGGCACTCAATTCCTGTGATTTAACAATGCTTATGTGGTGATTTATCTCACCGAATATCCGATGATTAAACCAGTTTGTAAATTATTGTAAATTATTGTAAATTATTAAAATAATCTTAAATTACCTTAGACAAATTAACGGCTTTTGCGTTCAGGATTCTACCGAGAAAAGAAATCCGCCCATAACCGGAAAAACTGGGTTTCTAGACTAAAACTGGCCAGCCAAAAGCTGAATTTTAGCCAGAAACTCGGTATGACTAAAGCGGCCACCTAAACCAGAGCATAAAACATGATTTTTGCCAAGAATTTGCTACCAATTTTAATAATTAATCTTAATAATTATTTACATCTAGCAAACCGGGGGGTGGGGTAATCTCAATTCGCCCTAATTCGAGGTCTACCACGGGGACAATTTCCATCACAAAAGGAATCAATAACTGAGGTTTTTTGGGCTTTTTTGCCTTTTGCTTTTTGCCCGACCCCAAATTATCCTCGCTCAAATTAGCGGGTAGGGACTTGGACTCAGCCGCCACCACCAAAACATCATGACCGGCAGAAATCATATCCACCACAGTCCCCACGAGTTCGCCTGTTTCCTGAAGGAAAACGGGTAAATTAATCAAATCACGGACATGATACTCGCCTGCTTCTAAAGGAAGGCGATCGCTTTCTGGTACCAGCAGCAGACTACCGCGCAGTGCCTCCGCCTCTTTCCTCGTTCGCACCCCAGCCAACTGCACTATGTATAACCTTTTATTAGACAGATAGCGACCGTCCAACAACTCAACGGGCTGAGGTTCGCTGTCACCGGGAGACAACAGCCACCGTTGCCCCGGTTCCAGAAAGCGATCGGGAAAGTCCGTACTCGGATAAACGCGCATTTCCCCCCGCAGACCTTGGGGGGCAACAATTTTACCAATTTCGATCCATTCAGATATCGATTCAGACATACACAAAAAACCAGGGATTATTGTGGATTGACTATTTTTTAATTGTTTTCTAATTGCCGTTTTCTAATTGCCAGCGCTAAAACATTTCAAAATTTACGCATACAGACCAAGAAACCGGGTTTATTGCCCAGCCCATAGGCTCTAATGTTTTTGCCAAAAAAACCGGTTTCTGTTTAATTTATGCAAGTTAATGAGCTAACTCATCAACAGTAATTAACTTTTTCAAGCCAAAATTTTAGCGATAGCAAATTATTAATTTCAATACACTATAATTGATTAGACATCATCAAGATTTTTTTTACTGCCAACAAATGAGAGGTAACTTTGTAGTAATTTATCGGGTGGGCAATGCCCACCCTACCTTTTAACTAACCAATATCTTTTGATGGACTTCTGCCGCAACTTTGGCCAATCGCTGCATCCCGGTGGTCAATTCTTCATCGATCGCGGTTAAACTAATCCGAATACATTGTTGAGTATGGGGCCAATCTTCGCGCAAACCTGGGAAGAAGGAACTACCAGGCACCACAATCACGCCGACTTTTTTCAGTTCTTGGTAGAATTCCCAATCGGTCATGGGTAGTTCTGGCAACCATAACCAGGAAAAGATCGCCCCTTCTCCACGGTGGAGAAACCAAGGCAAATCTTTAGGCATGGCTCGATCTAGGGTATTTTCGACGACGGTGAATTTTTGCTGGTAATGAGGGCGAATCACGGTTTCGGCAATATCCGCTAGTGTACCAGAGGCGATCGCCCGAGTTGCGATCGCCTGACCGTAGCGGGGGGAGTGAATACACATATTCGTCTGGAAACATTCCAGCACTTGAATCATCTCCGGATCGCCGATCGCAATCCCAATCCGTTCTCCCGGTAATCCTGCCTTAGATAAACTAATACAGTGGATGATATTCTCGCCCATAATTGGGGTCATATCGGTAAAATTCAAAGCTGGGTATGGGGGAGCATAAGCAGAATCCACCAAAACCGGCACATTATATGGCGCTGCCAGGGCAGCAATTTTTTCCACTTCCTCCTGAGTCAGCACATTTCCCGTGGGATTGCAAGGACGGGAAAAAATCACGCAGCCGGTATTTTCATCAATCGCAAGCTGACTAAAATCGGGACGATATTTAAACCGATTGGCTTTTTCATCAATATCCAAAGTGGGCTTATAGGCAATCAAAGCCTCTGGCACCAACGTCACCCCGCCATATCCCGTATAGTCAGGACTCAGGGGCAGGACAATTTTTTTCAGTTTACTGCCATCGGGGGTATAGCCCCCAAACGCATTCGCCGCATAAAAATAAATCGACTGACTGCCCGGAGTAATTAAAATATTGTTGTTGGACAGGTTCAACCCATAGCGGCGGTTAAAATCATCCCGGACGGCTTCGATAAACGGCTGATATCCTTGACTGGCGCCGTAGCGACAAACCACCTCGCCATACTCTGAACTAGCCAACAAATCGGCAGTACAATCGCGCCATAGTTGCTCAACTTCCGGCAAAATCACCGGGTTGCCAGCGCTGAGATTAATAAATTCCTGCCCCTTCCCAGCACGGAGCGTTTCTACGATATCTTTCATAATTGCCCGCACTCCAGTTAAGTGGGACATTTGGGCGCCAATTTTACTCAGGGCAGGATTCATAGGACTTAAAGATATAAAGGACAAACTTGACAAGGTAGTCTAACTACAGAAATCTCAACGGTTCAAGCCTCGACTAGATCGGCGGTTTGCGGGAACGGCTCACGTAAACGGCAGAAAGATCATTTTCTTGTCCCGATTTCTTGTCCCGATTCCCGTAGGGGCGGGAAAGCGAACCGCCCCTACCGTTGACTTTCTATTATATTTTAAGGACTACAGCAGATTAAGAATTTTTCACTTTTTTCTTTAAACTTTATATTTTGGGGCTGAAGCTTCCCATTGGCGCCGATCTAGTCTGCCATTAAACGCGGCGATTAATGCAATTCGCTGTAACCCGGCGATCGCTTCACCTGCCCCTTGACTGCACCATCAGTTTGACCACAATCCTTGTGTTAAGATATTGGGCCGAACTTAAATGGCCTTCAGTCTATTTTCACTAATCATATAGATGTCAGATAGATGCCAGAATCTATATGTCAGGATTTTTAAATATTTAAACCGGGTAATTAACCCTTAAATTCACATAATTTCAACAAAAAATCTTTTCTGGATTAAAATACCCTGAAAATTAGATATATCGTTTCACTTTCACCGCGTCACCTCGTACAAAAGAAGATATAATCTGGTCTACACCAAGGCAAAAGTATGCCAAAAAACACAACAATAAATTTCCTGAGACTCAGGATTGCTAACTAAGGTGATGCCTCCATGAAAGCTGTCGAAAAACTCAAAGAAAAGTTACCAATTACCCTCAAACCTTTAGCGGAAATTGCCTATAACTATTGGTGGAGTTGGACTCCAGAGCGCATTTCCCTATTTCGGAACATCGATCCAGAAACATGGCAAAAGTGCAATCATAATCCGGTGGCCTTGTTAAAATTTGCTGACGAAGTACGCCTGAGTCAGCTTGCCAACGATCCGATTTATATTAAACGGGTCACGTCCGTCTTCAAGCAATTTCAGCGTTATATGAGTGAGGCGGGTACCTGGGCATCTCGCGTGGCTCCACAAATTTCCCCCACCAGTCCCGTGGCTTACTTTTGTGCGGAATTTGGCATCCATGAATCTCTGCCGATTTATTCTGGAGGCTTGGGGGTATTAGCCGGAGACCACCTGAAATCCGCCTCAGATTTAGGGGTGCCCTTGGTAGCCGTCGGTTTGATGTACCGCCAGGGCTATTTCCGCCAACGCATCAACCGGGATGGCTGGCAAGAAGATTATTATGTAGATAACATTTTTGAAGAAATGCCTCTGGAGTTGATGGTCAACGCCGAAGGCCACCCTATAACCGTTGAAGTGGAAATTCGTCAACGTCCGGTGAAAATCCAGATTTGGCGAGCCCAGGTGGGACGAGTCAATCTCTATTTATTAGATACTGACCGCGAAGATAATGATTTGGTTGACCGTTGGCTGACCGGCCATTTGTATGGTGGGAATGCAGAAACCCGCATTGCTCAGGAATTTATCCTGGGAATTGGGGGTTTCCAAGCGTTAACCGCTTTGGGAATTGAGCCTGCTATTTGTCATTTGAATGAAGGCCATGCGGCGTTTTGCACTTTGGAGGCAGCGCGGCAAGAAATGGTGAAAACAGGCAAGTCTTTCTATGATGTGGAAGCGACGGTGCGCGATCGCTGTGTGTTTACCACCCATACCCCAGTTCCCGCTGGCCATGATGTGTTCTCCCGCGACCTAATTGAATCCTATTTTTCCCGTTATTGGACAAAATTAGGTTTATCGGAAGATCAGTTTATGGCTTTGGGTGCCCGTCGCCTGGACGATCCCTGGGAACCTTTCGGCATGACGGTGCTGGCATTGCGGATGTGTCGTACTGCCAACGGTGTCTCCGCCCTGCATGGCGAAGTTTCTCGGAAAATGTGGCATATTCTCTATCCCCAAACTCCCGTGGATCAGGTGCCCATTGGCCATATTACCAATGGGGTTCATGCTGGTACTTGGACGGCGCCTCTGCTGGATGACCTTTATACAGAGTATCTGGGTCAAGACTGGTCAAGCAAAGTTGCCGATCCGCAAATGTGGGCGAAAGTGGATCAAATTCCCGATCGGGAACTCTGGTGGCGGCACCTGATGCTGAAAAATTACTTGATTGCCCATACGCGGGCTAAAATCAAGCAAGCCCGACTTGAACGGGGTGAAGATCAGTTTTGGATTTCGGCAGTAGACCGCATGCTCGATCCCAATGTGTTGACCATTGGTTTTGCCCGTCGATTCAGTACCTATAAGCGCGGTTATCTGTTGCTACAAGATGTCGAGCGATCGCTGGCAATTTTGGGCAACCCCGATCGCCCAGTGCAGCTAATCTTTGCCGGGAAAGCCCATCCCGCTGATGAAGAAGGCAAGCGGATTTTGCAACGGTTGTTTGATTGGTCTCGCAACCACGAACAATTGCGCGATCGCGTGGCGATTATCCCCGATTACGATATGTACACCGCCCGGAAATTGGTGCAAGGGGTGGATGTGTGGCTGAATACCCCCCGTCGTCCCCTGGAAGCATCGGGCACCAGCGGCCAAAAAGTCTGCTTCAACGGCGGCATTAACTGTAGCGTCCTCGATGGTTGGTGGTGTGAAGGCTACCAAGCAGGCCCCGATGGTAAGGGACTCAATGGGTGGGCGATCGGGGAAGATGCCCATACCACCGACCAAGAACTCCAGGATAAAATCGACTCCGAAGCCCTCTACAAGTTATTAGAAGAGGAAATTGTCCCGTTGTACTATGACCGAGATGCCAACGGCATTCCTCATCGCTGGATTCAAATGATGAAAGCCTCAATTAAAACCAACTGCCCATTATTTAACACCGATCGCATGATTGCCGACTATGTGGCTAAAGTTTATGCCCCAGGCATCGCCACTAATGTAGAGTCGATTCGAGCCAGTGTCTTGGCTTGATGTTTTGGCCACCGCATAAAATAGACCTCTGGCACTGATTGTAAAAAGCCCCCTAAAAAAGCGGAATTTGGGGAGATCGATCCTGAACCAAACCCATTTCATCTCAGTTTGATGCCTAGAACCCCGGTTTTTTGAAAAAAACTGGGGTTCTGGTTTCTGCTTAATGAGCGAGCGCTTTTTTTGTGGGCTTTTTTTTGTTGCTTTTTAGATCAATTCAGGCGATTTCTTGACTTAAAATATCTGCCCTTTTTTAAACAAATTAGCCACTTTTTAAAGTATTTTTATACTAAATTGTGGCAATTTTATTGATTAATCGAGTTGAAATGTTTTTCTTTCTGTCAAAATTTCTACCCCTATTTTTCTATCCCCTAGGTTTAGCTTGCCTGCTGCTAGTCATTACCCTAGTTTTATTTTGGCGGCGTCCTCGGTGGGTTCCCTATGTGCTGGGCGTGACTTTCATCGTCCTCATGTTAGGGGGCAATGGTTGGCTGTCCACCGCCTTATTACGATCGCTGGAATTTCGGCATTTACCCCCAAATCCCATCCCACCAGCGGATGCGATCGTGGTTTTAGGGGGGGCAACCCGTCCTCATCTTGCCCCCCGTCCCTGGGTCGAAGTGAATGAAGCAGGCGATCGCCCCTTGTATGCGGCCAAACTCTACAAAGAAGGCAAAGCCCCTTTTTTATTATTCTCTGGGGGCAGAGTAACTTGGCGGGGTGGCATTGAGGGGTCGGAAGCCGCCGATATGACCGAATTGGCGATCGCGATGGGAGTGCCAAAATCCGCCATTATCCAAGAAGACTCTTCCCTAAATACCTATCAAAATGCCGTCAAAATCAAGCAAATTTTGCAGCAGTACAATCTGAAAACCGTTTTACTGGTGACATCCGCCACTCATATGCCGCGATCGTATTTAATCTTCAAAAAACAAGGCATCGACGCCATCCCCGTGCCCACCGACTTTGTATTTGCTGATAACCCACTAGAATCTGAGGGTGACACTTGGGAGGCATTTGTGCTTAATCTGATGCCAGATGCGGAAAACCTCGTCATCACCACCAGAGTCTTAAAAGAATACCTGGGAATGTTCATTTATTTTCTGCGGGGTTGGCTGTAATCTTTGGCCGCGATCGCCCCTTCCCTTCCTGCTTCCTGAATCATTCCTTTTCGGTTTTCCTGAACAACAGGGGGGAAACCGTCCCACCTTATTGAATCTCAGGATTTATAGGTGTGGTAAGCACATAGAAAAAAGTAGGGTTTTCTGGATTTTCAAATCCTCAAATATTCGGCAATATAGAAACTGTAAAGAGCAAAACAAAGAGCAAAACGCCAACCCAAAAGACCGAATCAAAACCTATTTTAAACAAAAAAAGCTCGGAGGCCCAACCATGATGAAATTAATGACTTTTCCTTTCAATGAAATTGATAAAATTTATCGTCAAATCGAGCAAACTTTGGATGACTCTTATAATGCCCCTGGGCCGACTCCCGTTCGTCCTCTAGTCGAATTAGCAGAAACCGCCGATAGTTTGATACTTCGAGCGATGCTGCCGGGAATTGACCGAGCCAAATTAAATATTGAAGTCACTAGAGAAGCCGTGTTAATTTCGGGAACTTATCTAGACAAACCCGAAACCGACAAATCCCGATTTTTCCGGTCTGAATTTCCTCGAGGGGCTGAGTTCCGCCGAGTCGTTTCTCTGCCATTTGCTGTAGCCAATACCGCAGTAAAAGCCAATTATGAAGAAGGGATTTTGACTCTAACTTTACCCAAAGCCCCAGAAGTGATTAATAAAGTGGTGAAAGTTTCTGTCCTAGATACTCATCAACCGGTTGCGGAAATTCTCCCTGGAAATTCTGAGGCATCAGCAGCAACTGATTCGGATCAGTCTGGTAGTTCTTGGGATTCTTAGACCTAAGTTTGGCCACGCTGTCTGGTCATGGCGATAAACTTGCAATTTTTAGGGGAATTATGATTGCTATGTAGAGATAACCCTTTCCACAGAACTGGAAAGGGTTTTTTCTTTACAGCAATTTTTTTATTGCATAAACCACTGCATAAACCACAAATACTTGTAGGGACGAAGCATTCTGGCAGAAGTTCGGTGCTTAAAATATTGTAGGAGCGATTCGCTGGAAAAGCCCCTACACCCTAACCCTACACCAGAAGCTCCGAGAGGAGAGAGAATAGAGAAGAGAGAAATGAGAATTTTCCTATGCATCCTCTTTCCTCTTTTCTACACCCTACACCCTACTGATAGTTTGCCATGCTAATTTAGCGGCGCCGACAATGCCCGCTTGGTTTCCTAATTGGGCTGGTAATAGTTGCAAACCGAGGCGGCATTCTGGTAAAACCCGGCGTTCGATTTCCGCCCAAGTTGAGGGTAAAAAATATTTGGCGCTGGCACTAATTCCTCCACCGATCGCGATCGCTTCTGGACTAAGAACATAGATCAAATTGGCCAAACCAGCCCCTAAATAATGTCCGTAAGTTTCCCAAAATTCTAAAGCTTGGCGGTTGCCAGCTTCCGCCATGTGACCGAGTTTTTCCGGTTCCATTCCTGTTTGGCGGCGAATGGCCGGAACGCCGACATATTGTTCCAAAGAACCGCGATTTCCACTATTACATTCTGGACCATAAAGATTGATAGTGATTAGGCCCAATTCACCCGCTGTCCCCATTGGGCCGGTAAACAGTTGACCATCCAGAATCACTGCCCCACCGACCCCCGTGCCCAAAGTTAGGAGGATGAAATTCCGAAATCCTTGCCCTGCCCCTAACCAAGCTTCTCCCATTCCCGCGCAGTTGGCGTCATTGGCTAAAACCACAGGTTTATGAGTGTGTTTTTCCAGCAAATCAGCTAAGGGGACATTGTGCCAACCGGCTAAGTTGATCGCCACTTTGGCAATGCGTTTGCTGGCATCCACAGGCCCCGGAGTTCCCACCCCAATGGCTAAACTTTCTGCTTGGGGGTCAATTTTGCTCACTGCTTGGGCGATCGCTGTGACAACCGCTTCCGGAGTCGAAGGTTGGGGAGTTGGCACTGATAATGAACCCAGACAATTGCCCTCAGCCGTAAACTTTCCCAGTTTAATCGCTGTTCCCCCTAAATCGATCCCTAAAACTGTTTGATTGGGGTCTTTTACTTCGGTTGCCGTGATATCTGTCGCCATAATTTTTTTCCTGCTTTTTCCTGCTTTTTCCTGCTTTTTCCTGCTTTTTCCTGCTTTTTCCTGCTTTTTCCTGCAAGTTTGAAATATTGAATCATTTAATCCCTGAGAAATCATGGATTCGGCGATGAATCCGAAGATGATTATCACTGAATGACGCAGAGATAGTAAAGCCACATATCATCATTGGAATATAAATCACTTTCCTCGGTCAGTTCTAAGCCGGTTTTCCAGGAATAGATTTTAATGTCCCTAAAGTTCGGGGTGAGTTGATGTACCTGTTCTTGAGGTCGGATATAATAAGTCTGCAAGCGAAAATTGTGGGATTCATCTCTGAGGATGGCATAACCGGCAGATTTTAGTTGCTCCCAGGTTATCCCCGGATTGCATAACCGCAAAATCCCCCACATAACTAAGTTGACATAAGTTTTGATCGGGTTAAAACTAAGGTGTTTTTGCCAGTTAAATTCCGGTGCCATTGCCTGAAGATTATGGCTAGAAAAATAAAAATATCCTCCGGGCTTACCGACGCGGCGAATTTGCTCAAATACCTGGAGGCGATCGCTGTGAGAAATAAAGTCAATCCCATTAAAGCTAAATAAAATAAAATCAAAATAATTTTCGGGAAATCGACTTAAATCTCTCGCGTCACAAACTTCTAATCTGACGCCGCGATTAGCCCCAGAAAATCGTTTTTGACAAGCGGCAATCATTTTCTCTGAATAGTCGATACCGATATATTCCCCCACCAGGGGAGCAAAATGTTGAGTGGTACGTCCTCCTCCCACCCCGATATCGAGCATTTTCATCTGTGATAGTCGCGGTTTCAGCCACTTCAGAATGGTAGTTTCGGCGGGTTGTAATTGTTTCAACTGGGCGTAATATTGGACAACTCCCTGATTTGAATAGGTTTGATGATTATTTTCAGAAATCATGGGCAATTTATTGGGCAATTTATTGGGCAATTTATTGGGCAATTTATTGGGCAAGTTCTTGGGCAAGTTGCTTCTCCACTTGGTTCTTTACGAGGCGTTTTTTAGCTTAACATCCTGGAGGCCAAGATTAACCGATATAGCGGTTATTGTCCGAATTACAGAGTTTTTCTGGATTCTAGCGGGCGCGGGAATGACAAATTTTTTTGTACTTCATAACTATGAAAATCGCTATATTGCCTTTTGACCGATCGCGGGTAGAGGGCGATCGCTCACAATGATTTTCCACAAAAAAAGCTAAGTATTTATATTGTAGGGTGGGCAAAAGTCAACCATCATATATGGTAGAACAAATAAAATTTTTTGCCCACCGGAATAATGTTAGGGTAGGGGCTGTTGGATGAATTTTTGTAAATGGTATAACCGCTATATTGCAGACTATTGCAGAATATTTTCAACAAAAAAAAGCTAAGAAAAATGAGTTTCCTTAGCTGTTGCTTAAAAATAACCAGAGTTAAAATCAGGTCTTTACCAAGAATCAGTTCACTGCTCACCATTCCTTAATCAAGGAAATCACCCCAATGGTTAAGGATTAGTCTAGGCCGATGATTTAACCAACCTAGCCGAATTGATCCCATCAGCAAAGTCCCGATATTTTTATGATCACAAATTAATCAATCAACCGACAACCAATCTATTGCAATTACCCACTTGCTCAAGCAATCAAAGACTTTTTGGGGAAAACAGCCATCAGCTTCCAGCGGATCCAAAGACGGGAATCGCTTCTGAAAGTGGCGGTGGTAAACCCTGAAGGCTTGATAAATTATTGGGCTAATTTTTGCGAAAAAAAAAGCTAGAGGAAATCTGGCCAATTTCCCTAGCTTCGGTTAAATAATCAACCAGAGGCAAACTTTATTTTTTTCTAAAGTAATCAATTGTTCATGTTTATTGGGTGATGTAGATTAGCCCAATTATATACCTAGACAATTGAGCAAATAATTGACAGAGCAAGATGATAGAACTAATTGGTTAGGGCGGTTAATTCCGCATGCTTTAATTATTACAGATAAATTCTGGTCAGTGCAAGTGGGCTATTGCATAAACCCAATTTTTCTGCCATTTTCTCCCCAATTAAACCCTGCGATCGCACAACCCGGTTAACTCAGCTTAAGCTGCGAGCGGCTGAAATTAATATCCCTCAAGCGTTTTGGGGTGTTTTTCATCGGACTGACAGCCCATTGTTGCTTGCAAAGCGTCCCCATTGGGAATCAAGTTAGTCGATGTAGTCAGTGATTTAGTCCGGTGAGAATTTCCCAAGTGTATTTCCCAACTAGATTAGATGCATACCAGTTCTTTGGTTGCCAGTTGTTCCTCAATGGTGGCTAATAATTTACGCAGACGCACGGGTTTACTTAAATAAGCATTTGCACCTAGTTTTAAGGCGCGATCGCGTTCTTCCCATTCAGAACAACAAGATAAGAATAAAAAGGGAATCTTGGCGGTATTCCGGTTTTCGCGCAGAGTTTTTAACACCTGATAGCCTTCTAAATGGGGCAGTTTCAGGTCACAGATAATCAAGTCTGGCTCAAATTCTTGAGTTATTTTGATTCCCTGTAACTCGTCATCAGCAGTCCTGATGGTAAATTCAAACCCTAAAAAGTCACTTAAGCAAGACAGGAACAACTGATCGCGATCAATAATCAAAATTTTTTTCATGGGTGGGTTTTTCCAAATTTATTGCAAGTTTTCCTCAAAAAATTACCCTGATTGCCGCTAAAACAGGAGCAAATGCCGAAGTTTTTAGCCTCAATAAATCTTAAATATTTTATATTTTCTATTTTGGTCAAAATATCTTTGTTAAAATTAATTTAAAATATATTTATTTAAGGCTTTGATTATTTATTATATCCCAAAAAACCGGGAATCAAGAGGTCTATTGCAACTACCCAACTTTGTCAAATTGACTGGATGCCTGAATGAAGGTTTTTAGCAAATAAATTTAAATCCATAAATTCTGAAAAGTGTGATTGTCCGGGACTTATCGCCACTTTACTATAGTTTAACAGCTTAACATAATTTAATATTGCCTGCGACCTAATTATCTTAATGTGTTTCTCTCTTGGGTCTGACTAGATTAAGCTAGTATAAGTATAAGCTAGTACAAGTATAATTTTCTGAGGATATCCCGCAAATCCGGTAATCGGAAAAATTCAGCTCCGGTTGGCGCGATTCCCCTTCGTGTACCGTCGCTTCACTTCCCAGTGGGAATACTTATCGGAACACCCAGCCATACGCCTCTTCATATACATTACACACCATCATAAAAATCGCAAGCATGAAAATTATTGGAACTCTTCTCGCAGTTCTATTGTTCGCCCCGGCTGCTTGGGCGGAGCCGCCTCCGGGAACGGGACGACGCTTAACTGAATATGGCGACAACTTTGAAGAACCGGGGTGGAGTTATAACTACAACAATCCCAAACTACATAACCAACACTATGACCCAGGGTCAGGGTGGACAAATATTATTCCCGCAAGCAACCCACCCCTGGGAGTTTCGGCGAATGGCAGATGGCAAGAGGGGACAGTCCGGGGACATCCCGATATTGTGGAACGGGTGAACACACCGAGAGGGGGACTTCGTGGTAGCAATTACGCTTTGCGGTTACAGACGCGGAATTCTGGGGCTCCTGGACGAACGGAAGGCACCGTACAGCAAGATGATTTGCTTCACGTTGCCAACGGCAGAACCGGCGCCAATACGCCAGTGGGTAAAGGATTGAGTGTCGTAAGTCGGATTTATTTACCGCCCCTGAAAGATTGGGAAAAGCGCCAGGGGTATCATATCGGGTTTCGCGTGGGGGCAAGTGGTCATAAACCGGGGGAAAAGCCGGGGTCTGTGGACTACTGGCCTGGTATTTGGTTGTGGTTGCAACAAGATGAAAATGGGAATAACGATCATTTCCGGATTGTGTTGCGTTCTGACAACGAGGGTCAAGATGTGATGGCCACGGAAATACAATATACTCGCACCGGATGGTGGACTCTGGGGATGTCTTTTAATGCCGATGGTTCAATTAGTTACTATGCTAGACCCGGAGTTGGCAATTTAAGAAGGAGTGATTTGTTGGTGTTTCGCCAGGGTTCTCGCAGTCGGGCGGCGACTTATACCCCTTACAACTTGTTGTTTAACGACCTGGATTATCTGTTCTTTTCTCTGGCGAATCTCGATGGCCAATGGTCAACGGAATTTATTATTGATGATATTGCGGTTTATGCTGTTGAATAATTCATCGTTATGTTGATATCGTGATGTTGATTCCGTAGTAGGCTGGGCATTGCCCACCCTCCAGTTGTTAAGTTAATTATGCAAATCTTGGATTATGTGATTGTTTTCGTCTATTTAGTGGCGATTGTGGGGTTGGGATTGTTTTTCCAACGCAAAGCTTCCCAAGGTATCGAATCTTATTTTTTGGGCGATCGCAATTTACCCTGGTGGGCTTTGGGCGCTTCAGGGATGGCCTCGAACACCGATATTGCCGGAACAATGGTGATTGTGGCCTTAATTTACGCCCTAGGAATTAAAGGCTTTTTCATTGAAATTCGGGGGGGCATTGTCCTGGTGATGGCCTTCTTTATGATTTTTATGGGCAAGTGGAATCGGCGCTCGCAGATGATGACCCTAGCCGAATGGATGCAGTTTAGATTTGGTTCCGGCAAAGAGGGAAATATTGCCCGCTTAATCAGTGCAGTAGCTAATTTAGTCAGTTCTATTTGGATTATTAGCTATTTTGCCGTTGGTGGCGGGAAATTTTTTAGTCAATTCTTGGGAATTGATGAGCGAGCGGCGGCAATTTTTATGATTGTCTTAGCGATGGTTTACACCGCCGTCAGTGGGTTTTATGGGGTAATTTGGACGGATGTATTTCAGGGAATTTTGATTTTTATTGCCGTTATTTACGTCTGTATTTTGGCGTGGCAAACCGTTACCTTACCGGCAGATTTTGCCATTTCCGTCCCTTTGGGTCGAGGAGAATTTCAGGAAATTACGACGACCTTAAGTAACTGGAGTAATATATCGCCCCAAATGCAGTTAGATTTACCCGGTCAATATTCTAGTTATAATTTGTTCGGGGTGACGGTCTTTTTCTATGTGTTGAAAACTTCCCTGGAAGGTTTCAGCGGCGTGGGCGGCTATATGAGTCAACGGTATTTTGCCGCCAAAAGCGATCGCGAAGCCGGTTTACTTTCCTTATTCTGGATTCTTTTGCTTTCATTCCGTTGGCCTTTGGTTACAGCTTTTGCGGTTTTAGGCATTCATTATGGACTGACTAATGAAGTCATTGCCGATCCAGAATTGGTCTTGCCAAAAGTAATTGAAGCTTATGTTCCCGTGGGAATGAAAGGGTTATTAGTGGCTGCGTTTATGGCCGCCGCTATGTCTACCTTTGACTCGATTATTAATGCCAGTGCTGCTTACTGGGTGAAAGATATTTACCAACAAATTATTAATCCTCGTGCTTCGGAAAAACAATTAATTATCCAAAGTCAATTGGCTTCCTTGATGATAGTTCTCTTAGGTTTGCTGTTTAGTTTTCCGGTGGTGAATATTAATGATATTTGGGGCTGGCTGACCCTAGGATTGGGTTCAGGATTGTTCATGCCTTTACTACTACGTTGGTACTGGTGGCGGTTTAATGGCTACGGTTTTGCTGCCGGAACTTTAGCGGGTATGATTGGGGCGATCGCGCTGAAATTAAGTGGCGTCCAATTAGCGGAATATCTCAACTTCCTGATTCCCAGTTCTATTTCTTTACTGGGCTGTATTATCGGCACCTTGTTGACCCCTCCCACTGACCATGATGTCTTGGGTAATTTTTATAAAATTACCCGACCTTTTGGGTTTTGGCATCCCATTAGAAAGAATCTCCCAGATCACATTCAAGCCAAAATTACCCGCGAAAATCAGCGAGATATTTTAGCCACTGCGATCGCGGTTCCCTGGCAGTTAGTTTTATTTATGACGGGGATGATGTTCATCACCAAACAGTGGCAACAGTTCGGAACTTTACTGCTCGGATTAATTTTGCTCTCCATTGGTTTATATTTCACTTGGTTTCGCCACTTATCTAGTGAAGTAAAAGTCGATTTAGTGGATTCAAGGGAATAAAAACCCAATCATCTCATCCCACGGGTTAAAACCCGTGGGATAATTTAATTATGCCATTAATTATGCCATTAATTACGCCATTGCTCAAACTTATTGATATAATAAGATTAAATAGGGTGAGGATTGCCCATCAACTCTCCTAGATCTGATATAATTCTCAGACAAACTATTATGTTGATTAGGTAATCAGAGTTATGACTTTAGCGGTTGGCACCATTGCTCCTGATTTTACGGTTAAAGATACCAACGGCAACACTGTGAAACTCTCTGACTTTAAAGGCAAAACCGTGGTGCTTTACTTCTACCCCAAAGATGACACCCCTGGTTGCACCAAAGAAGCCCAAAGCTTCCGAGATGCTTATGATGAATATAAAGGCAAAGATATGGTTGTGTTGGGGGTCAGCATGGATGATGAAGCCTCCCACAAAGCCTTTACGGAAAAGTATGGTTTGCCTTTCCAATTATTAGCGGATGTGGATGGGGCGATCACCAAAGCTTATGATGTAGATGGTGGCGGTTATGCTAAACGAGTCACCTATATTATTAATAGCGAAGGGAAAATTTCCCAAGTGATTGAGAAAGTAAATACCGCCACTCATGCCCAAGATATTTTGGCTACAATTGGTTAATTTTATACAGTGAAATAAAACCACAGAGGCACAAAGAACACAGAGATAATTTTATTTTATTGGTGTTTTTTGTGTCTTTTTATAATTTATATTGTAGGGTGGCAAAAGTGTAGGATCATATATAATAGGGTGGGTAATTTTTTGCCCACCCTACGAATCTTAATAATTAAAAAAGGACTAATTAGTGCCCCATTCTTGATAGGGATGTTGGGCTAAATAAGCATTAAAATAGCGATAGTCGCTCGTAACTTCGGCCCCAATCCAATCAGGAATAGTGATTTCTTGGTCTTCAGAGGTTAGCTCGACTTCTGCTAAGATTAATCCTTGATTTTTGCCATGAAATTCGTCTACTTCCCAGATTAATTCTCCCAGGGGTATTTTATAGCGCGTTTTTTCAATTACCGGCTGTTTGCAGAGATTATTCATCATTTCTTGGGCATCTTTTATGGGGATGAGATATTCAAATTCTGGCCTTGCCCCACCCATTTTTCCGGGGCCTTTGATGGTTAGATAACCGCGATCGCCCACAATTCTCACTCTGACGGTTTTACCCGCTTCGTTGGCAATATATCCTTGGGCATACAATTCACCGGAAGCAAGCGCTCGCCACTTATCGCTTTTAACTAAAAATTTGCGTTCAATTTCTCTGGCCATATTTAACTATATTTAAGGCTAAATTATTTCCGGTTAAATTATCAAAGAAAAATTATCAAGTAATCCATAAAATCGGGGCGATGTGGGCAATCTATTAGATGTTGAGCAGGTGATTATTCTAGCTAATGAATTTGCTCATATAATTGGCTCAGAAAATCGCCCCGATATACCGTCAATAGTGATTAATGGTGATTAATAATGACTAATGACTGGCTAAAAAAGCTCCCACTTCCGCAAGGGTTGGTTGGGCAGCGATCGCACCTGGTTTCAGAGTCGTCATTGCCCCAACAGCCGTGGCAAATTGCACCATAAGTTTAACTTTTGCCGCATCTGGAAAACTGCTAACTCCATGTTGGCAAATTTGCTGCACAATTCCCGCAACAAAACCATCCCCAGCCCCAGTGGTATCGATCGCATTCACCTTAAAAGCTGCCTGGGTTCCTTCCGTTTCCCCCAAGCAATAAGCACAGCCTTTATTCCCATCAGTCACTAACACCCCTTCGATGCCATCTAAACGACGAGTAATCGCCCCCGGATCGGTGGTATTAAATAACCATTCCGCTTCTTCTACGGTGACTTTCAAAAAATCAATTCTTTTGAGCAATTCAGAAATCAATGCCGGGGACTCTTCGGGATTCGGCCAAAACATATCCCTTCGGTTTACATCCAGTAACACTTTGACATCATAAAGATCCGCCAGTTCCAAAGCCCGATTAATCGCTTCACGGCTGTGGGGATAGGCCATTTCTAAAGTACCTAATACCAGAAATTCAGCGTGTTCAAATAATTCCACCGACAAATCCTTGGCGTTGAGATAAGTATCCGCAAATTCGTTGGGGGTGCGATCGCCAAATCCGGCAAAGGTGCGTTCGCCTTCTTCCGTCCGTAGCACATAAACTTGGCGAGTGGGTGCTGTCTCATGGCGTTGAATGCCTCGACAATCAACTCCCTCCTTTGCCAACAGTTGCACCAGAGACTCCCCTGGTTCATCTTTGCCCACACAACCGACAAATCCCGCCGAAACACCCAATTTCACCAACCCACAAGCCACATTTGCCGGGGCGCCACCGGGATAAGGCGTCCAAGACTTCACTTTTTCCAGGGGTTGACCCGCTTGATCCGCCAACAAATCAAACAAAGCTTCACCGAGACAGAGAACACGGGGATAGTTCATGGCGATACTCCTGCGTTGCAATACAGATTAAAGGTAACAGGTGATCGAGGAAAAGTTATTTGTTGGTTGTTGGTTGGGGTGTAATTGATAATTGATGGTTGATGTTTGATAATCAGTATCTAGTATCTGCCAGTTGTTAATTATCAATTGTTCTCCTCTGCCCCGAAAGCCCCGAAAGCCCCGAAAGCTCCGAAAGTTCCCCTGCTAATCACTTCGCCTCTTGCAAACCAATGGCAATGCGTTCGCCAAATTCTGGATCGATGTTGGCTAAACTTAAAAGCTGTAGATATTCTTGCCTAGATAAGCCCGCTTGCTGGATAATTTCCTCAGCTTGGTTTTCAATTTCTTTCTCCAGACCCTGAAATGCTACTCCAGTTTCCGCCGCGAGGAGTTCTCCTTGGCGCCGATCAATTAACTCTAAGACTTGTAAGTAGGCTTGGATAAATTGGCTGATTTTTTCCGAGGAAATGCTGTTAATATCAAAAATCGGGGGACTGATTTCTGATTCCGCGACCACAAGTTGAGGCGGCTGGTTGATTGGCGATAAGTCTTGGGCAAGGCAAACGGAAGCGGGCAACCAGAATAAGGCAGATAAAATTAAGCCCAGAGTTAAATCGAGAATTAAGCCCATAATTCTTCTGAGTGCTTTTCTCCAGGATAATCTAAGTGCTTTTCTCCAGGATAAAATGAAAGGATGATTAGTAAGTGCGATCGCATCATCATTAAGTTTTGTGCCGTCTCTGTGATGGGAGCCACCGATTTAGCTGGAGTCATGGAAAACGCCACCAGATTGTCAGGGCTTTACTTTATACTGTGCCGATATTGTGCCGATATTGTGCCGATATTTTGCCGATATTGTGGCCGTTGGTGCGATCGTTTTACCATAAATTTAGGAAATTCAACATCAGTCTTGCGGATACTAGGGTATAAATATTAAAATCTAAGCAAATATACAGATATAGAAAATGCTTATGCTTGACGGGGATTCTCAAAACAATCCAACCCTTTCTGACCGCGAGTTACAAGTGATTGAACTGGTCGCGGCTGGTCTAACTAACCAAGAAATTGCCGCTTGCCTGGAAATCAGCAAACGAACCGTAGATAACCATATTAGTAACATTCTGAACAAAACCAAAACCAGCAACCGCGTGGCTTTGGTGCGATGGGCGCTACAAAGTGGTAAAGTTTGCATTGATCATGTGAACTGCTGCGTGCTGCCACCAATGGATACCAGTGATTCCACTAATAATATGCCAGAGAAGTCAGACACCCTGACAACTCAAGCCGCTGCTACAGAAGTCAGCCCAACGGACTCGTGAGTAAAATTCTCTGAATAAAAGTCAAATTCGACCTAGATGAGTGAGATGACCAATCAAACTGTTGGACAAAATCGTTTACAGTATCAAATTCCCCGACTGCCTTTGGCGGTTTATCGGGAAGTTTTAGCCCATGTCCGTCAAGTGGTTGGGGTGCAAGCGGGTTTGATGCCGCAAACTTCCTCACAGTTTGATTATTCTCAAAGCCAGGTGGGGGGTTTGTGGATTTCTTTTCCTCCAGAGATTTCCGCCGCAGACCGCCAACGGGTTGAGCAAATTTTGCAGTATTATGGCGATCGCTTTGGAGACTGGCAGGTTTGTTAGTAGTCGAGCGTTGATGGTTGATCGTTGCTCGAGGGAAATGCTAATTGCTAATTGCTAATTTAATTGCTAATTATTCAGCTAAGTTTAGCAAATTTAGCTAATATTTTTGGCATATTTGGCTGGCAATCTCAAGCCGATCTCTGAAATCTACCGAAGTCTTAAAAATAATAGTAAAAATAATAAAATCTAACATTTGAATGGGTACGATTAAAGCTCTACGAGGAACGCGGGATATCCTGCCGGAAGAAATTGGCTATTGGCAACGAGCGGAGGCAACCGCGAGAGAAATTCTCAGCCGCGCTGCTTATCGGGAAATTAGGACGCCGATTTTTGAGGAAACCGCCCTGTTTGAACGGGGTATCGGGGAAGCTACCGATATTGTGGGCAAGGAAATGTACACTTTTACTGATCGCAAGGAGCGATCGATTACCTTGCGACCAGAGGGTACTGCTGGGGTGGTGCGTTCTTTTATTGAAAATAAGCTGTATAGTCAAGGTGGGGTACAACGTCTCTGGTACACTGGGCCGATGTTTCGTTATGAACGCCCCCAAGCAGGGAGACAACGGCAATTTCACCAAATCGGTGTTGAGGCGATCGGCACCGCCGACCCCCGCGCTGATGTGGAAGTTATTGCTATTGCTACGGATATTTTGCAAGCTTTGGGGCTGAAAAATCTGCATTTAGCCTTAAATTCTGTGGGCAATTCCCAAGACCGGCAGCGTTATCGGCAAGCGTTGGTGGATTATTTGACCCCATATAAAGAAGAATTAGACCCAGACTCCCGCGATCGCCTGACTCGTAATCCTTTGCGAATTTTGGATAGTAAAGACCAGCGGACGCAGGAAATTGCCCTAAATGCGCCGAAAATATACGAGTATCTTGACCCGGACTCGCAAAAACATTTTGAACAAGTGCAAACCCTGCTGACTGATTTGGGGATTTCCTACGAGTTGAATCACCGTTTAGTCCGGGGTTTAGATTACTATACTCACACCGCTTTTGAGATTATTTCTGATGACCTTGGTGCTCAGGCAACGGTCTGCGGGGGCGGTCGTTATGATGGTTTGGTGCAAGAGTTGGGCGGCCCAGAAACTCCCGCAGTGGGATGGGCGATCGGTTTGGAACGCTTGATTATTTTATTGCAGCAGCTTGATGCTACCCAGACAACGGCGATCGATTTTTATGTGGTGTCTCGCGGGACCGCTGCGGAACACCAAGCCCTGAAAATCGCCCAAAAACTCCGGCAGTCGGGCTTTTCCGTGGAGTTAGACCTGAGTGGTAGTGCTTTTGGCAAGCAGTTTAAACGAGCCGATCGCAGTGGGGCGGAAGTTTGCCTGATTTTAGGCGACGAAGAGGCGGCTAATGGCACCGTTCAGGTGAAATGGTTGAAAACTGGCCAACAAGAGGCGATCGGGCAAACAGACTTATTCAGCCAATCATTAAATATTAGAAACCGGGTTTCTTAATTAAATCTTGGTGCTTTCTCTCGTTCCCAGTCAGAGCCTGGGAATGCCCTTCTAGAGGCTCTGCCTCGCGAACAAACTATAGCTATTTCAATTAATATTAGTACAATTATGTAGTAAGGGCGCAAGCCGCCGCGCCCCTACAGCAAATCAAGATATATTGTAGGGGCGCAAGCCGCCGCGCCCCTGATGTTTTGTCTCAATCGCAGCCGACTAAAAATATGATTATTCGATCGTGATTATTTCATCGCCTCTTGGACTTTTTCCACTTGTTTCGGTGCGCCAATATCATTAAAAAGTTGCAGCGCTTTCAGAAAATTTTCTTCACTCTCAGGATTGCCCATTTTTTGCTGAGTTAAACCCAGTTGATAATAGGCTTCTGCTAGGTCACATTTTGCCCCAATGTTCTCTAATATTTCGCTCGCTTCTCGGTGCAGGGTCAGGGCGGTGTCAAATTTTTCTTGGAGGCGATCGCACTCTGCCAGACAATACAAAGCTTTAACCTTAACTTGGCGATAATGGCTTTCTTCCGCATATTCTATGGCACTATAATATAGCTCACGAGATTTTTCTATCTCTCCCAAATTTTTATAAGTTAAACCCAGAAATAACCGGCTATAGCCTTTACTCCATGACGTAAATTCAAATTTTGACAATAAATCGTAAACCTTGTCCGCTAATTCTCCTGCTTCCTGATGATATCCTAAGCAAGACTTTAGAAAAGCCAAGCAATAATAGCACTCAATTGTCCGTATTTCCCGTCACTGTGACGTATATTCTCTTTTCTCACTTTTTTTGCTTAGTTAACCAAATAACTTTTTCAAAGCACTAGATAGCTTTCTCATATTCTCCTATATCTCTTAAACCCAAGCCTATATCAAACTCAGCATTGACTTCTAAATTGATAAATTTAAAGTTTTGGGCTATTTTTTTTGCATCATTATTTCTTTGATTGCGGATTTTCATATCCCCCATAAGAATAGGCATAACTTCCGCATTTCCCTCATAAGCATGGTGCATCTGACTCAGGGCAGAGTTATGATTTAAAGCATCAGTTCCGGTATCAATCCCATCATGGGAAAAAACTGCCTGCCATGCTGGGAGTTTCAACCCTTCTAATATATAAGGCTCAAAGTTAACTCCTGGTTCGTAGAGCAATTCCCGGCTGGTAATTAGCGTCACCGATTTTACCGTTGCATCGGTTAGCACTCTCAAAAGTTCCACATATTTACCATGAGGGGAAATAAACTTTCCTTTTTCCAGGGCAGGCTCCAAATTATCAATCAGTATGCCAATTTTTTGACGGTTATCTGTTAGCTTGTCCCGCAATCGCTTTAAGGCAATCCCAAACTCTCGTCCTGGTTCTTCCTCAAAATCACTCCGCAACCATTCCTCTACCACACTTTCCGCTGAGGTAATATTCTGGGTTTCTTTCGCCATGTGCAATTTCAGCACCAAATCAAACTGGCGATGTTTCAGATAATAATTCGCCAAAGTTGTCTTGCCCACTCCCCCAGGGGCTTGAATCAAAATCGCCTTTTTCCCTTGATTGACCAGTTTATCCAGGTCTTGCATCGCTTTTTCCCGTCCTACAAAATTGGGGTCAAAAGATTCGGGAGACTGGTAATAAGTATAGTCACTGTTCTGTAATTGCAAACTCACCGCTTTAAATAAGCCATTTAAAGACTTACGCAAAACTGGCTTTTCGCGTTTCAATATTTTTGAGATTGTGTCGGTATCGTTCAAATCATGTTCAATCGCCAAGTCTAATAGCTGCTGATAGGTGTAGTCATCCCCCAGAGTGGTGAAAATCGCCGCTTCGAGTCGTGCCAATCCTGAGTCGGTGAGGATGAGGAGACGTTTGTTTAGGGTGTTGGGTCGGTTCATAGGTTCACTGACGCTTACTACTTCCCATATTCTCACCGATTTTCACCCATATTTTCCCGATTTTCCAGAATCGGCATACTTTTGCTGCCAGATTTTTTCCCATAAAACCCTTTTTATATTTAATTTTTGCCGCCAAACATTTTTTTTGAAAGTAGTTTTGCAAAAGCGGAATATCGGTAGATTATCCCGTTTTTTTAACTTTTAATTGGGGTGTAGTGATTCAGGAATACAAATATATTAAATATGAATTACCGATACTTTTATCTGGTATTGTTTACGCTGTTTTGGCTAGTTTTTTCCGCAAATAATGCTAGATCTCAGCCCATATTTACCGAGTTTAAAATAGCGATCGCCCACCAGGAAAGCCGCGACAAAAAAGTTGATCGCATTGCCAGTAACAATCCCGCCCAATCCGAAGATGAAGAATCAAGCGATCCCGAACAAGTGAATGATGGCTTAATATAAGTCTAATATAAAATAACTCATAAATCGGGTTGCTTGATTAAGTCTTGGTGCTTGGGCAGCACTTATGGCAGATAGTTTATGGCTGGCTTTTTCCTTTATACGATTTACAAAAATTCATCCAACAGTCTCTAACATTCGTAGAGTGGGCAGGCATATTTTACCCACCCTACCATATATGATGGTGAATTTTTGCCCACCCTACAATATAAATACTTTTATTGCTGGCTGTTATGGCTGGCTTTTTCCGTTAGTTGCCTCAGACCTGAGCAACCGGCTTGCTTCCAGAAGTGTCAGCTATGGTGTAATATGATGTAGAACTGATAATAGAAACCCAGTTTCTTGGGTTTCTATTTTATAGTCTTTCATATAGTCCTACAAGCGCGATCGCACTTAATGCCATGTATTGCCCAATGCAACTAGACTGTAAATCCATGACCGGGGTAATTCACAATTGCCCCAACCTCAAACAATGCCTGGAAAATTCGCCCCTAGATCGGCAAGAAGCTTTTCGGCTTTACTTTCTCAACCTCAACATCAATCCTGACGATATCGACATTTACGTCGATCTCCCCGATGCAAGTTTTCTGTTTTCCGCATTTTCCCCCAGACAGCGGTTTACCTATAACCGGGATTATCGCACCAGAGACACGATTATTTTTGGTCAACCAATCGATTGGCAAAATGGTGGAACGGGGGGAATATCTTACTTTTACACCCTCACCGTTGAACAATTGCAATCATTAATTGACCAAGGATTTGCCGACCCCGAAGATAGACAAAATTCCTCCCCCACAATCGCCGAATTTTTGGCCTTTGCCCAAGCCCAAAAAAGTCGAGGATTTGACTTTACCTTTGCGGGCTATGCCGTCTCCCCAAACCGTGAAGATTATCGCGTCAGTGTTGATGCTATTGAGTGGCGCGGTGATGGCGATCACCCGGGAATCTCCACTTTTGAGACATTCGCTGAAGATGCCGATGAATTAGAACTTAGCTCCAGCTTTCTCCGCGCTTGGTGGGATTAAAACCCGTGGTTTCTTCGGTGTTTGATTCTTCTGTTTCCTCCCCTAAAAAATAACTAATAACTAACAGCTAAAAATGTCAACTTAAAATCCTTGATCCATTAATGCATCTGCTTTCTCTTGGGTAGACTGACTATATTGACGATAAAGGGCAGCGCGATTTTTCGCCGTCTCATATCGACTATGATCCGGGGGCACCGATGCCATCAATTTAGAAGCTTGATCCCAAAGGGCGGCGATCGCCAACCAATCCTCAGCAGTTTGGGCATTCTTTCCCTGACTCGATGCTTGTTCCGCCAAACGCACCGCCTGAGCAAAATTTTCTGCATAATCGGGAGTCGGTGCAGTCATATTCGCGGCCATATTCGGGGACGGAACCGTAGCCTCAGAAGATGTCGGTGGTTGAGTTTGTTGGGGCGAAGTTGACAATTGTTGGCGATTTTGATTTTGGTACCAAAACCAGCCCAGTCCTAAACTTACCAAAAAAGCAAAACCAGCCCCCACCATTAGAGAACTCAATAATTGCCGTTGTTTACGTTTTTGTTCTGCCACTGCCGAAGATTTAGTCAGACTCAAAAGCAATTGACGCCGGTCTGTTGGCTGATTGCGGATATCTTCCAGCAAGCGCTTCAGCATATTGGGCTTGCGTAAAATAATTTTTTCTGACCATAGCAATTGATTCTCTGGATCTCGCATAATTTCTTCCAACCAGAGAAGCTGTTGCTCGCGCACCAATCGACTATTAATATTCACGTGGTGAATATTCTTCGGTGACAAATCTTCCAAGATTTCTCGAATTTCCTCCACTAGCTTCGCTTGCGGTAAAGCCGCCTCGGTGCGAGCCTCACAAAGAATTTGCAGCACTCCTTCAGCCAAAATCGCACGGGTTCTGACCCCGGAAGCGGCTAACTTTTCATTAAGCAATTGTATGATCGCCGCCACACTGCCTTGGCGAGCTTGTTTAGCAATATCATCAATAGAAGCTATCATCGTTAAATTCCTGAATAATTGAATAATTGATTTAATGGGTGATCAAATGGGTGAGCAAAAGGCGATCGGCTTTCAGCACTCAGCGGTCAGCGTTTCGCCAAATCATCAAGCTCGGTGATAGCACAGAACTTGATGACATGGTAGAGCAGAGTCAACCAGCGAATTGCTGACCTCTCATCACTGACAGCTACTGACAGCTAATTTTGTCCGGCAGCAGTAAATTGATTTAGATAATAAACTAAATTACACTAATTTAGAAACCAATTTAAAAAACTATGACTCAATTACGAGGTTGTACCATTTACGAAAATTCAGCCAACAGCCCCTAACATTCTTCGGGTGGGCAAAAACTGCATAGAAAAGAGGAGAGAGGAAAGAGAGGAGAGAAAAGAGATGCATAGAAGAGAGATGCATAGAAGAGATAATTTTCCTCTTTCCTCTTTTCTCTATCCTCTTTCCTCCCATAAGTGTGGAATGCCAGCCCACCCTACCATATATGATGGTGGACAGCGATCGCCTGACCTTGAATACCACCGTGGATTTCCCATAAAATGAGGGGCAATTATATAATTGCCCCTCACTAATGCCCCTCATAAACCGAATTAAACCAAGTTAGACAACAGCCATAAATTAGACCATGTGCCTGAACCCTGACGGTCTAACTTTATTGGGCTGTAATGACTACACCGGCACTTTCATTAGCCATATTATCCACAGCACATAAGGCATAGGTTCCCGGATTCACCCGTAAATTGTTGACATTTGCCGGAAGAATTCTGGTCAATTGCCAACTATTTCCTTGACGCTGGTACAAACTCCAAGAACGAATGTCATTAGAAGTAGCTGGATTCCAACTAATTTGCCCAGAACTAACTTGAATTCCCGTGGGCGGTTCCGGGGGAACTGCATCTAACCAAGGCATTGTTGGTGGTAATGCTGGTTGAGAGAAAAGATTTGTTTTGAATCGTTCATTCACCCCTAGCCAATTATCTCTGAGCACTTTGGCACTGTACAATATATTGCCCAGGGACAGTCTATTCACCTCTTGACGAGAGAGTTGCACTTGTCTTTCAAATTCAGAAATTGGCCAAGAAGTTCCATCAAGTTTACTGAGAAAATTACCCGCATAAATATGCCGGCGCATGGGGTTATTTTCCACCCACCATTTGAGTAATACAGGGTAACTTTGTTGCGGGGGGTCGATGCGCCAGTAAAGTTGCGGGGCGAGGTAGTCTAACCAACCTTTTTCTAACCATAATTTTACGTCAGCATAAAGACTCTCATACTGATCTAGTCCGACGATTCCCGGTGCTTTTCCGGGGCGATAAATGCCAAAAGGACTAATGCCAAATTTGACATGAGGTTTCTCGGCTTTAATTCCTTCCCAGATGCGTTTAATCATCGAATTGACGTTTTCTCGCCGCCAGTCTGCCAGGGAAAGAGTACCCCCAGAACTTCGATAGGCGTTGTAAGTTTTGTTGTCAGGAAAGGGTATTCCCGCTTCAGGATAAGGGTAGAAATAGTCATCGATATGAACGGCATCAATATCGTAGCGACGTACTACGTCCATAATCACATTGTATGTCTGATCCTGGACAACTTTCGCTCCAGGATCCATCCAAATTAATTGGCCATATTCATAGGCATATTCGGGATAACGTCTGGCCATATTATTGGCCGCTAATGCGTATCTGGTGGCGTTTCTTGCCCGGTAAGGATTGAACCAAGCATGGAGTTCTATGTTCCGTTTATGACTTTCCGCGATCGCAAATTCTAGGGGATCATAAAAAGGGACGGGGGCTTTGCCTTGTTCTCCGGTTAACCAATAACTCCAAGGTTCGATTTCAGAGGCATAAAAAGCATCTCCTGCTGGTCTAATTTGCAAGACCAAAGCATTCATATTTAACTCTTGGATCCGGTCAAGAATTTGCAGCAGTTCGGCTTTTTGCTGGTCTACGGTGAGGTTGGGACTGGAAGGCCAGTCAATATTGGCCACCGACGCGACCCAAGTCCCCCGGAATTCCCGTTGGTGTTCCACACTCACCAGGTTAAACATATTATTATTTACCGGATTTTGCATTGGGAAAGGTGGTTGATTTTGGAGTTGATTTTGTGCTTGATTTTGCTGATTATTTTCCGTGGGCAAGGGCAGTTCATTCTGGGTTTGAAACTGCCAATCAGAATAAGAAGGGGATGGCGGTTGAGAATTTTCTGGCAGATCCGTTGGAATTGGATAGGCATAGACTTGAGTCACGGTTATGGCTACCAAGACTAAGCAACCAGCGCTCGCTAACTGAGACTTAAATTGAGAGTTTTTCCAGCGGCGAAAAACCCGCTGTTGCAATAGCCAAAGGTCTGGGAAAATCTCCAGCACAAAACGGATCAAGGCTGACTTTTGTGTAAATTTAGGCATGCTTCTGAACATTTGGCTGATCCAATTCATCCGGTAGTAATTCCCTCTGGCGGTTTTAAACTGTAACATTTGACTAAGTTTACCCAAATTTGGGCAGAAGTTGAGTTTTTTTTCGGACTCAGTGAGTCTGGACTCAGAGGTGTCCCCGTTGACTGGAGTCGTTCTGTTTCGGTTCCAAGTCTGATGTTTGGCCATGTTTGGGTGATTGCTTTGGACTCCGAGGCATTGGGACTCCGAGGTACGATGATGAGGCATTTTTGCCCTGACAGAAACTACGGCAAATCCCCCAGGAAATCCCGAAGCTTTGGCAAAATTTAACCGAGGAAAGAACTACTATGATATTTCTCCGGGATATTTCTCCGGGGAATCGGCGTCACTTATTCGACTAAAGAATCAGCTAAAATGGGCTAAAATTTTTGTTATTTGTGATTATGTTATTTGTGATATTTGTGCATATTTTGATGGCAATTCATAAATAAATGCCTCAATTAAATGCCTCAATAATTAAACCCAAGGCAAACCCAAGGCATCGCCTGTGATTTCGACAGAACATCAGGGGCGCTGGACGTAGCGCCCCTAGCTAGATGATTGCACTAATTTTAGTTAAAATAAATATGAAATATGCGCGAAGCGCATTTGTTGGGTTTTTGACAATAAATTGTGATAAATTAAACCACCAAATGAAGCTAATTAAATTTCTAGACATAGTTTGATATATCTAGCTTTTCATCAAAATTTAAGCCATTAATTCATCAAATAAGCTGCCCTTAATTACATCTGAGTATCTGTTAAAATTGCTCCATCAAGTCTGGCGGTTTTTAAGTAGGCTCCAGCCAGATTTGCCTGACTTAAATCAGCCCCTCTAAGATCCGCTAAACCCAGAAAAGCTCCGCTGAGGTTTGCTCCTCTCAGGGTCGCCCCTTTCAGGTCAGCAGCAAATAACCAAGCCCCGCTTAAATTCGCATCTTTAAGGTTGGCTTCACGCAGATTAGCATTTTCTAAATCTGCATCGATTAAATCGACTTTTTCTAAGCTAATTTTGGCTAAATTAGCATTTACTAATTGCCCTTTATGTAGAGAAATTGAGCTAAAATTTCTCTCGCCAGATTTATATCTTTGAATCAGTTCTTCCGGTTGCATATTCCTGTTTCTCTCCCATTTAATAGTCTGTGTAACTACTTTTCTGTGTAACTACTTTAAGGAAAATTTTCGGGAATGTGTCACTTAAGCTAGCCACTTGTTTAAGTGGCACATAATTGCCTAAGATTGAAAGTATAAAAAAATTTAATCGCAAAGTCCCTCAATGTGACAGTGAATGTGACAGTAAAACTTTGCGGTTGTTGGGTGGCGGTAAAATGGATTGTCACTTCACAAGCGACCGCTACGGTTAGGGTGACTAAGTTTCTGGCTAAGGGATATTCACAGATATCATCGTTAATATCCGACCGATAACCAGGTTGGGTGGATGGGTTGCGTTCTCCGATGCGATCGCGATCTATGGTTTTTAGCTGAGTAAAGCCAGTCCGGGCTAAACTTTCGGTGATATTGGCACCGAGAGCTCCGGCGCCGCAGATCGTTAGGGCAATGTTTTTAGTTTTGCCGTGACTTCTGGGGTTCTATAAAGTTGTTCGTGAAGAAAGATCGACTTTTTTTATTTTGGCATTAGGATTATAATTTAAATTAAATTTAGATTAAATTTAGGTTAATCTAACTATCGCTTGTCCTCACTAAGAAATCAACCAATGGAAATTTGGCAAATTGACTGCTATCGTCGTCCCCTGAAAAATGAATCGGGACAACCTTTATGGGAATTACTGGTTTGTGATGCCAGTGATTCAGCCCCTTTATTTTCTAATTTCTGTCCGCAATCGGAGGTTAATGCTGATTGGGTGCGGGCGCAATTCCCGCAAGTTAATCATGGGAAACTACCGGATAAAATCCAAGTATTTCGACCTCAGAGTTTGAGTTTAATTGAGACTGTAGCCGAAAGCTTCGGGATTCCCGTGGAACCAACACGGCGCACTTTGGCTTTGAAGCGATCGCTCATTGACAGGGCAAAAGAATATCCCAGCGATCCTCGTTATATCCGAGAAAATTATGAACCATTAGCCATAGATAGACCGCCTCCATTACCATTACCAGAAAACCTTTGGGGAGAACAATGGCGCATGGCAACGGTAAAAGCTGGGGATTTAATTGATACCTTTGCGGATTTACCAATTCCTATTAAAGAAATACCCGAATTTCTCACTCCAATCAAGTTAGGATTAGCGTCAACGGTGGCCGTCCCTGGGATTGTGATTTATGGCGGTCGGTCATCGATGCAATTAGCCCGATGGCTGCAAGAAATTAATCCGGTATCGATTAATTATATCCCCGGTCAACCAGATGGATTAATTTTAGAGGCTGGTTTGTGCGATCGCTGGGTGATTGCCACCTTTGAAGACCAAGAAGTTGCGGCAGCAGCCCAAAATTATCAAACCAAGAAACAACTGATTAAAGGCTTACATTTTCTCCTGGTTCAACCGGATGATTCGGGAATGACTTATAGTGGCTTTTGGCTATTGCAAGATTAGCAACAAACTGGGTTTTTTGAACTAAATTCGGTTCTCAAAACCCATTTATAATCGTGGATATTAGATTGTCGATATAGTCGATATTATACATTTTAAGTCGGCGTAAATTCGTAAATTATAGGGGCGCTATGGCGGTAAAAATATTCTGAGCTAATAATCTGAGCCAATAGATAATCCATTACTTTTCCTGACATCTTTAACAGCAGCTTCATATTCGGCAATTTGTTCGGGAGTCCAATCATCAAACAAATGAGACAACGCTTCTCCTCCTAAGACGCTTCTGATTTTCGCCGTTAAAGTTTCAGCGGACATAGTTTCTAATTGCGTGGCGGAAAAATTTTTGCTAAACGCATCAACCATGACCTCGACCATTTCATCCCGATTCAAATTCTCAAACAATTTATCGGTCGAGAGAAAATGCTCCACAATCGGATTTACCCGATGTTTGAACATTTCTTTAGTTTCATTGGTGATTCCCCAGTTATTTGTTGACACCATATAATTAACTCCTTTTCTTTGTCAGACTGATATGTATTGTCGCTATTATAGCAAACTCATAATAAAATTATATTGGTTGTTGTTTGTTGGTTGTTGTTTGTTGGTTGTTGTTTGTTGTTTGTTGGTTGTTTGTTCGCTCCTCTGCTCCCCTGCTCCTCTGCACCTCTGCTCCTCCGCTCCCCTGCACCTCGTGAAATAATTGTTTATTTGACAAACCGGGCTGGTTTGGCTTAAAGCACTTTCAAAAAACCACTATTTACGGCATCAAATACTCGATCGATTTGATATTTTTCCTCTGGACTAATCGATTCTTTGGCTAACAATGCTGACATCAGGAGATGTTGGTCACTCCTAGTAATTTTTTTCCATCTAAAGATCCGGTTGACGATGCTTTCCACTGAAGTTCTGGATATGTTGGTAGTCCCTGGCATATAAAATACCTCTGTCTATATCACAAATTTATATTTATATTGTTAAAGATTTTATAAAGATTCAGAAGCGATCGCGCTCATGGAAGTATTGTGATATTTTCTAGCAAAATTAGTGACAAAAATCACTGACACCATGTATTAACTGAACAAATTTCCTATACAATAACCAAGTATGTTGGTTTTTGGTAAAAATTTGGTGACAATAATTACTCATGGCACAAGCAAAAATTGGCATTATTGGTGGTAGCGGGCTGTACAAAATGGATGGCCTGACAGAAGTAGAAGAAATCAAAATTGACACCCCTTTCGGCGCTCCTTCTGATGTGCTGATTGTGGGCACATTAGAGCAAACTCGTGTGGCTTTTTTAGCGCGGCATGGCCGTCACCATACTTTCTTACCTTCGGAAGTCCCCTACCGGGCTAACATTTATGCGATGAAAAGTTTAGGGGTGGAGTATTTAATCTCCGCATCAGCGGTGGGTTCCCTGAAAAAAAAGGTGAAGCCATTGGATATGGTCGTCCCGGATCAGTTTATCGATCGCACCAAAAATCGGATTGCCAGTTTCTTCGGGGATGGGATTGTGGCTCACATTGCTTTTGCGGATCCAATTTGCAGCCATCTGGCTAAAATTATTGGCGATGCGGTAGCTAGTTTAAACTTACCCGATGTCACCCTGCATCGTGGGGGGACTTATGTCTGTATAGAAGGGCCGGCATTTTCCACCAAAGCGGAATCGCATCTTTATCGGAGTTGGGATGCCACGATTATCGGCATGACCAATTTAACCGAAGCCAAATTAGCGCGGGAAGCGGAAATCGCTTATGCCACCTTAGCCTTAGTCACAGATTACGACTGCTGGCACCCAGACCACGATAGTGTCACAGTAGATATGGTGATTGGCAATTTGCAACGCAATGCGGTGAATGCTCAAAAAGTGATTCAAGAAACGGTCAGACGTTTACAAGCAAATCCGCCGATTTCTGAGGCGCATTCGGCCTTGAAATATGCAATTTTAACCCCTTTAAATCACGCACCAGCAGCCACCAAGGAAAAGTTAGCCTTGCTATTAAGTAAATATTTCGCTTGAAAATTTTGCTGATTATTGGTTATTGGTTGTTGGTTATTGGTTATTGGTTGTTGGGTAGGGATTCTTTGGTTGTTGGTTGTTGGTTGTTGGTTGTTGGTTATTTGACCAAACAATCAATTAATAATTATTCATCACTAAATGTAGGGTGGGCAAGAATTTGCTCACCCTACGATGTTTATAGAAATGTAGAAATGTAGGGTGGGCAAGAATTTGCCCATCCTACGATCGCTGAGTTAAATTCGCGAATCCGCATCAAAATTAAAAAAAATTATAAAACCTATAAGAAAAAAATCATCTCAATTGGCAATTGGCGAAGTTTTTTTCTTAAACTCGCAGCACTTAGCTTCTGCCGTAGACTCTCTCGTAGCGATTCCCGTAGCGCCCCCAACCGCAACAGGAGTGGGGTCTGTTTCTACCTGTGGGAAAAAATATTCCTAAAGATAAAAAAATCATTGCTTTTGATGGCACACAAACCAATAGAATGTTATTCCGACTGGATAAAACAATAAGTGAAGCCAAACAGTGAAGTTATATATTTACCATACTCCTGAATTAACTCCGAGCGATCGCGTCCCAGATTGTGCGATCGCTGTTGATGTTTTACGGGCTACCAGTACGGTGGCAACGGCCTTGAATGCGGGTGCTGAAGCCGTGCAAGTTTTCAGTGATATGAATGAGTTGATACAAGTCAGTGAAGCTTGGCCTGCCCACAAGCGGCTGCGGGCTGGGGAACGCGGGGGCGCTCAGGTAGAAGGTTGTGACATGGGCAACTCTCCCTTTGATTGCACTCCAGAACGGGTGAAAGAATGCCGCTTATTTATCAGTACCACCAATGGCACCAGAGCTCTGCAATGCATTCAAAAAGCCCCCATTGTGCTGGCAGGGGCTTTAATTAATCGCAAGGCTGTGGTGGACTTTATTCTAGAGCAAAAACCAGAAACAGTCTGGATTGTTGCATCAGGTTGGGAAGGCAGTTTTTCCCTGGAAGATACGGTTTGTGCCGGGGCGATCGCCCATAGTTTGATGACAGCAACAGGTATGAACATTGGCGAATTCGCTGGCAATGATGAAGTGATTGGCGCGATCGCTCTTTATGAACAATGGAAAGACGATCTCTTACAAATGATGCGTTTAGCTAGTCATGGTCAACGGCTGCTTAGACTGAATCGAGATGAAGACCTTAAATATTGCTGCGACATGGATATCTTAGATGTAGTTCCCATTCAAAAAGAACCAGGGGTATTAGTGAAAAATTAATGTTGGTTGTTGGGTAGGGATTCTTTGGTTGTTGTTTGTTGGTTGTTGGTTGTTTGTCTAACGAATAACGAACAACTAACAACAAATAACTAACAGCAAATAACTATTAACCATTAACGGCGATCTGTTCCATTAAATAGCGGGCAATTCGATGGGCAGCCCCCGGTTCGCCCATCCGTCTTCGGCCATTTTGTCTGATTAATTCCAGGCGATCAGGGTCACGAAAAAGTTGCTGGACGGCGGCGCCCACCTGTGAGGGTCGATTGACTAAAATTAATGATGCCCCCAGTAACCGGCTTTGGGCTTCGGCAAAAGCGGGGGTAAATTGTGGGCCACGTCCGGGAATGGCGATCGCCGGTTTACCCAGACCGACAAATTGCTCCGTGGCAGTTCCAGCCATCGCGATCGCCAGGTCAGCTTTTTGCAGGCAAGAGACAAAACTTTGCTGAGTTAAAATTAATGAAGTATTTTTTTGCTGGAAATAGAGGGCATTGGGGTCTTTAATCCCTAACTCAGTAATTTCTAACTTAGATGATGGCTGAGGCTGGGTTTGCCGGTTCCAGCCATAAATCTGGAGGACTTTTTGCAGGGGTGCTAAACTGACCCCAGGGGCGATCGCGCCCAGCAAAACTATGGGGCGATCGCCTAATGTCGCCAGCAAATCTGCCACACCGGCCATAATTATTTCCCAATTCTCTGCGGCTTCCGGCCAGCGCGACCCAGGCAGCAGCACCACCACCAAAGGTCTTTGAGTTTCTTTCAACTCAGCATTCAATATTCTTTGGCGATCGTCAAATATCCCTGGGGGATTTTCTGCCTCCAAGTCGTCCATCATCGGATTTCCCAAATCCAACGCGGGAATCCCGAATTTCTGCAACGTTGTCGTCGTCAAAGTATCTCTGGGAAAAACTCCCTTACAGCGTTTTTGCCGCATCAGCACCCGTTCCCACGGCAGATAAACCGACCCAGACCAACTTTCCAACCGTTCAAACCAAGACTGACGGGGTAACAGACCCACTTCATCCCGCAAGTAATATTCTGATTTCGCCGTCCCCACAAAAGCATAGTCAGCCCCACTCAACCAGGCAAACAAAAGGGGGACAATATCTCCCACCGCTAAAATAAATTTCTTTTCTGGCTTTTCTGAAGCAGAACCGTCCTGTGCCCAAGTGCGAATTACTTTAAATTGCTCCCAAGTCAGTTTCAGCAAACCACTTTGTAAATCTCCCCAAAGTTGCTGACCATCCATATAGACAAAACCACCAGAAGGCATCCGCTTCACCGGCCCGGCGATCGGTATTTGCTGGTTTTTGTACGCCAGTCCATCCCCGACCAAAGGCAAAGCCACGATTTCTGGGGGCTGCGGTTGCTGCTGAAGTTGCTTGATAATGCGAAGTGCGATCGCATCCTCTCCATGACCATTACTTAAACACAGTAACTTCAACTTCAAATATCTCCACTTATCCTATTGTTGGTTGTTTGTTCTTGGTTGTTGGTTCTTGGTTGGGGTGTAATTGATAATTGATAATTGATAATTAATAATTAATAATTTATCTATTTAATTGTCAATTGTCAACTATCAATTGTTAATTGTTCTCCTCTGCTCCGAAAGCTCCGAAAGCTCCCCCGCTCCCCCGCTCCCCCCGCTCCGAAAGCTCCCACGAATCCTTGACAATTGAGAATCTATCATTATAAAATAGAAAACGCTAGGGGCTGTATTGGTTTCGACGGGAAATTGAAAGCTAGTCCCATGATGCTGGCCGAGAGTGAGTCTCCTCTCGATAATCAAAGGCTCAAACAAAAAAGTAACTGCGAACAACATCGTTCCATTTGCTCGTAAAGCAGCCACTGTTGCTGCCTAATCACCTCTCATAGGTTCGAGCGTCTGTAGTTTGACTCCGTTAAGAACTATAGACCAACCCCCAACGGATGCTCTAACAAGATTACTCTGGTTGCTTGTTAGCTAAGACTTAACCATTGCATCCTATCATCCGGGATAATGGATGGTTCCCGCCTTGAGGATTAGAAAGGCTACGCCTGTGAACGAGTGGGAAGTTAGTAGGTTTTTCGGAAAGCGGTTCGATTCCGCTCAGCTCCATTAACTACCAAATAAAGAAAAAACTCGGTTTTCTCAAAAACCGAGTTTTTTGTCGGTAATTAACCGACAAAAACTTACCAGTAATCAGGGACTTAAAATACCGGGTAACACCAAACCAGTACGTCTTCACAAACTCTGATAAAATATTGGGTCAATAAAAAGGTTTTTTGTTGCTATATTCTTATTGCTATATTTTTATTGCTATATTTTTATTGCTATATTCTTACTGCTATAGTTGGAGTCGAATAAAAATGAAACATCGCGGCGTCACAGTTTGGTTTACAGGATTGAGTGGAGCCGGAAAAACCACCATTAGCGATCGGGTGGAACAATATCTGCGCGATCAGCAATGCAAAGTTGAGAGACTTGATGGTGATATCGTGCGGGAAAACCTGACCAAAGGATTGGGTTTTAGCAAGGAAGACCGAGATACCAATATTCGCCGCATTGGGTTTGTGGCAAATCTGTTGACTCGTAATGGTGTGATTGTGCTGGTTTCGGTTATTTCTCCATATCGGGCCATCCGACGAGAAGTTAAACAACTGATTGGCGATTTCGTTGAAGTTTTCGTCAATGCGCCTTTGGCTGAGTGTGAAAAACGCGATGTTAAAGGACTCTACAAAAAAGCACGGGCTGGGGAAATTAAACACTTTACGGGGATTGACGATCCTTATGAGGTGCCAGAAAATGCTGATGTTGAGTGTCGCACGGACATAGAAACTGTAGATGAATGTGTTAATAAGGTTTTGCAAAAGCTTAAAGACGATGGCTATATTGAATAGTTACAACCCATCGCTCAAGTAGCAAAACCCACATCAGCGGTGGCTCGAGGTTTCTCTGCCCTTGGGTAGACTGGTTTCTGATGGCCACGGGTTAAAACCCGTGGTCGATAGATTAAATCTGAGTTAATTTAATCTATCCTTTTCTTGTCCAGCGCGATCACTTAAGATAAACTTAATATAAAATTATATTGTGTCAATTATATTGTACTAAAATTTATTAATTTATCTCTGGCTCCCCTTGCTGTGACAAAATCCTGCCTCACCCCTAACCCCCATCGCTCAATTGGGATAGGGATACTCATATAGTCTATGAATATGATGGACAATATGATGGGACTGCTATAACTTAACCACAAATGTATTATCATAGTTCAAAAACTGGATTAGCAATGACAGAATTAAAATTTCCAATTAAAATCCAGTAAAATACATAATTTACATTGAGAAAATATTTACTAGAAAATATGCTTGACAGATCTATTGTAAACAACCGAATTTTTTGGAGATTTTCCATTTTCATATTCTGGATAATAACTTTGAGCATAACTCTATATGTAAAGTCGCAAAACTCCTTAAAGTTTGAGCAAGAGACAAAACTGACCACGAATACCCTGTTAGAAGTGAACGATTTTATGCTTGAGATGGGCAGATTAGCGCGAAATGCCCGCAGCTATGTTCTGTCACCAGAGCACAAATATCATGGCCAAACTTATCAAGAAAATGCTAAGGCGTTTACCGCAAAAATCAGCAAAATAAAGCAATTATCTTTGGCGATAAATAGTGGTAAAGAATCAAATCAGAAACATTTTTTATTAATTAGTCTGATTCAACAAGGAGAAACCTTGTTGAATGATTGTGAAGCCGCACGTAAATTGTTAGAAGAAAACAAAGTTGTTGAAGCTAGGGAGATCCTCGAAAATTTAAATTTGACGGCAATTGAAAATATTCAAAAACAGTTAATGGCAGAAATTACCAACAATTATACCATATTTCAACTTAGATTTGCCAGGTCAAATCAATTGATGGGGGTTTTGGTGTTGGCTACAGCTTTATCGATCGCGATTAGCATCATTCTGAGCCTGTTAATAAATTTGCTGCGAAAAAATCAAAGAGAAAAATTATTTGCTCTACCGGAAAAGATATCCGATGGTAGTTTAAGTCGCTCTGGAGAAAAGTCTCTAAACCATAGAAGCGATCACGATGAAACTAGGCAATTAATTGACAGTTTTGCCGCTCTGACAGAGCGGCTAAGTTCTTTGATTGTGCAGATGCAAAATTCAGCGATGCAAATCACCAGTTACAGTAAAGAAATTGCCACAGTTAGAAACCAATCAAAAGCCCAGCAAATGGAAGATATGCCAGCGCCAGAACAGCTGGTACAAATCGCGGAAAAAATGGCCTTGAACTGTGAACAAGTATCTCAAGCACTTGATGAAGTCACTGCGATATATCAGGAAATGACTAATACAGTCAACCATAGTAAAGAAAATTTGGCCAGCGTGGAAAAAAATATGCATCAACTAGCCCATTACACGAATTCTATCGCTTCAATAATGGGAACAATTACAGAAAAATCTCATAATATTAGTAGAGTGATGACAACGATTTCCCAGGTAGCTGATCGCGCAAATTTACTCTCACTGAATGCGGCCATTGAAACCGAAAAGGCCGGAGCTTATGGGGCAGGTTTTGCCGCGATCGTGCGAGAAATTCGCCAACTGGCTGACCAAACTGCCCTTGCCAGTTTAGACATTGAGCTTATGGTCAAAGACATGCAAAATGCGGTGTCTAATGAAGTCACAAAAATCGATAAATTTAGCCAAGAATTGAGTCTAAGCCTCAAAGGGGTGCATAATGTTAGTCAACAATTAGCGGCGATTATTTCCCAAATTCAAAATCTGACTCCCCGTTTTCAATTAGTTAGTCAAGGAATGGCCAATCAAACTCAAGCTGCAACTCAAATTAACCAGGCAATTAACCAGGCAATTAACCAGGTGATTTCTTAGAATTATCTGGGAGTGAAGTAAGTTATTCCAGTGCAAATATTACCCCTCCTAGTGCTGCTAGTTAATGTGCTGCTAGTTAATAATTACAAGCAATGGCTACAAGCAATGGCTATTGGTTAATTGGCTATTTGGTGATGCGGACGCATATTTTTTGTCCAATCACGAGTAAACAACCACCAACCAATCACAATCAACCAGGCATAACCAATCACCAATAACGAACCACCTAACGAATCACCATAATGAGTAAAGATTGCTGGAATCAGATCGGCGTGATGGGTAATTGCACTTGTCCAGAACTAGAACAGTTGATTCATTGTCGCAATTGCCCAGTATATTTGACGGCAAATCCGCGTTTAGTTGAAGATGAGCCAACCGGGGAGGGGCGCGATTCTCTTTCGGGATCAGCTATCGCGAATCGCGGCATAAACGGACTCCCACCAGAAACTAAAGAAGTACCAAAAGAAGTACCACTGGACTCAGACGGCGACGCTTTAGCCAATGGTCTGACAACCCTAGACTCGTCGAATACTGTCTCGGTGTTGATTTTTCGCTTGGGAGTGGAATGGTTTGGTTTATCCGCTAAATTATTTACAGAAGTGACAGAAACCAGGAAAATTCATACTGTACCCCACCGCAGTAACCAGATATTTCTCGGTGTTGTCAATGTGCGAGGGGAATTATTACTGTGTATTTCTCTGCGGCATTTGTTGGGCTTAGGATCGACTGATTCTCAGCTAAAAAATGCGGTAAAACCGACGCGTTTAAGTCCGGTGATTTACCCACGTATGATCGTGATGGCCAAAGATGGAAATAGTTGGGTGTTTCCGGTAGATGAAGTTTATGGCATTGAGCAGTTGAATGCTCAAGATTTGCAGAATACTGCCGCTGTTAATGCTAAATCTCTTAATGCTAAATCAAATGGAGTCTATACCCAAACACTGATTAAATGGAAAGATGGTTTAATTAATTTATTAGATGATCAGTTATTATTTTATACTTTAGAGCGGAGAATTTTATGAGCGAGCGGATTCAAGATTTATGTGATTTTTCTATGCTGGATTTATTCCGCATGGAATTAGAAACTCAACTGGTGAATTTTCATGAAAATTTATCGCTGCTAGAAAATAATCCCCACCATGCTAAAGCTTTAGAATCTTTGATGCGAGCGGCACATTCGATTAAAGGGGCTGCTCGCATTGTCCAACTAGATGTTGCTGTCACTATTGCTGATGTGATGGAAGCATGTTTTGTGGAGGCGATCGCCGGAAATATTCAGTTAGAACCAGCGGACATTCAATTGTTATTTCAAGGGGTGGATTTAATCGCTTGCATTAGCCAATTTAAAGAACCGGAAATGGCAGATTGGTTGGCGGCAAATCAGGCAGAAATTAACCAAAAAAAGCAGGCGATCGCTGCGATTTTTAGAGGCAAATCATCAAATTCTCCCCCAGAGCAAATTTCTCCAGCTTCAAAAGTTCCAGAAACTACTCCGAGCGCCGAAACCCCCCGGAAAATAGAAAGTCAGATACCGCCTCAGTCGGAAATTACCGCTCCGAACGTTCATGCTATAGCGGAGGACTTACCAAAGACAGAGAATTTCTTAGAAACAGAAAATTTGCCAGAGGATCGCTCCCCCATTGCAGCGAAAAATCCGCTCTCTTCTCCCAGTGAAACAACACCACCAATAGCGCCACCAATAGCGCCAAATTTGACCGGAGCAAATAAATCGACTAAATCGGCGATCGGTCAGAACCGCGACGGTCAAGGGGTGACAGAACCCCCAGACCCAGTAGTTAAACTCATGGCCGAAAATTTAAATCGCTTAATGGGTTTAGCTGGAGAATCTTTGGTTGCATCAACTTGGTTAACACCGTTAGTTGATTCATTAGTAATTTTGAAAAAACAGCAATTAGAATTATCAGAAATATTGGCGAATTTAGAAAAATTTTTGCTAAATGATTCTAGAAAATTAGCAATTAATTGTTTTAAAAAAGCTAAAATACAACAGCAACAATGCCAGCAAAGCCTGAGCGATCGCCTGAATGAACTAGAACTATTTTCCCAACAATTTAATAACTTATCTGAGCGGCTGTACCAAGAAGTCATTGCTAGTAAAATGCAGCCATTTGCTGAAATATCAATGGGTTTTTCTTCATTGGTGCATAATTTAGCCAGCCAGTTAGGCAAGCAAGTAAAATTTGAAATCACTGGCAAGTCAACTCTCGTCGATATAGATATCTTAGCCAAATTAGCAACTCCTCTGAACCATATCCTACAAAATGCCATTTTACACGGGATTGAATTGCCTGAAAAACGAGTAGCAATGGGCAAATCACCGGAAGGTTTAATTAAATTAGCCGTGACCAATTCTGGCGGAATGTTATCGATTACGGTGACAGATGATGGCCGGGAAATAGACTTAGAAAAAGTCCGCATGATCATTGTCCAAAAAAATTTGGTTAATCCAGAAATAGCCAACCAACTGACCAAAAACGAGTTAACGGAATTTTTATTTTTACCTTTGGCTAACTTCACCGAAACTAATGAAATTTTGGGTCGAAAGTTCGACTTGGATATGGCTAAAAGCATGGTAGAAGAATTGGGCGGAAAAATCCGGGCTTTTTCTTACCCTGGAATCGGCATGAAGTTTCACTTTCAATTACCTATGACCGGGGCGGTGAGCAAAACTTTATTAGTCGAAATTTCTGGCGAAGCTTATGCTTTTCCTCTAACGCAAATTGAACAAATTGTCAAGCTGGAGCGAACCAATATATTGAGGAAAGAAAATCAGCAATATTTTACCCTCAAGCAAGAAAATATTAGCTTAGTTTCTGCCTCTCAAGTATTAGAATTACCAGAAGCTACTTTGAGTTTGGATACATTGCCAGTGGTGACTATCGGCGATCGCTTTCATCGCTATGGGGTAGTGGTGGATCGGTTGATTGGCCAGCGAGATTTAGTCCTGCGACCCTTAGACCCCAGACTAGGAAAAGTTCGCGATATTAGTGCAGCGGCGGTTCGGGAAGATGGATCGCCAGTTTTAATTTTAGATGTGGAAGATATGATCCGTTCCATCGATAAACTGATCGCCAGGGGACAGTTAAAGTTAATTAGACAAACTTCAGCCCGTTCCCCAGAAAATCCCGTGAAAAAAGTCTTAGTCGTGGATGATTCCATTACAGTCCGACAAATGGAACGAAAACTCCTGGAAAAGCATGGGTACAAAGTCGAAGTAGCGGTAGATGGGATGGACGCTTGGAATGCCGTAAGAACTGCTGATTATGATTTAGTAATTACGGATTTTGATATGCCCAGAATGAATGGGATTTCGTTAACTGAGCAAATCAGAAATCATCCTAAATTAAAATCAATTCCGATCATTATTATGTCTGAGAAAAACCGAGAAAAAGATCGACTCAGGGGCTTTGAAGTTGGAGTTAACTATTATTTAACCAAGAGCAGTTTTCACGAGCAGACATTTTTACAGGCGGTGATTTCACTGATTGGGGAAGCTACTACCTAACCCCTAATCCTTAATATTTATAGTCTTTATAGTTATTTCAGTTGTGCTGGCTGGCATTATATACAATTGAACATACAATTGAAATAACTATATATTGCTTGCGAGATTGCTCCCGTGGTGAGCCAGCCATATGTAAACAATAACTAATTAATTATCACTCACGAATCACAAGTTGTCATAGACCATTAAATGATGATATCTTTAATAAATGCCCCTTGATATAACAGGTTTGCTGTGAAGTAAAATCCGAACAAGTTACCTCTGATTACCAATTCATTTTGGCATCAAAAAATGTTTAATAAAATTCCTGAAAAAAACGGTGCATCGAGTTAAATGGGTGCTCACAATGGGCTGGTTGCTGTTAATTTTTTCCTTATTTTACGAGCCGATTTCACCTTATTGCACCCATTGCACGCGTCCAGACAATCAACTCAGTTCTTTTCGGAGCGCTCCGGATCTATGTGTGGCGAAAATCCAAGGGGAATGTTTTTATGAGTATCCCTATCCAATGGGAGAAAAAATTTTCTGGGGCATGGTGATTCCCGTCGGGGTAATGCTACTGTTAACCTTCAGCCATGAAGCTTGGCGACGGACTTGTCCTTTGTCGTTTTTGTCCCAAATTCTCCGGCATTTAGGGAAGCAAAGACACCAGAAAATTGTGAATCCAAAAACGGGGAAATTTCGCTATTAAACCTTTGAGGTGAAAAAAGATTCATGGTTGGGTCGGAGTCATTTATATTTCCAGTTCGGCCTCCTCTGTTTATGTGTATTGGAATTCTCTTTGTTAACGCCAGATTAGCTTTGGGGTTATTTTTACTGTTTACCATTGGCGGCGCGCTCGCCGTTGGTTATCTTTATAAAGGGAAAGCTTGGTGTCAGTATTTCTGCCCAATGGCTCCGGTACAAATGATCTATAATGAGCCGCGATCGCTGTTTGGCAGTGAAGCGCACCAAGGGCAAAAACAGGCGATTACTCAGTCAATGTGTCGCACCGTGGGGAGAATCTGGAAAAAAGTGCCTGTGTTAGCTGTCAATCACCTTGTATCGATATTGATGCGGAACGGTCTTATTGGGAAATTCTCCATAAACCCGGTCGGAAACTGACCCAATATGGCTATGTGGGTTTAGTCATTGACTTTTATATTTATTACTTCTTATTTTCCGGCAACTTTGACTATTATACCATTCCGGGGTATGGAGTTATGAAACAGATGCTTCGCCCTAAGCCAGATTTGTGGTTGACCAACCTGAAAACCCCTGTAAGCCAAAAGCAAATGCGGTCATCTAAATTGCGTTAAATTTACCCTGAATTTTATTTGAATAATTACGAGAAAATCCCAGGAAATCCCAGAAAAAAACCTATTATGATTACTATTAAATGCTTCAACGCCAATTCTCCCCATGACAGTCAAACCGTAGAATTAACCCCAGAAACCATGATAAGTCGGGCATGCTTTATCGGGCGATCGCCTAATTGTACGATTGTTTGTACCAGTGCCGAAGTCAGTCGGGTTCACGGCAGTATTTCTTTGCTCGACGGACAATATCATTTTACCGACTTAGCCATCGCAGCGGCTTCCGGATTAACAATGAACCGGCAGAAATTAATCATTAATATCCTTTAAAACCAGATGATATTATCAAAATTAGCGACTTGAATTTAATTGTTTGATTAAAATTTGGTCGCAATAAACCACCAGTAATTGTTCAAAAAAAAGCGAAAAAGTTATCAACTAATTCTGAATCAGGACAATTGTTACTTCCCTTACCGGCTATTCCTCAAGCCGCCTCATAACTGGCTAAATCTCCTCTATGAAGAAAGCTTTGGCGGTGCGAAAAAAAACCGAAAAAATCTCCAGAAACCGCACCCATTCAAGCTTCTGCCGCCGCACCAACTCCCGCACCGACTCCCGCACCGACTCCCGCACCGGCACCGACTCCCGCAGCAACTGCCAGTTCAGCCACTTTAGTCTTTAGCAAGTCGGGCAAAGAGATCAATTGCGATCCACAAACAACCATCCTGGAAATTGCCGAAGAAAACGGAATTGACATCGACAGCGGTTGTCGGAGTGGTGCTTGTGGTGCTTGTAAAGTGAAAAAATTATTCGGGAAAGTCAACTATGAATCAGAACCAGGTGCGCTTGATGATAGCGAACAAGAAGAAGGTTATATTCTGACTTGCATTGCTTGTCCCGTGGGTCGAGTGGGGTTAGTCGCTTAATTGGCGCGAAATTTGGTGAGCCGAACTGACAGCACAGGACTTCTATCCAGGGTTATGTTCGGTGCCGGGAAAAAATGGCGGCAGCAAAAGGAGGACAGTCCGCTTAGTCTCACTGAGTAATTTCCAACTGGTGCCGGGGTGATTTAATGTTGAATTTAGGGTACAACTGATCTCAGAGGAAAGAGGTGCATAGATGCAGATGAAAGAGTAAAGATATTCTCTCTCCTCTTTCCTCTCTTCTCTCTTCTCTCTCCTTTTATATGGGGTAATTGCTGGGTTTCGTCGATCTGATACTCGGTCAACACAGCGGAAACTACCTTGAGTTAATCCAAACCCCGCAACTCAGGCAGCAGTATATCCGTCAGACCAGCAATTAAATGTCACCCTAGCAACCCCAGGGAGGATGGCAACCGGGAAATTCTCAATGAAACTGCGTCAAAAAACACTTTTGCTCATGGGTGCAGCACTAATTAGTACACAAAGCCTTGTGTACTTAGTTGCATGGCCACTGATTTTCCGTCCGATTCAAAAGTTGCAACTACAACAAGCTCAACTACAAGATGAAATGATAGTTGAGCATCCCATCAATGTGCGGGTCGAGCGCCAGCCAAATTTCTTCGCTGACTGGCCACAAATTAAACAACTTTTGCTCAAGCTGGTTTTGCTAAAGCAGCCGGCGGAAATACCGAGCGCCGGTTTAATAGAAACTGCCAGTGGATTTTTGCTGATTCCCCTACAGTCGGCGATCGCCTCTGACAAAATCACTTTGCCCGCTATTGAGCGGAAATCTTCATTACTTTTGTTGAGGGTCAACAGCGCTGGCCGCCGCTTAGTCTCCGAGGGTTCTTTACCCTGGATTTTTTTCGGTTTAGCATTGGGTTTAAATGTCGTCATTTTAATCTTAATCGCTCGCCAGCGGCGGCAAAAACTCTCTCAAATCCAGGAAAAAGTCACAAAAATTCTCGATATTGTGGCGGCGGAGAATCCTGTGCAATCCATGAATTATCCCGGCACACAAGCGGCGCTCGCTTCACCGGAGAAAGTCTCGCAGATTCTAGCAGAACTGAGCCAGATCGAGGCAGAAATTACGCAAATCAAACAAGCGAAAAATCAAATAGAATCTTACTATAATGCGATCGCTGATTATGGCAATTGTTTAATTACCCGCCAAACCATAGATGGTGTATTTTTGTACGTCTCATCGGGGTGTCGTCAACTGCTGGGATACGAACCCGAAGAAATGATGGGAATTTCCGTCCAGGATTTACTGCATCCAGAAGACGCTACCCAAGTTAACCGCGCATATAGCACCATCAAAGAAAAGCCCGTGACTTTAACCTTTTCTCATCGCTATCAACGCAAAGATGGGGATTATATTTGGCTGGAAACTACCAGCAAAGTTTTAGCCGATTCATCCGCCCCAGAAAACTTAGAATTATTGTGGATTTCCCATGATATTACCGAGCGCCAGGAAACCGAAAGTGAATTAGAACATAATCAAGAATCAATTCGGCAACTTTACCAGATTACTTCCGACCCTCATCTAGAATTTTCTCAAAAACTAGCACAATTACTGGCGATGGGTTGCCTTCGTTTTAGTCTCGATGTGGGGATTATATCACGCATAGAAAATAATAATTACCATGTGCTTGCCTCTCATTTGGCAGCAGAAAATATGCCGGAAGCGCTGGCGCGGCTAATTGCCCCTGGTACAGTATTTAGCTTAAATCAAACTTATTGTAAAAAAACCTATCAAGCCCAGAACATTGTATATTTTGAATCCCTAATGGTTTCTCCCTGGCACAGCGAATCAATCAATTCTATTCTAAACCAGCAAACTTATCTGGGCTGTCCGGTGATAGTGAATGAGAAAATCTATGGAACTTTAAGTTTTTTCAGTTCCCAGCCCCGGGAAATCCCTTTTAAAAGTCAAGACCAAGAACTTTTGCGATTAATGGCTCAGTGGATTGGCACTGAACTACAAAGAATCCAAGCGGCGGAAAAAATCGCGCAAATGCGGGATGAAGCGCTCGCAGCCACTCAAGCTAAAAGTGAATTTCTGGCCACCATGAGCCATGAAATTAGAACGCCGATGAATGCCGTCATTGGGCTGACAAGTTTATTGCTCGATACACCCCTTACCTCAGAACAAAGAGACTTCGTTACCACCATTCAAAATAGTGGAGATGCTCTACTGACTATTATTAATGATATCTTAGATTTTTCCAAAATTGAAGCCGGAAAAATCGAATTAGAATATCAGCCATTTCGTTTGCCAGATTGCCTGGAAGAATCTATAGAATTGCTGGCCAGCAAAGCCAACAGTAAAGGATTAGAATTAGGCTATATTGTCGATGAATCTACCCCGAATTTGATTTGGGGCGATTTGGCTCGATTGCGCCAGATTTTAGTTAACTTATTAAATAATGCGATTAAATTTACCGAGCGGGGGGAAATTATTCTCTTGGTAATGGCTCGATTAAAATTGGCAAATGAGCCAAAAAAATTTAGTGATAATGAGCAAATCAGGCTAGAACATCCGCCCGGAAAAACGGAAGCAAATACCCAGGAAACACCGGCTAAAAAATTTGAAATTATCTTCTTAATTAAAGATACCGGCATCGGCATTCCCCCGCAGAAAATGTCTCGGCTGTTTAAGTCTTTCAGTCAAGTGGATGCTTCCATCACCCGGCAATATGGCGGCACCGGATTAGGACTAGCGATTAGTAAATCCTTAACGCAAATGATGGGAGGGACAATATGGGTCACGAGTGGAGGGGCGAGCGGTGGGACACCGCCAGAAGATTGGCAACAGTTACTCAGTCAAAACCAGTCGCTGATTGATACCTTTTTAGGCAATGATGCCAATCAGCTTGGTTGTACTTTTGGTTTCACTATTGTAGCCGAAGAAGTCCCCGGTTCACCAGGGCGATTGGTTCCCCCAGAGGCAGAAAATTACTTAAGCAATAAACGACTATTAATTGTAGATGATAATCTAACCATTTTAAAAATTCTCAGCCGAGAAACTCAGTTATGGGGCATGAAAGTAGAAACCGCCACATCCGGGGCGGAAGCTATATCGCTGTTGACCAGTCAGCCGCCTTTTGATCTGGTGATTTTGGATCTGCATATGCCAGAAAAAGATGGATTTACTTTGAGTGCAGAAATCCGTGAATTACCCAATTATGCCACGGTGCCTTTAGTGATGATGATTCCTTTGGGCACCAAATTAAATAATCGCGACCAATTCACCGCTTGTCTGAATAAACCGATTAAGAAATCTTCGATGTTTAATGTGGTTAGTAGGATTTTCGGCGGACAACCCTTGGAGTCAATCCCAGAAGAACCGCCGATAAATCTAGCCAATCGCTCGCTAATTCAAGTGGTGCCGCTAAAAATTTTGTTAGCGGAAGACCATAAGGTGAATCAAAAGGTAGCGTTACAAATGTTAGAACGCATGGGGCATCAAACGGATATTGCCAACAATGGCTTAGAAGCGATCGCCGCCCTAGAACAAAAAACCTATGACGTGGTGTTAATGGACGTGCAAATGCCAGAAATGGACGGGTTAGAAGCCGCCCGCAAGATTCGCGAAGCCTTTGAAGCAGGAACCATTACTTATAAACCGCGAATTATTGCCATGACTGCTAATGCCATGAGTGGCGATCGCGAAGCCTGTTTAGCTGCGGGAATGGACGACTACATCAGCAAACCCATCCGCATCAGCGAACTGAGTCAAGCACTTTCGGTCTGCCAACCCCTCGCTCCCAATCAACAGACCATTCAGACAACCCACCAAGATCAACCCCCACCGTCCCCACCCACATTCATTTCTATCTCTGAACCGCCCCAAGAACCGCAGCAAGACTTGCAGAACAGCGAATCCCTACTTGATGCCAATATTCTCAACTCACTACGGGAAATCGAAGCCCTCGAAGAAGTAATTGAAATTTACTTAACCGAGTCTCCCAAACTGCTGCAAAAAATGACGGAAGCGATCGAACAAGGCGATCCAGCCAAATTAAGAGACGCCGCGCATTCCTTAAAATCCACCAGTGGGGCGATCGGCGCCAACACCCTGGCACAACTCAGCCAAAGCCTCGAACACATGACTCGCGCGGGTAATACCGCCGAAGCCCCCGTCCTCATCGGCAAAATAGCCACTGAGTACGTCAGAGTCAAAGCGGCTTTAGAACAAGAAATTCAAACCAGCTAACTTTGCCCGCTACCAGCCAACTTTGCCCGCTACCAGCCAACTTTGCCCGCTAACTTTGCCCGCTAATTTTGGCTGCTAAAAGTAAGCTATCAGGCTGATTGTAAGCAATCTAGAGTCACCTACCAGGGCAATTGACTCTGAATTTATCCCTCTCCCCCCTTGTCAACGATCCCCCACAGTCGGACACTGGACTTGAACCTTAAAGCTGATAAATGCGAGGTGTTTTCGTGAAACGAGTCCTAGCAATTATTCTGGGAGGTGGCGCTGGTAGCCGCCTTTATCCACTCACCAAAATGCGGGCGAAACCCGCTGTCCCACTTGCCGGGAAATATCGCTTAATTGATATTCCGGTGAGTAACTGTATTAACTCAGACATTCTCAAAATCTATGTAATGACGCAGTTTAACTCGGCGTCTCTGAATCGTCACATTGCCCGCGCTTATAACTTTTCCGGCTTCAGTGAGGGCTTTGTGGAAGTGCTGGCCGCACAGCAAACCGCCAGCGACCCTAGCTGGTTCCAGGGAACTGCTGACGCAGTACGGAAATATCTCTGGCTGTTGGATGAATGGGATGTTGATGAGTATTTGATTCTCTCTGGGGATCATCTTTACCGGATGGACTATCGCGAATTTTTAAACCGTCACCGGGAAACCAACGCCGATATTACTCTCTCGGTATTACCCATTGACGAAAAACGCGCCTCTGATTTTGGCTTAATGAAAATAGACGACCAAGGGCGAGTGATTGATTTCAGCGAGAAACCCAAAGGGGAAGCCTTAAAAGCCATGCAAGTGGATACAACCGCCTTGGGGTTAACGCCAGAAGAAGCGGAGAAAAGTCCCTATATTGCCTCAATGGGCATTTACGTCTTTAAAAAAGAAATTCTCAAAAAGCTACTGCTAGAAGCCCCAGAACGGACAGATTTTGGTAAGGAAATTATCCCCGCTTCGGCCAAGAGCTATAATGTTCAAGCCTTTTTGTTTAAGGGTTATTGGGAAGATATTGGCACCATTGAAGCGTTCTATAATGCTAACCTAGCTTTAACCAAGCAACCACAGCCGCCTTTTAGCTTCTACGACGAGAAAGCCCCAATCTATACTCGTTCTCGTTACTTACCCCCGACCAAGCTATTAGATTGCCATATCACCGAGTCTATTATTGGCGAGGGCTGCATTCTCAAAGAATGTCGGGTGGAACATTCAGTCGTGGGAGTCCGTACCCGGATTGAGTCCAACTGCAATATCCAAGATGCGTTGATTATGGGTTCGGACTATTACCAACCTTATGCTGAACGGCATTCCTCCGAAACCAGTGGCAAAGTGCCCATGGGAATTGGTGCGGGAAGTACGATTCGCCGCGCCATTATTGATAAGAATGCTTGCATTGGTCGCAATGTGCAAATTATCAATAAAGATCGCGTGGAGGAAGCGGAACGGGAAAGCCAAGGATTTTACATCCGTAATGGCATCGTTGTGGTGCTGAAAAATGGTGTAATTCCTAATGGCACCGTGATTTAGTGGTGACTTGAGCCCTTGTGATTTGAGCCCTTGTGATTTGAGCCCTTGTGATTTGAGCCCTTGTGATTTGAGCCCTTGTGATTTGAGCCCTTGTGATTTTAGATTTTAAATAATAAATCTAAATGCCAATTTTTCAAATCACAATGGCTCACTTAATCTTGCTAATTGGACTTCCTGGTAGCGGTAAATCTTTTGTGGCGAGACAGCTTGTGGCAGAATGTCCTCACCGGCAGCTTATTGCTACAGATACTATTCGCGCCCAACTTTTTGGGGATGAAGCTTACCAAGGACCTTGGGGATTAATTTGGCAAGAAGTAGAACGCCAATTTCGTCAAGCAGTGACCCATCAACGGGGTCACTTTCTCTATGAAGATAGCAAAACATCGCGGACAGTAATCCCACAGGCAATTTATGATGCCACCAATGCCGCAAGGCGATCGCGCAAATCAGCGATCGCTTTGGCCAAGGATACAGGATTTTCTCGCATCACTGGCTTATGGATCGATACGCCCTTAAGTTTATGTCTTTTCCGTAACCGCCAGCGCCAGCGGCAGGTTCCCGAAAAGATTATTTTACAAATGCACCAGCAGCTAACCGATGCCCCACCCAAGCTTTCCGAAGGTTTCCACCGTCTGATCCATTGGTCAGCCACCGGACTTACGGAGCTTTCGGTGCAGGGGAGCTTTCGGAGCAGGGGAGCTTTCGGAGCAGAGGAGCGGGGGAGCAGAGGAGAACAATTAACAATTGATAATTAACAATTCACAATTAAATAGATAAATTATCACTTATCACTTATCACTTATCACTTATCACTTATCACTTATCACTTATCAACCAACAACCAACCAATAACAAATACTGAAAAATACGGCAATTTCCCTGCATTGAGAGAGAAAGAACCGAACTTGAACCTGGGTGAGTCTTAGATATAGTCAAAGGGAGAGATGCTTTGACTGGGAGGCAGAACATTGTTCAAAAGCGGGCTAACGGATGTTTTGACCTGCGGATCCTGAGTACCTGTGTCACGGTTGCGGCCCTTGTAGATAAAGAGAAATCATTTACAAGAACAGATTTAAACTGACTGATTTGGCACAATGGTGTATTTGCTTGTGTCCAGTATGAGAAAATTGTCAGAAAAACTCGATAAACTGAATTGTTAAAGGATAGGAGGCTGATGATTTATGGCGGCAACGGATTTTAAAGACTATTACGCCGTTTTGGGAGTGAATAAGAGTGCTACTGCTGACGAGATCAAACGAGCTTATCGCAAATTGGCTCGGAAATATCACCCAGATATGAATCCAGGCGATCGCCAAGCGGAAGCCCGGTTTAAAGAAATTAATGAAGCCTACGAAGTCTTATCGGAGCCGGAAAAACGGCAGAAATACGACCAATACGGTCAATACTGGAAGCAAGCGGCCAACTCTGGGGCGGGAGGATGGCCGGGAGGCGGCTTCTCCTCCGGTTTTACCACGGACATGGGTGGTTTCGACTTTAGTCAGTTCAGTAGTTTTGATGACTTTATCAATGAACTGCTAGGTCGAGTGGGTGGTAACAACACTCGCAATAACCGATGGAATGCTTCTTATCGCCAGAACACTGCGCCCGGTGGCAATGGATTTGAGGATTTTGCTTATGGTTCTGCCGGAAGAAATGCTTCAGGCGATCGGGAAGGAAATATTTCCCTAACGTTAGCAGAAGCCTTTCATGGCACCACCAAACGCCTAAGTTTGGGGAATGAAATGATCAATGTGCGGATTCCCCCTGGGGCTAAACCCGGTAGTCGCATTCGCTTACGGGGCAAAGGACAAGTGACTGCTTACGGAAAACGGGGGGATTTATATTTAACGGTGCAAATTCAACCCCACCGATTTTTCCAATTTGAAGGGGATAACTTGGTGTGTGAAGTGCCGATCACCCCTGATGAAGCGGTGTTAGGGGCTACCATCGATGTCCCCACTCCTGATGGCATGGTAAAAATGAATGTTCCCGCCGGGATTCGTAGCGGTCAATCATTACGATTACGAGGCAAAGGTTGGCCACAAGCCAAAGGCGATCGCGGTGATCAATTGGTGCGAATTCAGATTGTGACACCAAAAACTATCAGTGCTACGGAACGAGAATACTATGAAAAAATCCGAGCAGTTCGTAGTTTTAATCCCCGCAGTGATTTACTGGGCATTCGCCTGTAAACAAGTCCCCGGTGGCACCGAAAAAACGCCCAGCAAAAATCGATGAGAGGTCATGGGTGAAAATCCCTGACCTCTCATACCAAATCCGGTTCTTCTAGTACGGGATTTTCCAGCGAATCGACCCTACGATAATCAATCTCCTGAAACGCTTTTGGATTCCCGCATATAGCCCCTTTGGGCATGAGCTTCGCCAGGACGCGGTTCGGGACAGATCGCTTTATAAAAGGGTTTTGACAACCGTATTTGTGCTCACCGCTTGCTCAAATAATCCGTTTTGCCCCCCAATCGTTTAAACCTAATTCGGATTATTTTTCATCGCTGATTCTAACGCCGCCAGCAATCTTTCCACACTAGCATTTGGGTCTAAAAATGAGAATAAATGGGTGAATTGCAGTTTTCCTTCTTGGTCTAAAACAAACTGAGCCGGTAACGGTGCCCCCAGAGATTGTCCCGTGCCATAGCGCCGAAATACACTACAGCTTGGATCGCTGAGTAGGGGCATTTTTAAGCCTAAATCTTTGACCACTATTTTACTTTGTTGTTCATCGGTACTGGTGAGCATTAAAATTTCTGCCCCTTTTTCGGTAAACTTTTCATAGTTTTCATTCAAAGCGACAATATGGGGAAAGCAAAGGGGGCAATATTGTTTTTCGGTAAAAATCCGGGTGAAGGCTAAAATCACCGGCTGTTTGCCTCGGTAATCCGCCAATTTTACGGTGCGATTGCCAGTAATATCCGGTAATTCAAAACTCGGCGTCCCCACTCCCAAATAAAGTTGATGACGAGCGGGAATCTGTAAAAAATTATTGAAAAATCGACGATTAAATAAACCACTAAAATCCGTATAATTCAGCATATTTCACCAATTTTTATTCAATTAATTAATTTATTGTTTTTTGCCTAAAATTGCCAGCAAGCGCCACCATAATTAGTCTATAAAGCACAAATTAGGATGATTTAACCGCCGCAAAAAACTCTTTTGATTTCACCGGATCTGGGGCGAGAGTTTTATCTCCCGGTTGCCAACCCACAGGACAGACCGCATCCGGGTGTGACTGAACATATTGAATTGCTTGCAGAGTGCGCAAGGTTTCATCCACATTCCGACCAAAAGCTAAATTATTAATCGTGGCGTGTTGAATAATCCCATCTTTGTCAATAATAAATAGACCCCGCAGGGCGATTCCCGTTTCTGGGTCTAAAACGTTATAAGCGGTACTAATTTCTTTTTTTAGATCAGAAATTAACGGATATTTAATATTGCCTAATCCCCCAGATTTGCGGTCAGTTTCAATCCAGGCAAGATGAGCAAACTCACTATCTACAGAAACCGCCAATATTTCTGTATTCAGCTTTTTAAATTCTTCATAGCGCTCGCTAAAAGCGATAATTTCTGTCGGGCAAACAAAAGTAAAATCTAAAGAATAGAAAAATAAAACCACATACTGACCCCGATAGTCAGAAAGTTTAATGGTTTTAAACTCTTTATCTAATACCGCAGTGGCCGTAAAGTCAGGGGCATCCTGGTTTACCCGAATAGATCCGCCTTCAGTCATGGTCTTTTTCTCCCTTTAGCAAAATTTTCCAGTGTCAGTGATGGTTCTGAGTTATATAGCGATTATGATCGTTTGGGAAGCACAGAGGTTTTCTGGATTCCCGCGCCGGCGGGAATAACAAGTTTTTTTGCACTTCATAAATCTGACAAGTGCTATAATACGTCTCTTTTGGCATCATCCCATCTAAAAAAACCATTAGTTATTAATCTGTATATATTATCTCTATATATCATCTCTATGTATCATATAAATCGGAATTTTTCCCCAGGAAGATAACCTCATCTCTTGTCCCATCAATCGAAGACCCAACCAATGGTCAGTCCACCAACTGTCACAAGGGAACAGCGATCGCCCATTACCCTTTGGTGATCATGGAAATAGAGTCGGCTTCTCTGGTGGACAAATTGACCTCAAGAGGCGATCGCTCACCGAACAGGAGCAAAAACCAAATTGCTTTCCGGAGGGAACTCACCCCCATTCAGCACTGCGACAAAGGGAAACCGGAAACTAGCCTGAACCAGCAGCGTCTTAAATCATAGAATGATTTAAAAAAATCATGGGGAAATTGAATTTATCGGGGCAACAAAACTATGAAAACTCTAATTCGTTCCATGCTTCTAACCACTGCCGCTATAGCGAGTTTCTCCTTCCCGCAAATCGCTAGGAGTAATCCACTATCAATGAACGGCGACCCGCCCCCCACGATCCAACTAGCGGCTCAAATCCCTCAAGATCCTTTACAATTCACCCAAGCCCTCTCAGGGCAACCCGCTTTAAACTGTAATGCGACCCCCACAGCCGCGAATTGGGTCATTGAGATGACCCGGCCATTTCCCTACCTCCGTTTTAGCATCCAAAGTGAAGGGGAACCCGTCCTAATTATTGATGGGCCGGGGGGACGTTTCTGCGTGATCGCGGATAATTACTCTGGAGGCAATCCAGAAATCTCTGGATTGTGGGATGCGGGAACTTACAATGTTTACATTGGCAATCGCACTCCTGGTAATTACTCTTATACTTTAAACATTAGTCAAAAACCCAATTGATTTGAGCTTAATTTGAGCGCTCGCACATGGAAATCGTCTATACGGAGCCGCCGCCAAAGAATTGACTTTGGCGGCGATTCTCTTTAGCGGCAGTCTGCTCATCAAAGAATCGTGCAAAAATGCTGATTTTACGGCAGGCTGATGAATCCATTGAGAATCCATTGAGAATGGGTAATTTTATGACTAATTTATGACTAATGATCAACGGGAGAACTGGATACCTCAACGGCTTGCACATCAATAGTGCCTGGGGGAGTCACCCGTTGAAATTGGCGATTTTCGACTTTCAGGGTTTCACCACAGTTGGGACATTGAAATTGAGCCTGATTTAACCCGGTAAATTCATAACTACAAACGGGACATTGGTCAGTAATCACATTTCGGCTCACCCACCAGCGCAACACAAATACGGCAATCACGGGAGAGATTAACAGCAGTCCGATTAAAATTAAAAAGGAATTGACTAACCAACCAAGACCAATTGAGCCCAGCAACCAAATAATTAATAGTGGCACGAGCAGACGACTGAAGTCAGAAAGAGTTAAAGACCATAATTTAGGGCTACCTTGGTTCACAGCTTTTACCTTGATACTTGCCTACAGTTCTATCCTACTGTTCAAATTGCATAAGTTGCCGCAGACGTTGGGTGAAGGCATCCGTACCAAACTTGTCTTGAGTCTGCTCTCGCAACCAAGCCCCATTGCAACGGGGGTCATTGCCTTGGAGAATTTCTATACAAGCGTTGGCGACCGCTTCTGGGTCTCGGTGCGGCACTTGCCAACCGACTCGACCATCTTGCAGGGGATCGGCGGAACCGTCATCTTTTCCGGCAACCACGGGGACTCCAGAGGCCATCGCCTCTAGATACACAATACCAAAGCCTTCTTGGGAGGGCATAACGTAGGCATCCGCCACCCGATAATGGGCGGGTAAGTCCACCGTGGGGACAAAACCGGCAAAGACTACCCGATCGCTCACCCCCAGATCCAGGGCTAACTGAGCTAGTCGCGGTTGGTCATCCCCCCGACCGATGACTAAATACTTGACATTTGGAATAATTTGTGCTACGCGGGGTAAGGCGCGAATGGTGACATCGACGCCCTTATAGATATCTCCCGGCCATAAACGAGCGACGGTCATCAACACCTTGGCGTCGGCGAGATTGTAGCGTTGGATTAAGTCTAGTGGCTTTGGGCCGGGGCAAAATAGATCGCAATTCACCGCACAAGGCAAGAGTTGAAACTTTTGGGGATCCAGTCGGTTCACTTCACAAGCGCGAGCGCGACTGTAGCGGCTAATCGTCCAAATTGCCGCTGCTTGTTGTAATGCCTTTTGGTAAGGAGGGGTTAAGGGTTCCCAAACCTCTTTACCGTAGGTGAGGACAATATAAGGAATTCCTAAAGGTTGACACAACCACTGCACCAAAGGCGCTAAGTTAATATGACCGCAAAAGACCCGCTGGGGACGCCCCAAAAAAAATGCCGCCAGCAGACTTCGGGCCAGCTTGCCCGAAAGCCGCAGCCGTCCCAAAGCTGGAGGCTGAGTATAGAGATAGTGGAATTTCATCACCGACTGGCTGGCTAAGGGATTTTCACAATCCGGGCGATCGCGCAACAAAAATACCTCGGCCCTACGGGGTTCTGGGTTTCCCTGGTTATACTCAGAAACCAGTGCAGTATATGTTTTGAGAATATCTTTCACATAAGATTGAATCCCCCCCTCTAGGCCAAAAATTTCCAAAAACACGAACCGATCATTTTTTGAAATTACCTCTGGAATTGCCACAGTCTGCTTACTCCCCAACTTTGATTCCGGCGGAAAACTTACCTAGAGACGCTTTTGGTAAGTCCTGTTTCTGTAGTTAACCCTTACTACTACCGGTGATGGCTTTCAGGGTTCTATAGACTTAAATCACTAAATTGCCAATAATCATCACAAATAATATCGCAAATAATATCGCAAATAATATCGCAAATAATATAGACGCCCGTGTGAGTATCTCAGAAAAATAAAGTCTGAAAACTACACAGGCGTCTGAATTAATCTGAATAAAATACTCTGAACTGAATATTAAAAGACCGATTTAGAACAGTCCCAAAGTCAGAGATTTATCGAGCGGGAATACAGCACCAATACCCAACCACAGAGTCACGAATGTGCCAAATAAAAACACAGTCATGGCCACTGGACGACGGAAGGGGTTTTGGAACTTATTGATGCTTTCGATAAAAGGTACTAACATCAAACCCAGAGGAATTGCACCCATGATGGCAATTCCCAGAAGTTTGTTGGGGATAACGCGTAGGATTTGGAACACAGGCCACAAATACCATTCCGGCAGAATTTCTAACGGAGTGGCAAAGGGGTCCGCCGGTTCTCCAACCAAAGCGGGGTCAAGAACTGCTAAACCGACTATCAGGGCAATGGTACCCAGAATGCAGACGGGGAAGATATAAAGCAGGTCATTTGGCCAAGCGGGTTCACCATAATAGTTGTGACCCATGCCTTTAGCCAGTTTAGCTCGAAGTGTTGGATCGCTGAGATCCGGTTTTTTTAGGATTGACATCGTTACAATTCCTCTCTTGCTGATAGATCGGCAGATATGATTAATTCTGCCAAAAAGGTAATCCCGATCGCCTCTATGAAAAAAGTTGTGGATTAACTTTTTACAAGGGACCAGAGATACCTTGTTTGCGAATCATTAAGAAGTGCAGCAGCATGAATACTGCCAGCAGCCAAGGCAGCACAAAGGTGTGCAGGCTGTAGTAACGAGTCAGAGTTCCTTGACCAACACTGGTGCCACCCCGGAGGAGTTCCACAATGGTAGAACCGACCACGGGAATTGCTTCAGGAACGCCGGAAACGATTTTCACCGCCCAATAACCGATTTGATCCCAAGGTAGGGAATAGCCGGTTACACCAAAAGAGACGGTAATTACGGCCATAATCACGCCAGTCACCCAGGTGAGTTCACGGGGTTTCTTGAAACCGCCGGTGAGGTAAACCCGGAAAATGTGCAGAATCATCATCAGCACCATCATGCTGGCAGACCAGCGGTGGATGGAGCGGATCAGCCAGCCAAAGTTCACCTCAGTCATAATGTATTGCACGGAGGCAAAGGCTTCGGTGACGGTTGGCTTATAGTAAAAGGTCATGGCAAATCCAGTGGCAAACTGGATTAAAAAGCAAACTAGGGTAATCCCGCCGAGGCAGTAAAAGATATTTACGTGGGGAGGGACGTACTTGCTGCTGATATCATCAGAGATCGCCTGGATTTCTAGGCGCTCTTGAAACCATTGGTAGGTTTTTGAGTTGGTGACTTCCTTGGAAAACATGTAACAAGCGAAGGAGTTGAATTTATTCCCGTTCCTCAAGAATGTAACATATTTTAAAGAAAAATTTATCAAAGAGATTTGATGACTTTTCCCGTCTAAGAGGATTTGGGATTTGAGTCGATCTGACACCTATAGAGGCGATCGCATTACCCCTCTAGCAATGACCCCTCTAGCAGAGTCTTCACGATTACTCCGGGCAGCCATTGCGGGCATATCAGTATAAGTTGTGAAAAAGATTCAATTATCTTGATTATGAGCAAAAGAGTTTTCTGGGTGGGGCTGTTACTGTTGGTGCAATTGATTTTCACCAGTTTTTGGGGGACGCCATCGGCAGCGGCGTTAACGGACGAGCAAAAGTTATTTAATCAAGCGTGGGGGATTTTGAACCGCGCTTATGTGGATGAGTCGTTTAATCATCAAAATTGGTGGCTAATTCGCCAAAAGGCATTGAAGAAGCCCTTGCGCGATCGCGAGGAGTCTTATGCGGCGATTCAAGAAATGCTGGCTAGTCTGGATGACCCATTTACTCGATTTTTGCCCCCTGACCAGTATCGCAGTTTACGGGTGAATACTTCCGGAGAACTGACCGGGGTGGGTTTGCAAATTGCCCTGGATGAGCAGGGAAATATCGAGGTGATTGCGCCGATTTCTGGCTCCCCGGCAGAGGCAGCGGGATTACAGCCCCGCGATCGCATTCTCCAAATTGATGGCTTGTCTACTTTGGGTCTGTCTTTGGATGAAGCGGCGCAACGGATGCGGGGCAAGGTGGGAACTACGGTGGTTCTGACGATTCAACACTATAGCGACCAAAGTATTGAAGATATCCCTATTGTGCGCGCTCGTATTGAACTGAACCCGGTCGTGGCTGAACTGAAAGCCACCGATGGGATTAATGTGGGCTATATTCGCTTAACTCAATTTAATGCCAACGCCACCGCAGAAGTGACCAAGGCGATTAATGATTTGGAAGCAAAAGGGGCCGATGCTTATATTCTGGATTTACGCAACAATCCAGGGGGACTCCTGCAAGCGGGAATCGAGATTGCCCGGTTGTGGCTCTCTGAAGGTGCGATCGTCTACACCGTCAATCGCCAAGGCATTCTCGACAGTTTTGAAGCTACGGAAACAGCATTAACCGACGCTCCACTGGTGGTGTTGGTCAACCAGGGAACCGCCAGCGCCAGCGAGATTCTGGCTGGTGCCTTACAAGATAATGGTCGCGCTGTGCTCGTGGGGGAAAAAACCTTTGGCAAAGGCTTGATTCAGTCTTTATTTGACCTGTTTGATGGTTCTGGATTGGCCGTCACCGTGGCCAAATATGAGACCCCCAATCATCGCGATATTCATAAGTTAGGGATTACGCCGGATTATCTGGTTCCCCTTGATGCCCTGACTCCTCAGCAAGTGGCGACAGAAGCCGACTCACAGTATCAAGCCGCGCTCGAGTTACTGGCTAAACAGGTGATGTTGGGCGATTCCGCTTCTAGCGGGAGAATGCGGCTCAGTATCGCTAATTAACAATTGATAATTGATAATTAATAATTAACAAATAGTCATGAAGATGAAATTATTAATTATCAATTTTTCTTTACAAAAGAAAATATAAATTTACGAAAAATTAGTGTTTTTTTAAGGAAAAAATGAGCCAAATTGATTTATAGAAGACTGGGTAATGGCAAGCTTAAATTAAAATTTAAAATTTAACTGTAACAATTTGCGAGCGCGGATAATTTTAGCCTAAATTTTCACAAAAGCAACTAAAAAGAGCACCGAATAGGCTTAATATAGTAATAAAGAAATGATTAGAAAAAGGCGATCGCCATGATGAAAGCTGAAGAAATTATGACCAAAGATGTGGTGACCATTCGGGGTTCAGCCACAGTTGCCGATGCAGTCAAGCTAATGAAAGAAAAAAGCTTACGCGCCTTGATTGTAGAACGTCGCCACGATCAAGATTCTTACGGAATCGTCACCGAAACCGACATTGTATATAAAGTTGCTGCATTTGGGAAAGATCCGAAAAAAATTCGCGTCTATGAAATTATGACCAAACCCTGCATTGTGGTTAATCCCGAACTGGGGGTGGAATATGTAGCGCGGTTATTTGCTAATACGGGAATTCGCCGCGCCCCAGTGATTAAAGGCAGTCTTCTCGGCATTATCTCGGTGACAGATATTCTCACCAAGAGTGAATTTGTTGAGAAACCCCAAGAAACCGTGATGGCAAGTGCAATCCAAAAAGCCATTGAGGAAGCACGGGCAATTTGTGCCGCTAAAGGCGCCAATTCTAAAGAATGTGCTGCCGCCTGGGATATTGTCGAAGAACTCCAAGCTGAAGCCGCACATCAACAAGCCAAAAAACCCCCACTTCAAAGCGCGTTTGAACAATACTGCGAGGAAAATCCAGAAGCGATAGAAGCGCGGATTTATGAGTCTTAATTTCTGGTTAATCTGATTTCTGGTCTTGATTGTTTGACTAGAAACTGATGGTAGGGGCAATTCATCAATTGCCCCTGTCCGCATTATGGTTATTTCAAGTAAAATTGATAAAATTATATCAGGGCGCTTTTCCCAGCGCCCCTACAGCAAATAAATTTATATTGTAGGGAAGCGGCGTCCTTTTCGCCCTCAAGCCTTGTATTGCCTTGTATCAATCACAATTGAAATGACTATATGAGTGATGCCGCATATCGGATCCAGAGACGGGAATTGCCAAATTGACCGGCTAAACTACCAAGATTTATATCATGGCAAATAGAAATGGCAAATAGAAATGGCAAATAGAAATGGCAAATAGAAATTCCCTTAATTTATGTCGCTGGCTCGAGCATCAATTAAGGCACTTTTTATTTAATTGATTCTTTGCGGAATGGAGCTAAGCGGACTCGAACCGCTGGCCCCCTCAATGCCATTGAGGTGCTCTACCAACTGAGCTATAGCCCCCGACTGCCTTACATATAATGTCCTAACTACTCCTATTTTGTCAAGTGTTTTGCCAAAAATTTTGTCTGATTGGTCAAGGATGCTGACAAAGTTCGGCACAAAAAGCGCTTCAAACTTAAGCTGAGAGTGAGTCTTAGCCCATAAACATCCAGGAATACTGCCCTAGGGGATAGAGATGAAATCATTAACTAAATCCGCGTCTACCACTTGATAGTATTCCGTTAACCAGGTTTCTGCTTGGGCAGTGACGAGCGCCGAATTGAGAGGATCCGGATATTGACTCAGTTCGGCAGAGTATTCGGCCATCCGATTTAAATAGACTATGCAGTTTCCCACGAGGAAGTAAACCGCCAGGGTCGCCGCTGCCGCCATCGCCACGAGAGTCCCGGCCAAGATTAAGGAGGACTCCTGACGGTCAAAGGCTTCTTGCATCAGATGCAGTGACCAGGCAACCAAAGCGATGATAAAAATGAGGAGCAAAAACATAACTTTACATATATTGGCTATTTATATGAAGCATTGTAACAGTTCGTTAAAAAAATGATGTATTGTTTGGCAAAAATTAATTATTGGACTAGAAATCCGTCAATTTTCCGATAAAATAGTTGATCGGGAATCGGTGAGTTGCATATAACCAACTGTAAATAAGGGGCGTTTCGGTAAACGCCCCTACAGGGAAAATGATGTACTCAGGGATGATTATCGACGCACGGGGACATGATGTTCGGCTAAGTAATTTTTAATTTCGGCAATGGAGAGTTGACCGTAGTGCAGTAATGATGCCAGGAGTGCGGCTTCGGATTTACCCTCTGTGAGGGCTTCGTAAATATGTTGGCAGTTACCTGCCCCACCAGAGGCAATCACGGGAATTTCTACTTGTTCAGCAATGGTGCGCGTGAGTTCTAAGTCATAGCCCGCTTGGGTGCCGTCGGCGTCCATGCTGGTGACGAGGAGTTCCCCGGCGCCCCGCTGGGTGACTTCTTTGGCCCAGGCGATCGCATCAATGCCGGTATTTTCTCGTCCCCCACGGACATAGACATCCCAGCCCGGGTTGTTGGGGTCGGTGCGCCGACGGGCATCGATCGCCACTACAATGCATTGATTGCCAAAGCGATCGCTGGCCCGGTTGACAAAATCTGGATCTCGTACTGCTGATGAGTTAATACTGACTTTATCGGCGCCCGCCCGTAACAATTGTTTAATGGTATCTAAGGATTGAATTCCTCCGCCCACGGTGAGGGGGATAAATACTTGTTCCGCTGTGCGATACACCACATCAATAATAATGTCGCGGTCTTCATGGGTGGCGGTGATGTCTAGAAAGACCAATTCATCAGCCCCGGCATCATTGTAAACTCTGGCCAATTCTACCGGGTCGCCCGCGTCTTGGAGGTTGACAAAGTTGACTCCTTTAACGACGCGACCGGCTTTGACGTCTAAACAAGGTAAGATTCTTTTCGCAAGCATGGTAATTCTCAGTAGTGATGGTCGAGCGGCGATCGCAGCGGGTTTCAAATTACATGATTTTTCTACCACCGGCTGTGATCAAGTCTAATTGTCTCACTGCGAGAATCTATGGGATGCGATTCCGCAAAGCGCGGATCGCAGTTGCGCGAATCGCTGATACACTGTGGAATGATTCACCCAAGATAATTACAGGAATTACAGTTGCAATGGAAATCGGACAAAAAGTAAAAGTCCTCCGTCTCAGACAAAAGATGGCCGCTGATTTGATTGAAAAAATCAAGCAAAATCCGATGGGCACCATTAAGGATTTCAAAATGACTGACGGCAGCGGTGTCGGCGTAGTGGTTGATTTTGGCAACGGCGTTTCCACTTGGTTTTTTGAAGACGAAGTGCAAGTGGTGCAATAGTTCCAACCCCATCCAGATCCATGCCAAATTTCTGGGTAATGCGGTAAAATAAAGCGACTAGAGTCGGATGCAGTAATCATCCATTCCAGTTTGGAGCCTTTCTGCTTGCCTTTGAGACTTCCTTTCTTGGTTGCCGAGGTCTGCAAAAAATGAGGCTTTAAAGCTCCAGGTGAA
>FWWL01001182.1_pt1 | contig 64678 bp, 69 predicted proteins | sample 2228331 | NCBI WGS metagenome assembly FWWL01 (sample SAMEA103939775, study PRJEB20133) | metagenome
TTGAGTTTTTTAAAACCCCCTCCTCTGGGGGTCAACTCTATTATATAAAAACAAAAATTAAAAGCAAGGGGCGACTATATCTGTCGCCCCAATCCTTATTCCAAATAGCCACCCTAAAGCCCGACCTAAAGCGAAGATCAAGCTATATATTTTCAAGGTGCACCTCCTTTAATTTAAAATAATTAATTAAAGAATAACTAACCCCAAAAGTCAAATTTTAGGAGGATGTTAAGCCGGGCCTAAAATTTGGAATAAAATTTGGAACTAATTTGGAACTTAAAAAATAAAGGGCTGATCATTGAGACCAGCCCTTTTTTATTATTTTATAGCTACTAGAGCAATCCCCCTCCCTTCTCTCTCACCAAACCTCTTGGCACGGCAATGAGAGAAAAAGATATATTCTTGATCCTCAAACTTACTGCAAAAAGTGCAAAGGTTAATGTCATAAATATTTCTGACACCTTCCTTTTGCAACTCTTGCCATATAAGCTTTTGAAGGTCAAAGGACATAGAGAAAACATTGATATAGGGAAGCTGACGCCAGCCTTTAGCCAAGGCCCCAACCAAAATTTTGAAGCCACGGTAACAACACTTGTGAATCCCAGGGCCAATCCCAGCTAAGATTTGATTAGGACTGACCCCAAAATTCTCCTTGATATAACTTACGGCCTTCTGGACCATTCCTTGCAAAGCTCCTCTAAGACCAACGTGGAATAGACCCACAAATTGAATTGGAGCTTGAGGTAATGAAGTTAGTATCAAGGGAAAGCAGTCTGCTGGATACAAAGAAAGCCCAAGATTCCTGCAGGTTGTAATTAAACCATCGCAGGAAATCGCCAATCCATAATGATGGTGATTGACCTCAAATATCTTTGTGCCGTGCTCTGGCACTATATGGACTCTCTTTTCCTGATCTAGACCTAAAAGCTTATGGAACCTTTCAATATTCCTATCTACCCCATTTCGCTCGCCCCAATTATACGACATATTCCCAGCCCTCATAGTTGAAAAAGCATTAAAGACTGGGATTCTTGGTAGACACACTACTAACCCCTCTTTATCAAAAAGAGGGTATCTCTCTAAGTCCAACTCGCCAGTCAATTGGCCCAAATCAGTTCGTGGCAACACTCAACTCACTCTCCTCTCTTTATGTTAAGGTTCTGGTTTTTTATACCACAAAAATCAAAAAATGCAAATTTTTGCAAAAAAGTTCGCAAAATCTTCAAAAAAAATCCAAGCTAGCTTTTTCATTTCATTTGACTCTTAAGATTTTAGAAGTTTTATCTCAATAGATATCGCTGACATTATGCAATTTTAGGCCCGGCCTAACAGAAGTCTTTTTATTCTCCAAAGAGATTTGGCTGAAAAAATTCGTTGAGCTGAATTTTATGTTGAAAAATTTTGTCAAGAGCTTTGTTTTTTATTTTAATCTCTAATAAGAGACCCTGCATTGTTTTTTCAGAAAATCCCTGATCAAAAACAAAGTTTCCCAAGCCATAAGCTATCCATCCTTGTTTGTATTTCTCAACTGGTTGAATCACATGGCTATGGTGCTGAATCACAAGATTAGAACCTGCCTCAATGGCTTTTTGGGCCAAAATTCTCTGCATAGGTGTTGGTTCTGATTGATATTCCTGGCCAGTATGAAATGAAACAATAACTACATTGGCTTCTTTTCTAGCCTGCTCAATATACCTCACAGGTTCCAAAGGATCATCAATCCAAGCAATACCTGGTTTGTTGTCTGTAGCTGAGAACGTCTGAACACCTAAATCCGTAAAAGCCAAGAAGGCAATTTTGGTGTTTTTAAGTTCAATAATTTTGGCCGAGTAAGCTTCTTTTCTGTCCTTCCCTGCTCCTACATACTCAATTCCATTCTCTTTTAAAAGCTCCATCGTTTGCTCCAAAGCCTCGATTCCATAATCTAAAGTATGATTGTTAGCTAAAGACAAAATATCAAAACCTACAAACTTTAAACCTTCTAGAACTTCAGGGCTCATCCTAAAAGAGTAAATACTGCCAACTTTCCTTCCTTGGTTAGAAATAGGGCCTTCTAAATTGCCAAATAAAATATCGGCCTTATTTAAGAATTCTGCGATTTTTGAGAAGGGAAATTTCCAATTTTTGCCACTATATTTATTGACTATATACTCTACTCCCCTATTGAGCATAATATCGCCTACAAAAAATAATGTAATTTCGTGCTCATTACTTGGAGTCTTAACATTAACTGAATTTCCAAAGTTTGTGTCCTCAATTTTAATTTTTGAAGGCACAAAATAACTGGCCCCTATCAAGCCACCTAAAACCAAAAGTATCAAAGAGATTCTAGAAAAACACATATAATCTGGGATAAGCCAAACTTAACTTTTACCAAGATCAAAGCTACTCTATAAATTTTGCGATCTGATAAATGTTAATATAGCCAAGTTTAGTCATATCCATCAAAAATAGATTATGATTGGCAATCTCCATATCAAAAATGTTACCTGATATCCCTAAATCGATAAGATCTAGAAATTTTGGAGTAATGTTTTCTTTAATTTCAAATACAAAAAGAAAAGCTCTTTGGCTAAGGTTTAAATCTCTAGTTAGGATATAGGCAATTCCATTTTCTAAAACACCTTTTCCTATTGAATAGAATTGTGGGAACCTGTAGGATTTAGATATTAGATTACTAATAGCCATTTCTTGTTTATACAGGTCTTCAGCTGTAATATGGCTTTTGGTCTTCTCTATGATTTTGGGATTATTAGGTTGGGAAATATCAATGCGCAACAAGAGGTCTTCTCCTCCTTCGCTAACTATAATATCGACAATATTTTCATTCTCAAATACTATTCCATGATAGGCCCTGGCTGAAGGTAAAACTAAAGAAGCTATAACAGAAGGGGACTCGATTCTCGAAATATCAATAATAAAAAATTTGGCTGGTAATCCTTCTTTGCTCTCAAAGCTTAAAAGAAAAATCTTGTCTTTGCTAACTGCAAAATCTGGCGAGCTTGCAAGTCCTTCTACAATAGGACCACTAAAAAGGCTCTTTTGTTTAAATCTAAATTTTCGCTTACCGACACTAAAATCATAATAGTCTCTAACAGCATTGGCCCAGTTATTCAAATCTAAAATTTGAGTTTGGGTCAATGCTCCAGCTCTGGCCTGAGCCTCTTGAAGCTCAGCTTGAGAAAAAGACAAAGGATAACCGCCAGGCCACAACACTTTCAATCCTTTTTTATTCTTAGCTAGATAATCTTCCATAAATAAAAGATGGCCTACCGTAAAATTAGGAGCTATACCATGCTCGCCAATGAATTGAAAAAGTGCCTTTCTAGCTAAATGAGTAACGCCATCTCCAGGAGAAATTTCTGGTGTATAATTTTTAGCCTCAGTTATAGAGGCAAAAAATATAAGAAGCAATCCTATTATTACCAAAATTATCTTGGCTTTGGTCATAAATAAATAGAAATTAATTGGTGGGATTTTAAACATCTAATTTTGCTTCTTGGGCATGGGTTTGGATGAATTTTTTGCGAGGTAAAACATCTGAACCCATAAGGATGTCAAAAATGCGGTCAGCTTCTTGCGCATCTTCGATGGTGATTTTTTTTAGAATTCTCTTTTTAGGATCCATAGTTGTTTCCCACAGCTCTTGAGGATTCATCTCGCCAAGACCCTTATACCTTTGAATATCAATTTTATCTCGAGCTTCTTTTTTAAAGTTTTCTAGTATTTGAATCTTCTGGGACTCAGAGTAAGCATAATCTATATTTTTGCCACTCTGAATTTTATAAAGAGGGGGTCTGGCAATATAAATATAGCCTCTTTCTATCAAAGGTCTGAAATACCTATAAAATAAGGTTAACAAAAGGGTTTTGATATGATTGCCATCAGAGTCAGCATCGGTCATTATAATAATTTTGTGGTATCTTGCCTTATCTGGATTAAAGTCGTGAGCAATAGCTGTTCCCAAAGCAATTATCAGGGACTTTATTTCTTTGTTAGCTAGCATTTTATCTAACCTAGCTCTCTCAATGTTTAAAATTTTGCCTCGCAAAGGTAAAATGGCTTGAGTCCTTCTATCTCGAGCTTGCTTACTACTACCTCCAGCTGAATCGCCTTCCACAATAAATAACTCTGACTCCTCTGGTTTTTTTGAAATGCAATCAGCTAATTTCCCTGGTAAACTCAATCCTTCTAATACTCCTTTTCTTAAAACTGTTTCTCGAGCTGCTTTGGCAGCTATTCTAGCTTTTTGGGCCAGCAAACATTTTTCAATGATTGCTCTAGCATCTTCAGGATGGGTATCTAAATACTCTTGTAAGGCCTTGGCCACGACCTGTTCTACAACTAATCTGGCTTCGGGATTTCCAAGTTTAGATTTTGTTTGGCCTTCAAATTGGGGGTTTGGAAGTCTTACTGAAACAATGGCTGTCAAACCCTCTCTAACATCCTCGCTCGACAAATTCTCGTCTTTTTCTTTCAAATAGCCCTCTTTCCTGGCATAATCATTTAGAGTCCGGGTTAAGGCAGATTTAAAGCCAGTTAGGTGCATTCCGCCTTGGCTGGTAAAAATATTGTTGGCAAAACTTTCTTCGTTAGATTCGTATTCTTTGGTGTATTGAAAAGCAGCTTCTACTTTTAAACCATTTTTCTCAGCTTCAACATAAAAAGGGGTTTCATGTAATTTTTGGGCCCATCGGGTTAAATATTTAATGTAAGAACGCACACCGCCTTCAAAGTAAAAATTGAAGACTATTGGCTCTGCCTGTCTTTGATCAATCACTCTTATTTTTACTCCCCGAGTCAAAAAGGCCTGTTGGCGAAGATGGTTAACAATGTGCTTGAAATCATATTTTATTTCTTTGAAAATTTCAGGGTCGGGCTGAAAAATCACTGTCGTGCCACTCTGGGTGCATCTTCCGATTTTTTTAACCTTAGTAATTGGCTTGCCTCTTTTATATTCTTGGGCATATAAATTACCATCTCGACAAACTTCAACTCTCATCCATTCAGACAAGGCACAAACAACTGAGACTCCAACCCCATGTAAACCACCAGTCATCTTGTAAGCTTTGCTACCAAATTTCCCGCCAGCATGAAGAGTGGTCATTACAGTTTCTAGAGCTGATTTTTTGGTAACGGGATGTTTTTCTACAGGAATTCCCCGGCCATTATCTGAAACCCTAACTTTATTTTCTGGCAAAAGAACAACTTCACCTTCGGTAGCATAACCCATCATAGCTTCGTCTATAAAATTATCAACCACTTCATTAATTAAATGATGAAGGCCTTCCTGACCTGTAGAACCAATATACATTCCAGGCCTTTGCCTAACTGGTTCTAGACCCTTTAATACCTGAATATCCTTTGCAGTATAAGACGAATTTTCAAAAGATATTTTTTTGGCCATATAATTACAATTTTAAGCTTTAAGCTTCTATCATCTTATTTTCCATTTAGGATTTTTCTCTAGGGCCTTAATAACTTTTTGATGTAAAATTTCAACCTCCTTGGCAGTTAAAGTCTTTTTGTCAGAAAGATAAGTCAAATGGAAGGCAAGACTTTTGGTGTCAGAAGGCACTTTGGGACCTTGGTAGATGTCAAAAAGTTCGCATTCTTTGAGCAATTTCCCAGCAGATTTTTTAATAACCTCTTGAACTTCTTTGGCTTTGGTCTTAGCTGGGACCAAAATAGCAATATCAAGCTTAACGCCAGGAAAAATACTAGGTTCAACATAAACTTGAGTTTTGGGCAATAATCTAACTAATTTTTCAAAATCAATCTCAGCGATAGCTACTTTTTCTTTAAAGCCTAAAAATTTTGAGGCCAAAGTTGAAAGAGTACCTACAAATCCTATCAATTCTTTTCTGACGAGAATCTGAGCTGTTTTGCGAGGATGCCACAAAAATTCAGATAGATCACAATCTTTTCTATATTCTTCAAAATCAACTTGTGAAAACTTCAAGCTCTCAAAAATATTTTCTAAAATGCCCTTCAAAAAATAGAAAGGTTCTGTATCTATAGAGCTTATAGCTAAAGCTAAAGTCTTTTTTTCTACAGGTTGAGCAGAATTGTCAAAATAATATCTTTTGCCAAATTCAAATAACTTAATATTATCAAAAAATCTTAAATTTTTTTCAAGAACGGGTAATAAAGAAATAACGACGCTTGGCCTTAAGTATTGGTTTGAAGAACTCAAAGGATTTTGAACTTCAATAACTTTTTGCTCAATTATCTTTTGGCTATAGAACTTTTCAAGTTGAGATCTTCCCAAAAAAGAATAACTATATATCTCGCAAAAACCAAAATTTTTTAAAGTATTTTTTAATGATTTTTCAAGCCAAAATGTTGGATCTAAAGGTAAAGCTTTAACTTGAGCTATCAAACTCAAAGAAGGAATTTTATTGACTCCCTTTAACCTGATTATCTCTTCTGTTAGGTCTTCTTGAATTTTAAGATCTTGGCGCCAAGTTGGAATTTCAACCTGAAACTTTTGGCCCTGAACTTGGAACTTAAAGTTAAAACCAAGGCGCTCAAAGATCTTTTTTGCTTCTGAAGCTTTGATATCCAAACCCAAAAGCTGGCTGGCTTTCTGTACCGAAAAAGTAATTTTTCTTGGATAGACCTTGACAGGATAAAAATCAAAAATTTCTTTGCTAACCTTACCTCCAGCTATTTTGGTTATCAAATAAGCAGCTCTTTTGGCAGCTATTAAGGCTAAATTTGGGTCAAGGCCCCTTTCAAATCTCCAAGAAGCATCAGTTTCTAAACCTAGTTTTTTTGAAGCTCGCCTTATTAAGGCTGGATTAAAATTGGCGCTTTCGATAACAATAGTTTTAGTATTTTGGGTAATTGCTGCTTTTTGGCCACCTTTAATCCCAGCTATAGCTAAAGGTCCTTTGGAATCTGAAATAATTAAAATCTCAGGATTTAGTTTGTAGGTTTTACCATCTAAACCAACCATCTCCTCTCTGTTTTTAGCTCTTCTAACTTCAATCATTTTTTGAATTTTTAGTTTGGAATTTGGGCCTTCTATTTTATCTAAGTCAAAAATATGCAAAGGTTGCCCTAGCTCCAACATAACATAATTGGCAATATCAACGAGATTGTTAATGGGCTGAATATTGCAGGTTTTTAACCTATCTTTTAACCACTGAGGTGAAGAGCTAACCTTTACTCCAGAAATTGTTAGAGCTACATAGCGAGGACAATCTCTTTTGTCCTCAACTCTCACTTCTATTAAGCTTTTGTCAACAAAATCAGCTAAAGTTAAAGAAAAAGGTGGTGGCAAAATTTTTAAATTTAAAAGAGCTGATATTTCTCTGGCTAAACCAAAATGTCCAGAGCAGTCTCCAGCCCGATTTGGTAAAAGAACTACATCCAAAACAACATCTTTTGGTTTTTTTTGAACATCCTCTACTTCAAAACTGTGGGTGGTCAAAATCTCAGCTAAATTTTCAGGTGGGGGCAATTTTCTATTAAAAAATGACTGAAGCCAATTGTAAGAAAATAACATACTTCAAAAAAGAAAGGTAAAAAATTAAAGTCAAAGTTAGGAACTTTTAATTTTTAGATTTGCCTTTTGAATTTTAAATTAAAACTGCTTCAATATCCTCAAGTCACCGCTATACAAAAAACGGATATCTGGAATTTTAAACTTCAACATTGCTAATCTATCGATGCCCAAACCAAAAGCAAAGCCTTGAAATCTGCCAGCAGGATATTTTACAGCTTCAAAAACCTTAGGATGCACCAGGCCAGCTCCAAGCATTTCTAAATATCCCGATTGTTTACAAAGTCTACAGCCTTGAGCTTGACAATTTAAACACTCAAGATCAACCTCAAAAGAGGGCTCAGTGAATGGAAAATAACTTGGACGCAACCTGGTCTTAACTGGTTTCTTAAAGAAAGCTAAAAAGAATTGGTCAATCACTCCCCGAAAATCAGCTGCCCTAACTCTTTCACCAACCATCAATCCCTCTATCTGATAAAACTGAACATCGTGAGTGGCATCAGTGGCCTCATGGCGAAAACACCGGCCTAAAGCAATGATTCTAAAAGGTGGCCAATGTTTTTCCATATACCTTATCTGCACAGGAGAAGTATGCGTCCTCAATAATAATTTTGGCTTTTCTTTTTGGAAGGATTTAGAATTGGAAATTGAAACTTGTTTCTGGCTCAACCAAAATGTATCCCATATATCCCTGGCCGGATGATCTTTAGGTATATTTAAGGCCTCAAAATTATAATATTCTGTTTCTATTTCTGGACCCTCTGTCTGTTCAAAGCCCATACTCATAAAGATCTCTTGGATCTCTGTGATGACCTGAGAAAGAGGATGCAAATGCCCTACCTCAAATTTAATACCAGGAGCTGTAACATCTAACCAGTCTTTTTGGTCTAGAATTTCTAACTCTTTTTTCTCCAATTGAGACTTTTTTTTAGAAAACTCTTCTTGGAGGAGTAATTTTAGTTCATTTAATTCCTTACCTTTTTGAGCCCTTTCTTGGGGCTCCAAATTCCCTAAAGAACGCAAAAGCTGAGTGAGCTTACCTTTTCTGCCTAAATATTTTTTGTAGTTTTTTTCTAATTCAAAAAAATTTTCAGCTCTTGAAAATTCAGCTAAGGCCTCTCTTTTTAGTTCTTCAAAAAGCATATTTTTAAAAAAAATTCATATCTCAAATTTTAGCAAAAAACAGCCTCCAAAACAAGGCTCTAGAACGAAAGTTCAGGTTAAAATTTTAGGTATTTTTCTTAAAATATATTGCCCTATCTCAGTTTTTGCTTTAAAATCTAAAGTAAGTTCTCAAAGAAAATTTTCTAACTATCTCTCTAACTCTATGATTTTTAAAAGATAGGCCTTTAAGTTTAAATTTATAAAATAATACCTTATACCTTAAACTTTATGTATTTTGAGATTCTTATTGCTGGTTTTGGTGGTGGCCTTGTAAGGGGGTTGGTTGGATTTATCAAGCACCAGTTATCTTATAAAAATGTGGGTTTTAACCTCCCTTACTTTTTTGCAATGATCTTTTTGTCAGGAGTGGTAGGAGTAATAACTGCCACCGCTGTAAAAGAAATAGCTGGCCAGGTTTTAACTCCAGCTTTAGCCCTGGTCGTAGGATATGCTGGCGGCGATTTTTTGGAAAATCTATATAAAATAATCACCAAACGTCTTGACATCTACCAATAAAAGTAGCCTTACCAATGTTAGGCCGGGCCTAACATATTAAGTCTCATATCTCTTCTGGCTGAAGATCAATTCTATCTTGGAGAGCTTTTTCTAATTCAGGTTTGGTTAAAAGACCATTATGAGTGCCAATTTTGGAGATAACTGAAGAAGCGTTTAAAGTGCCCCAACGCATACCTTCTTTGATATCTTTGCCATACATTAAGGCCGATAAAAATCCAGCAGTATAGCTATCGCCTGCACCTGTTTTATCCAAAGGCAGAGCACCTGAGCTTGGCAAAAAATAAGTCTGGGTACCATCTGAGGCCCAGGAACCTTTTTCGCCATCAGTTATTACTGCGATTTTAGCTCCTTCTTCTAGAGCTTTCTTTAGTAAATTCTGTAAGCTATTTCTTGGACCAAAAAGCCGTTCAGCTTCCTCGCGATTCAAAATTAAAACATAGGTTTGCTTTAAAATCGGTCTTAAAACCTCCAATCCTTGGCGTAACTGATAAGAACCTGGGTTGAAAGCAAGTTTTACTCTTGAATCTCTTATAAAATCAGGTAGTTTTTCATTGAAAACTTCGTGCCCTGGAGCTAAAGAACTAAAATAAAGAAATCTGCTTTGAGGAATATCGGGCCAAAAATAGATTCTGGGTTGGTGAAAAGAAAGAATGGTTCTTTCGCCCCGATAACTTAAAATCACAGAAAGATTAGTGCCCCGGCTTTTATCAAAAACAACGCCCTCTGTGCCTACCTTTTCTTTCTTTAAGGTTTGAACTATATTTCTTCCATCGTCATCATCGCCAACAATGGTAAAAATAAAAGTTTTTAAACCCAAACGGCTAACTCCAATGGCAACATTGGCTGCATTGCCAGCAGCATAGGTTCGCCACACCTCTTTGACCGGGATTTTATCTGCATAGTTCAAAGAAAGCTTGCATTCTTTTTTGTCTAAATCGCAAAAAACATTTGCTGAACCTTCATCAATATTTAAAAAAATGTCAACGGTAGTATCACCAATGCAAACCAAATCGTATTTCATAAAAAATAAAATTTAGCTCTGGCTATAAAGCCACTCTTTAATTGATCTTAGAATTCCAAAATTATCTAAACCAAAAGCCTGATATAGCTCTTGCTCACTACCTGATTCTCCAAAGCGATCTTGAATTCCAAGCCTTAACAAAGGCCCTGGTTTTTCTTTGGTAATAATTTCAGCAACTGCTCCGCCCAAACCACCAGCTACCTGATGATCCTCAACTGTTACTAATTTTTTAGTTTCAAAAACTGCTTTCAAAATAGCCTCTTTATCTATTGGTTTTATGGTATGGCAGTTAAGGACTCGAGCTGAAATGCCTTCTTTTTCAAGTTCATAAGCTGCAATTAAAGCATTATAGACCACGGAACCTGTAGCAATAATGGTAAGGTCTTTGCCAGGTTTTAACTCCAAAACCTTTCCAACTTCAAACGGAGTTTGAGGTGTAGTAAATACAGGAAAAGAAGCTCTACAAACTCGCACATAGACTGGGCCTTCAATATCTACTATGGCCTTAACTGCTTTTTGAGCCTCTAGGGAATCTGCTGGTGAGATAACAGTAAAGTTTGGCAAAACCCTCATTAAAGCTAAATCTTCGGTCATCTGGTGAGTGGCACCATCAGGTCCGGTAGCAATGCCAGCATGAGAAGCAATAATTCTTACTTTATTTTTGGGATAAGCTATGGTTGTTCGAATTGGCTCCCAATTTCTACCAATAGCAAAAATAGAATAAGCAAAATAATAAGGAATAAGGCCTTGGTAAGCTAAACCAGCGCAGACACCAGCTGCATTTTGTTCGGCAACACCCAATTGAATAAAGCGATGAGGAAACTCCTTAGCAAACAAATTGGCTCTGGAAGAACTGGCAACATCGGTTGTAACTACTACTACCTCTTGCCTCTCTTTACCTAATTCCAGAACACCAAGTCCTGCCCCATCTCTTGAGGGTTTTTTCTCTAACTTTTCAGGATCTAAATAATTTGGATGAAGCTTTAAATCCATTGAAGTAAAAACTTTATTCTCCTTCCTCAATAGCACCGCCCAAGGTTCTTAATTCTCTCAAAGCCGCTTGAGCTTGCTCTTCTCTTGAGACAATTTCTGTTGGACCTTGACCTGGAGGTACCCCGTGCCATTCATATCTGCGCTCCATAAAACTCACTCCTTTTCCAGGAATGGTATGGGCAATAATAACAACAGGTCTTGATTGCACAGCTTTGGCTTCTTGAACTTGATCTATAATATCTGAAAAATTGTGGCCATTCATTTCCAAGACATGCCAGCCAAAAGCCTCATATTTTTCTTTAAGTGGCTCCAAAGGCATCACATCTTCAGTATAGCCATCAATCTGGATATTATTCCGATCAATAATGCCAATAACATTGTTTAACCGATATTTACCAGCTGCCATTGCTGCCTCCCAAGTCATACCTTCTTGTTGTTCACCATCTGACATAAAACAGTAAATATAATAGTCCAGTTGCTCACCTTTAATCCGAGCAGCTAAAGCCATACCTACAGCTTGAGATAAACCCTCACCCAAAGGACCTGAAGAAGTCTCCAAGGCCGGGATATCTAAATAATGAGGGTGGCCTTGGAGAGGCGAGCCCAATTTTCTTAAAGTAAGTAAATACTTGCGATCAATTAAGCCCGCATGAATCATAGCCACATACCTTACCGGGCAAATATGGCCATTAGAAAGAATTAAACGATCTCTTTTTGGCCACTTTGGATCATCAATTTTGTAGCTCAAAAGCCGAAAATAGAAGGCGGTAAAGATATCTGCCATACCCAAAGGGCCAGCTGAATGCCCAGATCCTGCCGCCACCAACATTTGAATAATATCTTGGCGAATTTCATTAGCTTTTTTCTGAAGTTCTTCAATTGAATAGTTGTAGGGATTGGCCATAAAAAACTCAAATAAAATTATCAATTTTATTTTACCCCACTCCTAATTAACAGATCAAATGCTTCCTTTGGTTCAGGGCTGTTAAAAATAAAAGAGTGGCTTACCAAGATATTGGCGCCAGCTGATACCACTTTGGGAGCTGTATTTTGGTTAATCCCACCATCTACGCTAACTAAAATCTCTTGATTTTTAAGGCGCAAGGCTTTGATTTTTTCTAAAACTAGTTCTTGAAAGCTTTGGCCAGCAAAACCAGGATCAACGCCCATAATCTGAACTAAATCTATAACCTGTAAAAATGGTTCTATCTGACTCAAGGGTGTTTTTGGATTTAAAGCAATGCCAATTTGAATAGTAGCTAAAGAACATTTTCTAATAATATCAAAAACTGTTTCTGACTTTTCTGGGGCCTCTATGGCCTCAATATGAAAAATGATTCTTTTTGGACCTGCTTCTAGCCAGCGATGGAGCTCTTTGTCAGGATTTTGAATCATTAGGTGGATTTCAATTTGCACCGGGAAGTTCTCAAAATTAACTTCTTCTGGATGGTTCCAGGTAGTGTTTGGTACGAACTTTCCATCCATTATATCTATATGAACCCAGTCTGTAAAACTCACAACTTTTTCTAATTGCATTTTTAGCTCTAGAAAATTTTTAGCCAAAATAGCTGGAATGACTTTAACCATAATAAAGGCTTATTTTTTTGAGGTCAGAATATTGAAAAATTATTGGGCTTCTATCTGCTGGATTCTCCGAATGTGCCTCTCCTCGTTGCTAAAAGGTGTGCTTAACCAAAATTCTACAGCTTCTTTGGCCTCTTTAAAAGTTAAAAACCCACCTGCTAAAGATAAGCAGTTGGCATCGTTATGTTCTCTTGACAACTTTAGAATTTCAAAATTGCCACCATAATAGACTACCGCCCTCACATTTTTAAATCTATTTGCAACTATAGCTTCGCCCTGGCCAGATTTTCCTAAAATTATAGCTTTAACATCTTTTGGATTTTCAGAAACGATTTTAGCCGCCTTTGCTACAAAAATTGGATAGTCATCTGTTGGATCAAAAGAAAAAGCCCCACAATCTTGAATGTTAAAACCTTTTTCTTTCAAATAGGCCTTAAGCTCTTCTTTTAATTTAAAACCAGCGTGATCTGCAGCTAAAACAATTTTCATAGAATTTCAATATAAATTGTATCACATTCAAGAAAACTTAAAAAACTCAAATCTCAAAAACCTTTCTTGGTATTCAGTCCTCTTTTGGCAAATTTTTTCTACCAGATAAACCTTTAATTTTTTCTTGAGTTGTCTTTAAAACTTGAACTTTGAGTTCAATCTTATCATCAATAGTCCCTAGAGCTAACTTCTCTTTTTTCCTTTGTTATCTTGAGAAAAGTCAGCTATTATAAAAGCCCCTGCCAGAAGTAAAAAAATTAAAATCAAAAGAAAAAAGTTATATTTTATTCTTTTTAATTTTGGGATTATTTGGGTTAATCTAAGAATCTTGAACCTAGTAAGTTTTTTATCTAATTGGGCTGACAGAAGCTATCTTGGCATGGGTCCAACAAATACGGCTTTTTTTCTTGAAATCCTCATAAGCTGAGGTTGCAGCCACAGCTCCCATAGCAGCTGCTGTGATATCTTGTTTGAATTTACCAAAAAGATTCACAACATCGCCTGCAGCATATACTCCTTTAATATTAGTCCTCATCATATTGTCCGTTTTTATGTGACCCGTTTCGTCTAACTCAACTCCAAGCTCTTTTGCCAGCTCAACATTGGGAACAGATCCAATTTCAACAAAAAGTCCATCAACTTTAAGCTCAGTTGAACCCTGATAAGGGTTTGAAAGAATTAATTTTTCTAAGCTATCTTTGCCAACAATTTCTTGGATTTGGGTCTGGGTAATAATTTCCACTTTTGGGCCTAATTTTTTCATTTGTTCAAAATTGATAGGTTCAGCATGAATTTCTTTCTCTCTGGTAATAAGGTAAATTTTGCTAACATACTCTGCAGCTAAATTTGCGCCTTTCACCGAAGCGTCCCCTCCCCCAACAATAGCAATGGTCTTTTTATGATACAAAGGGGCATCGCAGATAACGCAATAATGGACTCCTCTACCTGTAAGCTCTTTTTCATTTGGAAGGTTCAACCTTCTTCTTTCAGAGCCAGTTGCGAGAATCAAAGTATCAGATTTAAATTTTTTGCCCCTCGAACTTTCAACTACAAAGCATTCTCTTTCTTGCCAAACTTTAATTGCCTTCTCTTCTATAAACTCAGCCCCTAAACTTTCAGCTTGCTCTTTCATTGCTTTCATTAAGTCGTAGCCATCAATTGATTTTATGCCAGGATAATTTTCAATTTTCCCTCCCCAAGCTGTCTGACCGCCAAAGTCCCCACAAATTACCAAAGTTCTCATTAGATACCTTCCAGCATAAACTGCAGCTGAAAGTCCAGCCGCCCCTGAACCAATTATGATCAAGCCATAAGTGTTATTTTTTGCCATATTAAAATAAATTAAATTATAAATTCATTTTAATATAATAAAGAGCTCCCCACAAGGTAGCTTTGTCTCTCAAAAGTGATTTTTTGATAGGTGGAACTCTTGGAAAAATTTTCACAAGCTTTTTGAGATAAAACAAGGTCTGAGAAATTTTGATTTTATTGTGCAAAATTAGGCCCCCGCCCAAAATAATTAACTCTGGAGACCAAAGCACGGTGATATTTGCTAAACCAACGGCTAATTTTTGAGCAATTTTCTTCCAAAAAATAGCATTTTTAATTTTAGCTGGATCTTGGCCGTATTTTTTAAAAATATCTCTCCCGCTCACTGCTTCTTGTAAAGTTAAAAATTTTTGATCATTAATAATCTGGTGACCTGGTTCAAAACCCAAGGCACACTGATCAATTCTGCCTTCAACCACTCTTGCTCCACCAACTCCTGTACTAATGGTCAAATAAGCCAAAACCTTTGATTTTTTGCCAGCGCCATAATGAGCCTCACCAAGACCTGCCAAAGCCGCATCGTTTTCTAAAAGGACTTTACATTTCAAACCATTCTCTAACTCAGCTTTAAGAGGCTTATTTTTCCAGTTTGGTAAATTAGGAGCAGATAAAGGCCGGGATTTTGTTTTATCCAAAGGTCCAGCAAAGCCTCCTGCTGACATAAGAATTTTTTGGTCTTTTGAGAGGAGTTTTGCGGTTCTTACCAAAAGCCCTATCCCATCTTTAAATTCTTGAGGGGTTAAAAATTTCTTAACAGGCCCAACTTTCTTTAGATCCTTAGAAATAGCAATTCTCAAATTCGTGCCACCAATATCAAAAAGAAAATACATAGCCCTTATAAGTTAAAACTCCTATAAAAAATCAAAAACTTTCGTGAACCATAAAAATTCAAATACATTTTTATAAATAGGATCAATATTCTATTCCTTTCTTTGCCCAAACGCCTTTTTGGAAATGGTGTTTTATTTCTTTGATTTCGCTCACTATGTCAGCTTGGTCTATAAATTCTTTTGGTGCTGACCTGCCAGTCAAAATAAAATCCACACCAGCAGGTGCAGTATTTATAATATCTAAAACATCTTTGGCCAAAATAAGTCCGAGATTAACTGCTACATTAACCTCGTCCATAATCACAAGATCATATTTACCAGAATGGCTAGCTTCTTTTATTTCAGAAAGAGTCTCTTTAGCTGCTTTTTGGTGTTCCTCGATTGGCAAATTATCTCCCATAATGCCTACAAAACCCCTGCCACCTTTTTTTAAAGTAAAATTTTCAATTTTGGCTAAGACCTTATCTTCACCCGTCACCCACTCTTTACTTTTTATAAACTGGAACATTATAACTCTTTTGCCTTGACCTATAGCTCTAATTCCTTGTCCAATAGCTGAAGTAGTTTTGCCTTTGCCTTCCCCAGTCAATACCAAAATCATAAATAAACTTTGTTAGTTTTTCAGCTCTGAAATAAAAACTAACTATTACCGTTCTCTGACTTTTTGTTAGAGGGAACAGTTGGTAGTGGTTCTTCTTGAGTAAACTCACAAATTCCACCAATGCAGGCATATTCTTTTGAACCCTGAGTGGTATCCTCTTGCTCATAAATTAGAATCTGCGAAAAATCAATCTCAGGTAACTCTCTCACTCTTTTCTCATATTCCTCTTTAGTTATGGCTTCATAAGGCGCTAATTGATAAACAAAGTCCGAGCGTGGCAAGAAAGAAAGTCCGCCCAAAATATCCCAGTTTTTATAGAGCCACTGAGCTACCTCAATCCATTCATCTTGGCCAATAGAAATAGTAACTGAAGGGTTGTGCTCGGTGAAATTTTCTTTAACCATTTTCCAATACTCTAACTGCTGAATAGCTGTAAGGTCATCTTTGAATATAGCACCTTCTGGAGATTTAACTGGAAATTCTAAAACATAAGTGTAAGCTGAGCCTTCGGTTTGACCAACTTCAGGATGATAAGGGAATTTTTGGTCCTTTAACATCTGAAAGAGAGGATCGGTAGCTGAAATTCTTACTCTTCTAATATAATAGGGCGCGTATCTGGGATGCATACCCGAAGCACAGTCAACAAGTTGACTAACAGTCCCTGAAGGTTTCACGCAAGTGACAGCTAAAGAAGGATTTATCCCAAAGCGCTTAGCATACTCTTGGTTAACCTCTAAGGCCTTCTGGCGCAATTTCCTTAAAGTTTCTGGGTTTCTTAAGGCCGGACAATCCCACTGACCGCTAATAGATACTCCCAATAATCTTTCTTCTTCACAGTTTTTGCGCCACTCTTTTGATAAATAAGGAAAATTAGTTAAGGTTGATTGATAAGTGCCCAAAATGGTGGCGATCTCAATTTTTTCCAAAAGAGTTTCTTGAGTATCTTCGGGCCGAGCTATAACCTCTGAAAGATTGCAAAATTCTTTGCTTCTCAAGATTATTTCGGCGCAAGGATTACACCCCATGCTTTGTAAATAAGGCTCTGAAATTTTCAGGCGACGTTCAGGAAGTTGGAATTTTAACCCGCCTCGATTGAAAATTCCCCGCTCACCCGTGCCAGATTTTGCCAAAGCTAACCACTCTTCCATAAACTCAGTGGCTGATGGCTTTTCATTATAAACTGCTGAATTATTAGCCATCGCTCTTTGGGGATTAGTTAACCAAAACTGTCCAAATTTTGCTTGGCGCATTTCAGGATCATCAAGATCTGACAAAGAAATTAAAGCTGACCTGCGAACTCCACCTGCTACGACACACTCACCTATTTTGCAAATAATGTCATGAACATCAATGTTGCGCAAACGCTTCCCCTGCCTAGCTAAAATTCTTTCTCTGGCAAACTCCAACAATGACCTTAAAGGTTCAGGTCCTGAAGCCCTACCACCCATAGTTTTTAGTCTAGCGCCAGCTGGCCTTATTTTTGAAAAATCAAAATCAATGTCTTTTCCGCTATACCAGGTTTCCAACCCCAAAACCAAAGCATCTCCCCATCCTTCTTTACTATCTTCAATAACATGGGTTGGAAGTTTTTTCCCTGTTTGGCGAGCAATTATTGGGAGCTGTTGAGCAGTCTGGCTTTCTACGGAAAATCCAACCCCTGTGCCACACATCAAAAGATACATTATTTCTCCAAAATCTCTCAGTTTTGTTGGTGCAATAAAACTGCAATTATAAGCTGTAACATTTGTGGCTCTACAAGCCTTTCCAGCTGACCAAAACAAACGCATCGAGGGCATAACTTTCTGAGTAAGGATAAAGTTCTTGATGCGTTCATATTCATAGTCTTTGAGCTTTCCGCCTAAATTCTCTTTCATAAAATCCATAAATCTATCCACAGCTTCGATCCAAGTTTCTCTCCGACCCTCTTGTTCAATCCATCTGGAATAAGTGCGATAAAATATAAACTCTCCCAAGGGATTACGGAAATATTTTTTGCTCTCTTGAACTAATTTTTTAACTTTATCTGGGATGGTCTTTCTTTTATCTCTAAGCTCAGCCCTTTTTTGACGGTATAAAATATAAGCCTTAGCTGTTTTTGGAAAATCTCGAGTAATCAAAACCTCTTCTACAACATCCTGAATCTCTTCAATATGGGGTTTGTGATCTTTTGGGTAACGCTTGGTTAATTCTTTAACTACCCATTCAGACACCCGTATTGGATCTCGAGTCAAATCACCTTCACCTGTAGCCTGCATAGCTTTATACACCGCATTGGTAATACGCTGTTGATCAAAAGGCACAATTCTTCCGTCTCTTTTGATTACAAATTGGAAAGGCAAAGACATAGGTTAGATCCAAAATTTTTGAACAAAAAACTGCCTTTAAATAAAAAGCAGTCTCTCTATTATCTTTCAAAAAAAATTTGAGCCGAAAATTTATTGTTGGTCATTAACTATATTTTACAGAACCAAAAAGCAGTGTCAAATCCACAGGTATCTGCTCTTATTTACAAGGCAAAAATTAAAACCACTTCCTATAATCAAAGCAGATCTAACTTTTTAGCTATGATTCTTTTTATTTCTATTTTTCCTTTTTTAAAGGCACTTTTCGATTTTTAACCCAAATATAATAAAAATATAATATGTTCTGCCATTTACTATTTCCAAGGGGACTGTCTTATAATCTTTCTATCTTTTATAACAGCCTCAAATCTGAGGATTATTTCTTTAAATCTAAATTTTGAAAAAAATAGCTTCTTTAAGTCAGCTATTTTCTAAACTTTTTAAAAATAGATCTAATTTATTTTGGAAAGAAAAGGCAAATAAAAATCTAAATCTTCAGAAAAACGATTGCTGCCAAAACATCTCCCAATGACAATTCCTCCATGCAAAATAGCTTTTGGAAAATAATGATAAAGCTCACTGACCAAAATATCTTGAGCCAAAGCAATATCAAGGTGGAGTTTCTTTAATAATAAATTAGCTGTCAGGAGATAAAACAAAATGGCGGTTTCAAGGGATAACCGCCAAACCCATTAAAGAACGATTTAAGACCGAAAGAAGGAACCTTGGCTTAAGCTCATCTTATTGACCTGCAGGTCGAACGAGCCTGAAGCCGATGTAGTTGTAGTTGGCGTGAGGCACCTCCTGGTGGCGAACCGAAACGCGGCAGCCGCGAGCAGAGTGGTACCAACTGCCACCGCGCAAGACGCGGGCCGAGCCCGAGTCCGGGCCACGGGGATCGCTCCCAGGTGAACTTGAGTAGTAGTGCGGGTGGTACCAGTCCCAAACCCACTCTTCCACATTGCCTGCCATGTCATAGAGCCCATAGCCGTTGGCAGAATACATCCCCACCGGCGCGGTGCCAATTCTATCGCATCGATTGTTATCATCAAACCTGGCTCCATTGCGTGCGCCAGCCACACAGACCGGGTCTTCGTTGCCCCAGGGGTAGTTATTATGCACTAAACCGCCTCTTGCTGCTTTCTCCCATTCTGCCTCTGTGGGTAACCTGTAGCCACAGCCAGACCATTTCACAGCATCATTTGAAAGGTCAATCTCCCCACGCCGATAGACCGTCTTGAGAGAGCTGTCTGTGTAGTAGCAGGGCGTCAGTCCCTCTTTCTCACTCCGGGCATTGGCCCACTTCACCACCGTATACCACGACACGATGGTGACCGGGTGATCTAGCCCGTGTTCTGAACCAATCCCTGGCCCGATGTCGTAGCCGTTGGTTTGAGCCCAGCTTGCCACTTCATCCCACAAGGCTTTAGTCACCTCGAACTTGTCCATAAAAAACGCGCTCACAAACACTGTGTGAACGGGCTTTTCGTCATCATACCCGGAATAGTCTCCCATCTGAAAGCTGCCTGCCGGAATGAACGCCATCTCAGGTTGCGGCGCTTCAACAATGAGTCCTGAGGGCACGTTGCCACAAACATCACCTCTCAAATTCCAGTAAACAATGTTACCACCTCCAGAGAGTTGTGAGGCCGAGTCAGCGCTGATACCACAACCCCTGTTGCCCCTGATCATATTGCCATATAGGTCAGCTTGGGAAGCTACAAGAGAAATCCCGTGGCCGCCGTTTGATCTGATGGTATTGTCTGAGATAAACACCATACTGCCCTGGACGATGACGATCCCTAATCCTTTGCTGTTCTGAATGGTTGACACTCCTACCGTCACCTTGGCGCTATTTACAATCAAAATTCCATTGCTCATGCTCTGGTCAATCAGATTATTTAGGAGCGAAACTGTCTGACTGGCTTGCACTTGGATCCCTTGGCCATTGACCATGAAGCCTGTGATATTGACGATTTCGGTCGCCAGGATGATGATCCCACCCTGAATAATTGTCTTGTCTGGACCCTCACCCACCAAGCTGAGAGGCTTGGTGATCGTCAGACTCTCCTGATAAGTCCCGGTTTTAACTTGGATCGTGCTGTTCTCTGGCGCAGCCAAAATCGCAGCCTGGATGCTGGTGTAATCACAGCCTGAAGGGCAGACAGTGATCACTTTTTGTGCTGTCCCGATAGACCCTGCAGTCAAGGTCAACAAGACCAAAACCGCACCAAATCCGGCCAACTTGCCAATCTTTAACATCCTGAACTCCTTTCTGGAAGGCCTTTAGATTTTGAAAGAGCTATAAAGAGCCTCTTTCAAGAGACCCTCCTGAGAAAATATTTTTAAATATTTTCTCAGCAAGGCAAAAGAGAATTTTTATTTTTATATTTTATTTTTTTATTATTTTAACAAGATATCCTCTTTTTTCTATTCTGTCAAGATATTGATTAATCTATCTTTAATATAAAAGGTTTTTTTAATTTCTTTATCCTTGAGCCATTTTTTTATTTTTTTTGATTTTAAAGCTAATTCTTTAGCTTGGCTTTCTGAAATTCCAACTTCAGCTTCAAGAACATCTCTAACTTTGCCATTCACTTGGATAACAAGTTTAAAAGTTTTTTCCTCAATAAATCTTGGATGGTATTTTGGCCACTTCTCTTGGAAAATGGATCTAAACTTTTTGAATTTTGATTTTTGGATTTTTGTTTTAGAAAATGATAAGGATTGATACAATTGTTCTGCCAAATGAGGTGCAAAAGGCGCCAACAACAAAAGAAAATTCTTAATATGAATAAGTTTAACTTGAGAAAAATTCTCAAGCAAAGAGTTATGATAGATCATTAATTGGGATATGGCTGTATTAAACCTTAAATTTTCAATATCTTGTGTGACTTTTTTTATGGTCTGATGCATTAACTTTGTCAATTTTAAATTTTCTTTGGGCTCGGATTTGGATTTTTGGCTTGAGAATTTTGTTACCAAATCCCAAACTCTGTTAAGAAACCTCCAGATGCCAATAATGCTTTCATCTCTAAAATCGCCTCCTTGGTCAAAAGGTCCCAAAAACATCAAATACATCCTTAAAGTATCTGCTCCGTATTCTTGAATATAATCATCAGGATTTATGACATTTCCTTTTGACTTTGACATCTTGGCGCCTTGAGAAATTAATAATCCATGGGCCCTAAATTTTTTAAATGGTTCTTGAAAATGAATAAAGCCTAAATCTTTCAAAACCATTGAAATAAATCTAGAATACATTAAATGTAAAACCGAATGTTCAGCTCCACCAATATACATATTAACTGGCAACCACTTTTTTATTAACTTTTTAAAAGCTGGTTGCCCAATTTTAAATTTCCAATTTCCAATTTTCAATAAATAGGCCAAAAAATACCAGCTTGAGTCCAAAAAAGTATCAGAAACATCCGTCTCTCTAAAAGCTTGGCTTTTACAAACAGGACATTTGGTTTTGTAAAATTTTGGATAATTGGCCAGAGGCGACTTTCCAGTGCCAAGAGGTTTAAAGTTTTTAATATAGGGCAGTTTTACAGGTAAATCTTTTTCTGGCACGGGCAAAATAGCATATTCTTTTCCATCAATAATTGTATAATCAATACCTTCTTTGGATTTTGGTTTTGAATTTTGGATTTTGGAATTTGAAATCTCCCAACATTTACGACAGTAAATGATTGGTATTGGTGGCCCCCAATACCTCTGCCTTGAAATTAGCCAATCTCTTAAATGATAAGAAACCGATTTTTCAGCCAATTTTTTTTCTTTTAACCAATTTAAAATTTTCTCTCTGGCTTCTTGAGATTTTAAACCAGTAAATTGGCCAGAGTTAATAAGCTTGCCTTCTCCTTCCCAGCACTCGCTTTCAATTTCAAGTTTATCTTTTGCTCTGGCTGCAGTATCCAATGGATTTCTAACAAAAGAGGTAAGTTCTGGCTTGATAACTTTCACTATGGGTAATTTATATTTTTTAGCAAACTCAAAATCTCTTAGGTCATGGGCTGGCACTCCCATAATGGCTCCTGTTCCATAACCTGCCAAAACATAATCTGAAATCCAAATTGGAATTTTTTGATTAGTAGCAGGATTAATTGCCTCCAAACCAGAAAAAACACCTTCTTTTTCAGCTGTTGGTTCTTTTTTTGCTTTTTTTGAAACGGCCTCAAGATATTTTTCTGCTTCCAAAGAAAGAGGTAATTGATTTTTTCTAATTAGTTCATAAAAAGGTGAAAGGACCAAATAAGTAGCCCCAAAAATGGTATCGATTCTGGTGGTAAAAACCTCAATTGAAAATTTAGACTCAGGAATTTGGAATTTAACCAAGGCTCCTTCTGAACGCCCAATCCAATTTCTTTGAGCTATTTTTACTTTCTCTGACCAGTCGAGTTTTTCTAAATTTTTTAAAAGGGGCTCAGCATATTTGGTGATTCTAAAAAACCACTGCTTTAAAAATTTAATCTCAACATCGCTTGAACACCTTTCACATTTACCTTGAATCACTTGCTCATCAGCCAAAACTGTTTTGCAAGAAGGACAAAAGTTAACTGGTGCCTCTTTTTGGTAAGCTAAACCATTTTTAAAAAGTTGTAAAAATAACCACTGGGTCCATTTATAGTAATTAGGATCATAAGTCTCTAATTTTTGAGACCAACTATAGGCATTGCCCGTAGCTTTGAGCTGAAGATAGAATCTCTTTTGAGTAATTTTGGCCAAATCCATTGGATGTTTTCCAATCTTTAAAGCATAATTTTCAGAATGAATGCCAAAGCCATCTAAACCAATTGGCTCAAATAAATCATAGCCCTGCATTTTTTTGAATCGGCCAAAAATATCAGAACCAACAAAAGCATACATATTGCCAACATGCAAACCTTCAGCTGAAGGATAAGGAAACATCATCAAGTTATAAAAAGGCCTTTGAGCTTTTTTAAAATCTGGCTCAAAAATTCTATACTTTCTCCATAACCTTTGCCACTTTGGCTCAATTTTGTTGGGGTGGTATTTCTTCATATATTCACTTAATTTTAAACAAAAAATCGTGTTTTTTCCAGGATAGATCTTTTTGCTTCTAAAATTAAAACAACTTGAATTTTTCAGATTGCTAACATTTCAAAATTTTTAACAATTTAGCTAATTAATTTAGCTAAACAAATAGATTTTTTAGAAAACCTCAATTTATGTTATTTCACAATCTTGAACTCCAGAAGTTTTTTATAGTTTGTAGATAGATCAGTCCAAAAACTAAAGAGCAGGATAAATTTCCTGCCCTTCTAAATATCTCCTCGAGGCAGAGCCTTTTCATGACGGCCTGCCTTTAAAATGGTCCTTTTAGTTCTCCTCCTCTTGGCAGCTGTCTTTTTTCCGCCTCTTCTTCCCAAAATTTGCATAACCTTAGAAAGATGGTAGGGGTCTTTCAAACCCCTTTTCTGTATGACCTCCAAAGCTGCTAGCACGAGATTCTTAGCACATCCAGATTCGTACAACTTTACGGCCTCGTCTGCAATTTGGTTGTAATTAGGAATTTTAGATCACCTCCTAATATATTTATATCACAAATTCTTTTTAAAATCAAAAGATCTCAAACTAATTGCTAACATCAAAATTTTCTATCACAAAATTCATAACACCATAATTTTGCCATAGCAAGTTTTATGGCCTCATTATTCTTTTGGCAGTTCTATTATGAAAGTACTGCCCTTGCCTTCGCCTTCAGAATAGGCCCAGATTTTGCCACCATGAAGTTCAACGAATTTTTTGGCAACATGCAGGCCAAGACCTGTACCTTCAATAAACAAAGATATACCAGCTCGACCTCTGGAAAAACTTTCAAAAAGATGCTCTTGTTCTTCTTTACTCATACCAACTCCAGTATCTGAAACCTTAACCACAACCTTTTTTGCTAGAATTTCCAAAGTAATTTTTATCTGCCCTTGGTGAGTATATTTAATAGCATTGTCAATGATGTTCAAAATTACTTGTCTTATTTTTAAGGGATCTATATTCAATTTCAATTCTTTTATTTCTTTTGGATGCTCAAAAGAAATTTGAAGTCCTTTCTTTTCAACTTCAGGTATTACTTCTTGCAAACAAGAATAAATAAGTTCCAATATATCGGTTTCTTTTTTCTCAGCTTCTAATTTGCCCATTTCCACCCTTGAAATAGTGAGCAAATCATTAGTTAGTTTAATCAAGCGCTCATTTGATTCATAGACATTTTTTATAGCCCTCTCTAATTTCTCTGGAAGTTGACCATAATGTCCCTCCAAGGCCAAAGAAATGTAGCCTTTGATAGCTGTCAAGGGCGTCCTTAACTGATGGGAAGCCATAGACAAAAACTCGGTCTTGGCTCTATCAGCTTTTTTAAGCTCAATGTTAGCTTGCTCTAAATCCAAACTCAGTTTTTCAAGCCTTTCTCTAGTTTTCACTTCTAACAATACCGAACGAATAAGCAATATTCCAAATATCGTTGAGCTCAAGAAGATCAAAAGGTCAATTATTAATCTTTCAACACTTTCAAAAGTAAGAGTATTTATTAATAAAATGAGAAGTAGGACTCCTGTGAAAAGCTCTGTGGCTATAACTTTGATATTAAAAAGATGATGTTTAAATATTGAAAAAACAACAAAAACTGAAAATATGACTGGTGCTAATGGACCGTAATTTTGAGCCCCAAACAACCCAAATAATGGCAAGAGGATATTGGTTGTAAAACCAAAAAATAAAGCTAGAAATAAACCCAACAAAACGTAAATTATCTGTCTTCTTGATATGTCGGTGCTTTTTTTAGTTTTAATAGCTAATAGATATGTAATTGCGATGGTGAATACAACATAGTGGAGTATATACAAAAAGTACAAAGGGCCGTAAACAGTTTCTCTTGTTCTAGGACCTAAGACAATTTCCTCCTTGCCAATTAGAGGGGTAAATAAGGTTAATAGAGAGAAAAAAATAATCCACAACCCTATAATTTTTAAAAAAGAACGTGAAATTTTGATATCGATCTTCGGAAATACAATTGAAAAACGCAAAAGATAATACAAAAGAGGAAGTACAAAAGCAAAATTTAATCTTCCTATAAATAAAACAGCTTTTGGTGCTTCAATGTTATAGAATAAAAAAAGAGTTAGAAGCCATCCCGAGGCAAAAATAACTGACAAGAAAAAAGTTCGATTAATTTCTTCTCTCATGCCTTTTAGAAGAACAAAAAAGCCCAGAGATAGGGTAATTAAAAAGGAAATCAGATATATAACATCTCCTATGTTGTTATAGATGACAAATACCATATTTCTTAATGGTCAAAAAGAAAAAGGCGGCACCCAAAGATGTCTTGTGGCGGGAAAGAACCAAAATACCCAAAAATAATACTGCAAGTATGCTTACCAAAGGAAAATACGGAATAATCATAGGAATGTCTCTTTAATAGATTCTTTTGCTAAAACTAAAAATAGGAATATTGCTAAAGCCGTATTTTTTTCGTAAGTGATTTATCCTTAATGATTTTTCAACTTCAACCGTGCCAATGGAAAAATTCTCGTACATTCCCTCCATAGCTAAAATCATTGTTTCTGCAAGACAAGAGAAAGTAGTGCCCTTTGGGAGACCCATCTGAAAAGTAAGTTGCACATAATCAGGCATTTTAACGAGGCCGCCATCTATAATGGTAACATCCGGCCTTTCTTTTAAAATCTGAGGCGAAACATTTCGAGGTTGGGTAATGTCGTATACGATTGCCCTTTCTTTAAGATGTTGAGAGTGCAAAAGAGCTTGGGCCGCACTTGTAGTTACCACTATAATATCGGCTCTCTTAATTTCTTGGAGCTGAGTTGTTGGGATGATCTTTGCCGTGGGCGATAATCTTTTCAATTCTCGGAATAACCTTTCAAGATTTTCTTTATTCCGAGCAATCAAAATAAAATTATTACTCAATTGATTCATTAATAATAGCTTACAGACTGCCTGACCAATTGAACCTGTCGCTCCCACAACGCCAATCGTACTGCTTTTAACATTTAAGCGATTTTTTTCGAGGAGCCATTTAATATCCTCGTAGGTTATCGCTGCAGTTAAAGAATTTCCTGTAGTGACCGAAATATTAACTCTATCTTTAATCAACTCGCCTCCTTTAGTGACAGATGAAGTTAGCGCTCCCAAACCTACAATACCCACACCCAAATTTTCAGCTAAATTAATTGCTTCAATCACTCTCTTAATCGCAAGTTGAGGAAATTGGATAATTTGTTTTGCGGTCAAAGGAACACCAATAATATAGCCAGTTAGTTTTTGATGCTTTTTATTTTGGATACCGTTAATCTTCGCCACCACAAATGGCTTTAAAAATTTGATTGAGAACTCAAGAAAACTTTTTGGTAAAACTTGAGCGATAGGAAATTTTCTGTAAAAATCCTCTATCTGTCGCGGATGAATTAAAAAAGCAAAGTCTAATTTAGTCATATTTTCTATCTCAAAATATTTTATGAATTTTGCCTCTAAAACTAATAACAAACCTATAAGTATTTTTATTTACATCAACTGCAAAAGAAAAAGATTTTTCACCGCTCAAATTCTGGAGTGTTCCTAAATACATACTTTATATTTTGCTCTTCCAAGACTGAAGAGTATCTTTGCAAAGAGAAAGAAGGTAGGCCTTTTTGGCCAGCAAAAAATAAGGAGCTGCAACGAGAGCACAACCAATTTGACCCTTTTTAACCTTATTTGTAACAAAATCCACTAATACTTCTTTAAAAGGTATTCTATGAGCTCTTCCAATTTTTAAAACACTCTTTATGGCGTTTTTTAAGATCTCTCTTTTAGAAAAAGAAATATGAGGTGTAATTATAGAGCCAACATCTTCCATCAAAAGACAACCGTATTTTTGTCTGTTTTTAGGAATACCTATGGCAATGGCGCAATATAATATAATTGGGCCTCTTTCTACCAAAAAACGTCCCGCACAAGGAACATGGGTACCTGGCAATAAAGGAAAATTCAGATTGTCTTTTGTACCAAATAAAGTTTTAGTCGCCTCTCTAATAGGTTTGGCGCTTTTAACTTCTATACCTTTAAAGTTTAAAGCTATCTCTTTTAAATCCAAATTTTCTTGAGTCTTGTTACCGGGAGGAACAATATCATAACCCCAAATTAAACCCTCTGGACCACAAAAAGAAGAAACAAATTGCATATTAATTTGGCCTATGTAAGTATCATTTATCTCTGCTTGGTCATAGGCCACAATAGAATCTAAGACCATTGATCCTCTATGACTAAACTCTTCTTTAGTTATTCCAATGCTCATAACCAAACCCAAAAGATAAGGTCCTTTTCCAGGGTACCCAACACAATAATCTTCATAGGGACTAAGGGCAGAAGCTAAGATTGAATTTTTCTCATCATTAATCATAATCTCTTATTTAATTTTAGCACAATTTGAAATTAAAAGATAAAAATAAGAGCCGAATAAATTTTCTATTCGGCTCTTATCCTTGAGGTAATCCTCATAATCTTAGAAATCTTGTTAGGCTCATAGCATTGAGCAAGTTTTAGAAGAGGAAGTATATTTGGAGTCGTAATGAACACTATCTTGTCTATCTTATATATGGGTTCAAAGCCCATATACAAAGAAAGTGGCTTGATCTTAGATTCATCAGATGTCCAAAAGAGCGCTCTTTTTGCGCCCTTTTGCCACCCAAAATCTAGCAAGGGCCTAAGAAGAAATTGGATCGGAGCAAGTCCTCCTCGAGATTCTTTTGCCACTGCTAACTCATCAAGATATAACACTTGTCCCTCTTTGCTAAAAAATGTTAACAATCCTTCTGCTTTTTTGGAGCCTTCTTTGATATTATGATAAAAAGGTGCTCTTGCCACTCGTTCAGGAATTTGATAGGTAGGAATTACTGCGCCCCAGCAAAACCCGACTATTTCTTCCGAACCTTCCTTGCGCATTATGACCAATCTTCCGTTTTCTATTTCTTTTGATAGCTTTTCTATCACCCTTTCTTTAGTGTGGGTTTCAAACCAGGGAGGTTCAGAGAATATCTGACAATATGCCTTTGCTATATTCTCTAACACTCTTTTTTCTGGAAGATTTGAGAATACATCAATATTAGACGGAAGAGGAACTGGCTCTTGACCTATCCTATAAATTGGAAGATGAATTGTTGCCAGGTTCAACACCAACCTTACTATCTTGCCTCTCAGTCGCATAATTTACCCCCTTTTTGTTTGTTATTAAAGATCTGACTTTTATTATATAGAAAATTTATATATCTTGTCAATCAATATCTGGGTAAATATTCTTGAGCAAGCCCAAATATTTGTTAGGAAAAACGCTATATTCCATCTAAATCTTTTCTTACTAAAAGTAGATACGTTTTGTTTGGTTATTTGGTTATAAAAATAAATAAAAAGTAATTTAAAAATAATCTTATTTTGCTTGTCTTTTTAAAGGAGTAAGAATTTTCGTCTATTCTCTCAAAAATTAGTTTATTATTGAAAATTTTATTTAGGTAGTCTTCAATTTCGTCTTTTAAAAAATATATAGGAAATACAGGGTCTTCTGCTTGGTGAAAGTAATTATATAAAGGGCCACAGCTATATATTTGAGTGTAAGGTTTAATAAGGTGGTATGGAATACCAATTTTATTTAACTTTATTGATAATGACTTTTTTATAAAAGCATAACCTCCTTTTATATTTTCTTCTTTTGCTATTTTTAGAGCTGAGCTTATAAGGCCTAATAATACTAAATGACGGGGAATGAAATGATTATCAATTTTATAGGGCATAGCTACTAATCTACTTAGTTCTACTCTTTGGTCTCGCGGTATTTTTCTCATTGCTTGAGGTTCTTCAAATTTGAAACACTCTTTTTCAGTAGGAAGGTAGTAATCTCGTATCAATCTTACACTTCCTATAACATCCCCATCTATTTTAGCAATGAGGTAACGGCATTTTCCTGTATCGTAAACATCTTTTTCAATAAAATCAGGATAATTCTCTTTAACTATGTAACCATGCTTAGAGTACACTTGAAATCTCAATTTGAACATTTTTTCTAGTTCCTCGTGATCTGTTGGTTCTCCAAAATAGATAATTTTTTCATTACCACAATGATTAAACTGGATTTTCTGCAAAACCCTCATAATTTATAAGCACTATTCATAATTGCTTGGTTTGAGAATACATATTTATTTTCAGAGACCTTTCTAAAACCTGCCTGGAGTAAAAGCTTTTTTTGTTCATCAACATCAGAAAAACCAGCTTTATCTTCTTTACCCATTTCTCTCTTGATATAAAAATTATAATAAAAAACTTTGATTGTTGGAATCAGCATTTTAAAAATTAGCTTTAGGGTGCTGATAAATCCAAATTTTAAAAAGTGCAATCTCACAGCGTCTAGATAAATAACTAAAGGATTATAGCTCTTTAAGATATTAGATAGCACTATTTTGCCACCAGGTTTTAGAATCCTTTTAAATTCCTCTAATACCTCTATTTGTTTACTTTTTGAGATATTGTAGAGAGTATTGTTGGAAACAATTTTGTCAAAATAGTTATCTGAAAAAGGTAAGGGTAAATCCTCTAAATTATGCAAAATAGTTTCTGCTTCCTTATCTTTGGTTTTATATATTTTTAGGGCAGCTTGAGAGTAATCTAAACCTATGACTTTAGCTCCATACTTTTTCAATACCAAAGCTAAATTACCTGTCCCGACCCCTGCTTCTAAAATAAGGTCGCCAACTCTAATCTGAGCTTCTTTGGCAATCTCTTCTAAAAGTTCTTGATAAGGAATTACAAAATTTAAGACATCGTAAACTTTAAAATATCTTTCCCAAAATTTCTGATCTAGCATTTTATTTTATGAGCCGTCCCCGGGACTTGAACCCGGAACCTACGGTTTACAAAACCGTTGCTCTACCTTTGAGCTAGGACGGCTTGTTAGAATTTTTGGCGCTCTTTAGCTCTTCCCAATATCTAGAATCTAAAGCCTGAAGTTTCTTTGCTTCTCTTAAACGCCTCAACATCTCTTCTATTTTTCCTTCAACTCTTAATACCCGAACTTTAATTTTCATTAAAATTTTAGGTAGAAGATTTTGTAAAGAAAAAATTTTGGAAATTCTTAAAACTTTACTTGAAACTTGGGGCATTCTTCTAACAACCAAGGTTGTCATCCCTAAAAAACCAACCATTAGACCAATTTTAGCTATGGTTTCTAATGTCATATAGTAAACTTAGCTATCTGACCTATTTTTATGTTCTCGCCTAATTTAGCTATATATTCATTAACAAGGTCTTTTATGTTTTTTTGGGGATCTTTAATCCAGGGCTGGTCTAAAAGAGAAAGATTATTTTCTTGTTCTTGAAAACCTGCAATATGCAAACAAAGCTCATGGGCTAACTTTTGAAATTCAGGAGATCTTGCGACAAAATCTGTCTCGCACAATAATTCTAATAGAACGCCGATTTTTTTATTAGAGTGAATATAACTCTCTATGATGCCTTGTTTTGTTTCTCTTTGAGCTTTTTTTAAAGCAACATTAATTGAGCTTTTTTTAAGAACCTGAAGGGCTTTGTCTAAATTATAATCCGTTTGCTCAAGAGCTTTCTTGCATTCTTGGACCGAAACACCTGTCAATTCTCTCAATTTTTTAACTAACTCAAGATTCATAAATTAGGTTTTAACTTTTTTCCTTGTTTTGACGACCTTGCAAAATTGCCAACCTGACTTTATCTAAAATATATCTCAAAGAATCTGGAGCATCATCGTTAGCTGGAATAAAATAATCAGCCATTTCAGGATTAACATTGGTATGGGCTATACCTATCTTTTTAACTCCTACTTTCTTTGCCTCTCGCAACGCAAGCTCTTCCTCTCTCATATCACAGACAAAAACTGCAGAGGGTAGTTCTTTGAGCTGTTCTAGGCCCTTAAATTTTCGCTCTAGCTTTGTCAGTTCTTCTTCTTTTTTTATCTTTTCTTTTTTAATTAACTTGTCAAATTCGCCACTTTCTTTAAGGGATTTTAGTTCTTTAAAGTAATCAATTCGCTTTCTAATTGTCTGAAAATTAGTAAAAGTGCCTCCAAGCCATCTTTCAGTTACATAAGGTAAAGATAGCTCTTGGCCCATATTAACTATTATATCACGGCATTGAATTTTAGTCCCGACTAAAAGTATGGTTTTACTTTGAGTAGCAAGTTCTCGAATAAACTTTAGAGCTTCTTCAAACTTTATGATGGCCTTCTCTAAATCAATAATGTGAATGGTATTTTTCATACCATAAATAAAAGGTTTCATCTTAGGATGGGTTTTAGAAGCTTTATGGCCTAAATGTAAACCAGCTTTGGCCATTTCCTCAATATTTAAACCAAATTCACTTTGAAATTGATTTTTATTCTCAGGGATCATATGTTAGATTAAATTAAGCAGTAAAAATTTTGCCTCCTGCCTCTTTAATTTTTTGGGCAGCTTTCTCAGAAGTCTGGCAATTTCTCACAATAATTTTTTTGGTAATCTGGCCTCCAGATAAAATTTTAACCTCTGGGATCTTGCCATATTTTTTTTCGATCAGTCCTTTCTGAATCAAAATTCTTGGCGTAACCACTTCTCCATCTTTAAAATTCTTATCTAAAAGGCCAAGACTAATTATGGTAGGTTTTTGAGAAATCCTTCCAAATCTATAACCTCTAAGCTTAGGATATCGTTTGATCCACTGTCTGATAGCTGGCTGTTTTTTAGCTCCAGCTCTTGCTAACTGACCTTTTACTCCCCTTCCAGAATAGGTTCCGCGTTTTCCACCCCGGCCTATTCTTTTTGGTTCTTTACTTTTGTGAACTGGTTGGAGTTGGTGAAGTTGCATATCATTTGGTCTAAGTTATTTTTGAACTATTTTGAATTTGGTCCTTGGTCATTGATATATTTTTAAGTTCAGATAGGGCTTTCAATGTTGCTCTAGCATTATTTATTTTGTTCCTAGTAGCTCCTAGGACTTTCGAAGAGATATTATTGATACCTGCCAATTGACAAATAATTCTAACCACACCGCCTGCCACCAAACCCCGGCCTTTAGCTTGTGGTTTTAACAAAACAATGGCTGGCCCAAATTTAGCTTTAACTTCATGGGGAATAGTTTCGTTCACTATTGGAACTGAGATTAAATTTTTCTTAGCAAGCCGAGTAGCTTTTTCAACAGCTTGGGTTGTATCTTCGCCTTTAGCCACGCCCAAACCTACTCTACCTTTTTTATCTCCAACAACTACCGCTGCTCTAAATTTAAATCTCCGACCACCAGCTGTCATTCTGGCAACTCGGATAAGATCTAAAATTTTTGATTCAAATTCCTCTTTTGATTGGATATCAATTTTATTCTGTGGCATTTTAGTTAAAATATTAAAGTTCTAAATTTTAATTCCTTGACGCCTCATCTGTTCACAGGCAATTTTTACTTGGCCATGGTACTTGTATCCTGCTCGATCAAAAACTGCTTGTTTAATTCCTCTGGCCTTAAGCTGTTTTGCCATCAACATCCCAACTTGCTGAGCTACCTTCAAGGTAGCATTTCTAACCCTGGTTTTTAATTTAAGATCGCTAACCTGACAAATAACTCTTGAGGTCTCATCATCAATCGCTTGTAAATAAAAATGGCGGTTTGATCTAAAAACAACAATCCTTGGCCTATTGGCCGTGCCTTTTATTTTCGCTCGGATTTTCTTTCGACGACGTTCCCTTCTTAATTTTTTGGTCTCAACATCCATAAATAAATTATTTTAAATTTTAATAAATCCTGTTAAGCTCCTACAGCTTTCTTTCCTGCTTTTTTGCGCACATATTCGCCAACATATTTTATGCCTTTGCCTTTATAGGGCTCAACTTTTTTTACTTTTCGAATCTGAGCTGCCACTTGGCCAACTAACTGTTTATCAATTCCTGAAACTGTAATGATATTTTTATCAACATTAAAATAAATACCAGGGGGAGATTTAATCTCTACTTGATGGCTAAAACCAACATCTAAAATTAAGTTGTTATCTTTTACTTGGGCTTTAAAACCTACCCCTTCGATTTCCAACTTCTTTTCAAAACCCTTAACAACACCTTCTATCATATTAAAAATCACTTGACGGCAAGTTCCCCATAGAGCTTTAATTTGTTTTGTTAATTCTCTTTCAGGTTTAAGTAAAATTATGCCATCTTGAATCTCTGCTTTAATCCCCAAAGGAACCTGAAAATCCAGGGTTCCTTTAGGACCTTTAACTTTTACTTTCTGATCTTGAATGTCTACTTCAACGCCAGGCGGTATTTTAATAGCTTTTCTGCCAATCCGACTCATAATATTGAAAATTGGAATTTATTACCATACCTCGCACAATACTTCCCCTCCTAACTTTCTTTTTTTAGCTTCTATATTGCTCATTAACCCTTGGGAAGTAGAAATAATTGCGATACCATAACCTTGCTTTACAGGCTTTAACTCTTTGTAGCCTTTGTAAATTCTTTGGCCAGGTTTTGATATCCTTTTGGCCCCCAAAATTCCAGGCGGATCGTTTTTAAGATACAATCTTATAATTTTTAAATTAGCTCTTCTCTTTCTCTCAACCTCCTCAACAAATCCGTGCTGTTTTAAAATTTTAGCTATTTCAAATTTTAATTTAGAAAAAGGAACATCAACCGTTGGTTTTTTAACGGCCTGGGCATTCTTAAGACGATTTAACATATCAGTGATAGGATCCATAAGTATTTTTTTAACTTTTACCAGCTTGCTTTTTTTACCCCAGGAATTTCTCCTTTTCGAGCCATTTCTCTAAAACATATTCTGCATAAACCAAATTCTCGCATATAACCTCTTTTTCTTCCACACCTGAAACATCGCCTAACAATTCGGCTTGAAAACTTTGGTTTTTTAAGTGATTTAATTATTTGAGCTTTAGTTGGCATAATTTCTTTTTTATCCTTTTTTTATTGGCAATCCCATCAATCTATATAATTCTATAGCCTCTTGTCTAGTTTTACATCTTGGGCTCAAGGTTATTTCGAGTCCAAAAGTTATTGGACTTTTTTCTAACACCACTTCTGGAAATACCGTGTTTTCTTTAATGCCTATGGTCAGGTTACCTTTTCCATCGACTGATTTTAAGTCAATACCTGCAAAATCTCTCTGTCTTGGTAAAGCGATATTAATAAGCCGTGATAAAAAATCATACATTCTTTTTTTTCTAAGAGTAACTTTGGCTCCAATAATTTGGCCTTGCTTTAATTTAAAACCAGAAATTGATTTTCGGGCTTTAGTTAAAATCGGTTTTTGACCAGTAATAATAGCTAAGTCCTTGACAATGTTCTCAATTATTTTCTCTTCCTTGCCTTTGTTCTGAGAAAGTAACTTCCCAAAACTAGTATTCACGACAATTTTTTCTAAAATAGGCGTAGCCATTGGACTTTTGTAACCAAATTTATCCATCATTCTTTTAATAACAAATTTTCTGTAGTGCTCTTGAAGATCCATATAAGTTAAATCGTAGCCTTACATTTTTTACAAACTCGATGCTTCTCTTTATCTGTCACTAAAAACCCAACTCTCGTAGCCTGGTTGCATTTAGGGCAGATAAGCTTTACTTTAGAAATGGGCAATGGAGCTGGTATTGGCACGATCTGACCTTTTTCACCTTGCCTTCTTGGCCTAATATGTTTTTTGACAATATTAATACCTTCAACAACAACCTTGCCCTCTTTGGGGAGAGCTTTAATTATTTTTCCTGTTCTTGCACGATCTTTACCTGAAATTATCAAAACTCTATCACCTTTTTTGATTTTCATAATTCCTTTGGAAAATAAAATTCTAAATCAACACTGGAGCTAAAGAGGCAATAGTTTCAAAACCCTTTTCTTTTATTTCGCGAGGGATAGGACCAAAAATTCTACCACCTTTTGGTTCAAAACCTGTACCTAAAATGACAGCTGCATTCTCGTCAAAACGAATATAAGATCCGTCTTTCCTACGATATGGTTTCTTCTGGCGCACTATCACAGCTCTAACTTTATCATGAGTTTTCACTTCCCTTCTTGGTTCGGCAACTTTTACTGAAGCTACAATAATATCCCCTATTTGACCATATCTGCGCTTTGAGCCTCTCAAAATTCTAAAACACTGAATAACTTTAGCTCCAGTATTGTCAGCTACTTTTAACATTGTTCTTGGCTGAATCATAATTTTAATTTGCTTAAAAAACAAAAATTGTTTTTGTTCTTAAAGTTTTTTTACAATAACCCACCTTTTTTCTTTACTGATCGGTCTAGATTCTTGAATCAAAACTTTATCGCCAACTTTATATTCCTCTTTTTCGTCGTGGGCCTTATATCTTTTATGAACTTTGTATCTCCTTTTGTATAAAGGATGTTCTTTTATTCTCTCAACTTCAACCACACGGGTCTTTTGCATTTTGTCTGAAACCACTATTCCTTGAAGTTGACGCCTTGGCATAAAATTTAATTTAAAGAATAAGAGATGAATTAATCATTTTTAATTTTTGACTTTGCATTTATTACCGTTAATATCCTAGCTATAGTCTTTTTAGTATCGCGGATGCTCCTGATATTTTTTACCTTGCCTGAAACCAAATCAAACCTTAACTGTCGCAATTTTTCCCTTTCTGAAGCCAAAAGAGCATGCAATTCCTTCAAATTTTTTTGCCAAAGTTCTTTGATTTCTTTCATAACCAATAACTAAGATATAGCTGTTTTTTTAACAAATTTTGTTTCAACTGGCAACTTATCAGCAGCTTTTCTAAGAGCTTCTTTAGCTACGGCCTCTTCTATCCCATCTACTTCCAAAATAATTCTTCCAGGTCTAAGAGGATATACATAGTGATCGACGCTCCCTTTACCTCCTCCCATTGGCACTTCGGTGCCTTTGGTAGTAACAGGTTTATCAGGAAAAACTCTTATCCACACTTTACCACCTTTTTTTAGGTAGCGAATAACTGTTCTCCTGGCAGCCTCAATCTGGCGAGCTGAAAGCCACTTGGCTTCCATTGCTTTCAAGCCATACTTGCCAAAAGCAAGCTCAACAGCTCGACTTTCAATCCCTTTTGACCTCCCTTTCTGCCATTTGCGGTGTTTAACTTTTTTGGGCATCAATAATGACATATTTTTTAAGTAATTTCAATTAAAGTTCATCTTTTCTCTCTCCTTTATACAACCACACTTTTACTCCTAAAGTTCCATAAGTGCATCTTGCCTCATCAAAACCATAATCAATTATTGCCCTGAAAGTTTGCTTTGGTAATTTTCCTTCTTTAATCCAAGTTCTTCTGGCAATTTCTGCGCCTTCGATCCTACCTGAAATCTCAATTTTAGCGCCCTGAACTTCTTTCTTTGACATAACCTTTGCCAAAACTTGTTTCATTACTCTACGATGATTAACTCTTTTTTCAAGCTGGCGAGCAGCCCATTCAGCTGCTAATTGAGCTGAAAGCCAAGGATCTTTTACCTCCACAACTTCTATTTTTAAATCTTTGGTCAAGGAATTTTTAAGGGCATATTTTATCAATTTCTTTCTAAGCTCTTCTATCGATTCACCGCCTCTACCAATAACCATTCCAGGTCTTGCGGTATAAATTAAAACTTTTGCCTGTCCTGGAGTGCGCTCAATCTCTATCTTTTCAATAGCAGCTTCTTTTAGATTCTGCTTTAAAAATTTGCGGATATTAAAATCTTCCTGGAGTAAAGCTGATGTATTTTTTTTGGCAAACCACCGTGACAACCAATCAGCATTTGAAACTATCCTTAAGGATTTAGGGTGAGCTTTGTGAGTCATATATTTTTAAATTTTTATTTAAGCTCGGCTAACTCAATGGTTATATGAGAGGTTTTCTTGTGAATCATATAAGCTCGACCTCTGGCCCTTGGCTGAATCCTTTTTAGTTTTGGCCCTTCGTTAACCTCGAGCTTTTTAATATAAAGGTGATCTTCTGAAACCTGAAAGTTATTTTTGGCATTGGCTATAGCCGATTTTAAAAGCTTTAGCAAAGGTAAAGCTGCTCGGCGCCTGATAGCCTTTAAAATCTGCTCTGCCTCCTGAACTCTTTTTCGTCTTACAAGTCTTGCCACCTGCCTCACTTTGCGTGGCGACATTCTTAAATAGCTTAATTTAGCAGTAATTTGGGGCATATCTATAAGGTCTCAAAGCTAAAATTTTACTTTTTTGTTTCCTTTAAAGCTCTCATTTGCTGAGCCTGGCTTTCAGCTTGCTTTTGTTCAAGCTCTCTTTGCATTCTACCTCCATGCTTTGAAAACTTGGTAGTAAAGGAAAATTCGCCCAAACGATGTCCTACCATTTCTTCTCGAATTTTTACTGGAACAAATTCTTTACCATTATAAACTCCAAAGGTATAGCCGACCATTTCAGGAGTAATCGTGGCAGACCTGGCCCAGGTTTTAATTACCTGACCAGGTTTAGCCTGCTTTATCTTTTTTAACAATTTTTCATAGATATAAGGGCCTTTTTTTAGGGAACGAGCCATAAATTTAATTTAAAAATTAAACATTACAAAATAATTACCTAACAAAATAATTACCTAAATTTTGGACTTTTTGGAACCTCATACTATTTTCTTCTTTGAATTATGTATTTATCAGTATGCCTCCTTCTTCTTGTTTTAACGCCTAAAGCCGGCTTGCCCCAGGGAGTTTTAGGGTATTTTAGACCAATTGGCTGTCGACCTTCGCCTCCACCATGGGGATGATCAACAGGATTCATTGCTGAACCTCTGACCACTGGTCTTTTGCCTTTTTTGCGCGCTCTTCCGGCTTTTCCTAACTTTTCATAACGATGGCCAGGATTTGAGACTTGACCTATGGAAGCAAAACATTCCGACAAGACTTTTCTTATTTCTTTAGAGGGCATCTCAAGATGGGTATATTTACCCTCATGAGCTAAAACTCGAGCATATGACCCTGCAGCTCTTGCCATCTTTCCACCTTGTCCTGGATGAAGTTCAATATTATAAACCATAGTGCCCACAGGAATATTTTTCAAGCGCATCCTATTTCCAACAGCTAAAGGAGCTATCTGGTCAAAAATAATTTGATCGCCAGGTTTAAGCCCTTGGGGAGCAAGAATATATTTTCTTTCAAGATCTGGATATTCTATTAAGGCTAAAAAAGCGGTGCGGTAAGGATCGTATTCTAAAGCTAAGACTTTTGCTGGTTCCCCCAATCTTTTTTGTCCAAACTCTACAAGGCGATACATACGTTTTACTCCGCCTCCTCGATGCCTTATAGTAATTCTGCCTGAGTTAGCTCTACCAGCTTTTGACTTTAATCTAACTAACAGCTTTTTTTCTGGCTCTTTCTTAGATAGGATTTGATTTTTTGATTTTAATTTGGAAGGTGACATAAATTAAAGTTTATTTTGGCAATATCTCTATATGATGGCCTGGGGCTAATTTGACAATTGCTTTTTTGTAGCCTTTTCTCCAACCTTCAAACCTTCCTAGGCGCTTTCTTTTGCGTGGAATATTTATCATTCGAACATCCTCCACTTTAACCTTATATAAAGCCTCAATTGCTTTTTTAACCTCAAATTTATTAACTTTTGGATAGACCTTAAATACATACTGATTGCCTTCTATTAATCTAGTAGCTTTCTCAGTAATATGGGGTTCTTTTAACACTTTGCTAGCAGGATAAATCTTAGTCAAAACTTTATCCTCTTGAACCTCAGAGACTTTTTCGGTCTTTTTTAATTTTTCTTTCAGCTCTTCTTTAGCTTTAGATATTTTCTCTTGCTGTTCAATCTTAATTTTTTGTTCTTTTCTTTTTCTTCTAAAAAGATTAAATAGAGCCATAGTTTATTCTCAATTTACAATTTTATTGAAGGAATGTCTCTTTTATGACTTTTATCGCAGATTTTGGCATAACTATATATTTATAAGAAAGGATGTCTAAAGCATTAAGATCTTTAGCTTGGATCGTGCTGACTTTAGGCAAGTTTCTAGCAGACAAAATGATATTTCTATCAAGTTCTGGAAGCACTATTAAAGTTCGCTTTGAGGTTTCGGGCAAAATTTTCTTTAGAATCTGAGCCATTTTTTTGGTTTTGATCTGGTCTAACTTCAAATCATCTACTAGAATAAATTCATTATCTGCAACTTTTGCTGAAAGAGCCATCAATAAAGCCTTTCTTTTCATTTTTTTGGGTATAACTTTAGTAAATTTTTTCAAGGGGTTAGGACCAAAAACTACTCCGCCACCTCTCCAAATTGGAGATCGAATGGAACCATGCCTAGCTCTTCCTGTTCCTTTTTGGGGCCAAGGTTTACTTCCACCACCTCGAACCTCAGCCCGAGTTTTAGTTTTAGCCCTATGAATTCTTCGATTTGCTATTTGAGAAACAACAACCTGATGCAATAAATCTGGATTTAAAGGCACACCAAAAACTTCTTTTGGCAATCTCATTTGGCCAGCTTCTTTGCCTTCTTGATTGATAACTTTAACTTGCATATTTTTTACTTGATAAAGAAACTCCAAAATACAAATTTAAATTTCAGAAACTAATCTGAATATTTTGCTATTGGAATTTGAATCTTTAAGCTTTTATTTCAAGCAATGTTCCTTTTCCGCCTGGAACTGCACCTTTTAATACTAAAAGATTATTGTCTGGATCAACTTTGATAACCTCTAAGTTTTTTACCGTGACTCTTTTAGCTCCCATATGACCTGGCATTTTTCTTCCTTTAACTACTCTCTGTGGGAATCTAGTGCCAACAGATCCGATCTTTCTTTCTTCGTGTTTGACTCCATGACTTGCATTCTTACCGTGGAACCCGTGACGTTTCACGCCGCCTTGGAAACCCTTACCTTTACTAATTCCTGAAACTTGAACCTTTTGGCCTGGTTCAAAAATTGAAACATCAATTTTTTGACCTAAAGAAAAAGTCTTATTTTCTTTATTATTATCTTGATTATCCAACCTTACCTCCCTAAGGAACTTATACTCTTTGCCTCTTTGGGTCTTTTTTATTTTCTTAATTTTAGTAATTTTTTCAAAACCAACCTGCAAAGCTTCATAACCATCTTTCTCTTTTGTCTTAATCTGAGTAACAAAACATGGGCCAGCTTGAATCAAGGTTACTGGCAGAACCTGGCCATCTTGGTTAAAAATCTGGGTCATGCCAATTTTCTTTCCTAAAATAAACTTCATATAAAACTGTATTGATTTTAGGAATTTATTTTAGTAAAGACCAAATTAAAACAGGGCTCATAGCCCTGGAGATTTTTTTTGGGGCTATGCTATTCTTGAAACTTTATACTATCTTTTGGCTCATCATAAGCCCAACTAGCAAAAATTAGTATAAAATAAACACAACCTAATTTCAAGAGTTTTATCTAAAAATTTGGAGCTCTCTGATTTTGAATAATTCCTAAAATCTATATGGCCCATATTCTTTGCTCTGGACTGCTAATTAGACTATAAAGAAAGGATGAGTTTGCTAAGCTCAGGAAAGGTTTTCTGGGTAAAATGGCCTCTGTTTTTAAGAGCAATTAATTTGGCTCCAGGTAAAGCTTTCTTATATTTCTCAGCATGAGAAAAAGGTACAATTGGATCATCCTTGCTATGGAAAATATAGATGTTTTGACATTGATTCCTGACCTTAAAAAGGGGCTTTGAAAGAGCAAAGTCTTTTAAAGATATTTTGGTTTTGATATTCTTATCATCTTTAAAAGGGGCTGCAATAAGAATGAGAGCTTTTATTTTGCTAGGAAAATTATTTTCAGATAAATACTTTACCAAAAATAAACCTCCCAAAGAATGTCCAACTAAAATAATCTCATCTTGAACCATTTTTGAAATTCTTTCAAACCAAATTTTCCATTCTCGATAGCGAGCGTAAGTTCGGTTGGGCATCCTTGGCACCAAAACATCATATTTCTTGCCTAAAACCTTTGGCAAAATTCTCTTCCAATCATCTTTTGGTCTCAAACTTTCAAGATTCAATTCAGCTGTCTTAAGATAAGAAAGATAATCTAGGTAAGTTTTAAAACTTGTCCCTCCATGAATGATTAATACTTGTTTTGGCATAGTAAGTTTCTTGATCTTTCTTTTTAATACCAATAAGAAGTTTTTAGGTCAAATAGTTTTAGAAAAAGCTATTCTAGCCCTTCTAAAATTTGGTAAATTCTGGTAAGATGAACTTGTTAAAGAAAAGTTAGGGCAAAAATTGCTATATTTCTAAAATAACATCAAAAATACTTTCATAAAATTTTGTATGGAGGAAAAAAATATTATTTTTGAGGAAAATTCTAAAAGAGGCATTTTGGTTTTAATTTTTGTCATTTTGGTAGTTGGTATGTCAGTTTTAGTTGGTGGATTTTATTTTTATATAAAAAAGAGCGAATTAGAAAAACCAACTCAAATTGCCAAATACCAACCTCTATTGGTTCCCAAAGATTTGTTTTTTTCTCAAGGGTTTAAAAATACAGGTCACATTTGGCCACCCAAAAACGAACCTTGGTCAAAAGAATTTGCTCAAAACCCACTTTGTAGATTGAGAGAAATTTATTGTGAAAGAGTTGAGTATGGCTATGCAGATTTTGCTTGTGATTGTTTCTCGTTCCAATACTATGATTCTTTTAACACCTATACCGATGACCAAGAAAAATTTACAGTATATTATCCTAAACTATGGTTCCAAAACCAACAAAATATCAATTCTAATTTTATCTCTAAAACGAAACTGTCTCTAAATCGCTCCAAAGCCTCTTGCTATCTTATCTATGGCTCAATTGATGAAAAAGTGCTTTTATCTGAAAGTAGGGCTTCAAGAAAAATTATCAATATAGAAGGTCAAGAATTGCTTCAAATTACTATTCCATTTAATAGAGAGCTCAGCAATGAAGAAAAAGCTGCTGGATATACCAACTTAACCCTCATTGCCATCCCTCACTTTCCTTACCCAGAAAGTAAGTTTGGTTTCTTAGTTACAAGTGGTGAAAAACAGCCACTTTTGGAAGCCTGTGTAAATGAATTTAGCGCCATACTCCATAGCAGAATAATAGATTATCCTTCAGCAAAACTAACTGCTCAATCTAATGGCATTTTAAGTATTCAAAGGTCTCTCACCTTATTTAAAGGACCTTCTGATCCTCAACAGAAAATTAGATTGCTTTTTGAAAATGCCAAAACAGGTAGAGAAGAAGCAATTGCTCTTGATTTATTTTCAAAAATAGAGGAGTTAAATGATCCATTTTTAACTAGCAATAAATTGTTTTATCTTGAGGGCCAACTTAACAATCCCATAATCAGAGCCCTTGATATTTTTACTGGTGAAAATGAAATAATACCTTTGGCCTATGATAAAGATAACCCAATTCATTCCTTCTTTATCGATGGAGATATATTATATTATCTTTCTGGTAAGTTTTGCAATGAATATCTTGCCAGGTGTAGTTTAGATCTCAAAAGATACAATATGAAATCTAAAACAACTGAACATTTAGCAAGTAAACTAAGATCGCGCCAAATAGAGGGTTTTAACGCCTCCAGAGATATGCTGATTCTTAAATGGAGTGAAGGTGATGCTCAATGCTTATTATCAGAGTATGAGGGATTTGAATTCCAAACAAACTCGATAGTTAATATTGGTTCTTATTCCTTTTGCGAAGGAGACAAACAAGATCCAAGGGTTCAGTTTCAAAACCTTCTTGTAGGAGTAAAAACCTATCCTTATTTAGTTATTAAAGATGGCACTATCTTTTTGCCTTCAAAGATAAAAGATCTTCAACATAGAATACCTATCAAAGTTCATCTATCAGAATACAGAGAGATTCTTCAGTAAAATTTCCTCCAAAATCAGCAAAATGGAAGGTTTTGAGAAGAAAATTTCTCTAACATTCCTCTAAAATTTATAGCCAAAGAGAGCCAAAATAATTTCAAAATCAAAATAAATATAAAATATAGGAAAAAAGAGTATGGTTCAAGTTTTAAAACAAAATGGTCTAAAATTGTATCAGTGCCAAGAATGTAGGTTGCATTATGAAGACAAAAAGTAGGCCAAAAAGTGCGAAAATTGGTGCAAAAAGAACAAAAGCTGTAACTTAAAGATCGCCTCCCATAGCATTCAAAATAAAAAAATAATTGGCAAAAAAGCTTCTGAAACTCCAAATTAATAATTTCACTATCATATTTTCCACAACATCATTTTCCACAACCAAAATCCTTGACACATATTTTGCTTTGGTATACTGAAGATACGCTCTCTCTCCAAACCAAAGGGCTTCTCACCTTTCCTCTACTCCCCCAAATTAAAGAGAAGCCCTATTTTGTATGGCTTTTTTGTTTAAAGTGGCTTTCTAAAAATTTAAGTAAAGGAGACCAAAATCAAACCACTTAGCTAAAAGAAATTAATCCTAAATGAAAAATTCTAAATTGCTTTGAAGGTAGCAAGTCGTCTTAAAAATACTTCAAATAAAAGTCTTCAGTTTTTAAAACTCACCATTTTAATCAAGATTTAATAGGAATCAATTTTGAACCAACAACTATTGCTGAGGCTGCAATTAGGATATTTTTTAAAATGTATTGCCCTTCAAGGGTTGGAACTAGAATTGCTTGCCACGTCAAATGGGGTAAAAAAATTAAAGGTAAAATAGTGGTAATAAGATGAATGCCTAAAAAGAAAACAGCTAAGCGCTCCAAACCACGAATAATAAAAAGAACACCAATAGCTACTTCAAATAAAGAGAAAAAAGTATAAAAAATAGGAAAAAGATTGGGAAAAGGTATAGTTTTCTCAAAAAGAGCGCGAACTAATGGCGTTGCAGGACTCAAACCAAGAATTTTAAGAAAACCAAACCAAAAATAGACAATAAAAATTGCGGTTCTAGCTAAAGGCACCTCCAATTTTTGAAATAAGGTTATAATTTTATAATCAATTTTTTGAATTAAATCTCCTATCATAATAATTCCTATTGCCCTATTTTTTAAAAATAACACAAATAAAGATTGAAAACAATGGAATTTTTGCCAAAAAAAGAAAACTAAAATGTGCCAAAAAAAGCTCATTAGATCAAACCTGATCTCTTTTGGTTTTTCTTATCCTAATATGTTAGGATAAATATGTTAGGAACGGCCTAAAATGGCTTGACAAGAGCTTTGTTTCTAATATAATAGAAACAAAGCGCATTTTTAAGTGATAAAAACGAAACAATGACTAAAAAAGAAGTGATTTGGCGAGAAATTTTATTTCAAGCCTTAGAAAATAAAAAGACTGATTTTACCCAAAAAGAGCTGGCCAAAAAATACGGCTTTTCTTTGAGCACGGTTTTTAATGCTTTAAAAATGCCTCGCAGTGTGAGCGCGGTTGAAGGCCAGCGCGGTTTTAGGCTCAGAGATCTTGAAAAATTCCTGTATCTATGGGCAACCTTTAGAAACTTCAAAAAAGATATTATTTATCAAACCAATGTCCCAAAGTCAGTAAAAGAAATAGAAGGCCAAATGGTGCCTAATGTTATTTGGGGCGCCTACAGCGCTTTTATAAAAAAACATGGTCAGGCCCCAGCAGATTACGATAAGGTCTATGTTTATGTGGCTAAAGAAGATGTTAAAGCCGTGGAAAACCGTTTTCCCTATCTTAAAGGTTACCCAAATTTGATTGTTCTAGCAGCAGATCCTTGGCTAAAGAACTTTGGTCCCATCACTCCTGACTGCCAAACTTTTGTTGATCTATGGAACTTGCAAGAATGGTATGCCAAAAATTTCCTCACCACCTTGAAAGATAAAATAATACCAAAATAGCATGACAGAATTTTACCACCAGCTAGTTGCCGACAAGAGCTTACGTCTTCTGCAGGATCTACAGCGAAGATTTAATTTTATTTTAATTGGTGGCTGGGCAATTTATTTATATACCAAAGCCTTAAAATCAAAAGATATTGATATTGTGGTGGAATTTGAAGAACTTGGAAAACTTAAAAAAGAACTGTCGATTTTTAAAAACGAGCGCCTCAAAAAATACCAGGCCAAGATTGAAGAAATTGATGTTGATATTTATGTTCCTTTTTTTTCTAATTTGGGTTTTCCCCTTGAAGAGCTAAAAAATTTCATACAGTCCGTAGAAAATTTTAAAGTGCCCCTGCCTGAAATTTTGTTGATTTTCAAAACCAAAACTTATCTTGAAAGGAAAGGCACCATTAAAGGAGAAAAAGATTTTATAGATATTTTCAGCCTACTAGCTCAAAAGAAAATTCAGTGGGAAAGATACAAAAAGTTAATCGAAAAATATAATTTATCTCAACTCAACCAAGGCCTCAAAAATTTAATCACCAACGCCAAACCCATACCAGAACTAGGGCTGTCTGAACATCTCTTGGCAAAACTAAAAAAGGAAGTATTAAAAAATTTGGAGGAAACACATTAAGTAATATGGCTAAATTGATAATTGTAACCAAAAATAAAAAAGAGGTCGTAGATATCACAGAGAAAGTTAATAAGCTCTTAGAGAAAGATGGTGTAAAAAATGGCTTGGTGCATCTTTTTTTGACCCATACCACCTGCGCCTTGAGCACAGCTGATTTGGATCCTGGTGGCACGGATTTAGATTACCTTGAGGCCTTTGAAAAAATTATTCCTAAAATCTCTTTTCGCCATCCCCATGACCCAAATCATATGCCAGATCACATTTTAGGCTCAATAATTGGACCTTCAATAACTATACCTTTTAAAAATGGAAGGCTAAATTTAGGTGTCTGGCAGAGATTAGTTTTATTTGAATTTAACGGCCCAAAAGAACGTCAAATTTTTGTTTCTATATTGTCAGAGAATTATTAGCAGTTTTCTTTTCTCATTAATCTATTTTGAGTTCTATTCTTGTATTTGCTAAAAAATTTAAAAATGTTATAATTTAAAATATATGAAAACATTCTTAGCTCTATTTTTAGCTTTCAGTTTTGCCTTTTTGGGTTCTTTTGGCTTTCTCTCAATGAACCACGAAAACATTCAAAGACACATCGCTTGCATTGCTAGTTTAATCCAGGGATCTGCTTGTCCTGATAGAGCAGACCTTTTGAATTTCATTACCTTTCATACGAAGGCTTTAAAAAAACTGGCAATGGTTATGTTTACGAAAGATATCTTTTTGCTTTGGGCTGTGTTCTTGGCTGTTTTTTTGATGGTAACTTTTGTCATTACAAATTTTGTTAGTTTAGTTAAATTTCCAAAAAATCCTTGTTCATTACTTTATTTACTTTTAACCTCATCTCATTTATCTTTAAAACAAGATCTCTCTAATTGGTTAACTCTCAAAGAACACAGCCCTACTTTTGGTTTTTAGGCGCGTCTCCTGATAAATTCAAAGTTAGGAACGCGCCTTACTCCCCTTTTTGGGGAATTTTTGTTTTACTAATTCTTTAATTTTGATAATTTTTCTATGGAAAAGAATACCAAAATAGTAATCAGCCTGTCTATAGGACTTTTCTTGTTGCTAGGAGGTTGGATGTGGCAGAGTGAATTCGCATCAAAAGAAACCCAAAAAGCAAATCTGGCTTTAATTTCTCAAGGTTCTCTGGTTAGCGAAGAACAAATCTTTGATTTTGGTTCAATTTCTATGGCTCAGGGCAAGGTCAGTCATGAATTCAAGATCCAAAATAAAGGTGGAGGTCCTGTTAAAATTGAAAAAATTTATACCTCCTGTATGTGTACTGAAGCTCTGTTCAAAAAAGACGGCAAAACTTGGGGTCCTTTTGGAATGCCAGGTCATAGCTTTATTCCCAAAATCAACCAAACACTAAATCCAGGTCAAGAAGCAATAGTCAAGGTTGTCTTTGATCCAAGAGCTCATGGGCCAGCTGGCATCGGCAAGGTTGAAAGAGCAGTTTATTTAGAGCAAAATGGCCAAAGAATTCTTGAACTAAGAATTTTAGCAACCGTAACGCCATAACCAAAACTTAAAATTAAAATGGAAAATAATAAAAAAGAAGCCTTGGAGAAAAAATCTAAATACAAAATTTTAAGCTTACTAGCTGTAACCATAATCCTGGCTGGAATGGTAATCTTTTTTAGATTTTCAAAGGTAGGGGTAGACCTTTTGTGGAATATATCTTTAGGTGGAAAATGGCTTTTACCTTTAGTCACAGTGGCAGCAATGTTAGACAGCATAAACCCTTGCGCTATCTCTGTGTTAATTATCACTATGGCTTTTTTGTTTAGTCTTGGGGCTGGACGGAGAAAAATTTTCCAAATTGGCAGTTCTTATATCTTTGGCCTTTTGGTGGTCTATATTTTAATAGGGCTTGGAATTTTGGGAACCTTGCATCTCTTTAACACTCCTCATTTTATGGCAAAGCTTGGAGCTTTAATCCTTATGGCCTTTGGAGCTATAAACATTATTAATGAATTTTTTCCAGCTTTTACTCTTAAACTTAAAATTCCAAAGATCTCTCACCAAAAAATGGCTGAATTTATTCAAAAGGCCTCCTTGCCCTCAGCCTTCTTTTTGGGGTCTTTGGTTGGCCTCTGTGAATTTCCATGCACTGGCGGACCTTATTTAATGATAATTGGACTCTTACACGACAAATCTACTTATTTTAAAGGCCTTGGTTATCTCATCTACTACAATCTAATTTTTGTCTTACCCTTAATAATTTTGCTTTTAACTGCTAGCAATGAATTGGTTTTGGCTAAATTCCAACAATGGAAAAAAACCAAAACAAAAAAAGTAAAATTATGGAGTGGAGTAGCAATGATTTTGTTTGGAGTTTTAATTTTTAGCCTTTAAAAATTTAAAAGCAAAATATATGAAATTTGAAAATAAAAAATTTGAAGAACTTTTAACTAGGATAAGCAAGCTCAAAGAAACCAACCAGATTGACCTTTCAACCGAAGAAGATTTAACTTTAGCTATTATGAATCTGATCAGCTTAGAAGAACATTTTTTCTTCACTGGCGCCAAAACTGAAAAACCAGAATACTTTGACCTTTTAGGAGAAATAAGACAAGTCAGAAAAGAGCTCTTGGCAAAAATAATGGATAAGAATGAAGGCGAAACCTGGTGCCTTGCTAAACATTTATTAGCTACAACTATGCGTTTGATCGAGGTTGGCACAAAATTGCACCAAGACAACAAAAAGAAAGAAGCCCAAGAGATGTTCAACCAAGCTTACAAAATTTATTCTTTGTTCTGGGGATTGCGCTTAAAACTAATTGACACTCAAGATATCAAAAAAATAGCTGAAAAAGAGAAACCATGGACCTTGAAAGATATTGTCAACAAATTAGTGGACTGCTGCGAGGAATAAACTTATGAAAAATTACCACTTAAAATTAAAAATTATTATTGGAGTTTTAATAGGAACTTTAATTTTAGGATTTTTATTTTGGATGCTGCCAAATTTAATTCCAAAAACAAAAAACGAGAAACTTGATAGGTTCGCTCAATGTCTAGCTGAAAAGGGTATAACAATGTATGGCGCTGAATGGTGTCCTCACTGCCAAAACCAAAAAAATTTGTTTGGGAATTCTTTTCGTTTCATTCTTTATGTCGAATGCCCAAAAGAACCTCAAAGATGCATCGCTCAAGGGATTCAAGTGTACCCTACTTTTGTTTTCAAAGATGGCAGGAAATTAGAAGGAGAACAAAGCCTTGAGAATTTGGCCAAAGAGAGTGGGTGTACTCTTTAGACTTTTTTACTAAAATAAGGTATTATTTTTGATTAAAAAATTTTTGGTCTTAAAATATAAAGTAAAGGATCTATCTTTATGGGTGATAAAAACTTTATAATCTGGTTTAAGGATTTAAGTATCAAAGATGTTCCAATAGTTGGAGGCAAAAATGCAGCTTTGGGAGAGATGTATTCTAAACTAACTCCTTTGGGCATTAAAGTGCCAAACGGATTTGCTATAACTGCTCAGGCCTATTACTATTTTATTAAAAAAACCCGTCTAGAAGAGAAAATAGTTCAAATCCTAAAAAATCTCAACACCCATAATATCAAAGATCTAAAAGAGCGCGGAAGAAAAATTAGGCAATTAATTTTAAAAGCTGAGTTTCAGCCAGAGATTCAATCTGAAATCATAAAGAACTATCGCTACCTTGAAGAACTTGAAGGCAAAAATATAAGTGTAGCTGTTAGGTCTTCAGCAACCGCTGAAGACCTACCAACTGCCTCTTTTGCTGGCCAACAAGAAACCTATCTCAATATCAAAGGAGAAAAGAATTTGATAATTGCAGTCAAAAAATGCATTGCTTCTCTATTTACCGATCGAGCCATATCTTATAGACAGGACAAGGGCTTTTCTTTATCCGATGTTGCTCTTTCAGTAGGAGTTCAAAAAATGGTAAGGTCAGATTTAGCTTCAAGTGGCGTAGCTTTTACTATTGATCCTGAGACGGGCTTTGACAAAGTCATAATTATCAACGGTTCTTTTGGTTTGGGCGAAACAATTGTCAAAGGCCAGGTGGTACCAGATGAATTTATTGTCTTTAAGCCAACCCTTGAAAAAAATTATCCAGCAATTATTTCTAAAAACCTTGGCCAAAAAAATATCAAACTAATTTATAGCAAAAATGGCACCAAAAAAATTAAAGTACCTCAAAAAGATCAAAATACTTTCTGTCTTAAAGATGAAGAAATTTTAGAATTGGCAAAGTTATGCTTAAAAATTGAAAAGCATTTCTCAAAAGAATACAACCTTTATCGACCCATGGATATTGAATGGGCTAAAGATGGTCAAACCAATGAAATTTTTATTGTTCAAGCAAGACCAGAAACGGTCCACTCTACTTCTGAGAAAAATATCTACCGAGAATATCGGCTCAAAGGTAAAGGCAAAGTTTTACTCACAGGAATTGCTGTTGGCACAAAAATTGCAACTGGGAAAGTCAAAATAATTAAAAACCCAAAAAACATTGATCAATTCAAAGAAGGTGAAATTTTAGTGACCGAAATTACAGATCCTGACTGGGAACCAATAATGAAAAAGGCTTCAGCTATCATCACCGAAAAAGGTTCAAGAACAGCTCATGCAGCTATTGTGAGTCGAGAACTTGCTATCCCCTGCATTGTTGGAGCCCAAAAAGCAACCAAAGTTTTAAAAAACTCTCAATTGATAACTGTTGATTGTTCTTCAGGCCAAATAGGTAAAGTCTACCAAGGTAAAATCCCCTATCAAATCCTAGAGCACAAAATTGACCAAAATTGGAAGATAAAAACTAACCTGATGGTAAATATAGGCTCTCCAGATGAGGCCTTTAAAAACTATTGGTTACCAGTTAAAGGTGTTGGGTTAGCTCGCGAAGAATTTATTATTGCCAGCCATATAAGAATTCATCCCAAAGCCCTTATTGACTATCCTAAAATTAAAACCCAAACTAAAAATCCCAAAATCAAAAAAATTGTTGAAAAAATAGAACAGCTTACAAAAGGTTACAAAGATAAAAGCCAATTTTATGTAGATAAATTAGCTCAAGGCATTGCCAAAATTGCTTCAGCTTTCTGGCCTTATGAGGTTTTGGTAAGATTCTCTGATTTTAAAACTAACGAATATCAAAATTTAATTGGAGGTGAGCTTTATGAACCAAAAGAAGAAAACCCTATGCTTGGATGGCGGGGAGCTTCAAGATACTATCATCCCTTGTTCAAAGAAGCTTTTGCTTTAGAGTGCAAAGCTATTAAGAAAGCTCGAGATGAGTTTGGATTAAAAAATATCGTGCCAATGGTTCCTTTTTGTCGAACACCAAAAGAAGCCAAAAAAGTAGTAGAAATTATGACCAAATATGGACTTGACCGCACCAAAGACAAAACTTTAAAAATTTATGTAATGGCTGAAATTCCTTCCAACATTATTTTAGCTGATGAATTCTTAGAAATTTTTGACGGTATGTCTATTGGCTCAAATGATCTTACTCAGCTAACTTTGGGCATTGATCGCGATTCTCAGCTTTTAGTCCAAATTGGAGACGAAAGAAACGAAGCTGTAAAAAAGTTAATTAAAATTATTATCAGAAAATGTCGCCAAAATAAAAAATATATTGGAATTTGTGGCCAGGCACCCTCTGACTACCCAGAATTTGCAAAGTTTTTAGTCAAAGAAAAAATCGAAAGTCTATCTTTAAATCCAGATAGTGTTATTAAAACCCTAGCTATTTTACAAAAAATATGAAAATAGCTTTCTTTGAAATTGAAGGATGGGAAGAAAAGTTAATCTGTCAAAAATTCCCAACAGCTGAATTATTTTTAAGTCAATCTAAAATTGACGAGTTAACTTTGCCTCCCAAAAAAGATTTTGACATTATCTCTGTTTTTATTGATTCTAGAATCACGCTTCAAGTTTTGAACCATTTTCCAAAGCTCAAATTTATTGCTACCCGCTCCACGGGCTATGACCATATTGATTTGAAAACTTGTAAAGAACGAAATATCTTGGTATCTTTTGTCCCTGGCTATGGCGATCATACCGTAGCTGAATTTGCTTTTGGCTTAATTTTAAATCTTACTAGAAAAATCTATCAAGCAATTGACCAGATAAAAGAGACAGAATCTTTCTCGTTAGAGGGTCTTAGAGGCACTGATTTGAAAGGTAAAACCATTGGCATCATAGGAACAGGTAGAATTGGAAAAGAAATGATTAAAATTGCTAAAGGTTTTGGTCTTAAAATTTTAGCTTTTGATCCTAACCCAAACAATGATTTGGCTAAAGAAATTGGCTTTAGCTATGTAAGTTTAGAAGAGCTTTTAAAAAATTCAGATATCATTTCTTTGCATTGCCCTTATAATGAAAAAACCCATCATCTAATCAATAAAGAAAATATCAAAATTTTAAAAAAAGGAGCCTATTTGATTAACACGGCCCGAGGAGGAGTGGTTGAAACTGAAGCTATAATTTGGGGCTTGAAAGAAGGCATTTTAGCTGGAGCAGGTTTGGATGTCTTAGAAGAAGAAGGCGAAATCAAAGACGAGTTAAATTTCTTGAGTAAAGGAAAAATGCACCAAGAAAAACTTAAAACTATGCTCCAAAACCACATCTTAATGAAAATGCCAAATGTTTTAATTACACCTCATAATGCTTTTAATTCCAAAGAGGCTTTAGAAAGGATTTTAAACATTACCTTTGATAATATTCAAGGTTTTATAGATAAAAAACCAATAAACCTTGTGCCTTTCTAATGCGCATCAAAGATCTTTGCATTAATGAAATTTTTGATTCTCGGGGCGAGCCAACTTTAGAAGTTGGTATTATAAACGAGGCTAACCAAAGTTTTTTGTCTCAAGTCCCTTGCGGAAAAAGCAAGTCACCTAAAGAGCCAAGGGTTTTATCCTGTAATTTAGCTCAAGAAATTTTAAATCACCTCTTAAAAAAAGAATTAGTAGGCAAAGAGTTTAAAACCATAACTCAACTAGATAGCTTTCTTTTAAAACTTGACAGCACACCTAAAAAAGAAAAATTGGGCGGAAACTTAATGCTAGGAATATCTATAGCTTTTTCTAAAGCTTTAGCTCATGAATCTAACCAAGAGTTGTGGCAGGTCCTTAAAAGAGAATTTTTCAAAGAAGATCAAGAAGACAACCTACCTTATATTTTCTCAAATCTTATAAATGGCGGTTTACATGCTAAAAACAATTTGGATTTCCAAGAGTATATGGTCATTGTAAAACCAACAAAAGATATCAACCAGAACATCAAAATTTTGAAAAGTTTCTACAAGGACCTGGGTTTGTTTTTTAAAAAAGAACGTAAGCTATCTGAAATTCCTTTGGGCGATGAAGGTGGCTATTCTTTGAATTTTAAAAACAACTCTCAACCCCTTGAGACTTTAACTTGGTTAATTAAAAGGAAGGGCCTTGAAAATGAATTTTCTTTAGCCTTGGATATTGCAGCTTCAAGTTTAAAGCAAAAAGACTACTATCTTATTGAGGGCAAACCATTGGATTCTTTGTCTCTTGAGAAACTCTTTCTTGAATACTTTAAAAACTTTCCCCTACTCTATTCTATTGAAGATCCTTTTTCTGAAGATGAGCCAAAAAGTTTTGGCAGGTTATTAAGCCAAACCAAAAATAAATTAATTGTAGGCGATGATCTTACCTGCACCAACCCAAAATTTATAAAGCAAGCTGGAGAGCAGAAACTCATCAACGGCGTGATTATAAAACCTAACCAGATTGGCACGGTCTCTGAAACAGTCTTAGCTATAAAAACAGCTAAAACTTTAGGCCTTAAAGTCATTATTTCGCATCGCTCAGGAGAAACTCAAGATAACTTTATCATTCACCTGGCTAAAGCCAGCAATGCCTTTGGGGTAAAAATAGGGGCACCTTTTGGGATCCGTCTTTTAAAGTTTGAAGAATTAGCCAGAATATATAGCTAAAAATTAACCTTGATTTCTTGGCAAGCAAGATTAAAAAATTTATTTCAAAAAACTTTCTTTGGCTAATACAAAAATTCCCCCCAAAAAATTGGAGGGAATTTTTGTTAAGATAATTTTTTATTTTGTTTTCACTTTTATCTTGATTTTAGGAGAGGCCTTCACTTGGGCCTTGGGCATCACTACTTTCAAGACTCCTTTTTCATAGGTGGCTTCTACCGCATCCTCTTTAATTGGCACAGGTAATCTTAGGCTTCTCTCAAAAGAACCGCGACGAATCTCTTTGCGCCAATATCCTTTGTCTTTTTCTTCTTTTTTCTCTTCCATATTGCCTTTCACTCTCAAAACATTGTTCTCAACTGAAATTTCTATTTTCTCTGGATCAAATCCTGGGGCATTGATTTCGGCTACCACTTCTTTATCAGTCTCATAAACATCCATAGCTGGCTTTAAAAAATCTTCACGCGAGAAAACGGGTAAAAACCACTCTTCATCTTCAAAGAACCTCTCCAAATCCAAAAAGGGTCTCCATGGGATCAAGGACATAATTTATTTAAAAGGTTTTTTATTATTAAAAGATAACCGACCTTTACTTTAAAATTTTATTATATATGAGCAATTCTAAAATTCCACCTTTGTCAGCGACTTTCTTTTATGGATTTTCTGCTGCCTTTATTGGTACTGGTCTATTTTTTTGGCTTTTTCTGATTTTCGAATTTTTTCTAAAGCACTAGCTTCTATTTGGCGGATTCTTTCTCTGGTTACCGAAAAAACCTTGCCCACTTCTTCTAAGGTATGAGTCACACCATCATCTAATCCAAATCTCATCCTTAAAATTTTCTGCTCTCTTGGAGTGAGTTCTTTCATTACTTCTTCTAAACGTTCTCTTAAAATGTTTCTGGCAACAATGGCGTCAGGAGGAACTTGTTTCTCATCTTTTATGAACTCAGCTAAAACACTATCTTCGTCTTCGCCAACTGGGGTTTCTAAAGAAACAACTCTTTGAGAGATCTTTTGAATGTGCCTTACTTTTTCTACCTCCAAACCCATCTCTGAAGCTATTTCTTCGGGATAAGGTGGCCGGCCTAATTGTTGCTGGAGTTTTCGGCGCACCTGAGTGTATTTTGAAATAGTTTCTATCATATGAACAGGAATCCTAATAGTTCGAGCTTGATCAGCCAAGGCTCTGGTAATTGCCTGCCTTATCCACCAAGTAGCATAAGTTGAAAATTTGTAGCCTTTTCTCCAGTCAAATTTCTCTGCAGCTCTAAAAAGGCCCAAGTTGCCTTCTTGGATAAGATCTAAAAGGGTAAGGTTTGGCGATTTGCCAACATAGCGTTTAGCTATAGACACTACTAAGCGCAAATTGGCGGTAATTAACTTTCTTTTTGCCTCCATATCACCTTTTTCAATTCTTTTAGCCAACTCTTTTTCTTCCTCAGCTGTCAGAAAATGAACTTTACCTATTTCGCGCAGATACATCTGGATATTATCTATTTCACCAGATTTTAGAACCTCTGAAAGTTGATCGTATCTTTCATCTTTTATCTCTAAAAATTCTTTTGCTTCTCTTATTTTCAAACCCTCTTTTTCCAAACGCTCAAAAAGATTCTCAAGAGCCCACAAATTTCTCTCAGGCCTTGGGAACAAAGCCAAAATCTCAGAATAAGTTACAAAGCCTCGAGGCCTTCCCCGCTCAATCAACTTTAAAATAAGCTCTTCTGAAAAAGCCTTATGTTTGGACTTTTTTATTTTTCTTATGCCTCCAATTGACCTCCTTTTAGTTTTCATTTTCCTTTGGCCCTTTGGGCCAGCCTCTTTTAACTGAGTCTTATTGATCTTCGCCTTCTTTTTCTTGATTGTTTTTGTTTTTTTGGCCATAGCTATAGTTTTAGATATTGTCAATTTAACTTTTGGGAGAGTTTGGTAAATTTTTCTAAAAGTTCTTGAACTTTTGGTAGATCTTGGTTTTCTTCGGCTAATTTCAACTCAAGCGAGATCTCAGCTAACTTTTCTTTGATCAATACCTTTTCAAGCTCTCTTTTAGCTTTTAAGAACTCTTCTTTGGTATTTTGAATCTCTTGGACTTCTATCTGAAAAAGGAGGTGCTTTAAAAATTCAAGCTCCTCGTCTTTAAAATTCTTCAAGAATTCTGACTCTTCAATCTGGCCTTTATAATTTTGCATCAGACTCTTGAGCCTACCAATTAAATTTTGAAAATCTTTTGAAAAAGAGCTTAAAATCTCTGGAGTAATTTGCTCTACAACTTCTCTATCTCCTGTGATAAAATTTTTAATAGCCAGAGCTAAAACCCTCTCTTTTAAAAGTTCAAGCCTTGTTTTTTTAAAAGTTCTGTTTTCTAAGGATTCTGAAGATAAAGGCTGAAAACTCTTAGAACTTTGGCTCAAAAAAGAGGTAACTTTTTGGAGTTCTTTTCTTAGAGCTTCTTCTCTAACTCTCAATTTTTGGGCTAATTTTGAAAGCCACTCATCTTGTAATAAAGTATTAGGAATTTTTGAAATAACTTGCAATAGTTTTTCTGAAATCTGAACTTTTTCTTGAGGCGATAGTTTTTGGGGTTCTTTGATATTGGCAAAAGTAGTGTCAAAATAAAACTCAATAATATCTTTAGATTTTTCTATGGCTTCCCTAAAAGCGGTTGGATTTTCTTTGATTAATTCAGCTGGGTCTTGAGATCGTGGCATCAGGATAACTTTAAGGTTAAAACCTTTAGCTTGAGCTAAATCAATACCTCGAGCAGTTGCACTATCTCCAGCAGGATCCATATCAAAAGCTAACAAAAGATTTTTAGTGTAGCGTGAAAGTAATTTTAAATGGCTTTCAGTCAAAGCTGTGCCAGAAACTGCAACTACATTCTCAAACCCAGCCTGAGCGACCATAATAGCATCAGTATATCCTTCTACCAAGATACATTGATCTTTTTGGCGTAAAGCTACTTTAGCTTTATCTAAACCATAAAGGACCTGGCTTTTATCATAGAGTAAAGTATTTGGAGTGTTAATATATTTTGGTTGGTCATCTCCAGAATTTTCAAGGCGCCTGGCACCAAAACCAATGACTTGGGAGTTTAAATCAAATACTGGAAAAATAATTCTATTTCTAAACCTATCAAAATAATTATTAGCTTTAGTATCATCTTGTGTTAAAATCAACAAGCCAGCCTGGGCAATCTCTTGAGGCGTAAAACCTCGTGAAATCAAAAAATGAGCCAATTTCCTCCATTCTTTTGGAGCAAAACCTAAACGCCACTTTTTAATGCTCTCTTGAGTTAAGCCTCGAGCCAAAAGATATTCTTTAACCTTCTTTCCTTCCTCGGTCTCTTGAAGGTGCTTCTCGTAGAATTTACAAGCTAACTCAGTTATGGCATAAAGTCTCTTTCTCTGTGAAGCCAATTTAGGATCTTGAACTTTAAGCCGAACTCCAGCTTTCTTGGCCAAAAGCCTCAAGGCATCGCCAAATTCCAAACCCTCAATTTTCATAACGAACTTAAAAATATCCCCACCCTCTGAACAGGCTCCAAAACAATGCCAAATCTGCTTTTGTCTTGAGACAAAAAAAGACGGTGTTTTTTCACTATGAAAAGGACATAAAGCGCCATAATTGGCCCCCATTTTTTTAAGCTTAACATACTCGCTAACAACCTCTACAATATCCAACCTCTCTTTTATTTCTCGAACCACACCAGAGAACATAAACTACAATTTACTATACAAAAAATATAACTAAAATCAAATGGGTCTAAATTACAAATTGATTTAAAGAAAATAGGTCGTTTTCAAAAACGACCTATTTTCTTTTTAAAATATTTAAACCTCAATAACCAACAGGTTCAAAGTAGGCCGTAACGAGTTGATCTGAAGTCATTCTTACAGAACAAATATAGGGATAATAAGGATTAGGTCTACAATTGGGCGACCATCTTGAAAATCTATATCCTTGGTCAGGAATAGCCATTAGGCCAACTTCCATACCATAAGTATAATCTTCTGTGCAATCTTGTCCGCAGTTAATACCGCTGTTAGGATCGTCACTAATTACTAAACCAAGACCACCTATTTTCTGAACAGTCAATCTTCTGGTATTACCACCCCATCCCGAGCTAAAGTAAGCAGATACTGTTTTGTCGCCAGACATCGTGACCTGACAATAATTGCCCTGAGTTGAATCACAACCTGACCAATGACTAAAAACAGAACCAGATGCTGGAGTAGCAGTTAGGGTCACCTGTGTCCCTGAATCATATGATTCGCTACAATCCAAACCACAGTAAATACCAGGACCAGTAACTGTGCCACTACCACTTCCTTGTTTGAGAACATTTAAGGTATAGCGAAACGATATATTCTCAGGTAAAGGATAGACAGTAAAATTAAGAGAAAGCTTCAATCTTTCAGACCCAGAAATTACCCATACATCAGTCGTGTAAAGACCTGGTAGATCAAAAACCTTTCGGCACTCTTGCTCTTCGCTTTCACAGGCTCCTGACCATTGATAGGTGTATTGACCTGTGCCTCCTTCTAAAATTACAACTCTAAATCTTAATTCTTGGCCTACATAATAGGGTGGAACAACAGAACTCTCTATCGTTGCATTAAGGGGTGGGTTTGGGTATCCAGAGACTGTCACATGAACCGAGGCAGAATCAATATGGCCATAAGGATCAGTACAAGTTAAAGTGTAAGTCACTGATGTGGTGGGATACACGTGCTCAAAACCGCCTTCAGATGGAGACTTGGACCCTGACCACTTGCCGTCAGTTGAAGAGGCCTGACAAGAACTAAAAGAGACATTACCTCTTTGGGTTCGATCTATATTCCACATTAAGGTAACCCTCTCACCTGGAGAAACAATATTTGGAACAGCTCTGAAGTTTGAGATATTTGGAACTCCTTTCACATAAACCCTAAAAGGTCCAGCCAGAGGTGAACTCTTGCCTTGTTGGTCAGTACTCACAAGATAAGCCTCGTAGTAAGCGTCTTCTAGAGCGAACTTTCTTTGAAAAGGAATATAAGAACCTTTAGTAATGCCCCCAAAAGCCATATTTTTGAAAGCTTCGTCATACCAACATTTATTATGCAAACGATTACATTCTTCCCCTGTAATCCAGGCTAGCCCTACCCCTAATTTATTGCTTTCTATATCATTAAGATTAGAAATTTTAAAATTAGCAATTTGTCCTTCATAAACTTCGCTCGGCATTTCAAGGACTGGCGGGTTAGGAGGATTATTATAGGGCGGTGGATTTTGGGCAAGTTCAACCGCTCTTCTGGCATTAATAAGACCATTACTAATGCCATCAATCAAAGGTCCTTCATCTGCTCTATGAATAATTTCTATTGCTTGGGAAGGTGTCAAATTGGGATTAACAGATTTCATCAAACCAATAATACCAGCAACATGAGGGGCTGCCATACTCGTGCCATTAGCTACATAATATTTTTCTTGAACTACCCGACTATTTTTTATATAATTAGGATTTTTAGAATAAAGATCAGTGTTATTAGCTCGCAAAGAAAGGATCCACTCACCAGGTGCCCAAGCATCAGTTTTAGGCCCTCGGTCTGAGAAGGAACTTATTTTAATTTGACCATCTTCGGATGTAACACTACCAACAGCAATAACTTGATGATGAAGGGCAGGAGAAGTTAGAAAGGTCATGCTTGCTCTCTTTCCAGCAGCAGCCACTGCAATAACGCCTTTTGAAACAATATAATCAATGGCTTGAACTTCTTCTGCATAAGCCACAGGTCCTCCAAAACTCATATTAACAATATGGGCTCCATGATCACCTGCATATTTAATACCATTAACTAGCCAATCTAAGGATGTTATATGATCATCGAGAGGCAAACCTGTATTAGGATCGAATTCGAAGTATTTGAAAATTTTAATTGCCATTATCTTACATTGCCAACAAACGCCTGCAATACCAGTGTTATTATTACTTTTGGCTGCAATAATCCCAGCAACATGGGTACCATGGCCTCCTCGACCATTAGCGTAATCATCCATAGGGTTATAATCTGAGTCTGGAAAATCGTAACCTTTGTCAATGTCTCTTAAAACTACTTCTTTTAGTTCTGGATGCTCATAATCGACACCCGTATCAATTACAGCAATAATTACATTGGGAGACCCAGTTGTAATATCCCAAGCTTCTGGTGCTTTGATGGCTTTCAAACCCCACAAATCATCTAAAGATGGAGGTTTTGGGGTCTTAGTTACAATATTCCCTCCTTCGTCTTTATATTCAGCCTTTAGAGACCCTGAAGAATAGAAGAAAGGATCATTAGGAGTTGTGTTTGCCAGAGTAAAAATGGGATTGGGAATAGCTTTTTCAATTTTTTGATCTTTTGAAAGCAGAGCTATAACAAAACCTATATTAACCTTTTCTTTGAAGCGAACTACATACCATTTCTCCATCTCTTCTTGAAGTGCAAAAGCCCTTTTAGCTGAAATCCCTTCTTTTTCCAATTCTGCTTGGCTCAAGTCTGGAAAACGTTGACGAATCTCACGTTCCATTTCCTCCAGAGTTTGCTTCTCAACTCGAATCATTTTCTCAATTTCTTTAAACTTAGATACTAAACCTTCTTCTTTGGGAAATTCTTTTCTAACAAAGGACTTAATAAAAGACCAAAATGAATTTTGAGAGCTAAGGGTCTTTAGAATAATGTTTTTGGCAGATTCAACATCTTCAAAATCCTTAAACTTCACTAGAATTTCGTTGGGTATCACTTGGCCATACCTTGAAATATCTTGAGGCGCTATCTCTCGGCTAGAAAAACTCAAGCTTCCAAAAGAAATGCCAAAAAACACCAAAGAAGCTCCAATTACTGTAAAAAAGAGGGGTATTAATAAAATAACTTTTTGAGGCTTGCTCATATATATTTTTTAGCTTAAATTTTTTTATTTATCTCAGATATTTTTTATTTCAGATAATAAAATTTTGTTAAGGGACAACCAACTGTTTTTCCTTTAGCTGTAATCGTTGTTGAGAGAAAATACACACCATTTGCAACTTGTTTATTCTTATAACGGCCTTTATTACCTTTCCCATCCCAAACAAAAATGTTGCCAGAAATTCTTGACTTTTCAAAAACAATTCCTCCATATAAATCTTGTACTCTCACATCCATTTTTTCTGGCTTCCAAAGATGGGGTGAAACCGAAAAAACAACATTCCCAGTTGGTGTATCCATGCTCGCTAAAGCCTCTTTACATTCAAAAGGTTTTGGAGGAATATTAACAACCAATTCAGCGACATCATCAACATCTACTGAAATACTCTCAGAAACAGAGCCAATCTCGTTTGAACAAGTAAGAGTAGAATTATAATCCACAGAGGGACAGACAAAAACTCCACCCTCCCAAATTTCCTTTTTGGGCTGAATCGCTCCCATCCCTGGTAGGGTGCCAAGACCCGTTATTGAGCCAGAGCAATTTCTCGCGTCTAAAACTTTCCAAGAAAGTAAGGTGCATTGACCTGTAGAAACCGAAGAGGGAGAAGCTTTAAAATTGAGAATAACAGGAGGTCTGCTACCCCCAGGAGGTGGTGGAGGAGGTGGTGATTCACCACTAAAACTTGCCGAGACATTCTTATTAGAATACATTGAAACTTTACACCTCCTTGAAGTGCCATAACAATCTCCGGACCAACCCAGAAATTGCTCTCCATAATCAGGGACAGCCTCAAGATAGACAGATCTACCCTCATCATATGTTTCAGTACAATCATTGCCACAATCAATACCAGGACCTGTAACTTTACCTCGGCCAAAGACAGAAACAATAAGCTCATATCTTGGAACAACTCTTTTGAAATAGGCCTTAACTGTCAAATCTCTATACATTGTAACCTGACAGGTATCGCCAGAAACTCCAGAACAAGCACCACCCCATTTTTCAAGGTAATAACCAGAGGCAGGGGTGGCCGTAATATTGACCACTGTAAATCTATTATACTTTCTACAACTCCTACCACAACTAGTTCCTGGAGGATCAAAAGTAAGTTTTCCAGGCCCATATATATCATACTTCAATTTATAATAAGAAGTGGCTGTGATTTGAGCTAAACTATTTTTTATATCAATCACCTCTGCAATTATTTGAGAAATTTTTTCTTGGACCTTAGCTAGAACATCATCAAAACTTAAGGGTTCTTCCTCTTGAGCTAGAACAAAAGAGGCTGAGGGAAATAAAAAAAATAAGAAAAACCAAAATGATAAAAATGATAAAATAAAATTTTTAGGGTTCATAAATTTTTAAATTTATCTCTTATTAAAGTATAATTCAGACCAAAAATGGCTGTCAAATTTTAGATGACTTCAAAAAGAGGCAAAAGAGCTTTTTTGCATAATATCAAAAACATTTTAGAAAACTCCAAAGTCTAAACCTATGGAGTCCAATATGTATCTAGGATTATTGTAGGTAGAGATCTGGTAACAATATCCTTATTAACAATGATTTTCCAAAACGTTGGTATATTGGTATATTTATGCAAAAAAATTTGACATCAGTTTTGATTTTAGCTTATAATAGTTTGGGCCTCAAAAGAGAGGTTTTTTAAATTAAATGTGGAATTGGAACCAAAAGGTCGCCAGCCAATACCCTTGAAAAACAAGGGAAACAAAATTATGATTAGGCCTTACATATTAATCCAAAAAGAAGAAGACGAGGATGAGGAATTTGAAGAAGAAATGTAGACTGACCTTCCAAAAACACCCAAAAAGGGTGTTTTTGGTTTAAAATTTAAATTACCTTCTCAAAATAGAAAGAAAAATTTGAACCAATTTTAGTTTTTTCTTTGGTCCTAGAATTATTTTATTTTTCAAGCAATTCGTGGACATCATCAAGAACTGAAGGACGAGGAACTTGATTGAGAGTTGGAATAGGTCGGCCTTCTTTTTGGGCTTTAGCTACTTCTCTCTCCCATTTATGATTCCACAGATATAACTCTGCTGTAAACATTTGCTCAAGATAAATAGAATAGCTCCAGGCAAAAGCAATGTAAATTATGGTAATTAGCCAAACCCAATCTGGAAATGTTACTTCAAGTTCATCAGAGATGTAAAAAAGAAGAGCTGGCGGCAAAAAAATAATTATGGCCACAAATTCTGTGAGGACAAAACCAGTAACAAAAGCTGAGAGATTACTTCTGAATACTGCCAATCCTTTCTTTGCTGATTGCCAAAAACTTAGATTTTCCCAGGCAATAGCAGGAAGGATAAGAAATACGACCATACGCACGCCTTTTTGTAAGGCTTCAAAAAAAGCCTGCGAAAGAGAAAAACTTCTGTAGCCAGCTAAAGTTTTAGCCGCGTTTTCAGCACTAAAAGATTCTCTTTCTGTTTTTCTATCTCTTGAAAGTAGTGCCTGAAGAAGCAAAAGCAGGAACCAAATAATCGTCCACACAAAAACGATTGGTAAAATTCTTATTGTGTTATGACTTATTGTGTATTCAAAGGCTTTAGCTAAACTCATTTTTTGTCCTGATTCTAGCTGTTGAATCAATTCTAAAAGCATCGAACAAGAAAATGACAACAAAAAAGCAAAAACAAAAATAACACCAAAGACAATCAAAAAAATTTGAGAAATTGTATACGCATCCCAATTAAACCAATAAGTTAAGTAGAGAATAATCAAAGCGTATACCACCCAAGTTAACAATAAAGGTGTTAAAAATTGAGGGTAATGGTTGAATACCCGAATTGACTCTTTAACTAACTGCCAGCCATTTTTAATACCTTCAAACATATGTTTTATTTTATAGCTAAATTATTTAAAAATCTTCAATTTGAAGCGCCCAAAAATCCTTTGTGATGATTTTGCATTAGTTGGGAGGTTTGCTTTTAGCTATATCTACTCTCTTTTTACTAAATCCTCTTGCCTTAAGTCAAGTTTAGCCAATTATTTTTTGATATTATCACCCATTGTTTTTTAATTTAGCTTAAATACTATCAAATCAAATAAAATGGATTTAATCAATAAAAATTCTAAAAACCTGCTTTGGGCTTTAATCTTTCTGACAAATCAAAAGGTCAATTTTTGGCCCAAAACCAGCTGGCGAGCCAGCTTTAACATTTTTTTAAAATAGCGAACTGATTTTATAACGAACTCGCAGACCAGCACAAAGAGGTTAGTGTTTGTCTCTCATCCACCTTGCCAGAAAGCCAAAGCTAAAAGGACGATTGCAGGTGTTGAGTAAGCAAAGCCTGCTGGCAAAATCATAGCTGATTTTTCTCTTTGGCGGCAAATTCTTAAGGATATTTAGTTCTAGTTCTATAACCTAATATAAAACCAATGCCAATGCCAAGTCCTAGAATCAAGACTGGTATCCACCAGAAAGAAGTAAAATCGGTTTCCTCTGTGGTCTGAGTTTTAGAAGGAATACTAGTAGTGGTTTTATTATCTTGTGCAAAAACTACTAAATTTCCTCGACGCACTCTGGGTTCAGAAAGAGAATGATCATAACCTACAGGTTCAGTTTCTTGATAGTTGATCCCGTCTAGAATATAGACATCCTCTTTGGTGTAACCACCGTCAAAACAATCTCCGATGCGAGAAATTTTCAGGGGATTTTCTAAGAAAGATTGGTTCGAACTTTTATTTGAGCTCGCAGAAATTGTTTTTAGATTTCAAAAATCCGTATAAAATCATTGCTTTTGCCGAGCCCGAGCGAAGCGAGGGCGAGGCAACACCTTCCGAAAATGCCAAAATCGTAAACTGGCGGAGAGGGTGGGATTCGAACCCACGAGCCCCTATAAAAGAGGCACGGCTCTCCAGGCCGTCCCATTGGTCCACTCTGGCACCTCTCCTTTTTTCAATCCTGAATCTTTGGGAACTTGTGAGTCATCACTTTAAGTAAAATTAAAACATCTTCTAGCTCTTCTCTAAAAGTTTTTGGTCCAGTAAATATCTCC